>Ga0163144_10019392_pt1 | contig 13679 bp, 11 predicted proteins | sample OliLak19BULKMAT1_FD_123175 | JGI IMG/M metagenome (GOLD analysis project Ga0163144, IMG submission 123175) | Freshwater microbial mat bacterial communities from Lake Vanda, McMurdo Dry Valleys, Antarctica - Oligotrophic Lake LV.19.BULKMAT1 | ecosystem: Environmental > Aquatic > Freshwater >... | reverse complement strand
GCGGAGAATTCCGTGGTGCACATCAATACGGTGGATGAAGGCAAATCACCGGTAACGGCGCAGAAGCGCGGTCGCCCGCAGTTGGAAGAAGAAGAGGGTGAAGACGACGGGCAGATGGATCTATTCCGACGTTTCTTCCGGAATGGCCCTCAGGGTCAGGGTGGGATGGGCATGGGCCCGCAGCCCAAGAAAATGGGGACAGGCAGTGGCTTTATCGTCGATACGAAAGGCTACATCATCACCAACCATCACGTTGTAGATGGTGCCGACAAGATCACGGTAAAGATTCATGGCGATACGAATGACTACAAGGCCAGGGTGATTGGTTTCGACAAAGAGACTGACCTGGCAGTGATCAAGATCAGCGCCGATCATTCGCTGACACCGCTGAAGGTCGGCAATAGCGATGCGACGCAGGTGGGTGACTGGGCTGTGGCGATCGGTTCGCCGTTTGGCCTTGAGGCCACCGTGACGGCGGGTATCGTTAGCGCGAAGGGCCGGGATTTTGCCGGTGCGCAGGCGTTTCAGCGATTTATCCAGACCGATGCGGCGATCAATCCTGGCAACAGTGGCGGGCCGCTGCTGAATTCCCTTGGCGAGGTGATTGGCGTCAACACGATGATCGCGACTCGCACTGGCGGCTATGAAGGAATTGGTTTTGCGCTACCGATCAACATGGCGGTGAAAGTTTACAATCAGTTGATCTCGGCAGGCCGGGTGACGCGTGGCAGCATTGGTGTTCAATTTGACCGGACGGTTGACCCGACGATGATGAAGGCGTTTAAGCTTGATGGCGGTGTGCCTATTTCCAGCGTGCAGCCGGGTGGGCCTTCCGATAAGGCTGGCCTGAAGCCGGAAGACATCATCACGAGTGTGAATGGTTCTCCTGTAAAGAATGGCGACGATCTGATTGCCAAGGTGAGCGATTTGCCGGTGGGCTCGAAGGCGGGGCTTGAGGTGGATCGTCAGGGCAAGAAGATAAAGTTTGACGTAGCGATCGCAGATCGTGCTCAGCTGTATGCCGATAACCCGATTGTGGGTGGTGGACGGCGTCCGGATGACGTTGTGCCTCAAGGACAATCGAGCGCGCAGTTCGGGATCATGATCGCGAATGTGCCTGAGGCGGAAGCCGAGAAGATGGGCATCACGGACAAACGTGGTGTGCAGGTGACACGGATTGTGCCGGGAAGCTTTGCCGAGGAAATCGGTGTGGCTGAGCGGGATGTGATCGTGTCGATCAACCGGATGCCTGTGGGCAGCGTGGACGAGGTGAAGAAGATCCAGCAGACGCTGAAGCCGGGCGATGCCGTGGCCTTCCGTGTGATGCGTGCCGTTCCGGGTAGCCGGAGAGGTGGCGTAGCAGGGCAGTGGCAGGGGATCTGGCTGAGTGGCAGTCTGCCACGCGAGTAGTCTGGCTCGTGAGTGGTTTGTAGCGCAGTAGATGAAGGGGCCAGCCTCATGAGGGCTGGCCCCTTTTTTATGGGTCGAGCGGTTCGATGGCGTCGAGTTGGAGGGATTCGATCAGAAGTCTGGCTTCGAGGTCGAAGCGGGTGGTGCGTTTGAGGATCTGGACTGGGCGGTAGCCGAGTTCTTTTTCGCAGCGGATCATAGCCTGGGGGGATTCAATGCCGGCGCTTTGGTACTGGTCTGTGGTGATCAGGACAGGTTTGTCGAGTGGGATGGCTGCGCGGAAGAGTATACGGGCAGCGTTGCGGATGTTGGTTGTGGTGTGGCGGGCGTGGGGATCGATGAAGATGGCTGAGGCGGGGATGCCGAAGTCGTTGATGAGGACGCGGCGCATCTCGACAGCTTCGTTCCAAGGGGTTTGGTTGGGGTGTACGTATCCGCCGGAGACCAGAATGAAGGGGGCGAGACCGCGGCGGTAGCGATCGGCGGCGAGTTGGGCTCGCCATTTGGCGGTGGGGTCCATTGGGGTGGTTAGGCGGTCGCCGCCGGCACCGGGGACGATGATAGCGGAGTAGGGGTAGCGGGTGAAGTCGGTGCGGGCGGCTTCGATTTGAGCGGTTTTGTTTTCGGTGTAGTGGAGAGGTTCGTGACGGGCGGCTTCGTCGCGCCAGTTCATCTCAAGCAGCATGATGGCGAAGTTGAGGGGTGCCTGGTGGAAGAGTTGCAGTTCGGCGTTTTTTTCGTCGAGCATGTTGGTGGCGACGTCGATACGGAAGCCGAAGCGCTGGGATTTGATGTCGTGAGCAATGGAATCGATGGCGGGGTAACGCGGGGGCTTGCCTTCGGCGTAGATGTCGATGAAGCGGTTGATGTTGGTGGCGGATTCGATCCAGAGTTTTGTGAGGAAGGCTGAGTCTTCCATCGAGTTGTAGCGGATAAACGCGCCGGACTGGCGGGCTTGCTGGAGGAAGGGTTTCAGATTGGGGGTGAGGCTGGCGATGGCTTTGGCGGCAGATTCGATTTCACCGTTGGTAAGACGGTACGCGGCCGTGTGGCAGGGGACGTCCATCTTGCAGGTGGCGGCGGCTTTGGCTAGCGCCGAGCGCTTGTGTTCGGCCAGTTCTTTGAGTTGGGGTTGGGCGAGGAAGGGGGTGGGGTTTGCTTCCACTAAGGCCAGGAAGTAGAAGTTTTTGTCTCGAAGCGGATGTTTGAGCTCGAGTGGCTGGGGGAGTGGGGATTGGGCTGCCAGGGTGAGGGCAAGGAAGAGGAATGGCCGGATCATGCTCCTCAGAGCATAGCGGGGTTGCGTTAGCGTTTGATGACTGGCTTGGGAAGCGGGCGTTTGTTGATCACGCAGGGGATGTCGGGGTTGTCGCAGGGGCCGTCTTCTTCTTCGGCGGGTTCAGGATCGTTGGGGCTGAAGGAGATTTCAAAGTCTGAGATCCCCATGAGGTAGAGTCGAGCGGTTTCGCCAGCCCTGTTGTCGGTGCCGCCGGGTTCGAGGCCGAGGACTTGTGGGTAGTAGCCGGGTTGGCGTACGATGTCGCCTGGACCGAGGACACGTTGAAGCGGACGCCAGGCGAAGGCGTCGCTCAAGTCGGCGTTAAAGGTAATGTCGATGCCCGCTTGAGGCCAGCCGGGGTTGCAGCAGGAACGGTTGAGCAGAATGACGTATTTATCGAGGTGGGTGTTGTAGTGGATGGAGGGGCCCCAATGAGAATCGGTGTCTTCGGCTCGCCAGGAGCGGGTGGCGGGGAAGATCGGGGAGAGGCGGCCGCCGAGGCCGGGTTCTTCGAATTTGCCGAGGTAGAGTTTGTTGACCTTACCGACGGGAGCGAAGCGGTCTTCAAAAGCCATGCGGGCGGTAGAGACACCTTGGGAAGAAGTGGGGCCGGCGTAGTTGGTGAAGAAGAAATAGAAAAAATTGCTGTCTTTGTCAAGGATGACGCTTACGTCACCGTGGCCGCCGGAGAAGAAGCCGTTTTTGGCGTTGCAATCGATGGGGTCGCCGGATTGGAGGACGATGCCGAGGTCTTTGACGGTGGCACCGTTATCGCGGGAGATGGCGGCACCGATTTTTGGGGCGGTAAGGTTGGAGCCGGGGCAGCGTTGTTCGGGTTCATGGTGGTAGAAGAGGAAGACGGTGCCGTCTTTGTCGCGCCAGGCGGCTTCAAACCAGACGGGACTGTTCTCTTTGGAGTTGAATTCGACTTTGCGGGTATTCGAAAGTTGGAATTGATCGGGGCCTGAGGAAATGTGCGGGACGCCGGTTGAGTGAAAGAGGTACATTTGGCCGTCCGCCCAGAAGGCGGCGGAATTGCCATCGATTACGGGGGGGAGTTCGACCCTGGGGACGAGCCGGAGGGTGGCGCTCTGTGGGAATAGCGTTGCTGTAAATAGGGTTACTACGAAAAAAAATGGGCGCAGGGGCATTAATAGTGTCCGATGCATTCTGGCGAGGACTTGTTACTTTCTTATTGTTAAGAAGTGTAAGAACGCGCGAGGAGAGACCTGTGGCGTTGGCTTTGTCTCGCCCACTCGCATGGGCCGGGCGCTCCGACACTGGAGACACCCGGGGCTTTGTGTCTTGGCGGGGATTGGGATCATAATTAATTTTCAAAGATCAGTGAGGTAGCTTTTCGGCTTTGAACCTCGTTTTTTGTGGCGTGGATGGCTAGAGGACGGAGTTGATTGGAGTTCCAGTGCTACAGGTGGTAAATCCATGCGGCAGCAAAACTCCTTGTAGATTTATTCGGTGATTGACTGGCTGAGCTGGGGTTCGTTTTTGCTAATTGCGTATTCTTCTGGAGTTTGGATTGGGGGCGGGTCCTCAACAGGTTCGATGTTTCTGGTTTGTCGCCAGCCTGACGCGTCACTATGCGTTTTATTGGCTTTTTTGGCGGTTTTCTCCTAGCTAACCGCCAAACGGATAAAATGAGTCTCTTCATCTCAGCTATGCTGTTAAGCGGCCAACTACTTAACAGAAAACAACTTAAGCCTGAATCGCATTGCGATTTGTGCAGTCCATCTCTCCATCTGTAACAGCCCAGATTTTCCAAAAAACGCAAAGGGACGGGTCAACTTCAAGCTGGCACCCGCGCCTTCTCATACCAACACTGGGCCAGCGCCACCAAGATTAAGTGACATCTGATGCCTTTGGCTAACTAAGCGCTTGTGCGAGACTGACATCATCAGCGATGTGATTTCACGGCGGCATGAGCTTGACCATTGATACCGATGTGGTCGTCGCTGCAATGCGAAGTCCCACCGGAGCTTCGGTACCTCTGTTGACGCTTTTGCTAGAGGGCAAAGGCACTTGGCTTTTGAGCGTAGCAATGGCGCTCGAATACGAGTCGATTTGCATGTTGGCCGACCACCGATTGGCAGCCGGTGCCAACGAAGGGGATGTGCGGAATCTGCTCAATTCTATTTTTGGCATTATCGTGCCGGTTGAGGTTCACTACCAATGGCGGCCTCAATTGTCAGACGCCAGCGACGAAATGGTTTAAAAACAGCGGTGAATGGCCAGGCTGATGCGATTGTCAGCTTCAACCATGCCGACTATAAAGATGCGCCCCGGCGATTTGGAATTCACCTTTGGAAGCCGGCGGAAGCATTACGGGAGATAAGGAAATGACACCCAGATTATCGACGTTTTCTTTGCGTTTACCCATTTCGCTGAAGGCAGCGGTGGAGCGGATGGCCGCCGCCGACGGGACGAGCATGAACCAGTTTCTGGTGATGGCTGCGGCGGAAAAACTCTCGGCGATCCAGACGGCGGAAGCCTATTTCTCTGCGCTTCGCGGCCAGGGGGACCGGGAGGCTGCGCTCGCGTTTCTGTCCCGTGGCGGTGGCGAGACGCCTCGTTCCGAAGACGAAATCCTGAAGGCTGGCTAGTGGAAGTTCTCGACTAGCGCTATGCCGGAGTTGGCGGCAACGGCCCGCCCGGCTACGAACCAAATCGAAGTTTCAAGCGCAACACGATGAGTCCTTCCTAGTTCACAATGGACTGCTGGATCTGCCCTGATTCCCAATTTGAATTTTGCACGCTAAACTGAGGAAATACCGCCCATCGAGCGCATTACAGTTGACCCCGAGATTCTGGCTGGAAAACCCATGATCTTCGGAACGCGTCTATGTCGAGTTCATTCTCGAACAACTTGCCGCAGGCCAATCCGAGCAGGAACTTCTCTCCAACTACCCTGGCCTTACCAGGGAAGATATCCTTGCCTGTCTTTCCTGCGCCAGCTATCTGGCGCACGAATATAAGGCGTTTCCGATACCAGCATAAATGCGGTTCCTGGCTGACGAGAATTTTCCGAAGTCAATGGTTCAGTCGCTTCGATCAGAGGGCCACGACTTTCTCTGGGCTCGTACGCACCTGTCTGGAGCACGCGACATCTACTTATTGGATTTAGCAGAGGCTGAAGAGCGTATTGTGTCAACGCTCGACAAGGACTTCTGGCAGATTGCCCTTCAACGCAAAAGTCCGCCGAAACTTTCTGGAGTTGTCTTGTTCCGGCTTCATCCTGCGACTCCGCAACGGCTCGCACCTCTTGTACGTGCGTGTGTCCAATCCAGCGTCCCTTGGCCTGGATATATCAGCACAATCAGGGCCGAGGAGATACAAATGGTTTCGGCTCGTAAGACCTAAGAATGGGTTATCGGACGCGCTTCTATTGCCGATCCGTTTTTTTCTCATGTGGCCGCCATTCCCGATTTGCCCTTCGCAGGTTGGTCGCATTGCCATCTCTTGAGGTGACACAGTTGCAGGCTCAAGCAAAAAGGGTCATTCATGATTAGGGGACGACCTCTCCCAATCTCCCTAACCTACGCACCGGTTGCTGGGGGATCGCTGATGCGATTGGTGGTGATCGGGTAAAGGTTCAAGTTGCCGCAAGGAGCTTGATCTCGGACAATTTAGGGGTATGAGAATTTTCAAATCGGATCTTGTCTATAGCGTCTCCTCGCTCGCTCTTGTGCTTGGGCTCAGCGGTTGTGGGGCTACCAGTAAGGTGGAGTCGGCCGGCGTTGAGAAACGCGCACCGAATGCTGAGAGCTGCAGGCCTGCTTTTGAGGGGCAGACCCGAATTGGGCAAGAGAAGCTTGGGGTTGCGTTTGAAGTTGTGAAAGTGGCTTCGGGGCTGGTATCGCCGTGGGGCATGGCGTTTTTGCCGGGCGGAGAATTGTTGGTCACCGAAAAGCCGGGACGGTTGCGGGTGCTTGGCAAGGATGGAAAGTTGTCTGTGCCGGTGATGGGCCTGCCGGAGGTGGATGCACGGGATCAGGGCGGATTGCTGGGGCTGGCGCTTGATCCTGGATATGCGACGAATCAACTGTTGTATTGGAGCTATGCCGAGTTGCAGAAGGATGGCACGAATAATACGGCAGTGGCACGGGGGAAGCTGGTGCTGGGTGAGGCACCGGAGCTGGAGCAGGTAGAGGTGATTTTTCATCAGGCGCCGTCGCTGAAGTCGACGCTGCATTACGGGAGCCGGCTGGTGTTTGACCGGACTGGGGCGCTGTTTGTGACGCTGGGGGAGAGGTCGGAGATGGAGGGGCGGATGCAGTCGCAGCAGTTGAATAGCCTGCTGGGTAAGGTGGTGCGGATTCTTCCGGATGGGAAGATTCCTGCGGATAATCCTTTTGTGGGACGGCAGGATGCGCGGGCCGAGATCTGGTCGTTTGGACATCGCAATGTGCAAGGTGCGACGCTGCATCCAGAGACGGGGGCACTCTGGACGATTGAGCATGGACCGCGCGGTGGGGATGAATTGAACATTGCATTGAAGGGCAGGGACTATGGTTGGCCGTCGATCACCTACGGCATTGAATATGCAGGTGGAGCGATTGGAGCGGCGATGACGTCAAAGCCCGGGATGCAGCAGCCGGTTTATTATTGGGACCCTGTGATTGCGCCGGGTGGGATCGCTTTCTATACGGGTACTTTGTTTCCGGCATGGAAGAAGAGTTTGTTTGTTGGTGGGATGGGCGGTAAGCACATTGCGCGTCTGACGATTGATGGCGAGCGGGTGACTGGGGAGGAGCGGTTGCTTGAGGATATGAAGGAGCGGATTCGCGATGTGGTGCAGGGGCCGGAAGGGGCGCTTTACTTCATTACGGATAGCGAGGATAACGGGCAGGTGATGAAGCTGGTGCCTAAGAAGTAGGGGCGGACCATTCGAGTCACGGTCAACTTGGCCAACTGGCAAGAGGAAGAACCGACTTGTTGTGTCAGCGGGCGGCGATCAGCGATGATGGTCCCTACCGCAACCCCGATTTCCAATGCGTGAGATGAGCAGCGAGACCGGCATCGCCTTTATGATGGAGAGGCACGACGAACGCCTCGCTCATGCAGCAGACAGGATGTTGGTGATCGAGGACGGATTGATGCGATCGCCTGGCTGACCTTCAGGCGCCGGTTGACCAAATATGGACAGCTTCCACTTGGAAGATGCTCAGAAGAATCTGAACGTCAGACTGGCCGCTGAAATGCATTCATACATCAACTGATGAACCCGATTCTATCTCCCCAAGTCGACGAGTTCCTCAAAACTGATGTACAAGAGCCGCTTGTCGTAGATCTTGACGGCACTCTACTCAGATCCGATCTGTTGATTGAATCTTTGCTTGTGCTGATTGGAAGACAGCCGAGCAGCCTCTTAAAGATTCCGCTATGGCTCATCCATGGAAAAGCCAGATTCAAGCACGAAATCTTCAGCCGTGTGGAATTACAGCCCCAAACTCTTCCCTGGCGGATTGGCTTCATCGAATATCTCGCTGAGTTACGAATCCAGGGGCGATGTCTAGTGATGGCAACCGGGAGCGGAAACCCCGCTGCCCGGCAATTGGCCGATCACCTGAAACTCTTCGACCACGTCTATACCAGCGACTTGAACGTGAATCTGGTTGGTTTGAACAAGCGGAATTTACTCGTGAAAGAATTTGGCATCCATGGCTTCGACTATGCAGCCGATGGTGCAGGCGGCGATCTCGTGGTGTGGAGTGCTGCCCGGAAAGCCATACTCGTGAATCCTTCTGCAGCCACCCGCAGAGCAGTTGCAAAAGTGGCATTGGTGGATAAAGTATTTTTCGATCCTGCAAGAACCTGGGTCTCCTACTTGTCTGCTCTACGCCCAGCGCACTGGCTTAAGAATTTACTGGTCTTCGTTCCTTTAATTACCCTCCAAAGCTTCAATGATGCAGCACTCGTGGAGCGCTCATTTCTCGCGTTTGTGGCATTTAGCCTGTGTGCGTCGGCTGGCTATCTTTTTAACGATCTGATCGACCTCGAAGCAGATCGACATCATCCCCAAAAACGTTTGCGGCCTTTTGCTGCGGGAACGCTTCCCCTCACCTTTGCCTTAATCGCCGGCCCGCTGCTGGCGGTCGCGGGATGCATTCTGGGTGCCGCTATCTCCTGGAGTGTTTTTGCAGTGCTACTCTCATACTCGTTGATGAGTGCCTTCTATTCGTTGTCCATAAAGAAGATTGTTCTGCTCGACGTTCTCTTTCTGGCAGGCCTCTATTCATTGCGCATATTGGCTGGTTCTGCTGCTACGGGTATTTGGCCATCCCCCTGGCTGTTGGCCTTCTCCACCTTCTTTTTCTTCAGCCTGGCCCTTGTCAAGCGCTTTAGCGAATTGGCGATCATGCGTCTAACGGATTCAGATCTTGCCAAGGCTCGAGCCTACGAATTGGGAGATATTGAACTTTTGGCGGCAATGGGAATCGCCAGCGGTTATCTGGCTGTGCTGGTCTTTGCACTCTACATCACAACTGACAAAGCTAAAATCCTCTACTCACACCATCATTTGCTGTGGCTCATCTGCCCGCTGCTTCTTTACTGGATCAGCCACGTTTGGTTGACAGCCCATCGCGGCAAGATGCCTCATGATCCGCTGGTATTTGCCACACAGGATTGGACTAGTCGAATCCTGCTTGTTTTGGCTGTTTGCACCGCTGTGGTGGCTCTTTAACATGAGAAGAATATTCCCTATTGCTGTCCTCGCGCTGGCTTCATCCACTTTCTCGAAGACGATTCTAGACCTGCAACCATCGCTTCAAACACACGCTATCTCGCAAGGGGCATTTTCCGCAGTCCTGATCAATCTCAATACCAACATCAATAGCTGGTACCTTCTCAAGCTCAAATGGTCAGATGCCACCCCAGTAACTTACTTTCATCTCGAGAATCCGAGACCACTCACATCGAAGCTCATTCTTGATAACAAATACGCAGATGGCGTTGTGGTCGAAGAAGGAGCAACGCGCTTCTTATGCGACCTCTTCAGCGGCGGTGGCTTGTCGAATCCGTTGGACACAGGACGAAAGTCGACTCAAATCTACTATCCGCTCTGCGGAGGCCGAATCTTGCTCCGCAACAATGCCAAGGGGCAGCGAAGCGCGCTGGAAACCGCTACGGAATTTCTACGAACTCAAGTGTGGGGCGGAGAAAGAGTCATCATTCTTTTTCATCATCTTCTGGCTGATCGCTACCGTGAGACAGCCAAGGTGGCAAGTCCAAACTATTCCTCAAGAACCCAAGAGTCATTGCTCGATCAACCCATCCCGGCACTGATTGATTCGTCGAAGAGCAGCCGCGTAGCTGTGCCTGACCAGCTTGGAATTCTCTTTGCTCAGACGGAATCGCCAGCGAGCGGCATGATTCCTGGTGCTTGGTATGCCGCTGCCGGCAACAGCGGCGTTCATATCAGCATTCTGCAACCCGATCGCATTGCGTCCTCTGTCATGAGTAGCAACAAGAATTTAGTGAATGCGCTGGATGCTGTGGAAGCCGCTTCTCTTTGCTACTTGATCTCGTTCGATTTAGATCACTTTGAGCTTGGTTACTCGCGCGGCACCGACTACCCGGGTGTTGGATGGTCGCCGCGCGTACTTGCCAAAGAGAAAATATCCGGTTGGGATGGCCCGGATGGAATCGGTAGCATTGCCCCACTTATTGCTACTGGACTCTTAGGCCCCTACAATGGCCGGCGGACCGTTGCTACATTTACCGGTGGCTTTAAGCGAACACATGGTGCCTTTCGATACGGCGATCTTTCTCAAGTGAATTTCGGCAGCCACTATGGCTTCATTGAAAATGGAGTCGTCTTCAGCAAACTTCAGCCTGGTCTGGCTACGATTCTCATGTGGCAAGACGCGAGGCTTGAGCTCAAGACTTGGACGCAAGCCGACAATCAATACCTCAGCAAAATCCGCCATGCCCGCCAGAATGGCGTAGCCCTGGTGGAATTCGATTCCAACACTAAATCAACAATACCCGGTCGCCTCGTTTCGCGATGGGGACCAGGGAATTGGTCTGGGTCTGAGGATGAAAAATTGCGCACCATCCGCGGAGGCTTGGCCTTACAGGAGCGTCAGGGGAAGCGCTTTCTGATCTATGCAGTCTTCTCTTCGGCAACACCTTCGTCGATGGCACGAGTCTTTCAGGCTTACCAGTGTAAGTTCGGCATGCTTCTCGATATGAATGCACTGGAACACACATATCTCGCATATTACCGGAAAGCCGGCTCTGAAATGTCGATTGATCATCTTCTGAAGGGTATGAGCCAACTGGATAAGTCCGAGTCCGGCCGTGTTATTCCCCGATTTCTGGGTTATCCCGACAACCGGGATTTCTTCTTTGTAATGCAACGCAACAAGGCTAAATGATGAAAGTTGTAATTGCCGCCATATTAGGGCTCGTCGTGCTATCCGCCGTGCCCTCCCTAAAGGAACAAAACGAGCGGCTATTCGAGCAGCTCAAATTGGTCCGTGCTTTGACCAGCGATCAGATTGCATCTCTCCGCAAGATCTTTGAGGGGTCGAAAATTCTTGGCCAGGGTAATCCAGATGTCACGCGCCATTCTGTTTCTGTAGAGGCCTGTAAAGCAAAGCTCAGCGAGCAATCGATTCGCTATGAGAATCCCAGATTCGAGAAAATCTGCGGTGCAAAGTACATGGCCCCGCTATACGATCCAGCCACCCAGAAGCCAGAAGACGCCAAGGCATGTATAGACCAGTTTGAATTTCCCAATATTCCTTGTGCCTATCCGGTGGTCTGGGTCAAGGCGCGTGAAGCTGCGCAAATTTGCGAAGCAGTGGGAGAGCGCCTTGTGGATGCCCACGAATGGGAGGGTGCTTGTCAGGGTCGCCTCCAACCACCTGACTATCGCTTCGATCTGGCCCAGGGGCTTAGCCCTTCTGCCGGACTTAGCCGAATGCGCTACGCCCACAATCTGGCTGATGCGAAGGAGAAAGTTTGGAGCTACGGCCCCGCCTATAAGAAGGGCATCTGCGCTACGTCGGGTCAAAAATCTCCAGGCTGCAATGGCGGCAGTTGGACTGGGTGTGGTTCCAACACTTTCCCCGCGGGTGATTTCCCCGCCTGCCACAGCGCGCTCGACGTTTACGATCTCAATGGTAATGCTGCGGAACACATGAATCTGCCTCTGAACGCCAGTCAATTGTCCAGCCGGGGCAGCAAAGAATTAGGCTATACCGAGATGAAAGGCAGTTGGTTCATATTCGATGCCTATAGAGCACACGAGGATTGGTGCCGGTGGCGTGCACCCTTCTGGCATGGCAGCAGGGTTATGGATACGGACAGCCATTCCAACTATCACTTGGGCTTCAGGTGTGCCAAGACGCTGAATTAGAGCTCTGAACTAGAACTTCTCGCAGGAAGACTCTCCGGGCTTCGCGCTCAACAAATCCCGCAGATCTGGGATTGGCCCCTCATCGCTCAGCGCCTGCGACAACACCGGGTCTTTTAGCACATCGTAAATAGACTTCGCCACGCCATCTACCTCCACCCTTTCGCTTACCAGCCGGATGCCGTGGCTGTAGTCCGCATAGCAAGCTCCATGTACGGTGCTCAACGGTTGAATCGGCTCCCCGTTTGGCCGTTGCCATCCATAGATCGCGATCTTGCCGGGATTGACCCCCAGCCGCTTTGTAAGTACTACATCTTTCTTGTGACCTGAAACCAGATCACCGGGCTTCACTCTCAACTTTCGCCACTGCTCGGCAATCTTGTTGTTGTGAGTCTGATAGTACTCCGTTGATCTCATTTGTGGCCCGGCCTGCATTGGTTCCGGCGAGAAATGCACTGTGGATTGCTGGTAAATGGCATTGACGATTTTGCGTGTGGGCAAGATAAACCCGAGACGCGTAGCGATCGTTGACGCTGTATAGAGATTCATCGGAACTCGGAGGAAATTGTCGTCAGACCCCACCGCAAGATACTCTGGCATTACAAATACTTTCACTTTGCCCCCGGATCCGTTGGCGTGCTTGTAGTTCAGCGAAACCGGCACCAGATTTGAAAGGAAAGGAGGAACATTGCCATCCAGCACAGCCTTCTGTATCGCTTGTTCGCGGTTCTGTGAATTCATTCCCGAGACGTACTCGGCAAACTCGGAACCGCTCAGTGAACTCTGTGAGCTTGCCTGCTTGGTAGTGGAAGGTCTGTCGCTGGCCGCCACGATGCCAGTCAACATTAGAATCAAAGCAGCGCATATGTGCGCATAAGCGAAATTAATCCTTGTCAAGCCCCTATCCTAGCATTCCTGGCTTCCTCAATAGGAAGTGAAGAGTTTCCCCCATTCTGTTTGCAGCGCTTTTTGAACGCGCGGACGGCCCACGAAGTTGTACCAATAGAGATCGTGATAAATCCGCGATGCGATGTAGGACAGTGGTGCCAGTGGCGTTCGCAGCAATAAGTGTTCTAAGGGTTTGAGCGGGCCCCAATAGATCATCTTTTGTCCGCGGCTGGCAAAGGTGTCCTCATTTGCGGCAAAGTGGAAATTGACATCCGCAATGTCTTCTCCTACAACTTCGATCTCACGTGGATCCCCACATCCGAGCCCTCGTTCGTGTGCCATCCGGATGAACTTGATGGATAAAGGATCGAAGCCCATCATTTTGGCGGCAATGGCGTCGATAGCAACCATATCGGAACTGGCCAAAATGAAGTTCTTGACGATAGGGACCATACAACGGGGGCCCGGCCCGTCCCCAGCAAAGGTCCCATCCATCACTGCAAAGATGCCGGGATGAATCTCTTTTTGAATTGCAAGCAGATCGACGAGAGTCTCGTGGATCACGCTGTGAGTCCAATGCCGCTTGTCGAACAAAAGCCCGCCAAAAGCGTTCTTCATCGCCCCGGTCATTTGCGTAAAGACGTGGGTCTTCATCGTTGGAAGATGGATGATATTGGACCCCACCAACCGCTTCGGGATTCGGATGCCCTCTGGAAAAATCTTGTC
>Ga0163144_10019389_pt1 | contig 13680 bp, 9 predicted proteins | sample OliLak19BULKMAT1_FD_123175 | JGI IMG/M metagenome (GOLD analysis project Ga0163144, IMG submission 123175) | Freshwater microbial mat bacterial communities from Lake Vanda, McMurdo Dry Valleys, Antarctica - Oligotrophic Lake LV.19.BULKMAT1 | ecosystem: Environmental > Aquatic > Freshwater > Lake... | reverse complement strand
CCGGCCGCGACGGTTTGTCACTTATTAAGTGACAAACGAGCCCGCCCCCGCTGGGACAGAACGAGAGGTTTGTCACGTATTACGTGACAAACCTGCGGGGTGGGTCGGCCGCACCGACGTGGCTTTGGTTGGGCAGGTGACTTCACTTTCAGTTGCACCCGGCAGGGGCGGCTGGACGCTTCGGTCCTTGTGTGCGGCACTGATCGCTCCATAACTCAGCGTCCGTCAGCGAGTCGAGGGCCAGGAAACCTTTAACCCAAAACGTTCCGCCATGATCGCCACGCAAGTCCGCCAGAAAGATGCCGTGTTCTACTTCGCTTCGTATCCTTCGGAGCAGTTGCTGCAAAAAGTAAGATTCATCAGCCGGTTTTACGACGAGGAAGGCGGCGGCATCAAAGCGGAGGAAGTGGCGGCGGACGACGATGTCGGGCAGTTCATCGCGAAGATCGAGCGGAACGACAAAGCGTTCCAGCGCGAGATGTCGAAGGCCAAGGTGGCGTCGATTCGCAATTTCTACGAGACCGCGATTTCGCAGCCGCCGATCCCGGGCGTAGTCCTGCTCTTCACGCCGCAGCGGCTTAGCTTTCAGCCCTGGGAGGATGGCAGCGGAGTCGGGAAGCTGCAGGAGCCGGAGGAGAAATTCCTGATTATCGATGGGCAACACCGGCTCGCCGCGCTGGAGTTTTTCGAACGCACGCACCCCGACGATGCGAAGAACATCCAGGTGCCGTGCGTGATTTTCGACGGGCGCACGGAGGATTTCGCGACGGAGATGTTCGTGATCATCAACTCGACGCCCACGCGCATCAACAAGAGTCACCTCATCGATCTTTATGAGCGCGTGTCGTGGGCCGAGCCGGATCGGCGTTTCGCGGCGAACATCGCCGAGATGCTTTACAGCGAGGCCGACAGCCCGCTGCGATATCGCATCAACCGGCTGGGCGGCCGCAGCAAGCGGGAGAAATGGGTCCTGCAAGCCGAGCTCTTCAACGAAATCCACCGCTGGGTGAAGGGCATTTGGAAGAAGATCCAGGCCGACGGCACGGATCGCCGGGCGGCAGGCCGTTACTATGAAATGGTGCGCGATTTCCTGAAGGCGTCGGCGCACGTGTGGGGCGACGGCTGGGGCAACAACGCGTTCATGATCACGAAGCCCGTGACGTTGAAGGCGATGCTCCGCGTCTGCGCCGATCTCGCCACGGTGGATGCGGAGCCGGCGGACGGCCGCGTGGAACGCTGGCGGGCACGGCTCGCGCCGTGGGCCGAACAAGCGCGTGAGTTCCGCAACGAAGGCTTCTATGAGCGCTTCCCGGCGAAAGGGCAGGTCGAGCGCGTGGCCCGAATCCACCGTGACCTGGGGCGGATGGCCGGCGTATCGCCGCGGAGTCGGGTGAAGGAGTAGGCGGCTTCTGCTTTTTTTCCTGCGGGCGCGGCGAGGGCGCCGCGCCTCCCGCCAACCAAAGCCGTCACCGCTCGAGCCTGGCGCGGGCCTGCACCGGCACGTCGAATTTCGTCGTGCCGACATCCTTGAGCACGGTGTCGGCGGACTGCCGCACTTCGATGTGCCTTCGGCCGGTGGGGGTGTCGACCGTGAGGATGCCGTGGAGACGGAGCTGGTATTTCGAGACCATCCCGTCGCGCAGCCAGAGCTTGAACGTGCCGGCGGCGCGCACCGGCGTGATTTCCTTCTGCCCGTCCCGCACCAACAGGAGCTGCGCCCCCAGGTCGGTGAGCGTGCCGGCCACCGTATCGCCCTCGGGCTTGAACTCGTGGTGGCTGCCCACGATCACCGCCAGTTCCTCGTGCGGATGGCTGATCGCGAGCTGCAGATTGCTGTAGTTCCGTTCCGACTCGCCGGTGCCGCGGGCCGGCGCGCGCTTGCGGATCGTCGCTCCTTTCAGGATTCCGCCGCTGATCGACTGCGAGCCAGGGGCGCCGATCGGACCCGTCGGGCTGACGATCCGTTCAAATTCGAGATCCATTTCGGGGGGCGGCGGAAGGTCGTCGGGTCGGAGCCAGCCCTGGTCGGTTTCGAGCACGCAAGCGACGTTGCCGCGGAAGATCACGTCGATCTGTGTATCCGTAACGCTGCGACCGAGCCGGCGGCGGACGGAGTTGATCACCGGCATCTTCACGCGCGTGTAGCCGGTCTGGCTGGTCTGGCCGACGATGTCGTAGGTCCGGGCGTCGTCGGAAATGGTGGCGACCCAGCTATAGTTCGGCTGATCGGACAACCGCATCGCCGCGAGGATGGCCATTTCGGTGGGACCCGCGTGGGCGGCGGGGTGGCCGAGCCACGCGAGCGCGCAGACTGCAAGCAGGCGCTTCATGGGGACGCCCCCTGAATGCGCCGACGCCGCCGCGAGACAAGCAATTTACTTCGCCATGCCGGCCGCCGCCGCCGCCGCCTCGTCCTCACGCTCGATCTGTTCGACCGGCTTCGGCGTGAGGTAGCGGGTGAAGCGCTCCATGTAGAGGTAGAAGACCGGAGTGATGTAGAGCGTCAGCAATTGCGAGACGATCAGCCCTCCGCACACGGCGAGCCCGAGCGTGCGGCGGGAATCGGCGCCCGCGCCCCAGCCGAGGGCGATGGGGAGCGTGCCGGCCAGCGCGGCAAGGGTAGTCATCATGATCGGGCGGAACCTCACGATACAGGCCTCGAAAATCGCCTCCTCCGCCGGTTTGTGGCGCGTGCGCCGCGCATCCAGCGCAAAGTCGATCATCATGATCGCGTTCTTCTTCACGATGCCGATCAGCATGATCAACCCGACGTAGCCGTAGATGTTCAGTTCCTGCTTGAAGAGCAGCAGCGTGAGCAACGCGCCGAAGGTGGCGGCGGGCAGGCCGGAGAGAATCGTCAGCGGATGCACGAAGTCTTCGTAAAGGACCCCGAGCACCAGATAGATCACGAGAACGGCGATGAGGAGCATCCAGCCCAAGCCTTGCAGCGAGCTCGTAAACGCCGCCGCGGTGCCTTGAAACGTTCCGTTGATCGTCGGCGGCAATTCCGCGCGGGCGATCTGCTCGATGGCCTGCGTCGCCTGGCTTAGCGCAATCCCGGGCGCGAGATTGAAGGTGATCGTTACCGCGGGGAGCTGGCCCATGTGCGCCACGCTCAGCGGGCCGACCGTGTGCCGGATCTTGGATACCGCCTCCAGCGGGATCAGCTTGCCCTCGCGATTGCGGAGATAAAGCAGCGAGAGCGACGACGGGTCGCGCTGATACTTCGGATCCAGTTCGAGAATGACGAGGTATTGGTTCGTCGGCGTGTAGATGGTCGAGACCTGCCGCGAGCCGAACGCACTGTAGAGCGTCTCTTCGACCTGCTGCGCGTTGAGCCCCAGCGACGACGCCTTGTCCCGGTCGATATCGATGATGAGCTGCGGGCTCGTAATCTGCAGATCGGAGTTCACGTCGATGAGCCCGGGAATCTCGCGGACTTTTTCGAGCATGGCCGGCGTGACGCGATATAGCTCCTGCAGGTCGGTGCCATAGAGGGTGTATTGATAAACCGAACTCGAACTGCGGCTGCCAATTTGGATGGCCGGCGGCACCTGCGGAAAAACGCGCACGCCCGGGATGCCGGCCGTCTCCGTCCGAATCATCTGCGCGATCACATTGGCGTGGGGCCGCGCCTTCCGGTCAACGAGCTGGACGAACATCCGGCCGCGATTGCCGCCGCCACTGCCGCTGCGACCGAACGAACCGAGGAACGAATTGGCATTCAGGACGTAGGGGTTGCGCTTGACCACCGCCATGACCGCCGTCTGGTGCCGGACCATCGCTTCAAACGATACGTCCTGCGCCGCCTCGATCGAGACGCTGATCCGGCCGGTATCTTCGGTGGGAATAAAACCCTTGGGGACGAGGGCCAGCAGCCAGATCGTCAATCCGATCATCGAAACCGCCACCAGCATCGTCGTGAGGCGCCAGCGCAGCGCGGCGGCGAGCGTGCGTTTGTAGAGACCCAGACTGGCATCGAACATCCGTTCCATCGCGCGGTAGAACCGGCCATGCACGGCATCGTGCCGGATGGGCTTGAGAAACCGGCTGCACAGCATCGGCGTGAGCGTCAGCGACACGACGCCGGAAACCAGGATGGCGGCACCGATGGTGATCGCGAATTCGTGCAGCAGGCGGCCCAGGATCCCGCCCATGAAGAGCACCGGAATGAACACGGCCACGAGCGAAATCGTCATGGAGATGATGGTAAACCCGACCTCGCGGGAACCCTTGAGCGCGGCGGTCATCACGGGCTCGCCCTTCTCGATGTGGCGGACGATGTTTTCGAGCATGACGATCGCGTCGTCGACGACGAAGCCGACGGAGAGCGTCAGCGCGAGCAGGGTGATGTTATTGATGCTGAAACCGCAGAAATACATCACCGCAAACGTGCCGACCACCGCGATGGGCATGGCGATGCTCGGGATAAGCGTGGCGGAGAGCGTGCGGAGGAAGAGAAAGATGACCAGCACGACGAGCCCGATCGCCAGGATGAGAGTGAATTTCACGTCGTGCACGGAATCGCGAATCGCCATCGAGCGGTCTATGAACACTTCGAGCGTCGCCGTGGCGGGCAATTGCGCCCGGAACGAGGGCAGCAACTCCTTGATGCCATCGACGACCTTGATCGTATTGGTGCCGGGCTGCCGCTGAATCGACAGGGTGATTGAGCGGCGGGAGTTCCTGCTCGCGGCGAAGTCGGGATTCTCGCTGCCGTCCTCGTTGAAGCGCTGGTCGAACCAACTGTAGGATTTGTCGTTTTCCACGCTGTCGACGACGTTCGCCACATCGGCCAGGCGCACGGCCGCACCGTTGCGGTAGCTGACGATGACTTTGCGGAAGCCCTCGGCGCTCTTGAGCTGGCCGGTGGCGAGCAAAGTCGTGGACTTGTGCGCGCCGTCGAGGACGCCGGCGGGCAGGTTGACGTTGTTCGTGTCGAGCGCGGTGCGCACTTCGTCGATGCCGATGCCCCGCGCGGCGAGGGCGCGCGGCTCGAGCCGGACGCGCACGGCGTATTTTTGGGCCCCGTAAACGTTGACCTGGGAAACGCCATCGACGGTCGAAATCCGTTGGGCGAGCATCGTCTCGGCGTATTCGTTGAGCTCGGTGAGCGACATCGTGGACGAGGTCAGCGCCAGCATCATGATCGAATCCTCGGCGGGGTTGGATTTCCGCAACGTGGGCGGTGCCGGCATATCGCGGGGCAGGCGGCGCTGCACGGCGGCGATGGCGGATTGCACGTCCTGCGCCGCCGCATCGATGCTGCGATCGAGCGTGAACTGGAGGGTGACGTTCGTGCTGCCGAGCGAACTGACCGAGGTCATCGAATCGATGCCGGCGATGCTGGAGAATTGCTGCTCGAGCAGCGTGGCCACCGAGGCCGCCATCGTCTCCGGGCTCGCACCGGGCAGGTTCGCCGACACCGAGATGGTCGGGAAATCGACGTTGGGCAGATCGTTGACGGGGAGCTTTTCGTAAGCCATCCAGCCAAAAATCGTGATGGCCGCGGTGAGGAGCGTGGTCATCACCGGTCGCCGGATGAACTGTTCGGGGATGTTCATGCTGCGGTCTTCTCCTTCTTGGCGTCCTTGGTGGATTCACCGCCTTCGCGGCCGGGCTCGGACTTGCCGCCCTTGCCAGCTTTGCCGCCTTTTCCGCCGCGGCTGCCACCGCTGGCGGCCGCGGGATCCTTGATTTCGACGGGACGGCCGGGCAGCACGCGAAGCTGGCCGTCGATGACGACGGTTTCACCCTCGGTCAGTCCCTTGAGGATCACGGCGTCGTTTTCGAAATTTCGGTCCACCACGACGGGGCGCAACTCGGCGGTCTTGTCGGCTTTGACGACGTAAACGTGCTGGCCGGTCTGTGAAGTCTGAATCGCGCTGTTCGCCACCGTGAGGACCTCAGGGGAGGAAAGCGTCACCGTGACGGTGGCAAACTGCCCGGGCCAGAGCCGCTGGCGGCTGTTGGGAAAGGTCCCCTTGAGCTTCAGCGTGCCGGTCGAGGAATCGACGGTGTTGTCCATGAACGTGAGCTCGCCCTCCTCGGGTGTCTGATCGGCGCCGGGGAGCACGACCCGAACCTTGAGGGTGCCGGTCGCGCGGTAGAGGGCGAGGTCGCCGAGATATTGCTGCGGCACGCCGAACGTCACGTAAATCGGGTTGAGCTGGTTGATCGTGACGAGCGTGGCGGAGGCGTCGTTGGCGTTGGCGCGGACCAGGTCGCCCTCATGCACGCTCATGTTGCCCATGCGGCCGGACAGCGGAGCGCGGATCGAGCAATATTCGAGCGAGAGTTTCGCAGTGGCGACGCGGGATTCGTCGGCGAGCATTTCCGCCTCCAGACTGCGGGCGGTGTCGGAGATCTTCTCGAACTGCTCCTTGGAAACCATCTGCTCGGTGGTGAGCGAGCGATACCGGGCGACCTGGGCGCGCGCCGTTTCGAGCTGGACGCGCACTTTCTGCAGGTCGGCCTCCGCGGACTTGAGCGCGTTTTGGAAGGGGCGGGGATCGATTTCGAAGAGGAGGTCGCCCTGTTGGACGTTCTGCCCCTCTTGAATGACGATCTTCAGGAGCGTGCCGGTGACTTGGGAGCGGATGGCCGTGGTGCGGATGGGCTCGACCGCGCCAATGGCTTCAATGACCAACGGGACGACCTTCTTCCTGGCCTGGCCGACCAGCACCGGCGGAGGACCGCCGCCGCCGCGACCGCCCTTGCCGCCTTTAGCCCCGCCGGCCGTGGTCTCGCTTTTTTCGCCACAGGCTCCGAGGAAGAGCGCAAGGACGGAGGCGAGAAGACCGGTGAGTAGGGCTCGGCGGGGGAGGGACGACATCATGGATCGATAAAAGGTGGCTTTCGAAATACGGCTTTTGAGAACAGCAAACCATACGCCACGAATGGTCGCCCGTGAAGTTGGGCGGTGCGGCGAAAGTTTGTCAAAGGTGCCGAGCAGGACGCACCGCTTCAGAAAACAGCCCGCGATTATTGCCCTCCCTTCATACCAAAAACTTCTCCTTGCTAGGGCGGGTTGCGGAGATTTCCCTCGGAAGCATTTTTCTCCAATGAAAGTCCTCGTTGCCGATAAGATCTCACCCAAAGGCGTCGCCTACCTGCGTCAGCAGCCTGGCATCGAAGTCATTGAGGCTTACGGTTCCTCTCCGGAGCAGGTGCTGGAGCTGGTCAAGGACGTGCACGCCATCGCCGTGCGCTCGGAAACGAAGATCACGGCGGAGGTCTTCAAGGCCGCGCCCCTCCTGAAGGTCGTCGGTCGCGCGGGCGTCGGGGTCGACAACGTCGATGTCGAGGCCGCCACCAATCACGGCGTCGTCGTCATGAACACCCCGGCGGGCAACACCATTGCCACCGCGGAGCTGACCTTCACCCACATCCTCTGCGGCGCGCGGCCCGTGCCGCAGGCGGCCGCCTCGATGAAGGGCGGCCTATGGGATCGGAAGAGCTTTTCCGGCATCGAACTTTTCCGGAAGACCCTCGGCATCGTCGGCCTCGGCCGCATCGGCGGCGAGGTCGCCAAGCGCGCCCAGGCCTTCGGCATGCGCGTGCTCGCCTACGATCCCTATCTCGCGCCCAGCCGCGCCAAGGCGATGCAGGTCGAAGGCGTTGCGCTCGACGACCTGCTCAAGCAGGCGGATTACATCACGGTGCACATGCCGCTGACCGACGACACGCACTACATGATCGACGAGGCGGCGTTCGAAAAATGCAAAAAGGGCCTCCGGATTTTCAACTGCGCGCGCGGTGGCATCATCAAGGAAAGCGCGCTCATCGCCGCCTTGAAGAGCGGCAAGGTCGCCGCTGCCGGGCTGGACGTGTTCGAGGACGAGCCGCTCGCCAAAGACAGCGAGTTCCGCACGTTGCCCAATGTCGTGCTCACGCCGCACCTCGGCGCGTCGACGGCGGAGGCGCAGGAGTCGGTCGGCATCGAAATCGCGGAGCAAATCGCCGACGTGCTGAACGGCGGCGTGATCCGCAACGCCGTCAACGTCCCCTCGATCGACGCCGCCGCCCTCAAGGTCCTCGGACCGTATCTCGATCTCGGCGCGAAGCTCGGCACGCTCGTGCAACAGATCGCCCCCCAGCAGATCGCGCAGCTCCGGATCACGTATTGGGGCAAACTCATCGATCTCGAGGCCAATGCCGTCACGCGCGCGATCGAGCGCGGCTACCTGCGCCGGATTAGCGGCGAGGAAGTCAATTTCGTGAACGCGCCCGTGCTGATCGAGCGGCTCGGCATCCGCGCCGAGGTCGTGAAGTCGACCGACGATTCCGGATACAGCGAGCTCATCCGGGTCGAGGTGATCGCGCCGGATGGCGCCGTTTATTCGGCGGCGGGAACGTTGATCGGCAAGGGCAACCAGCCACGCATCGTGAGTATCAACAGCCGGGAAGTCGAAGTCGCCGCCGACGGCAAGCTGCTCGTCCTCGAGAACGTCGACCAGCCCGGCATGGTCGGCACGATTGGCACCATCCTCGGCAAGGCCGACGTGAACATCGCCGACATGTCCCTCTCGCGCCTCACGCCCGGCGGCACCGCCTACATGGTCGTGCGCGTCGACACCGAGCCGAGCGAGGCCGCGCGCAAGGAGATCAAGGGACATCCCGCGATCAAGATGGCGAAGTTCGTGCAGTTGTAAGTGCACGATGCTGACCTCCGTCCTCATCGCCGCCGTCGTCGGATACCTGCTGGGCTCGCTGCCTTTCGGGTATCTCGTCGCGCGGGCGAAGGGCGTGAACATCTTCGAGGTCGGCAGCAAGAATCCCGGCGCGACCAACGTCCGCCGCGTGCTCGGCCACGGCCCGGGCAACATCGTGCTCTTCCTCGATGGCGCGAAGGGCGCGCTCGCGGTCGCACTCTGGAAGTTGCCGAAACCAGCGGCCGCGGCGGTAGCGCCCGGTGAGCTGGAGCCCGCCCTGGTGCTGCCCATCGTCGGCCTCGCCGCCGCCATCCTCGGCCACAGCTTTTCCTGTTTCACCGGGTTCCGCGGCGGGAAGAGCGTCGCGACCGCCGCCGGTGGGTTTGCGGTGCTGTTTCCGTTGGGCATGGCGATCGCGCTGGCGGTGTTCGGCGTGACGCTCGGCCTTTCGCGTTACGTGTCGCTGGCGTCGATGCTCGCGGCGGCGTCGCTGCCGTTCGCGGCCTTCTCCTTCAAACAGCCTTCTCCGGTCATCTCCATCTCGGCGGTGGCAGCCGCGTTTGTCATCTACCGCCATCGCGCGAACCTCGCGCGGATCCGCGCCGGCACCGAATCGAAAATCGGCCGGAAAACCGCCGCTGTTTCCTCCGCTTCGCCGGCCGCCCCGCCCAAATCATGAGCGAATCCCTCACTCTCAACATCGGTCTCTGCGGCTTCGGCACCGTCGGCCAGGGCGTGTGGAAGCACCTGACGTCGCACCGCGCCGAGCTCGAGTCTCGCCTCGGCGTGACGCTTAACCTCGCCCGCGCCTCCGTGCGCGACTTGAAAAAGAAGCGCGAGGTGAAGATTCCGGCGCGCGCGCTGACCGATGATCCGCTGGCGATTGCGCGCGATCCTTCGATTCACATCGTGTGCGAGCTGATGGGCGGCACGACCCTTGCGCGCCAGGTCACGCTCACCGCGCTCCGTCGCGGCGCGGTCGTCGTATCCGCGAACAAAGCACTCATCTGCGAGCACGGCCCCGAGATCATCGCGACCGCGCAGCAGCACGGCGGCCACTTCTTCTTCGAGGCCTCCGTCGCGGGCGGCATCCCGATCATCAAGGCCCTGCGCGAAGGGCTCGTCGCGAATCGCTTCCCCCGAATCTACGGCATCCTCAACGGGACCTGTAACTACATCCTCACGCAGATGGAGGATCGGGATGCACCGTATGCCGACGTCCTCGCCGAGGCGAAACGGCTCGGCTACGCCGAAGCCGACGAGTCGCTCGATGTCGACGGGTGGGACACCGCGCACAAGGCCTCCGTGCTCGCCTGGCTCGCCCACGGTGTCTGGGTCCGGACCGATCAGATGATCGTCGAGGGGATCTCCCGCATCACGCCCGCCGATTTCAAAATCGCGAACACGCTCGGTTTCGGGATCAAGCTGCTCGCCGTCATCACGCGCGATTTCGCGAAGAACGAGCTCTGCGTGCGCGTGCACCCGACGTTGCTCCCCGAGGGCAACGTCATCGCCAACGTCAGCGGCGTGTTCAACGCCATCTCCATCACCGGCGACGTCGTCGGCACCACGCTCTACAGCGGCCGCGGCGCCGGGCAGGACGCGACGGCGAGCGCCGTCATCAGCGATATCGCGGATGCCGCTTCGTTGCTCAAGCACGGCAAGGGCGGCCACCTCCTCGGCGAAGTCACCACGCCGCGGATCAATGGTTGCAAACTGGCGCCGCCGGAGAGCATCCGCTCGCGTTACTATCTTCGTTTGACCGTGAAGGATCAGCCCGGCGTGCTGGCGCGGGTGGCCTCGGTGATGGCGCAGCAGAAGGTGAGCATCGCGAGCGTCATCCAGAGTCCGGCGGAACTGCCCGGCGCCGCCTCGCTTGTCCTCACCACGCACGAGAGCAACGAGCGCGCCATCGGCGCCACGTTGAAAAAGCTCACCGCCCTCGGCGCCGTGCTCGACGCGCCGGTGCTGCTGCGGATCGGGGACTTCGAGCGGTAGCAGCAGACGTTGAGCGTTGAGGGTTGAGCGTTGAGAGACCGGATCTCTAGAGGCTCGTCCCGAAACTCCGACATCTCCCTCTCTCAACTCTCATCTCTCCACTCTCAACTTCCCGCAATGGCCCGAATCGTCCAGAAATATGGCGGCACCTCCGTCGGTGACGTCGATCGCATCAAGAATGTCGCGCGCCGCATCAAGGATATCCGCGATGCCGGCAACGAACTCGTCGTCGTCGTGTCGGCCCGCGCCGGCGTGACCAACGAGCTCATCGCACGCGCCAAGGCCGTGTGTCCGATGCCGAGCGAGCGCGAGATGGATCAGCTCCTCGCCATCGGCGAACAGGAGACGATTGCGCTCACCGCGATGGCGTTGCACGGCATCGGTGTCGACGCCGTGAGCTACACCGGTGCGCAAGCGGGCATCTTCACCGATACCGTGCATACGAAGGCGAAGATCAAGACGATCAACGCCAAGCCGCTCGAAAAGGATTTGAAGTCCGGCAAGGTGATCATCGTCGCCGGATTTCAAGGCATCAACGACGACGGCCAGATCACCACGCTCGGCCGCGGCGGTTCCGATCTCACGGCCATCGCGCTCGCCGCGGCCATCAAGGCCGACAAGTGCGAAATCTACACGGACGTCGATGGCGTTTACACCGCCGATCCGCGCGTGGTGAAGGACGCGAAGAAGCTCCCCGAGATCAGCTACGACGAGATGCTCGAACTGGCCTCGCTCGGCTCGAAGGTCATGCAGTCGCGCTCGGTCGAGTTTGCGGCCAAATACGGCGTCGTTTTCGAAGTTCGCTCCTCTTTTAACAACAACCCAGGAACCATCGTGAAACAGGAAGTCGCCTACATGGAAAAAGTCGTCGTGCGCGGCGTCGCCGTCGACAAGGATCAGGCCAAGGTCGTCGTGACCAGCATCGCCGACAAGCCCGGCACCGCGGCGAAAGTCTTTCGCGCGCTCGCGACCGCCCACATCAATGTCGACATGATCGTGCAGAACGTCGGCCGCGCCGGCGTCGCGAATCTCACCTTCACCGTGCCGCTCACGGAAAAGGACAAGGCGATCAAGGCGCTCGAGCCGGCGTTGCAGGACGTCGGCGGCGAAGCCACCTTCGATGACAACATCGCGAAACTCTCGGTCGTCGGCGTCGGCATGAAGACGCACAGCGGCGTCGCCGCGACGCTGTTCGAGGCGCTGGCCAAGGCCGCGATCAATCTCGAGCTCATCAGCACCTCGGAGATCAAGATCTCCGTCGTGATCGCGAAGGACAAGGCGGACGAGGCGGCGCGCGTGGCGCACGCGGCGTTCGAGCTGGAGACGCTGTAACCAACAATCGTGCTCGTAATCGAGTCGGACGAGCACGATTACGATTAAGAGCACGAGCACGATTACCGATGAAGTTCATCTCCACTCGTGGCCAGACCCCCGCGCTCGGCTTTTCCGATGCGGTCGCCACCGGGCTCGCGCCGGACGGCGGGCTCTTCCTGCCGGAGACGCTGCCGGATTTTTCCGGCGACCTCGCACGCTTCGAACGCTGCCGCTCCTACGCGGAACTCTGCTTCGAATTCCTGCGCGTCTTCGCGACCGACATCCCGACCGAGACACTGCGCGGACTGATCGCACAGAGCTACACGCGTTTCGATCATCCGGAGATCGCGCCGCTCAAGCCGCTGGCGAAAAACCTCTACGTCCTCGAGCTCTTCCACGGGCCCACGCTCGCGTTCAAGGATTTCGCGCTGCAGCTCCTCGGCAACCTCTACGCCCACCAGTGCAAAGTCCGCGGACAGACCATCAACGTCCTCGGTGCCACCTCCGGCGACACCGGCGCCGCCGCGATTCACGGGCTGATCGGCCGGCCCGGCACTGCGATTTTCATCCTGTATCCGGATGGCCGCGTTTCGCCGCTGCAAGAGCGGCAGATGACGTGCACGGGCGCGGACAACGTCTTCGCGATCGCGGTCGATGGCACCTTTGACGATGCGCAGGCGGCGCTGAAGGAGGTCTTCGGCGACCAGGAATTCCGCACGCGACACCGGCTCTCCGCCGTCAACTCGATCAATCTGGCCCGCGTGCTCGCCCAGTGCGTCTACTACCTTTACGCATGGCTGAAGCTCCCGGCGAGCGAGCGCGGCCACGTCGAGTTCATCGTGCCGACGGGCAATTTCGGCAACGTGCTCGCCGGTTGGATGCTCCAGAAAATGGGTGTGCCGATCCGCGGTTTCCGCGTCGCGACCAATCAGAACGACATCCTCTACCGGCTCTTCACGACCGGCGAATACCGCTTGGGCGAAGTGCATCCGAGTCTCGCGCCGTCGATGGACATCCAGGTGGCTTCAAACTTCGAGCGCTTCATCTACTTCGCGGTCGGCCGCGACCCGGCGAAGGTGCGGGCGGTGATGGATGAGTTCAGGCGGACCGGCCGCTATCAGTTTGAAAATTTCGATCGCGACACGTTCAGCGCGTCGCGCACCTCGGATGCCGAGATCGCCGAGATCATCCAACGCGTTCATCGCGATTACGGCTACATCGCGGATCCGCACACGGCGTGCGGTTTCAAGGACGTTGGCGGCGCCGGGCAGGGGAGTTCCGATCGCGTGCGAATCGTGCTCTCGACGGCGAGCCCCGCAAAGTTTCATGACACGATTCAGTCGGCGATCGGCATCGAACCGACGCATGCGAGCCTCGAGGCGTTGAAGTCGAAGCCGATCGTGAAACACCGGATCAAGGCGACTCCCGCCGCGATTTGGGCCTTCATCGATCAGCGCGCCGTTGGTTAAGTGACCGATGGGCGGCGCACGCCCCGTCGGAATTGAACTCGCCACCGCGCGATAGACGGCAGAGGAAGAAGGGGCGGCGTCGCACGGGCGCACCTCCGCCGGCGCGGATTTGCATCTTCCGCGGTAACTACTCAGGTGACTACTTTCACCTTGGGTCGCCGGAATTTTCGACCACTCATGCACACTGATGAAAGGGAATGGTTGGGAATCAGAAGGTTTTCGCCTGCTCGATTTCTGACAGAATG
>Ga0163144_10019387_pt1 | contig 13682 bp, 12 predicted proteins | sample OliLak19BULKMAT1_FD_123175 | JGI IMG/M metagenome (GOLD analysis project Ga0163144, IMG submission 123175) | Freshwater microbial mat bacterial communities from Lake Vanda, McMurdo Dry Valleys, Antarctica - Oligotrophic Lake LV.19.BULKMAT1 | ecosystem: Environmental > Aquatic > Freshwater >... | reverse complement strand
TCCGCGCCGACCGCGAAGGCGATTATGGCCGAAACGCTGCGACTCGCCCCTCCAGTGTGGGTCGCACCGCGGCGCGCGATCGAAGATGTCGAGGTCGCCGGTGTGCAAGTGCCGAAGGGCGCGCATGTTCTGGTCAGCCAATACACGAGCCACCGCAGCGCGGCGTATTTCGACCACCCGGAGGAATTCCGACCAGAGCGCTGGCAGGGTGACTTCGAGGCGTCACTCCCCCGCGGCGCGTACTTTCCGTTCGGCGCGGGAACCCGCAAGTGCCTCGGCGACCAGTTCGCGCTGCTCGAATCACACATCATCCTCATGGAACTCGCGCGCACGGCACGGCCGGTGCCAGTCGCGCCGACACTGCCGAAGGCGGAGCCGCGCGCAACCTACCGCCCGGCTGGCGGCGTTCCGTCCGTGGTGCGGCGCCAGACCATCAGCGTCTGACCGTCAAACCAAGTAGCGAACCGCGTACGGTGCGCTGCTACTGTGACGGCATGTCGCGACAGCCATGCTGGGTTGGGCGCACCCAGGGCCGCCCGTGAGCGGGCTTCCATTCGCGGTGGTGATGGCGCCGGACTCGTTCAAGGGTTCGCGGACCGCTCGCGAGGTCGCAGAGGAGCTGGCCGCTGGATGGCGCGCCGAGCGTCCTTACGACCACCTCATTCTCTTGCCTCAAGCCGACGGCGGGGAGGGAACGCTCGACGCAATCGAAGCGAGCGTGACGGGGGCCGAGCGACGCAACGCGGGCCTCGTGACCGGACCTGACTCACTCCCCCGTACTGGAGAGTGGTTGGCACTGCCCGACGGCACGGCGGTAGTCGAGCTTGCGCAAATGGCCGGGCTGCCGCTCATGCGAGTAGCGGACCCTCTCAACGCGACGACCCGCGGCTTGGGCGAAGTGATCAGTGCCGCTCTTGATGCCGGAGCAACCCGACTCGTGATCGGCCTCGGCGGTTCAGCCTCGACCGATGCTGGAACGGGCGCTCTTGCCGCCCTTGGGATGCTGTTTGCCGACGAACACGGCGATCCAGTGCCCGACGGCGGGGGGTCGCTTGACCTCATCGCCTCGGTGGAGCGTGCGGGCCTACGACCTCCGCCGGCTGGTGGGGTGGTGCTGCTCGTTGACGTCGACGTGTCGCTGAGCGGAGCGGCTACCGTGTTCGCACCCCAGAAAGGCGCAACGGAATCGCAGGTTGGCACCCTCAGCCACAACCTTGCGCACTTGGCTCGGCTGCTCGGCGGGCACCCTGAACGCTCTGGCAGTGGAGCCGCCGGCGGCGCCGCCTACGGCCTCGCAACAGCGTGGGGCGCTATCGCCGAATCGGGTGCCGACCACATTGCACGACTCAGCGGCCTCGATGCCGCGCTCGCGCGCGCCGACATCGTCCTCACTGGCGAGGGTCGATTTGACGAGCAGTCCGACCGCGGCAAAGTCGTCGGCCGCGTACTGGCGAAGGCGCACGGCCTCGCCGTCATCGCCGGCGTCGTCGCCGGGGAAGTGACCCATCCGCCCGACTGCTGGTCGACATCCTTGACCCACATCGCTGGCAGTGTCGAAGCGGCGATTGCCGACCCGTCACGGTGGCTGCGGGACGCAGGCGCGCTAGCCGCGCGCGCACTCACTCCTTCGTGACGGCGTGATCCTCAAGAAACTCATAGAGCTCGCGATCATCAACGCCGGGGAACGTGCCGGATGGCAGCGGCGAGAGGATGTGAGCGTGCAGCTTTGCGCTCGGCCATGCGCGACCTGCCCATCGCTCTGACAGGGCGGGCTCTGGTGCACGGCAACAGTTCACGTCAGGGCACGTCGAAGTGCGTCGTACGGTCGTCTCGCGCCCGCGGAACCATTTGGAGTGGGTGAACGGAACGCCGATCGTGATCGAGAACTCCTCGTTCGAGGTGGTTCCAGTCTGAGTCGACTCAAAGAACGTGCCCTCGGGGGTGTCGGTGTACTGGTAGTACTCGGTCGTGCGGTTCGTTCTGGCGAACGCCGTGCGCGCACTCCAATGCCGGCAGGTGATCTGTCCTTCTGTTGAGCCAGTGACGTCCACCGGTAACCGGAGTCCATCGTTCTCATATGCCTTGTAGACGGCACCGTCGTCGCCGACACGGAGGAAGTGGACCTGGAGGTCGAGGTGCGCGGTTGCGAGATTGGTAAAGCGCAACGCGGCTGCCTCGTGGGTGACGCCGAAGGCATCCCGAAAATCTTCGACGGCAATGTTTCGCTCGGCTTTGGCTTGGCGCAGAAACTCAACAGACTGACGACGGGGAAGGAGTACAGCGGCGGCAAAATAGTTGATCTCGAGCCGCTGGAGCAGAAAGTCAGCGTACGTAGCTGGAGTCTCGTGCCCGAGAACGCGATGCCCCATCGCCTGGAGGGCCATACCGCGTAAGCCTGGACCGCCCGGAATTGACGCGGGTGGCAAGTAGATTCGACCGTTCGCAAGATCGGTGACTGATCGCGCGGAGTGCGGGAGATCGTTTACGTGCACCAGCTCAAAGCCGAGCTTCTCGCCGATCATGCTTACCGAACGGTGGGTCAGCGCTCCCGTGGTGTGACCGACTTCCGCCAGCAACTGCTCTGCAATGGTCTCGATGTCTGGCAGGTAGTTGTCGAGAGTTCGCATCTGTTGGCGCAGCTCGGTGTTCGAGCGGCGCGCTTGCTCCGGCGTCGCGATCGCCTCGCGAGCGCGCTTGGCCAATTCGCGGTGCAGACCAACGAGCACTTCGAGCGTCTCATCGCTTGTCCCCTTTGATGGGCGCAGCACGGCAAGTCCGAGCTCGGCATACACGCTGCCACGCTGGGCACGGTCTAGCTCGATCTCGAGCGCCGCGCGCTTGCTCGGCGGTGCACTATCGAGTAATTGCGCGAGCTGGATCCCCAACACCTGCGCAACCGAGGTCAACAGGCTCAAGCGTGGTTCCCGCCTGCCGTTCTCCATGAGCGAGAGCTGACTGCCAGCGATGTTGACACGCTCTCCAAGCTGATCCAGAGTCAGCCCGCTTGAAGTGCGGTAGTGCCGGATGCGTTGACCGAGAGTTACGAGATCGTTCACCCCTTCAGAATAGCGAAAGATTCAGTGATCTTTCGAGCAGGAACGGTCCCAACTGTGCGCAAAGCTGCGTCAGGGTAGAAGAACAGGCCGTTTTCAACCAGTCAGGACCAGCCATGAGCATCGCCGAGATCACTCGCACCGCGTCGACTGCTCCGGATGGTGCGCACCGGTCGGTCGTTGACTGGGTGGAGGACATCGCCGCACTCACTCGACCCGACTCGACTGTCTGGTGCGACGGTACAGCCGCGGAGCACGACCGCCTGACGCGAGAGATGGTCGCGGCCGGCACTCTGATTCGTCTCAACCCAGAGCTTCGGCCAGACAGTTTCCTAGCCCGAAGCGCAGCGCACGATGTCGCTCGCGTCGAGGGGCGCACCTTCATCTGCTCGATGAACGCACAGGATGCCGGACCGAACAACAACTGGCGTCCACCCGCCGAGATGCGGGCAACCTTCGCTGAGCTATTTGAGGGGTCGATGCGCGGTCGAACGATGTATGTCGTCCCGTTCTCGATGGGCCCGATCGGTTCCCCGCTCTCGAGGATCGGGGTGCAGATCACCGACTCTCCATACGTGGTCGTCAGCACCGGCATCATGACGCGAATGGGCACTGCTGCTCTCGAGCGCATCACAGATCGCACACGGTGGGTGCGCGCCATTCACAGCGTTGGCGCCCCGCTGACGGAGGGTGACAGCGATGTTGCGTGGCCGTGCAACGAGACCAAGTTCGTCTCGCACTTTCCTGAAACACGCGAGATCTGGTCGTTTGGTTCGGCATACGGCGGCAACGCCATTCTCGCCAAGAAAGCCTTCGCGTTGCGGATTGCCTCGGTAATGGCTCGCGACGAGGGTTGGCTCGCTGAACACATGCTGATCATTCGGGTCACGAATCCCCGCGGTCGGGTGTTCCACGTTGCCGCGGCGTTCCCGAGCGCGTGCGGCAAGACGAACCTCGCGATGCTGCAGTCGACGGTACCGGGCTGGACCGTCGAAACGATCGGTGACGACATCGCGTGGCTCGGCCGAGGCGACGACGGCAAACTTCGCGCCATCAACCCCGAAGCCGGCTTCTTCGGTGTTGCACCGGGCACCGGCTGGTCGACGAATGAAACAGCGATGCACACGATCTCGCACAACACGATCTTCACGAACGTTGCCTTGACCGACGACGGTGACGTCTGGTGGGAGGGGATGACCAACACGGCGCCCGACCACCTCACGGACTGGGAGGGCAACGACTGGACTCCAGCAGCCGGTCGCCCGGCAGCCCATCCGAACGCTCGATTTACCGTGGCAGCACGTCAGTGCCCCATCATCTCGGATGACTGGGAAGACCCACGAGGCGTCGTCATCGACGCGATCATCTTCGGCGGTCGCCGCGCGACCAACGTGCCGCTAGTGGTGGAGGCACGGGATTGGGAGCACGGTGTCTACCTGGGCGCCACGATCTCATCCGAGCGCACCGCGGCCGCCGAAGGCACCATCGGCGAGTTGCGGCGAGACCCGTTCGCGATGATGCCGTTCGTTGGATACAACATGGCCGATCACTGGGCGCACTGGCTCAACGTCGGCAAGCAGTTGCGCGGCTCGGGCACTGTGCCACGCGTGTTCCAGGTCAACTGGTTTCGCAAAGGCAAAGACGGACGATTCTTGTGGCCAGGTTTCGGCGAGAACGCTCGAGTGCTCGAGTGGATTCTTGAACGAGTGGATGCTCAGGTGCCAGCCACCGAAACCCCACTCGGATTCGTTCCGATTCAGCAGGGCCTCGACACCGTGGGCCTTGACGTGCCGAACCAAGACCTCGATGAACTGTTCCGTATCGATCATGAAGACTGGCTCGCAGAAGCAGACCTCACCGAGCAATTCTTCGAAACCTTCGGTGCGCGGGTTCCAGCGGCGCTGACGGCGCAACTGGCTACCTTGCGCGCGAAGCTACAGCAGCCCGGGTGACATCAACCCAACGTTTCGCGCGAGCTGCTCGTCTCAGAAGGTATGACGACAACTTCACTCTCGGAGTCCTTCTCGTCGTGCACAATGGACGCGAGGTCGAGGAGGAACCCGGTGGCGGGAGCGGCGGAACGCGCACCAGAGTGGCACACCCTCGTGGCTCGACTGGTCGACGAGCGCGGCGAAGCGCTCACCCGCTATGCCTACTTCGTCTCTGGTGACCGCGAAGGGGCATCCGATCTGGTACAAGATGCCCTGGTGAAAACCTTCGGCCGGCTGCGCAACGGCTTTACGATTACGAGCGCTGAGGCCTACGTGCGCCGCACAATCCTCAACAGCCATCTCGATGCCGGTCGCCGGTCGACGCGCTGGCGCAAGATTGCGCACCTCGAATACAGGCCTGAAATCAACGAGCCGAAGGATGCCGCAACCGAGACCCGATTGGATCTCGAGCGCCAACTCATGCAGCTTGCACCGCGCGAGCGGGCCTGCATTGTCCTTCGCTACTACGACGATCTGAAAGTGGACGACATCGCGGCAACCCTCGAAATTAGCTCCGGTGCAGTCAAGCGCTATCTGAGCGACGCGTTGGCCAAGTTGTCAATCAGCCTCCGAGAACCGGACGACGATGGCGCTGAACCGACTACTGCTCTCATCGCCGGCTCGAGAGGATAAGCGAATGCCTACCGAATCGGAACTGCGCGACCTGCTTTCTCGCCCACAGCCCAGCAACACCATCGACACGGATGCCGTCATCAAGCGCAGTCGCGCACGCCGCCTCCCGCAGCAGCTCGCGGCGGGCGCCATCGGCACCCTCGCCATTCTTGGCATCAGCGTGGTCGGCGTACAAACACTGCGACTGCCAGACCAGTCAGCGATCACGGCGACCGAGCCGGAGAGTGCCCTTGCCGCTCCCGAGGATGCTCTTGCCGGTGACAGCATTAAGCGCGCTCCCGCCGAGCGACTGAATCTTTGTGAGGGGACTGTGGCCGACACTGTCCCGAGTCGCTTCGGGCTGCAATTAGACGTCGAGTTTCCGGTATCCGCACCGGCTGGTGCCGACGTGATCACCGGAATCGTGCGTTTGACAAACACGGGAAGCGAGCGTGTGACCGGCTCGACCGGAGCAGCGCCTGCCGTGACCGTCTCAGAAAACGGGATCGTGCGCTGGCACAGCAACGGCCCGAGGGTTCTGTCACTCGTCATTGCCGATCTCGCACCTGATGAATCGCTCGAGTATCAAGTGAGTATTGTGCCGGTGCGCTGCGCGGTCGATGACGATCTCGCCGAGAGTTTTCCCACCGACCTTCCACCGCTTGCTCCAGGCGTGTACGAGCTGTCTGCCGCCATCGACTTCAGTCCAACCATTGCGGATGGCGCGGCTGAGTCCGATGGCGGTGCCGACCTCGTCACCGGTCCGCGCGCGACGATCGTTCTTGAGTAGGGGGCGCCCTCAACGCTTCACATGGCGAGCCAGGAACAGTCGCGATGGCAACGGCCCTGTGAAGAACCGGCACTGTGAAGAACCGGCACTGTGAAGAAACGTCGCGGATGACTACACTGGCACCGTTGCGCTGGGCAGATCGACCAAGCCGCGAACTTCAAATATTGGAGGACTCATGACCGGGTGGGCTCAACTCCGAAAAGTGAGTGCACTGGTCGGTGGCGCTGCGTTTGGCGCTGTGCTCGTGTTCGCGCTTCCAACCTCGGCTGCGGCCGAGGCGCCCGTCGACCTCAATGGTGCATACATTCTCGATACCGTCGGGGCGATCAATGGCGACGAAGCTGGAGTGCTTGCGGCCCTTGACGATCTCTACGAAAGTTCACGCATCCAGCTTTTCGTTGTCTACGTTGACAACTTCACCAGCTCGACCAACTGGGCCAACGACACAGCGGTGCTGAACAGTCTCGGCGCGAATGATGTGCTCCTTGCGGTCGCGATAGAGGAACGAAACTACGAGATCTCGATCGATCCAGACTTTCCCCTGACCGACGCCCAAGTCGCGGCGATCGAAGGCAACGACATCGAGCCGCGCTTGCGTGAAGACGACTGGGCGGGTGCCGCCATCGCGGCGGCTCAAGGATTCCAAGCCGCGGCTATCGGCGGCGAAGCTCCGGCAAATCCAGATGACCCGGCCACCCCGATCACTCCGATCAGCGACTCGGGCGGTGGCATCCCGATCCTGCCGATCCTTGGCGGCGTCGCTGTCGTCGGTGCTGGAGTCTTCGTGTATTCACGACTGCGTCGTCGCTCCGGTGCGACAATGTCCGGCGCAACGCCATCGGGCACGGATCCCGCTGGGCTATCGCAAAAGCAGCTTGATCAGCGAGCAGGCAGCCTGCTCGTGCAACTGGATGATTCGATCAAGACCAGTGAACAGGAACTCGGATTTGCCGTCGCCCAATTCGGCGAAGCGGCGACCGCTCCATTCGTCAAAGCCTTGGCGACCGCCAAGGATCGGGTGAGCGCAGCATTCGCTTTGAAACAGAAGCTCGACGACCACGAACCCGACTCTGAACAAGAGCGGCGCGCGTGGACAACCGAGATCATCCAGCTGTGCGAATCGGCCGACGCCGAACTCGACAGTCAGGCCGACGCATTCGACGGACTTCGCGAGCTCGAACGCACCGCGCCGGAGGCGCTGGCCGCAACGAGCACCCAGCTCGAGACCGCTCGAGCGAGAGTCGCTGCGACGGCAGGCACGCTTGCTACTCTGGGCGCAACCTACGCAGCGAGCGCGATAGCACCCGTGAAGGACAACGTTCTTCAGGCCGAGAAACTGCTCGTCTTTGCCGCGACGTCACGCGAAAACGCGGCGGCGGCAATCGCCGGCGCCAAGCTGAACGACGCCGCCGTGGCGCTTCGGGCGGCCCAAGCCAGCATCGGGCAGGTCATGGAGTTGAGCGAAGCGGTCGAAACTCGCAGTGTGAGTCTCGGCGAGGCATCCGCCAAGCTCGAGGCGCTTGTTGCGGACACCACGAGCGACATAGCGGCGGCACGCGCCCTCGCTCAGGACGCGTCGGCAACCGAGTTGCCGGGAGCCATTGCTGCTGCTGCGACAGCCCTGCGGACCGTTTCAACGTCCCCGGGTGACCCGATCGCAGCTCTCTCGGCAATCGCAGCAGCCAACGCAGGGCTCGACGCGGTGTTCGCTGATGTTCGCGACGAACAAGCCAAGATCGCCAAAGCCAAGAGCCAACTGGATGCCACGATCGCCGCCGCGCAGGCTCAGCTGCTCAGCGCCAAGCAGTACATCTCGACTCGGCGCGGTGGCGTCGGTGAGAGTGCGCGCACGCGAGTGAGCGAGGCGGAGCGTCGCCTCGCTCAGGCCGAAGCGCAGGCGGTGAGCGATCCGGTCGGTGCCCTCGCCTTAGCGCATCAGGCCCGCGATCTCGCTGAAGGGGCCTTCGCTCTCGCCGAGGCAGACACGAATAGCTTCTCGAGCCTTCAGGGTGGTGGCAGCAGTTCATCCTCACGCGGCAACGAAGGAGCTGCTCTCGGTGGCCTGTTGGGAGGCCTTGTCGGCGGAATGCTCGGCTCAAGCGGCGGGTCTCGCAGGAGTTCGTCGTCGGGCGCCGGTAGCCCACGCAGCACCAGAAGCAGCTCATTCGGTGGCAGTTCACGCAGTACGAGTCGCAGCAGTGGCCGCAGCAGTGGTGGACGCACCAGCAGCGGCGGTAGGTTCTAGTCAGCGCAGATTCGTCAACAATCGAAAGGCAATCCAAATGGCAAAGCAGTCAATTCTCGGCCGCATCACTCAGCTCATGAAGGCGAACATCAACGCCCTCATCGATCAGGCAGAGGACCCCCAACTCCTGCTCGACCAGTTGGTTCGCGACTACACCAACAGCATCGCCGAGGCCGAGAGCGCAGTCGCTCAGACGATCGGTAACCTCCGCCTCATCGAACAAGACCACGCTGAGGATGTTTCGGCGGCCGCGGACTGGGGCCGCAAGGCCCTTGCTGCCAGTGCGAAAGCTGACGAACTGCGCGGCGGTGGCAATACGACTGACGCGGACAAGTTCGACAACCTCGCAAAGATCGCCCTCGGCAAGCAGATGGCATCAGAGAACGAAGCGAAAGTCGTTGAGCCGACGATTGCCTCGCAGACGGTTGTTGTAGAACAGCTCAAGAAGGGCCTCGACGGCATGCGCGGCAAACTCGGCGAGCTGACCTCGAAGCGCGATGAACTTGTCGCGCGTTCGAAGACCGCAGACGCCCAGCAGCAAGTGCACGACGCTGTCAAGAGCATTGACCTTCTCGACCCGACGAGCGAGATCGGACGGTTCGAGGACAAGATCCGGCGTGAAGAGGCCAAGGTCCTCGGGCAGCAAGAACTCGCCGCATCCACGCTCGATTCGCAGTTCGAAAGCCTCGAGAACCTCGACAAGCAAGTCGAGATCGATGCGCGCCTGGCGTCACTGAAGTCGGGCGGCGCGCCGAAAGCCGTGACCACTGGCGAGTAGCGCAGGCGTGGAGGGGCGCAGCGTCGTAGCCTGAGCACATGACCAACCATTTCGTCGTTGTTCCGCAATGGCAGGGCTCCGGCTCTGCTCGAGCCATGAGATTGATGGATGGCGCCGCTGCGATTCAGGGCGACCTACCGAGCGCGCTCACCAAGTCGATCGACGTGCCACTCGAAGCTGGCGATTCGCAGGGTACAAGTGTTCACAGGCTGAGCGCGCTGACCCTTATCCGCGACAGGCTCAGTGAGGTGCTAAGCACGATCGCTGGGCCGGTCGTGACAATCGGCGGGGATTGCGGCGTTGAGGTTGGCGCGGTCGGTCACGTCAGCGATCGCGATTTCGCCTTGGTGTGGTTCGACGCTCACCCTGATCTCAACACACCAGAGTCGAGTCCGAGCAACGCGTTTCACGGGATGGTGCTGCGCACAATCCTTGGCGACGGACCTGCCCCGTTGGTGCCCTCAACGCCAGTGAACCCTGATCGCGTGATCCTCGTCGGCGTTCGAGCATCGGATGCTGCGGAGGAAGAGTTCGCAACGGCGGCAGGCATCCGTAGTCTGCGCGTCGACGAACTCACGCCGGAATCACTGGTTGCAGCCGTCGAGGCGAGCGGTGCGGCATCCGTCTACCTGCACATCGACCTTGATGTGCTCGACCCGGCTGACATGACCCAGGTCGGCTTTCCGGAGCCGTTCGGGTTGCGAGCCGAGGTGCTCATCGCCTCGATCAAGGCGCTGCTCACCCGGTTCCCGCTCGTGGGCGCCGGCATCACCGAGTTCGCTCCTGCAAGCATGCTAGACGCAGCCGATGACATGCCGACGGTGCTGCGAATCATCGGCGCACTCGCAACCGAGACTGCACCTGATGCTCAGGTGGCGATCGGCATCTAGTCTGGAACCATGACTGAGCCCCTCGAAGACGAGCGACGAATCACGGTCGAGCGAAACGGCCACGTGCTGCTCATCGGCCTCAACCGGCCGCAGAAACGCAATGCAGCCGACCTGAGAATGCTGCAGCAACTCGCCTTCGCGTACGCCGAGCTTGAGAACGATCCAGAGCTGCGGGTCGGCTTCGTGTTCGCCCACGGCGAGCACTTCACCGCTGGGCTCGATCTTGCTGATGTTGCGCCGCGCATCGGCAAGGATGGCCTCGCCATGGTGCCGGATGGCGGCATCCACCCGTGGCAGGTAGCTGGTCAACAGTTGAGCAAGCCGGTCGTGATCGCGGTGCAGGGCACCTGCCTGACACTCGGGATCGAGCTCATGTTGGCGAGCGACATCGTTGTTGCTGCCGATTCTGCAAGCTTCGCCCAGTTGGAGGTCGCGCGTGGGATTCTGCCATTCGGCGGGGCCACGATCCGCTTTCCAAGAGCGGCCGGATGGGGCAACGCAATGCGCTGGATCTTGACCGGTGACACCTTTGACGCGAACGAGGCCTTCCGAATCGGCCTCGTGCAGGAGGTTGTCCCGCACGGCGAACAGTACCCTCGCGGGCTCGAGCTGGCGCATCGCGTCGCCGCGCAGGCACCCCTCGCGGTTCAGGCTGCGCTGGCGAATGCCCGAAGCGCGATTCGAGACGGGGATGCCGCGGCCGAAGCGGCCATGCAACCAGCCTTGGTGCGCCTGGCGGCGAGCGAAGACGCCCGCATCGGGATGGAAGCGTTCCTCAGTCGAAGCACCGCCGAATTCGTGGGGCGGTGACTGGTGATGACTGAGACTACTGAATGGGATGTCGTGATCATCGGCGCAGGGGCTGTCGCCGAGAACGTCGCCGACCGTGCCGTGCAGGGTGGGTTGACGGCCTTGCTCATTGAGAGCGAGCTGGTCGGTGGTGAATGCTCGTACTGGGCGTGCATGCCATCCAAAGCACTGATCAGGAGCGGGTTTGCACTCGATGCTGCGCGCCGGGTGGGTGGCGCGGCAGAGGCAGTCACCGGCGAGCTTGACGTTGCGGCAGTGCTTGCGCGCCGCACCTCGTTCACTAGCAACTGGGATGACTCGGGCCAGGTCACATGGGTCCATGGCGCTGGCATCGAGCTGGCCCGCGGGTACGGCAGACTCAGCGCAGAACGCGAGGTGACGATCACGGCGTTGGACGGCAGCATCCGAGTCGTGACCGCTCGGCACGCCGTTGTCATCAGCACGGGTTCCGACCCTCTGCTTCCCGACATTCCCGGTCTCGCCGAGTCAGCGCCGTGGACGCCGCGGGAGGCAACGAGCGTCACGAACGTGCCGAAGCGGCTCGGGATCATCGGTGGCGGTGTTGTTGCAGCAGAACTCGCCACCGCATACGCGAGCCTTGGCGCCGAGGTCACTGTTCTCGCGAGAAGCGGGCTGTTGCGAAACTACGAGGACTTCGTGGGACCACGCGTCGCAGCGGGCCTGCGCTCGCACGGCGTGCGAATCGTCGAGGCCTCCCCCGCGAACGTTCGTCGCAGCGACGCCGGGGTGCACCTCGAGCTCAAGGATGAGGAGCTCATCGTCGACGAGGTGCTCGTCGCGACCGGGCGCACACCGCGCACAACCGACATCGGCCTCGACACGATCGGCATGACTCCTGGCGAGTGGATTGCCGTGGATGACACTCTGCGCGTGCCCGGCTCCGATTGGCTGTATGCCACCGGTGACGTCAACAACCGCGCACTGCTCACCCATCAGGGCAAGTACCAAGCCAGAGCCGCCGGAGACGTCATCGTCGCAAGGGCCTCCGGCCGAGCGGTGGATGATGCGCCGTGGGGCAGCCACGTCGCCACAGCCGACCATTCCGCCGTTCCCGGTGTCGTGTTCAGCGATCCGGAGGTCGCGTCGGTCGGACTCACCTCGAGCGCAGCCCGCACGGCGGGGTTCGACATCCGAGTGGTCGACTACAAGATTGGACAGGTGGCTGGTGCGAGCCTGCACGCGGACGACTACGACGGCCTGGCGAGAATGGTCGTTGACGAAGAGAGAGGCGTCGTTCTGGGCGTGACGTTCGTCGGTCAGGATGTCGGTGAACTGATCCACGCTGCAACGATCGCCGTCGTCGGCGAAGTGCCAATCTCACGACTGTGGCACGCTGTGCCCGCGTATCCGACCATGAACGAAGTGTGGTTGCGCCTGCTCGAAACGTATGGGAGACCCGGCGCAAAAAGGTCTGAATCCGACGGACCATCCAGTGACGAGAGCGCCTGAATCGCGGTCCCGGCTGGAACGCGCAGCCGGTGCCCTGACTCGCGGCGCAGTGGCCGTGCCTGGCTTGCGCCGCGTGATGCTGTGGCCAGTGATTGCGAGGCCAGGCTACTGGTTCGCTACCGGGTGCGGCTTGATCTGGGGAGGCATCCTCAGTCGGTTTCGGTTGCGGAGCCGCGGCGGGGTCATCGTTGCCAAGGGCGTGCCGAGTTGGGCCTTCGGTCGAGGGGGCACGACGATCGGTGCCGTCTTTCTCACTGGCAACAAGACAAGCGAGGCCGTGCTCGAACACGAAGCGGTACACCGTGCCCAGTGGAAAAAGTACGGCCTCGCGTTAATCCCGCTTTATGTTGCAGCCGGCTCGAATCCGCTCACGAACCGCTTCGAAGTTGAGGCCGGTCTGAAAAAGGGCGGCTACACGCGCTGACAGGCGCTTCAGTTCGCAGCGTGCACGGTATCGCCCTCGTAGTGGCGGGCATCACGAGTACCGAGTGGCCAGCATCATTGCAAGCGGGTATGGCGTCAATTCGGTGAACGACTCCGCCAGTAAAATCCGCCTCGTAGCGACGAAGGTTGGCGGTCGCCTTGACACACCGTTGGTTATATGGTTGGTTAGTCAACTAAGTAACCAATGAGCATCGCACACGACGAGAGACGGAGACCGCGTGGATGAGTCAAAGCCCATCTTCGTGCAGATTGCCGAACAACTCGAGAACGACATCCTGAGCGCTCAGATGATCGAGGAATCTCAAGTGCCATCGACGAACGAGCTTGCTGCCTTCTACCGGATCAATCCTGCGACGGCCCTCAAGGGAATCAACCTGCTCGTCGAGAACGGAATCGTCTACAAGAAGAGAGGCATCGGAATGTTCGTAGCAGTCGGCGCGCGCGACCGCATCGTCGCTGAGCGTCGCGAGCAGTTTGCAGCGCAGTTCGTGCAGCCGCTCGTTGCGGAAGCATCCAAGCTCGGCATCAGCGCCAGCGAGCTCGCCGACATGATCAGAAAGGAAAACCAAGCGTGAATGCAGTTATCGAGGTCACTGGCC
>Ga0163144_10019384_pt1 | contig 13684 bp, 9 predicted proteins | sample OliLak19BULKMAT1_FD_123175 | JGI IMG/M metagenome (GOLD analysis project Ga0163144, IMG submission 123175) | Freshwater microbial mat bacterial communities from Lake Vanda, McMurdo Dry Valleys, Antarctica - Oligotrophic Lake LV.19.BULKMAT1 | ecosystem: Environmental > Aquatic > Freshwater > Lake... | reverse complement strand
GGGGCGAGCTTGCGGCTGTGCTCGCGCAGCCTCCAGTAGCTGTGGCTCAGGTAGGGAGCCAGATCCACGAGCGCCTCCGTGCCGAGGTTTTCGGCGAGGAAATCCATCGCGGCCATCATGCGGAAGTAGTCCTTGCGGTCCGGATCCGCGAGCACGCTGCGGCAGAGCTTGAGCATGGCTCCCGTGCCTTCCTCGGCATCCAGGCTTTTCCGGAACATGGAGCCCGCGTCGTCGGCGATGCTTGGCAACTTGGCCTCGGATTTCTCCGCCTCGATGATGGCGAGCAGTTCGTCGAGGTTGGTCGTCACCGGCACCCAGTTGGTGCTATCGTCGAGGATCGTGATCGCCGTGTTGGGATCGTCGATCAGCACCAGCTTGATGGGCGCGATGAATTCCCTGAAAGCGGCCGGTTGCTTGCGGACGGCGGCAGGATTCATCAGCGGATCCTTGAAACCGACATTCTGGCGGATGTCGCGGGGGATCGCGGCCTTCTTGCGCAGACGGTGCGCGCTGGCCTGCATGGCTTCGCGGTAGCCGAATTTCCCGAGCAAGGCAATCGCGGGGGCGTTGCGGGCGGCGAACATCTGGTCGCCGATCTGTTCCTCCTCCGCCGCGAAGGTGATGGATCCGGCGAGCTTCACGACGGTGTCCTTGGTCCAGATCCCGTTCCTTGAGGCGAGGAAACCGGTTCCGCCCACCGGGTCGAGCTCAATGAGTCCCTCCAGTGCGCGGAAGACGAGATCCTCGTCGAAACCGGCCTCGAAGGGCGATTTCGCGAGCGGGCTGTCATCGCCGAAAAGCGGCACCTGGGCGGCGTTGCGGACGCTGTTAGGGGCAAGCGCCGTCGCTGGCCCGGCTGCGGCCTTGAGCATCGCGAGCTGCGTTTCCGCACTCGCGGTGCCCTTCGAGATCACGTCCACCGCAGAGATCCGCACAAAGTCCTTCGGGTCGTTGAGAAGCTTGGTGAGCCCGGAAAGGTTTTCCATGAGGGCATCGGTGCCGCAGGCGAGTATGCCGCGGCAGGCACCCTCGCGGAGGCGCGGCTCCTCGCTGGCAAGGAGTGCGACAAGGCGCGGGAGGATTTCCTTTTCCCCGGCCTGGAAACGCTTGCCAAGCTCGGCGGCGACTGAGCGGCGCGTGTTCGGCATGAAGATATCGAGCATGTCGAATATCTCGTCGGTGCTGCGCTCCTTCCACGGCTTGCCTGCGCGCTCGAGGAGCGTAGGGTCGTTGAACTGTCCCCGGGCGCTTGCAAGGAGCTGTTTCATCTCGCGTTCGGTGGTCCAGAGTTCCTTGTCCGCGTCTTTGCCGGTGATCAGGGTCTGCTTGAAAACGGAGGATTGGTGGAAGACTTCTGTGGAGGTCGGGTCGCGGAGTGTTTTATACCTTCCCGTGGGTGAGTGATAAACGAAGCTGCCGTCGTGCATGCGGCAGAGGGTGCGCCGCCAGCGCATGTTGCGCTCGGCAAGGACGCGCCCCTCCGGCCCGCAGATCGTTGCGCCCCAGGAAGACCAGTTGCCATGGTAGTCGTGGCCGTGGCCGCCGCGGGCGGTGAAGGATGCGTGGGTGGACATCTGCGCGAAATATTTTGCGCCGTGCTTGTCGCCCAGCAGCTTGAGGGCGAAGGCGATGCCGGTGTTCTTGCCGTTGCTGTCATCGGTGCCGGCGGCTACGTGGTCGCCGTAGGGAATCGCGCCCTGATCCACGTAGGAGCCGAAAAATTTCTGCGCACGGACGATGGCCGCATCGATCTCCGGATCCTCAATGCCGAGTTTCTTGGCGAGGACGATGAGGAAGAAGCAGCGGTTGCCGGCGGCATTGAGCGCGCCGTATCCCGGGTTCATCTTGTGAAGTTCGCCGCCGTTGAACGACGGAAAGGCAAAGGTATGGCCCCAGCTACCGCCGCCGCTCTGACCCATGGCGGTCTCGATGGCATATTTGCGGAGGGCGGGGAGGACGAAATCATCGCCGGTGGCCTCGTAGTAGAGAGCGCAGTTCAGGCCGTTGTAGCCCATCTGCCAGCTCAGGTAGCCCTTGCCTCCCTTGTATCCCGGCTTGAACATTTCGCCGATCGGCTGCGTCGGCGGAAGCCATGGCGAGTTGGGGCCGCGCACCCAATCGTGGATCAGCTTGCGGTGCTCCGGCTTTCCGGAAGCAACCAGCGCCATCGCCTCGATGATCCCGCCCTTGCCGCTGCGCGGGATTTTCGGGTCGGCCACGAATTTTTTCTCAAGCACCTTCCATGCGTCCTCAAGGATCTGATTTGTCTTCGGGCAATCGTAGGGAGCGGTGTCGCTGTAGGCTGGCATCACGCGCAGCTTCAGCTCGACCTCAAGCTTCTCGGGAACGATGGGAAATTTGTCGAAGCCCATCTTGGTGACCTCGTTGGTACGCTCTTCCTCGGGCTTCCACTCATAGAGCGAGTTGTCATCTTGCGCCTCGTCGAAAAGCTTGTCCACATCCACGCCGGTGACGTCCCTTTTGCCGAAGCGGGCCGCGTGGTTTTTGTCGCGCCAGACCTGGAAGGTGATCTTGCCTTGGTTCCCCTCCTTCTCGGCCTCGATGATCGCATTTCCGATCAGGTAGCCGAGGTGCTGCCCGGCGACGAACTTCTTGCCGTTCATGCCGACGATGACATCGCCCCACATGAATTTCCCCTCCGCAGGCGAGCCTTTGAGCGTGCTCTGCACCTGGAACTGATCCCCAACAAATTCGCCGACCATGGTCCCGACAATCCCCGTCGGCCCGAGAGACCAAGGTTGCGGCGGGCCGAACTTGCCGGACGGGACAGGCTCGCCCTTGGTTAGGTCCGGGAGGTTCGCGGGGCGGCCCGTATCTTCGGGCGGCAGCTCGCCGTCCTTGGCAAGCGCATCCATCTGTTCCTGCGTGAGCGTACGTTCCTCGGCGGCGGCGGGCCATGCGAAGGCAAGCGTGAGGAATGCGGCGGGTAGTGTGAGTGATTTCATGATGACGGTTTTTTCAAGCGGGTGATTGCGGTGCTCCGACGGATATGTAAGGTCAGGGAAGAAGTGGGGCACCCACCTCTTGGAGGCCAACGGCCTCAGGCATACTAGCCCAGGGCAGCGCCCTGGGTTTGAGGCGAAAATTCATCGGCAGGCTGAAGGTCTGCTTCATAGCGTCGGGCATAAGGCGGGTTATGCGGCAGGCCTTCAGCCTGCGGAACATTTGTGGCACATGACCCAGGGCGCTGCCCTGGGCTAGTATGCGGGAACCCGTTGGGCTCCTTGGAGAGATGCTTGCGATGTTACCCAGGGCGTTGCCCTGGGCTAGTATGCGGGAACCCGTTGGGCTCCTTGGAGAGATGCTTGCCATGTTACCCGGGGCGTTGCCCTGGGCTAGTATGTTTGAGGCCGTTGGCCTCGGAGATCCGGGGAATCCTTCGGCGGCGGCGGGCCATGAGAAAGCGGCGGGGAGTGTGAGGAATTTCATCATGGCTGGATTTTTAATATCTCAGGCGGGTGATTTCCTTGAGTTGCAAATCAAGAGGGAGAAACCGGCGGCGCGCCCGAATCTCGCGAAGCCGTCCCGGAGCGCATCCGGGACCGGCTCATCGAGATCCCAGACGACATGCACCGTCTGGGCGACACGGGCGCGGGTCTCCTTGCGCTCGGCCAGGATTTTCAGAAAGTTACCGAGCATGCCCTTGGCACGATCCGTGGAATCGACCACGAAAGAACCTCGGCCATACCAGAGCGCCTCGAAAAGGAAGTCGTCGCTGATCGTATCCTTACCATCGGCGACGCGCAGCAGATCCATCTTCCAAAACTTTTTCCCGAACCTGGGCAAGGACTCGGGCAGTTGCGCCGCCATCTGGGCATCGCCTGTTAGGTAGAGAAACGCATCGCCGCGTTTTGCAATCCAGGCCAGCTCGTCGGTCATGCTCCGCCGGGCGGGCTCAGGGCGCTCGAAGACCGTTTCCTGCGGTGTCGTGGAGTTGAGCCAGCCGCTGGGCAGGGGCAGCGGGAGGTAAGCCTCGCGGTAAACGTTCGCACGCCGCAGGTAGTCGGCGATGACCATTGCGACCGCCACGAGAAGCATGATCCGGATCGCATTGAGATTCATCGAATCAAGCATGTTGGCCTGATCCAGATCCTTTGAATTCATTATGATGGGTTCCTTTCCAACGGTTCCTTCCAAAGCCCCCGCATCCAGATTCCCGCGCTTCTCGTTTGCGCCGATCGCACCCTCCAGGCTGCCGTCCTCCGCGCCCCCCGTGGCGCGCCCCTTCTTTTTCTTTTGCCACTCCGGCACCACCGGCTTGTCGAGGTTCTCCGTGTATTTCAGCTCGGACTGATCCATCCCTGCGCGATCCATGTGATCGTCCGAGCTATCCTCGGCGAAACGGATATCCGCGACATCCTCACCGCGGCTTTCGAGCGCGGCCTGGCGTTTCGCCTCTTTCTCCGCCTCGAGGGCGACGAGCTGCTCGGTGCGGTCCGGCTGGATGAGGTTGACATGGTTTTCCGAATTGAGCTTCGCCAGGAAAAGCGCAGCCAGGCCTAACAGAAGCGCGATGTGGACGAGCCAGCGCCTAGGCCGCATGCGTGCATGGAGGAACCATAGCACGGGCATCGCGATCCAGAGGATCACGCTGAGGTAGCCGAGGGTGTTGAAATAGTTCCAGTTCACGGTTCTTTGTCGGTCATTTCTTTTTCTTGGCGATCGCGTCGTTCCACTGGTTGAAGGAGTAGTAAACCAGGTTGATTCCGAGGTTCATCGCCGCCTCGCGCACCTCCGGGGTGACATCGGTGTAGCCCTGGGATTTCCATGCGTCGTTGATATCGCCCGGATGGTAGAAAACGCACCACCTGCCCTCGTGCTTGATGCCGAGCGCACGCCGTCCGCCATGGTGCCAGAATGCGGGCGCGCCGTCCGGGAAGCCGTAGGGGAGCTGATAGAGCATGTCGTCGTCGGCGATGTCGAGCAGTTGCTTGTCCGGGAAGACCTGGCTCATGAAGTGGAGGAAGGACTGGTGGAAACGCGCGCTTCCGGCATCGGCGAAGAGCATGCCGCCCTTGAGGCAATATTCGCGCAGGATCTTCGCATCCGCCGGACTGACCCGGCCCATGTCCGCATTTCCTGTGAGGTAAACGAAGGGCGGGAAACCGTCGTCTGGATATTTCCGCAGGAGGGCGATGGAGTGGCTCTCGCCCTTGCTTGCGATCTTCTTGAATCCGGTGGCCTGTGCGAAGGCGCGGAGGAAATTGATATCCGCGCCGGTCTGATCCATGCCGTCGTCCCAGCCGGCCCCGCCATGGTCGAGGCGGATGAAACGGATCTTGTAATCGTCCATGCCTTCCGGCCAGCCGCCCTTGGTGCCGCCGCCCTTGCCCATCTTGCCGGCCTTGGCGTTGGCCGATGCCTCGTAGGTCACCTGGGTCTGCTCCTCCATCTCCTGATCCACCTCGGTGTTGTCCAGATCCGGCTGGTCGAAGATGATCGCGGAGTTCGGTCGCAGGGTCAGGGTCTTCTGCTTTTTCTTCTTCGGCTTGACCATTTTCACCATCGCCACAACCGGATTTCCGCTACCCTTCGGCGCCTTGTAGGCCTCCACGCATCCGCCGAGGCTGAGGATGTACGGGATGATCACGATGATGACGAGATGGGTCAGCAAACTCGCGTAAAGGCTGCGGCGGTGGCGCGGATCGCGGCCGTGGGTGCGGACATCCTCAAGCACGCGGTCGCCATGCATCGGATCTCCGGTTTTTCCGGAAAAAGCGGCATACACCGAGCGGCTGCGCAGCATGACCAGCGACCATGCCGCATAGGCGGCCACCGCGAGGGCGGGCCATGCGGCATCCCACCAGAGGAGCAGTGAGATCGCCTTGTCCTGCTTCGCACCATCCACCTCAAGGTCGGCGCGGAGGATTGCGGATGCTCCCTGCCAGACAAGGATCACATACGCCGCCGACACGAGGCACACGGCGAAAAGCGCAATGCGGAGCAGGTGATAGGTGGCGCGGTTCCGCCACAGCGACATCGCCCCGGCCACGGCGCACAACGCGGCGAGCACGCCGAAGGCCTTGAAGCAGAGTTTCAGCGAAGCCGTCGCGTGGTTCCCCGCAAACAGGATGGAGACCTCCGTATTGCGGGCAAGGAAGGCATCGAGCACCCCCGGGCCCCACGCATATGCCGCCGCCGCAAGCCCCGTCAGCATCAGCACAGCCACGCTGATAACGCGCGCCTTGAAGGCGGACGGATCCGTCGGGATCTCGTCAACCCACCCGGCGGGGATCTCTGCTTGCTTCTTGCGGCTCATGCTTTGGGAAAAATGATTCGGCGTTCCGTCCCGGGTTTCTTATTTAAAAAGATCCTCGTCCTCCACGCCCGGCAGCGCCGGGCCCGGTGCTACTTTCTCGATCTCCTTCTCGATCGCGGACTTCTCCTTTTCCGGCTCGGCGGGCGGAACATCCGATGGGGTTTCGGCGGGTTCGGGCGCCGCCTCGGGGGCTTTCGGCGCTCCGTCCGAGAAGCGGCTGCTGAGATCCTGCGCCTTCAGCCCGTGCTTCTCCGCGATCTCGCGCAGGGAGGTGGTCGCCTCGCTCACCGCTTCCTTCATGCGCTCTTCCTCGCTCTGCTTCGATTTGTCGCTGGCTCCGGATTTGAAAAAGTACGAGCCGCTCGTCACACCAAGCACGACGATGTGGACCACCACCGTGAAGATGACGATCGATTTCAGGCTGCTCCCCTTGAAGGACTCCATCAGGTCGGCGGGTGTTGTTTCTTCGGTCTTTGTCGTTGTCATTGATTTGTTGAATTCGGGTTCATGGATCATCCTTTCACTGCTCTTTCTCGCCGACCGCCTCAATGATCCCCCCGGCCGCGGCGATGGCCTTGAGAACCGGCTCGAACTGCTCCTTTGGCAGAGCGCTGTCACACTTGAACTGCACGTGGCGCTGGTCGTCGGAAACGGTTTTTGTCAGCAGCGCGCGAATCCCCCACTCGACATCGGTGGCGCTATCAACTCGCGCACCGTCGAACCAGATCTCACCGGACTCATCGACCGCGACCCGCGCAACCACCTGCGCCTTGATCTTCTCCACGTACTGCGAGAAAGGCAGCTTGACCGCGAGGTTGCTCTTGTCCTTGGAAACCTCGCTGCACACCAAGAAGAAGATGATCAGCAGGAACGCAATGTCACCCATGCTCGCGACCGGCACGGGGACGGGCTTCCTTCTTTTTCTGCGGGAGCGTCTCATGGTCAGTCGCCCTCCTCCACGATTGCCACCACACCGCCGTTCGCGCTGATCGCCGCCAGCGCCTGGAAATAATTCCCATAGGGCGTCCCTTTCGCGGACTCCAGCATGATCACCCTGTCCCCGGGATCCTTCGAGGCGAGCTCAAGCGCCGCCAGCCGCTCCTCAAGCCCGTCCATTGTCATCTTCTTGTCGTTGAGGAAAATCTCCGCGCCCCGCAGGTTCACGATCGGGGTCTTGTCGGACTCCGTCTGCGCGGACTTCTCGCCCGATGGCAGGTCGGCCGTGACCGCGCTCACCTTCACCAGCGTCGTCGCGACAAGAAAGTAGATGATCAGCAGGAACGCGATATCGGAGAAGGAATCCGTAGGAATCCCCCCGCCGCGTTTCTTTTCCTTGCTGTGTTTTCTCATGGGTTCAGGGACTTCAGAAGCTATGCGGCAGCCCTACAGGCTGCATGGATGGTTTGGATTTCAGCCCTAGGGCGTTGCCCCAGGCTAGTATGCGTGAGGCCGTTGGCCTCGAAGATGGTTTGGGTTCCAATCCCGGAGCGTTGCATCTAGCTAGTATGCGTGGGGCCTTTGGCCTCGAAGACAATCTGGTTTCCGAACCCAAGGCGTTGCACTGGGCTAGAATGCCTGCGGCTTTTGATTTCGGTGATGGTTTGGCTTCCAATCCAGGAGCGTTGCCCAGTGCCAGTAAGTCTGAGGCCGTTGGCCTCATGAATGCGGCTCTTGGGCTTCGAAATGAGGCCAACGGCCTCACGCATACTAGCCCAGGGCAACGCCCTGGGTTCGGCGCACAAACAGCCCGCAGGCTGTAGGCCTGCCTCATAATTCCGCTGGATATGCGTTCAGTCCCAAACATAACGCTCGTCGAATTCGATGTTGTACTTTTGAAGAAGTTTCCGATACTCATCCTGAAAACTCTGTGTCTTATGGTGCTCCTCCTGCTTGTCAATATAGCCGATGAGCTGTTCCAGCTGCGAAGGGGCGACGGAAAAATTCCCGTATCCTTTTTGCCAATAGAATTGTTGATAGTTTGTTCCCTGTTTCTTGATCCAGATGGACGACTCCTTTTTGACAATCTCGAAGAGTTTGGAAATGGTGACGGTTCTGGGAAGGCTGGCTGCGATGTGAACGTGGTCTTCCACCCCACCGACGCGATAGGCTTGGGATTGCGTGGGATCGATATCCCGTAACACGGTGGCGATGAAGGCATGGAGGCGCGGGCGGATTTCGGCATCAATCATGGGGAGTCGGTCTTTCGTGCTGAAGACCATGTGCAGGATGACTTTGTTGAGGGATTGAGGCATTGGTTCGGGGGACTATGCGGCAGCCCTACAGGCTGCATGGAAATTTTGGAATGTGATCCCAGGGCGTTGCCCTGGGCTAGTATGCGGCAGCCCTACAGGCTGCGCGATGATTTGGGATGTGATCCCAGGGCGCTGCCCTGGGCTAGTATGCGTGAGGCCGTTGGCCTCGGGGATGAGAGGCTGCGGCGCGGCGATGGAACTTATGGATTCTCGTCTGATCATTTCTTCACTTAATCTCCAATCTCTAATCCCTTATCTCCTCCAGCCCTCAATGATGCGTCAGGATGAACTCGACGAACTCGCTGTTCGCCTCCTCGATCTCCAGCTCGATCTCATCGCTCCAGCGGAAGAAGACGCTCTGGGGGATGACGGCCATGAGGGCGATGAGCAGGCCTGCGGCGGTGGTGATCAATGCTTCCGCGATGCCGGCCGCGACCGCGCCGCCGCCGCCGCCCGCGCTGCCCGCCTCGGCGAGGCCGGCGAAGGAGGCGATCATGCCGGTGACCGTTCCGGTCATCCCCAAGAGGGGCGCGGCCACCCCGATGATAGTCAGCACGTCGAGGCGGCGGTTGACCACGCTCAAGGCCTGGGCGCAGTAGTCCTCCATCACCTGGCCGACGACGAGCCGCATGGTCTCGGAACTCTCCTTCTTGCCATGGAGCTGGTGGTAGGAACGCAGGCCCGCGAGCAGGACGGAGGCGACCGGTCCGTTGGATGCCTCGCATTCGGAAATGGCTGCGGGGATGTTGTTCTCACGCAGGCGCGCCAGCACCTTGGAGCGCAGCGAGCGGGTGTCGATCCTGCGGTTCTCACGGAAAGCCATCCAGCGGTCGTAAACGACGGCGAGGGCGACCAAGCTGCAAAGCATCAGCGGGATCATCAGCGGCCCGCCTTTCAGTATTTGTTCTAACATGTCTGGGTATGGTTATTGGTTCTGGAGTGTGCGGCCCAGTGAGTCCGGGTTGAGTGTTCTGAGAATCTGGATCGCCTCGCGGGGGGAAAGCCTGAAGCGATTGAAGCGGAGATTTTCCACGGGTTCGATGACCAATTCTCCGGTCGCGTGGCTGTAGTGGCTGGCGGCGCAATCGGCGAGGGCGACCTTTTCAACGTAGCGACGGCGCGCCACTGCGAGCATGACGAGTTCGCCGCCGACGATACACAACCAGATGGGTGTGCGCCGCCACCAGCGTCCGGCATCGATGCGGGCACCGCTGCGGATGCAGAGGCTTGGCTCGGCATCGCCGACCGTTTCGCGCAGGAGTTGTGTTTCGAGTTCGTTCATCGGCTAGCGTTTTTTCTTGAGGCCTTCGATCATCCTGGCGCGATCCTCGTTCTCCAGCTCGATGATCTTTGCGAAGACGGGATCGGCGAGGCGGCCGCGGGCGTATTTCGCCCATTTGCTGTCCGGGAAATCGAAGGTGACGCGGCGGTAGAGTTCGTAGGCGTCCTGCAGGTTATTTCCATCCGTGGGCATGCGCTCGTAGCTGAGGCCCATCCAGTAGATCGCCTGGGCGCGGACGTCGCGGTCATCGTAGCCTTCGTTTTCCACGACCAGGCCAAAGCCGCGGATGGCTTTGTCATATTGGTGTGCGCGCATGAAGTTCTGCGCCGCACGCAGGCCTGAGAGCCCGGCGAGCGGATCTTCGGGGAAGCGCTCCTGGAGCTTGGAGAAAACCATCGCCGCATTGAGGAACTCCGGATAACTCAGCTCGTCATACTTGAGAACCTCCGCCTGCGATGCTGCATCCTCCTTCTCGCGGAAGGGATCGCCCAGCGTCTTCAAAGCCATGCCCTTGGTCTGGAAATATCCGCCAAGCCGCGCCATCACGGTGGGGATCAGCTCGTCGTCGGGATACTTGTAGGCGAGCTTCACATACTCCTCCACCGAGTTCTCGATCTCGCCCATTTTCTCATAGACCAGCGCGGTCTTGAACTGCGCCTTCGATGCGAACTCGGTATCCGGGTAGTCGCTGGGGATTTTCGAGAACCGCGCGAGCGCATCCTGATAGAGCGGCAGCTTGGATTCCTCGTTCTTGGAAAGATCCGCGTATTCCTGCGAAAGGTTGCCCAGCAGGTATTCGGCATGCGCCTTGAGCTCGGGATCGCGGTGGGTCGCAAGTGCCTCGGCGAGAAGTTTCTGGGCCTGCCCGATCTCGCGGCGCGCAAGGCTTTCCTGATCCATCTCGCGGTGCTTCTTGGCCAGCTCAAAATAGCATTCCGCGAGGGTGAAGCCCGTCCGCACCGCCATCTCATCGCCGGTGAAACGCTTGCTGAACGGCTCGATCAAGCCGTCGGCACCACGGTTGACCGTGACCTTGTACGACTGATCCTTGTAGCCGACGCTGATGTCCTCGCCGTAGCGGACGGGGAAGCCGTTGAGCTCCACGGGAGGCAGTTTCGCAGGCGGTTTCGCATCCGCATAGCTGATGTTGAAAACGCCCTTGAAGACACCGGAGTGGGCCTCGGTTTCCTTGAGCTGATATCCGGCTGTTGCGCCGCCGCTGCCCTTGAGGGAAACCTCGGTGACATCGCGCTCGGAGCCGCTGTCGAGCCCCGGGGCGACCAGCCGGAGATAGACCTTCTCACCGACAAATGCGCTGGAAAGCGTTTCGGCATAGCCGTTATCCATGACATCGAGGAAGGCGTGGCTGCCGACGGTGAATGTGGCCGTTTTCCAATGGACTTTTTTCTCACCGTCCTGCCACGGGAAGCCGACATGAATGATATCGCCGGCCTTGACCGCGAGGCCACCAGGAAGCGAGGAGCTTGGCAGGTCTTCGGCATCTTTCGTCGCGAAACTGCGTTCCGGCGGATCGCCGAGGATGAGCGGGACGGCAAAGGAGAAGCGGCCTTCCTCAAGCGGAGGCTCGTTGGTCGGTGCGATGGGCGAGCCGGAAAGCGTGTAGCCGGGAGGGGCTCCTACCTGCTGCGCACCGAGGATGCCGGTGAGCTTCAATGTCCCCGGGACGGCGACGTTGAAATCGGAACCTCCAAGCTTCGCGGCCTTCCGCGCCGCATCGGTCTGGACGTATGCGCGGATCTCGCTGCTCTTGGCTAGGGCGAGGTGCGGCACGACCACATCGAAGCGCAGCGGCGCACCGATCAGCGCATCCACCTTTTCGCCGGAATGGATGTCCTCGACGATGTGCGTGTAGCCCAGCGTCCGGCGCGGCTGCACGATCTCAGGGCCCGGTGTCCGTTTCTTTGGAGTTGTAGTCGCGGCTGCATCCTTTTTCTCCTCCGCTTTCGCGGGCAGGGCTTCGCTGCCGACGGCGTATGCGCTGAGGGTCGGCAAGGCATACTGCGCGTGGCTGATGGTGACGGTGCGGTCTGCGGGGATGCCGGGATCGAGGTTTTCCACATCGCGGTAAACGGCGGTGAGCGTGCCGCCCTTGCTCATCTTGATCTCCGAACTGCGCGATGGCTCGCCTTCGACCGGGAAGACGCGCCCGATGAATTGCCCGCTGTGCTCCTCGGTTTCCACAGCCTCCATTTTGGCCACCGCACCATCGCTGGAGGTGACGGTGAACGGGATGGTGTCGCGCTGCGCGCTGCTGTCGAGGTCTGCATCGGTGATGACAATGCCGACGGCATCATCGAAGCGGAAGCGGCGGATCGGTTCAAGGACCAGCACACGCTCGCCGTCCTTATTCTCCTCGTAGTTGAGGAAAGAGGCGGTGATCTCGCCGTTGTTGAAAGCGACCGTGAGGCGCTGCTCATGGCGGTTGCGTTTCGGTGTGGCAGTGACCGGATCCTCGTAGCGGGCGGTGATCTGGTCGCCGGGCAAAACCTCAAGCCCGGTGTTTTCGCGAAGCGCCTTGTAGTCCTGCGAAACCGGAAGAAGCGCGGCACCCTCGCGGTTGGTGAGAGTCATTTTCCGGATTGCTGGAGCCACGCCCTCGAAACCCTGGATCACCACGCGGATGAGTCGAGCCTGTGTGCGGTCTCCGAAAGCGACATCAAGGCCACTTGCGGATTTTGTGATCGCCGCGGTCTGCGGGATCAAGGCGCGGACGCCTTCGGGAAACTTGGCGGGATCGAACATCGAGTCCGGGCACGGCACGAGTTCCTCCTTGCCCGGCTCGTCGCAGAGCAGGACCGGCTTGCGCTTGAGAAGATTCTCGCGGCCCTCGTGGCGCCAGACCTGGATCTCGTGGAGACCCGGAGCCAGCTCGCGCGATATGGTGAGCGGGTCTTCGGAATCCTCGCCGGCCGGTTTGCCATCGAGCAGGAAAATGGTGCGGATTTTTCCGTCGCCTTCGGTTGCGGGGTAGCCGGTGAGCTGGAAGCGCCGGATCGCAGCCGCAGGCTGATAGAAAAGCGCGCGGTATTGGAGCAGCCCCGAGTATGCCGGGTGGCCCGTGACGACCATAGGAAGTTCCTTCACCGAAAGCCCGGTGACATTGGCTGAGAGATAACCGATCGACGCCCGTGCCGAGGTCAGCTCCATGATTTCCGCCCAGTCCTCCGGCAGCTCGCGGTCTTCAGGCTCGGAGACCGCCATGCCACCAACGTAGGTGGGGAAAGATGTAACGTGTGGCCGCCCGTCCCATGGCACCGGATCCGCCGGGTAACGTGCACGTGTGATCCAGCTCTTGCCGTTCATCGAGGTCTGCAGCACGAAGCGTGTCAGCGCCTGCCCGTCGCCGCCGGTGTCGATGGTCATCTTGGCGGGCGCGACGTTGTCGTTCAGATCCACCCCGAAGGTGCGCGCGCTGTTCTTATCACCGACCTCGCCCTGCCAGCCGGGATAGTCCTGCGGGCTGATCGCCATGTTTGGATCGCGGCCGGCGGCGCTTTCCGAAGCGAATGCCAATGCCTGCGCGCCGGTGGTCGGGACCACGGCCTCGAACTCGCCGCTGAAAGGGTTGGTTTCCTTCAGCACGAGCTGGCGGATCTCATCGCCGCTGGAACTCTGGAGGCTCACCGCGATCTCGTCGATGCCCGGAGTCAGGCTGCGGTCGGGATCGGTGACGCGGAGGTAAACCGGATTGCCCGGACGCACCGCGCGGGTGCCGAGGGCGGCCTGTGCGGAGGAAAGCCCGAGCTCCTCGATGTCGAGCCGCCGCTCGCCCTCGCGGGGAGCGAATGCGCCTGCGGAAAACGAAAGATACGCATCCGATGCAACACTGATCGCCAGGTCGGGGTCTGC
>Ga0163144_10019383_pt1 | contig 13684 bp, 10 predicted proteins | sample OliLak19BULKMAT1_FD_123175 | JGI IMG/M metagenome (GOLD analysis project Ga0163144, IMG submission 123175) | Freshwater microbial mat bacterial communities from Lake Vanda, McMurdo Dry Valleys, Antarctica - Oligotrophic Lake LV.19.BULKMAT1 | ecosystem: Environmental > Aquatic > Freshwater >... | reverse complement strand
GGAAGACCTCGTTTTCGGCCTCAATTCGCCCTCCGAATCGATGAAAATTCCATTCGCTTCACAAATTCCGTCGATTCGCCTTTGGAAGTCTCTCGCGTGGCTACTTGATCAGCGATTCCTTAGCAATAATCGTGCTCTGCTTTTTTTTCAACGAGTTAAACCGCTATCGAGAATATTCGACGACGGAGTGTAAGAAAAACCAGCGCTGCATCGCGGCCTTCGGCGCTCGCATCGAGGCGCGTGCCCTTCTGTTCGCGTGAGATGTCGCTCGTCCGGCTCTTCACTAGCGGGGAGCCCAAGAAGGCTGAGCAAGGACGCGCGCCCGGGCTATCGCGCAGACGAGTTCTCCGGGCTCCGGTGTCAGCGCAGCAGGCGATGCCAGCCCGCGCGAGGAAGTCATGGTGCAATGCAACGTTGCATAGGATACTTCGCCGACCCTGCTCTCCGAGACTCGCCCGCCGCCATGCCCGCCGTGAAGTCCCTGCTGATCGCCAACCGTTCCGAGATCGCCATCCGCGTCATGCGGGCCGCCGCCGAACTTGGCATCCGCACCGTCTCGATCTATTCCAACGAAGACCGCTTCGCCCTGCACCGCTTCAAGGCGGACGAGAGCTATCGGGTCGGCGAAGGCAAGAAACCGCTGCAGGCCTACCTGGACATCGAAGGCATCATCCGCATTGCCCGGCAGGCCCGGGTGGACGCGATCCATCCCGGCTACGGCTTCCTGTCGGAAAATCCGGCATTTGCCCAGGCCTGCGCCGACGCGGGAATCCGCTTCATCGGCCCCACCCCCGAGGTCATGACGGCTTTGGGCAACAAGGTCGCGGCACGCAATGCGGCCGTGGCGGCTGGTGTCCCCGTGATGCCCGCCACCGCGCCATTGCCGCGCGACCTGGCGGAGGCCAAGAAACTCGCGGCGCAGGTCGGCTATCCGCTCATGCTGAAGGCGAGCTGGGGCGGCGGCGGCCGCGGCATGCGCGTGATCGAGTCCGAGGCCGATCTCGATGCCCAGCTCGACGTGGGCCGGCGCGAAGCAGGGGCGGCCTTCGGCAACGACGAGGTCTACCTCGAGAAGCTCGTGCGCCACGCGCGCCACGTCGAAGTGCAGATCATGGGCGATCTGCACGGCAACATCGTGCACCTGTTCGAGCGCGACTGTTCGGTGCAGCGGCGCAATCAGAAGGTCGTCGAACGCGCTCCGGCGCCCTACCTCGACGCCGCGCGCCGCACGGAGTTGTGCGATGCGGCCCTGCGTCTCGCCCGGGCCGTCAACTACACGCATGCCGGCACGGTCGAGTTCCTCATGGACGTCGACACCGACAAGTTCTATTTCATCGAGGTCAATCCGCGCATCCAGGTCGAGCACACGGTGACCGAACAGGTAACCGGCATCGACATCGTGCAATCGCAGATCCGCGTCACCGAAGGCGCGCGCATCGGCGACCCCGATTGTCCCGTGCCGGCGCAGGCGGACATCCGCCTCAATGGACACGCACTGCAATGCCGGATCACGACCGAAGACCCCGAGAACAATTTCACGCCGGACTACGGGCGCATCACCGCGTATCGCAGTGCGGCGGGATTCGGACTGCGGCTGGACGGCGGCACCGCGTATACCGGTGCGGTCATCACACCGTTCTACGATTCGCTGCTGGTCAAGGTGACCGCGTGGGCGCCGACGCCGCACGAGGCCATCCGCCGCATGGACCGGGGCCTGCGCGAGTTCCGCATCCGCGGCCTGTCGACCAATCTCCAGTTCGTCGAGAACGTAATCAACCATCCTGATTTCATCGCAGGGTCGGTGACGACGCGTTTCATCGACACGACCCCGGAACTGTTCAGCTTCATCAAGCGCCGCGACCGTGCGACCCGCGTGCTGCGCTACATCGGCGACGTGACGGTCAACGGCCATCCGGACATGAAGGGTCGCCAGAAGCCCGATCTGTCGCATGCGCACGTGACCCGGCCGACCGTCGACATCACGGCGCCGGTCCCGCCCGGCACGCGCGACCAGTTGCGTGCCCTCGGCCCCGAGAAGTTCGCCGCGTGGATGCTCGAGCAGCCGCGCGTGCTGCTGACCGACACGACGATGCGTGACGCGCACCAGTCGCTGTTCGCAACGCGCATGCGCACCGACGACATGCTGCGCATCGCACCGGCCTACGCGCGCCTTGCGCCAGGCCTGTTCTCGCTCGAATGCTGGGGCGGTGCGACCTTCGACGTGGCCTTGCGCTTCCTCAAGGAAGATCCGTGGATGCGGCTCGCGCAATTGCGCGAGGCGATCCCCAACATCCTGTTCCAGATGCTGTTGCGTGCCTCCAACGCGGTCGGCTACACCAACTACGCCGACAACGTGGTGCGCTATTTCGTCGAGCAGGCCGCGCGTGGTGTCGACGGCAAAGGCGGCGTCGATCTGTTCCGCGTGTTCGATTCGCTCAACTGGGTCGAGAACATGCGCGTGGCGATCGACGCGGTGCGCGAAGCCGGCGCCTTGTGCGAAGGCGCGATCTGCTACACCGCCGACCTGCACGATGCCTCGCGCAAGTATTCGCTGAAGTACTACGTCGATCTGGCACGCCAGCTGCAGAACGCGGGCGTGCATATTCTTGGCATCAAGGACATGGCCGGGGTCTGCCGTCCGCGCGCCGCGTCGGCCCTGGTCAAGGCACTGAAGGAAGAAACGGGACTGCCGATTCATTTCCACACGCACGACACGAGCGGCATCGGCGCGGCCTCGGTACTCGCTGCCATCGAGGCCGGTGCCGACGCCGTCGACGGGGCGCTCGATGCCATGAGCGGTCTCACGTCGCAGCCCAATCTCGGCGCCATCGTCGCGGCCCTCGAAGGCACCGGGCGCGACCCGTGCGGCCAGGACAGCGGCATCGACCGCACCGCGCTGCAAGCCCTGTCCGACTACTGGGAAGGCGTGCGCAAGTACTACGCTCCGTTCGAGGCCGACATCCGCTCCGGCACGGCCGACGTCTATCGCCACGAGATGCCGGGCGGCCAATACACCAATCTGCGCGAACAGGCGCGCTCGATGGGCCTGGAACATCGCTGGCCGGACGTGTCGCGCGCCTACGCCGAGGTAAACCGCCTGTTCGGCGACATCGTGAAAGTCACGCCGACCTCCAAGGTGGTCGGCGACATGGCGCTGTTCATGGTGGCGAACGACCTCACGCCGGACGCCGTGCTGGATCCGGAGCGCGAAGTCGCCTTCCCCGAATCGGTCGTGTCCCTGTTCAAGGGCGAACTCGGTTTTCCGCCGGACGGTTTTCCCGAAGCGCTGTCGCGCAAGGTGCTCAAGTGCGACACGCCGACGCCGATCCTGGCCGCGCCGCCGCAGCCCTACCGGCCCGGCGATACGCTGCCGCCGGTGGATCTCGATGCCGCGCGCAAGGACGCCGAGAAAGCCGCCGGCCGCCACGTCAGCGACACCGAACTCGCCTCCCACCTGATGTATCCCAAGGTCTTCAAGGAGTATGCGGAGCACCACCGCCACTATGGCGACGTGAGCATCCTGCCGACCCCGACGTTCTTCTACGGCATGGGCGAGCGCGAGGAAATCGCGGTCGATCTCGACCCGGGCAAGACGCTGGTGATCCGCATGCAAGGCCTGGCGCCGGCGGATGAAGATGGCTTGATGAAAGTCTTCTTCGAACTGAACGGACAGGCGCGCACCATGCGCATCGAGAAGGCCGGCGCGGCGAAAGCGCACCGGCGGGCGCAGGCCGATCCCGCCAACCCGGCCCACGTGGCGGCGCCCATGCCTGGCATGATCGTCACCGTGGCGGTCAAGGTCGGCCAGGCGGTCAAGGCCGGCGACCCGCTGGTCTCGATCGAAGCCATGAAGATGGAATCGCAGATCCGTGCGGACCGGGACGGCACCGTGCGCGCGGTGCTGGTGAAATCGAGCGACACCGTCGCGGCGCGGGATCTGCTGCTGGAATTCAGCTGATGCGGGCGGTTGAGCGCCCCGCGTTGTGCGACTGTTCGAGCCCTCTGCCACCTGGCCCACGCAGTTTGCAGCCGCCCTTGGGCGTGGGTGGGACCTCACGAGCTTGTGGGCGGGGGCCCTCGATCCGCAATTTCGTTGACAGGCCCGCACTTCGAACATAACCTCCCAATCTGATAGGTTTGTCAGCAGGGCGCTGCCATGGGCACCTCAGGCGAACGGTTCCACGGACCTTCCCGGGTCTGTCCCTTTTGAATCAGGAGACGCCAGCATGATCAAGAATTTCTGTAGTCAAATCAGTCTTCGGCGAAGCTTGGCCGTAGCCGCCTTGGCGTTCTCGGCCTCGCTCGCCCAGGCGGCGACGTTCTCCGGGAGAGACATGCAGCTGGTCGGCTCCGCGTCGGTACTTGCCGGCGGCGATCTGCAGCTTACGCCCGGGGCAACGGACCTCGCGGGCGCCGCCTGGATGACGACGGCCCTGTCGACGACGGAAGATTTCTCTGCGAATTTCAGCTTCACGATCGCGGCGTCGCAGGACATCACGATTGCGGATGGCATCGCCTTCGTTCTACAGGGCGGCGGCACCGGTGCACTCGGCAACGGTGGCGGCGGCATCGGCTTCGAGGGTCTCGACGCGGTGGGATCGGTCATCCACACGTTCGGGAACAATCACGTGGGCTTAAACGCCTTTGGCGATCCTTTCTCCGCCCCGGCTGCGCCGATAGATGCGGCCACGGCTGCGCCGGTAGATCTGGGCGGGGCGCAACTCATCACCGGGTTCCAGAATGTCGGCTACGATGCAGCCAACGGGCTCCTGGTCATGACGGGCGCCATCACAGTCGATGGCGTGGAATACGAAATCTCCGACAGTCTGAGCGTGAATCTTGCAACGCGATTCGGGTCGACCATGTATGTGGGTTTCACGGGCGCCACCGGCTCGGCTTGGTCCGACCAGCGCGTCAATTCGTGGTCGATCGCCCCGGTTCCCGAGCCGGAGAGCTATGCCTTGATGATCGCCGGGCTGGGATTGGTCGGCTGGAAACTGCGCCGCCGCGTCGTGGCCTGATCGCCCCGACCTGGAACTTGCGCCAGCCGATCGGACGATCGGCGGGCGCCATCGCAACCGCAGCCCGTGAGGCTGCGGTTCGCTTATCTACCCGACGTTACCGACTCGATCCGACCTCGGCTGCGGGAACCTGTAGACGGCAGGAGCGCGAATGTGTGCTTCAATCGCGCTGTCGTTCCTGTCGATCATCCTGGGAGGGGACATGAATCCGCGCGGAACCGGTCTTGTCGTGGCATTGCTGGCCAGTGCGGCGTTGTGGGCGACCGCCGCGAGCGCCGCCAGGTTCACGATGGTCATCAGCCACCTCGGGCCGGAAGACCTGGGGAACAACGAAATGCATCCGGCGATGAAGCATTTCGAGTCCATGGTGGAAGCCCGCACCAACGGCGACATCGACGTGCAGATCTTCGGCAACGGCCAGCTCGGCTCCGAAGTGGAGACCGCCAAGCAGGCCCAGGCGGGCAAGACGGTGCAGGCCACGCTGATCTCCTCCGGCGCCATGTCTTCGTTCTTCCCCGCCTACCAGATCGTCACTTCGCCGTTCCTGTTCTCGAACTATCGCGTCGCCCGCGCGTACTTCGACGGTGAATGGCACGCGGGATTCATGCGCGGCGCGCTGACCTCGAGCGGGCTGCGCTACCTCGGCACGCTCGACGACGGCGGCGGCTTCGTCGCGTTCACCAACAACAAGCGCCTGATCAAGACCGTCGATGACCTGAAGGGTCTCAAGATCCGCGTCGAGGAGAATCCCGCCCACGTCGCCACCATGAAGGCGCTGGGCGCCTCCGCCACGCCCCTGCCGTGGGGCGAAGTGCTGACCGCGCTCGGCACCGGGCTCGCCGACGGGCAGTTCAATGCACCCGGCATCAGCCTCGCCTTCAAGCTCTGGGAGGTGAACCAGTACACGACCTGGAGCGGTCACGTCTACAACACGATCTCGTGGATGATGAGCGACAAGTGGTTCCAGACGCTGCCGGCCGAATACAAACAGGTGATCGTCGACGCTGCCCGCGAATCGACCCAGGTCTCGCACGGCATCGCCGTGCTCGCCGCGATCAAGGGCTGGGATACCTCGTGCAAGAAGTTCAAGCAGTGCTGGATCCTCACCAAGACCGAACGTGACCGCATGGCGGCAGCGGCCCGGCCGGCATGGAAGCAGTGGGTCACCAAGGATTTCGGCATCGACGTGAAGTTGGTCGATCAGCTATGGATGGAAGTCGCGCGTCTCGACAAGGAGGTCGGCGCGCTCGACCTGAAGCGCTACGGCCAGTGACCGCGGCGCAGAGATGTCCATCGGCGCGCGCCTGAGAGCTCTCAGTGATCGCCTGAACGCGGCGGTGATCGCGTTCTGCGTCGCCTGCGTGCTCGCCATGCTGGCGATCTCGTTCGCCGGTTTCTTGTACATGGCCGCCACGGGCGAAGCACTGAGCTGGACCTATTCGCTGGCGCGCCTCTTCATCCCGTGGATCGGCATGCTGAGCATCACGGTGGCGTTCAAGAACGGCGAACACGTGGCGATGAACATGCTGTTGCGCCTGGTTCCGCTGCGCGTCGCAGCGCTGCTGCGATGGGCCGGCGTCGTGCTGATCGCGCTGTTCGCGCTCCTGCTCGCCTGGTTCGGCTGGGATTTCTTCGTCGGCTCGAATCAGTACTACATGGTGTCGGACCAGATCCAGATCCATGCGCGCTGGGTGGCCGCGTGCATGCCCGTCGCGGGCGCGATCCTGCTCGCCCATCTCGCCTGCGGCACCGATCTGCTCGAGCCGCTCGACCCCGAAGCGGACGCCGATTGATGGCCGCCGCACTGGCAACCTTCCTCGTGGTGTTGCTGATCGGTGCGCCGATCGCGCTGGTGATGCTGTTCTCGGGGCTCGCCGGTGCCATCTCGATCGGCGGCACCGCGTTTCTCGAGATCGTCGCAGACCGGATGTTCTCCGGCGTCAGCAGTTTCCTGCTGATGGCCATCCCGTACTTCATCTTCACCGCCGAGTTGATGAACAAGGCGGGCCTCACGCAGCGGATGATCGACTTCAACAACGCGCTGCTGGGCCGGGTGCGCGGGGCCTTGAGCCACGTGAACATCACGAGCAGCCTGCTGTTCGCCGGACTCACCGGCGCCGCCGTCACCGACGCCGTCGCGATCGGCAAACTGCTCATCCCCGCCATGAAGAAGGAGGGCTATCCCGCGCCCTACGCCGCCGCCGTCACCGCATGCGCCTCGGTGATCGGGCCGATCATTCCGCCCAGCATCGTGATGGTCGTGTACGCGACCATTCTCTACGATGTCTCGGTGATTTCGCTGTTCATCGCCGGCATCGTGCCAGGGCTGCTGCTCGCAGCCTCGCTCCTGGCGGTCAGCGGCTGGCTCGCGTGGCGGCGCGGATTTCCGGTGCACGGCGAAGCGGGTCTGCGCCTGGCGCTGCGCGCCTTCCTGCCGACGGTGCCGGCGCTGCTGGTTCCGGTGATCATCCTCGGCGGCATCCTGAGCGGCTGGAGCACCGTCACCGAAGCATCGGCCTTGGCGGCCGTCTACGCCGTCGCCATCGGCATGCTGCTCTATCGCACGCTCACGTGGCGCGACGTGCTGGCGGCGCTCGTCACCACGGTGCGCCTGTCCGGCGTGGTCTTCTTCCTGCTCGCGACCTCCACGGTGCTGGGGTGGTTCGTCACGCGCTCCGGCGTCACGCGCGAAGCCGCGGATCTCATCGCCGGCTTCAGCACCGATCCCATCGTCCAGATCATGCTGGTGAACCTGCTGCTGCTCGTGATCGGCACGATGGTGGATGTGCTGCCTGCACTGGTGATCGTCGCGCCTGTGCTGGCACCGGCCATGACGCAACTCGGTTTCGACCCGCTGCATTTCGCGATGGTGATGATCCTCACCCTCAACGTGGGCAACATCACACCCCCCGTGGGAATGTCGCTGATGACGACCGCGCAGATCGCGGGGGTGAGCTACGAGAGCGCGATCCGCGCGTCATTGCCGTTCTACACGAGCTTCATCGCGGTCATCGTCATCGTGTCGGTGTGGCCGCAGGCGGTGCTGTGGCTACCGGGGCTCCTGAGGTGACCCGTCAGGGGTCCCTGGCGCAGCGGAATCCGATATCTTCGCCGCGCAGGTCCGGCTGGCCGTGATAGCGCTTGGTCGAGAGGATCCGTTCGGCGGGTTCGAACCGCCCGCCGCCGCGAATCACGTGCCCTTCGCCGCTCGCTGGTCCCTTCGGATTGCGCGCCTCGCCGGCGGGAAAGCTCTCCGAATACCAGTCCGCGACCCATTCGTTGGCGTTCCCCGCGAGATCGTGGACGCCGAACGGACTGCGGCCAGCGGCATGCGAGCCGACCTTGGTCAATCCGCCGTCGTAGGCGCTCGGCGAGCTGTTCTGATAGTTGGCACGATCCAGCGCCGGTGACTCGTTGCCCCAGGGATAGCGGCGCTCGTCGGTCCCGCGCGCGGCTTTCTCCCATTCGGAATCGGTGGGCAGGCGCCGGCCGACCCACTTGCAGTAGGCCACCGCATCGTTCCAGTCGACTCCGACCACCGGCAACTCGTCGCCCCGGGCGAGGTCGAGTTCTTCCCAGCCATCGGGCGGGCGTAATGAACCGGTGGCTGCGAGGAACTTCGCATAGCGGCCTGTCGTCACCTCGTACCGGTCGATGTAGAACGCATCCAGAAAGAGTTCGCGGCGCGGCGACTCTTCGTCATCACCCATGACGAAACGACCGGCGGGCACCAGCACCGCGGGCGCTCCGTCCTTGCCGATGATCTCTTCCGCGGGCGCGCCGGTCGACCGAACGAACCATGCCCCCGCCGCGATCAGGCCAACCACCGCGACGCCCAAGCCGGCCCTCCACAACAACGCCCGGCGTCGAGCCAGTGCGATCCGGTGCACGGCATCGGCAACCGCAGCCGGGATGTCGCCTTGCGTCTCGAGCACGGTGACCGATTTCAGGAACGCGGGCATCTGATTGAACGCGGTCGCTCGCAGCAGCACCGGCAGCAGGCGACCGGAAGGCTGCTTGAGATTCTTCTGCGCGATATCGAGTTCGCTCAGCGTGTAGCTGCCGGGGTCGATGGCCTGTTCGCTCACCAGGAACACGAACAAGTCCGACTGCTCGATCGCCCGCCGGATGCGGATGTGGAATTCCTCGCCCGGCGGCAGGTCGTCGCGATCGAAGAAGACGTCGTGCCCCTGGGCCAGTAGCGCGCGATTGATCGCGTCGGCGATCGCGCGATCCTGCGAGGCATAGCTGAGGAAGATTTTCATTCAGCCATGCGTCGGCGCTCCGCCTGCCAGGCCCGGAGCGTCCACAGGAAACCCGCGAGATCCTGCACGGCAAACGCCAGCGCGAGCGGCCCGGGCAGGACGTCGAGCCACCACAGCACGAACATCGCCGGCGGCGCCAGCGGCCGGTCGAGCAGCGACGCGAATACGAATGCCTGGGCGTTCAATCGCCCGCTCGCCACGTACTGCATGCCCACGCCGTCGACCAGCAAGCCGACCAGACGTAAGTAGTTCGCGGCCTGGTCCGTGAGCGCAGGCAGATGCAGCAACTCGGCCGCCAGATGGGGCGCGAACAGAAGTCCCGTGCCTTCCGCCAGGATCAGCCAGCCGAACAACTCCACCGTCTTCGCCGGCCGGCTCTGGCCTTCGGCTCGCCACAGGCGGCGGAACATCTCCCCGAGCGAGGGGGCGCTCACGGGCGCTTCCTGGCGACGTAGCCGTAGAAATTGCAGGCGCCGAAGAAGACGCCATCGACCGACCGGCGCAGCACCTCCTCCGCCCACGATACGGCATCGGCTTCGGTGGCAGCGCCGGACTTCGGCAGCAGCTTCACGAACGATTCGATGCCGGGTTTCCAGAAGTCGACGGTGCCGATTTCGGCGAGTACGTAGGCGAACGAGGCGGACAGATCCAGTTTCGCTTCGCGCAGCAATTGCGGCATCACGCGCATCACCCGCGGGTTCGTCACGATCGACGCGATGATCGCTTCGTCCATGGCCTTGCCTTGCGCGGGATCGCCGGTCTCGAACGTGATCGACGCATAGTCTCCGTCGAAGATGGCGATCGTGCCGCCCGGCTTGACCACTCGCACGATTTCGGCCAGCACGCCCTGCGGATCGCCCACATGACTGATCAGCGTGTGCGCGATCACCGCATCGAAGGTGCCGTCGGGCAGGCGCAGGCTCAGCGAATCCCCGGCATGGAAGTTGATCGACGAGCCGGTGCCTTCCTGTGCAGCGTAGCGATGCGCCGCCTCGATCAGGCGCGGACTCAGATCGACGCCCATGACGCGTCCGTGGAATCCCGGTCGCCGTGCGATCGTCCGCGCGACGACGCCCGTGCCGCAGCCCAGGTCCAGCACCGTCGCCGCGGCGTCGATCCGCATCGCCTCCAGATATTCATTCATCATGTAGAGAAATCGGGGGTGCCGGCCGCGGGCCTCCAGACGCGCCTCGAGGACGTCCAGTGTGTTGTCGTCCAGTTCGGCGGTGATGCGGTAGACGTCGACGGTTGACACGATGCTCTCCTGATGTCTGCTGGCGGCGGTGTCCGGCCGCGACCCCGTGTTCACAGCCCGACGTCTGCCCGATGCTCTTGCACGTTCGAGGGGTCAGCGTTTCGCGAACGCGATGCACTCCACTTCGACGCGCGCACCAAGCGCGAGCCCATTCACTCCGAGTGCGCTGCGCGCCGGGAAAGGAGCGGAGAAGAAGCTCTTGTACACCTCGTTGAATGCGGCCCACTCGGCGATGTCGGCGAGCATGACGGTACATTTCACGACGTCACCCAACGAGTATCCATGCACTTCGAGCGAGGTGCGGATGTTCTCCAGCGCCTGTCGTGCTTCTTCCCTCATGCCGCCGGGCACGACCTTCAGGGTGCCCGGTGCGATGCCGATCTGGCCGGACAGATACAGCGTGTTGCCCACGCGCACGGCTTCGGATAACGGCAGCGTCGTGGGCAGGACCTTGCCGGAATTGAGGTACTCGACGGCATCGGCGTCGGCGTCGGCCGCGTTCACCGCGCCACAGGTGCATGCCCACGCAACCACGATCGCAACCCAGGATCTGACTTTCACGGCGGTTCTCCTCCGATTGTTCTCTGTCCGATGCGGCACCCGTGAGCGCCCCCCTCCGGCGAGAATAGAGAACACGCCCCGAGGTGGCAACCGGCGCGCATGTCACGGGCCTGAGATCGCAGTCGCAAATTGCAGCCAATCCGAGCCACCCAGTGAGGGGTGGCCATCGGGAGCCGGTTGAGGTGTTGAGGTGCCACCAGCCAACCCAATGCGTTCCGGTCGGTTTCAGCGGGTTCCGGCGCGGTCGCCTCACCGCGCCAGCTGGCTCAACACTGCCCGCAACCGCACCGGCCGGACCGGTTTGTGCAGCACCGGGTGGCCCCGCAGCGCTGCCTCGCGCAGGGATTCCGACGTCGTATCGCCCGTGATGATCAACGCGGGAACGGCGCGGCCCGCCGCATGGCGGACCCGATCGATAGCTTCCAGACCGCTTTCGCCGCCGCGCAGGCGCAGGTCCGCAACGACTACGTCGAGCCTGGTATCGCCGATCGCTTCGAGAGCGTCGTTGCAGCAAGCTGCCAGCAACGTGTGGCAACCCCACCGGCCCAGCAGCTCGCCCATGCCTTCGAGCACGCTCGCTTCATCGTCGATCACGAGCACGGTCTTGCCCTGCAGGATGTCTTGCGGCGAAGGCATTACCGACGGTCCCTCGTCCGCTTGCACCCGTGCCGGGTCGCCCGTGGCGAGGGTGAGCGAAAAGCTGGATCCCGCGTCCTCCTCAGAGAGCAGCGACAGCGGCGCGTCGAGCAGAACCGCGACACGCTGCACGATCGCGAGGCCCAGCCCCAGGCCCTTGCGACGGTCACGCTCCGGGTTGCCGATCTGGAAAAACTCCTCGAAGATCCGTTCGCGATACGGCTCGGCTATGCCGATACCCGTGTCGGTCACTTCGACGATCACTTTCTCGCCGTCGCTCTTGGCGAGCAGCAGGACCTCGCCCCGCTCCGTGTACTGGATGGCGTTGGCGACGAGATTGCCGAGCACGCGCTCGAGCAGGGCCGGATCGGTGACGACGATCGCACCGTGCGCCTCGGCAAGAAACGCAACGTCCTTGGTCGCGGCCATCGGCGAGTACCGGGCGCCGATCCGCTCGAACACTTCGGCGAGCCGCACGTGCCGCATTCTCGGCTGCATGAAACCGGCATCGAGGCGCGACAGGTCGAGCAGCTCGGCGAACAACGACTCGAGCGCGTCGATGCTGGCGAAAATCTTCTCGACCACGACGCGCTTGTCGGGCTCCATCGCCATTTCCTGGAGCGACGCGCTGAACAGGCCGAGCGCGTGCATCGGCTGGCGCAGGTCGTGGCTTGCCGCCGCCAGGAAGCGCGACTTCGCGAGATTGGCCTCCTCGGCCCGCTCGCGCATCGCATCGGCCTGCACCTTCTCGACTTTCAACGCCGCGACGAGATCGACGTTCTCGTGTTTCAGGCGAATGGCCTCGCCGAGCTGCCGACTCTGCATGCGCCCATACGCGAGGAGAAACAGATAGAAGAGGACGACGGTGATGGCCATGGGAACATAGCGTGCGTCTCCGAAAAGGATCAGCCGCGCCGCCAGCGGCAGCAGTGCCAGCGACAGGAACAGCCGCGCGACCGAGAACAGATAGGACTGCGAAGCAATGACCCCGCCCGAGACCAGCGCCACGATCATCAGGAACGCCGCAACCGCGAACGGGTCCTTCCCATCGAGCAGGACGAAGGCGGCGAGCGCCCAGCAGACGCCGATGGCCGCGATCATCCAGCCATAGCGCCTCGCCCATAGCGTCGCGCGTGCAGCGCGATCCGGATCCGCGCGATACCCCAGGATCAGTGGAATTCGGAAGCTGATCGCGCACAAGGTCAGCGCGAACCAGCCGATCAGCGCCCGGGCCGGGGTGAATCGCCACATGACCAGCACCACGCACAGGGCGACCGCGACGGAACCCCATCCACTCGGGACCGCCTGACGGTAGATGGCCGCGACCCGTTCGGCGAACTCGCGGTCGGGCGGAGCCGAAGCAACCGGCGGTGCGGGATTCGTCACGGCGTCAGGCCGAGCTGGCGTGCCCTCACGAGTGCGCGGGTTCTCGAATCCGCGCCCAGCACCTGGAACAGCGCTCCCAGGTGCGCCTTGACCGTGCGCTCCGCGATGCACAGCGCCGTTGCCATCTCGGCATTGGAGCGACCCTCGGCCAGCAGGCTCAGCACTTCCAACTGCCGTTGCGTAAGCACAGCCGCGCGCCGGCTGGTCGAGCCGTCCGCCAGCATTGCCGGCCAGCAGCTCTCGCCGTCCAGCACGCGCTGGATGCCGGCCACCATGTCGGCGATGGACATCGCCTTCGACAGGTAGCCTTGGGCACCGGCCTGCAACGCCGCCCGCGCGAGTCCGGGTGCTTCTTCGGCTGAGATCAGCATGCGCGCGACAGCCGGATGTCGCGTCCCGATCTCCAGCAATACGCCGAGGCCGTCCCCGCCCTTCAATCGGCGGTCCACCAGGGCCAGTTCGATGGTGGGATCGGCGTCGAGCGCCGTGACGGCTTGTGCGCCTGAAGACACTGCCACGACCACGGCGCGCAAAGGATGACCGCTGAGCGCGTGGACCAG
>Ga0163144_10019382_pt1 | contig 13685 bp, 13 predicted proteins | sample OliLak19BULKMAT1_FD_123175 | JGI IMG/M metagenome (GOLD analysis project Ga0163144, IMG submission 123175) | Freshwater microbial mat bacterial communities from Lake Vanda, McMurdo Dry Valleys, Antarctica - Oligotrophic Lake LV.19.BULKMAT1 | ecosystem: Environmental > Aquatic > Freshwater >... | reverse complement strand
TGGCGGCAGGAATACGGCGGAGCCAAGGAGGAGACGGTCAAGCGGCTCAAGGCGCTGGAGAAGGAGAACGTGCAACTCAAGAAGCTGGTGGCCGATCTATCGCTGGACAAGGCGATGCTCAAGGATCTCGTGGAGGGAACCGAGCGCAGCGAGATCGCCTGCTGAAAGCAGCCCGCAGGGTGAGGCGAAGCCGAAGCAAAATGGTAGGCCCGGCGCGCAAACGCGAAGCGGTCGCACACCTTGAGGAAGCCCTCGAAGTGTCGCAGCGCCGGGCCTGTGAAGTCATCGTGCAACCGCGCAGCACCCAGCGCTACCGTGGGCGCCAGCGTGGCAAGGACGCGGCGCTGGCGGTGGAACTGCGGCAGATCTCCGCGGCGCATCCGCGAGCTGGCTACCGCATGGCCACCGCCCTGCTGCGGCGCGCGGGCATGGAGATCAACGCCAAGCGGGTGCAACGGCTCTGGCGGCAGGAAGGGCTCAAGGTGCCGCGCCGGCAACGCCAGCGCCAGCGGCTCGGGAGCAGCGAGAGCGGCACCCAGCGGCTGCGGGCCGAGCGGGTCAACCACGTCTGGAGTTACGACTTCGTCTTCGACCAGACCGAGGATGGGCGGCGGCTCAAGTGGCTGCCGATCTGCGATGAGTTCAGCCGGGAACTTGTGGCCTTGGAAGTCGAGCGGCGGATGGAAGCAAAAGATGTCATCCGCATCCTGGACGCGGCCGTGGTCGAGCGTGGCGGCCCGCCCGAGTTCATCCGCAGCGACAACGGCCCCGAGTTCGTGGCCCTAGCCGTGCAAGACTGGATCGCGCGGCGCGGGTTCCGAACACTCTACATCAAACCCGGAGCGCCGTGGCAGAACGCCTCCAGCGAAAGCTTCAACAGCCGCTTCCGGGACGAGTTCCTCAATCGTGAAGCCTTCGCCAGCGTGCTGGAGGCGAAAGTGCTCGGCAAGCAACACCGGAAGCACCACAACCACGAGCGGCCGCACTCGTCGCTGGACTACCAGACGCCCGTGGAGTTCGCGCAGCGCAGCCTGGCGGCCGCCTCCGCTACGCTCCGGCAGCCGCCAGGCTGCGCCCTTTCCTCTCACCACCTCACCACTAACCCAAAACCCGAAAACCAACAGAAACTCTCATAGCGAGTGGATCAACAACCGGGGGCAGGCCACGTGACCGAGTTCAGAAAAAGCGATTCAGCTCCGAGATTTCCGTGAAAGCCGAGCCAATCGAAACGGCCCCTTTCGGCGGCGATAAAGATCGAGGAATCGACGACTACTCCCATCGAGGCGCGCCCGGTGGCCGGTTCATTTCACGGCGTCCCGCTTCGACATCACGGGCAAATGCCTCGGCCTCGTCTGGCGGCAGGTGCGACATTTGCCGCCACCAGCGCACGGCATCGTTTCCCGTAAATGTGCGTTCGCCTGCTTCCCGCTCCGCGCGCAATTCGTGCAGCCTTCGTTCCAAAGCATCCATTTCTTCCCGGGAAAGTTCGGGGAGGGCGGCTTCAATTTCTGCGAGCGTGCTCATGGTCGGTAATCGTAGCACGCGATTCCCCACAGACAATCTTCCTGCGCAGCGAAACTCTTCCTGCGCAGCGAAACAAGAACCTCGCGAGAGGCAAAAATGAGGTGTCGCGCCAGCTTGACGGCGACTCCGAAAACCACGAAAAGAGCGCTCCTCAAAAGACAGCAACCACAATCCTAGAACCCCAGCTAAAACCTATGGCCATCTCACTCTCTAAAGGCGGCAACGTCTCGCTCTCCAAAGCCGCTCCCGGCATGACGAAACTTCATGTCGGCCTCGGCTGGGATGTCCGCGCCACGGACGGCGCCGCCTTCGATCTTGATGCGGTGCTCTTCGCAGTGAAGGCCGACGGCAAAGTCCGCAGCGACGCTGATTTCGTTTATTACAATCAGAAGAGCTGGGAGGGCGGCATCATCGAGCATCAGGGTGATAACACCGTGGGCGACGCGGAGGGCGACGATGAAGTCATCGTGCTGCAGCTCGACAAGATTCCCGCGGAAATCGATAAGGCGGTGGTTGCCGTGACCATCCACGATGCCGAGACTCGCAAGCAGAACTTTGGCATGGTCAGCAAAGCGTTCGTCCGGGTCGTAAACCAGGGCGACAACAGCGAAATCGCGCGCTACGACCTTTCCGAAGACGCGAGCACCGAAACCGCGATGATCTTCGGCGAGGTTTATCGGAACGGAGCCGAGTGGAAATTCCGCGCCGTCGGACAGGGCTTCAAGGGCGGCCTCGGGCCACTCGCGCAGAGCCACGGAGTCAACGCTTAACTGAACTCATTATGGCTATCACTCTTGCTAAAGGACAAAAAATTTCGCTCGATAAAGAGGCAGGGAAAGCACTCACCAAAGTGGTGATGGGCCTCGGCTGGGATGCGAAGAAATCGAAGGGCTTTTTCGGCATGGGCGGTAGCGCACCGGACATCGACCTCGATGCATCGTGCGTGCTCTTTGATGAGCAGAAGCAGGCCGTTGACGCGGTTTACTTCCGCCAGCTCAAGAGCAAGGACGGCAGCATCACGCACACGGGCGACAACCGCACCGGCGACGGCGACGGCGACGACGAGCAAATCATCGTCGAACTCTCAAATGTGCCGGCGAATGTGAAGACGCTGATGTTCACTGTGAACAGCTTCACGAGCATCACCTTCGACCAGATCGAGAACGCTTTTTGCCGAGTCTTCGATCCCACGACCAATAAGGAGATCGCCAAGTACAACCTGAGCTGCGGGGGCAGCCACACCGCTATGGTCATGGCCAAGCTCTACCGCCATTCCGGCGAGTGGAAGATGCACGCCATCGGCGAGAACGCGACCGGGCGCTCCTTTCAGGATTTGATGCCGGCGATGTCGGCGCACCTTTAGTGGATCGGCAAGCGCCTCGACGCGTCTGGTTCAACAAGACCTTCTCGAACGTCTATAATGTCGTTCGTCTGTTGCGCCGGACGGATGCGCCAGTTGCATTTCACGTTGTCTGCTCGCACCCGCACGCGGATTTCGTCGGCTTTCATGTAAGCCACGAAAATGAAGTCGAACCGCGTGGGCTGAGCGAAGAGGCTTACGTCGAATACTGCCTCAAGTTCTGCGAGCGGCGCGGCATCGAAGTCTTCGTGCCGGGCCAATTCAAGGTCGCGATTGCGGAGGCGAGCGCCACCTTCGCGGAGAGAGGGATCCGACTGCTGCTCGCGGCAGCGCCAGACACAATGCGGCTGCTTGAGGATAAAGCGGCTTTCTACGCTAGCCTCGAACCCGCTCTCGCGGCAGCGCCTCGCACGATCAAAGTCAATACCGCCGGAGAGTTCGTGGCAGCGTGCGAAACATTGCGGCCTGAAGGACATGAGATCTGTTTCAAGCCGTCGTGTTCCATCGGTGCTCTCGGCTTCCGCATTCTCGATGACGAGCGCACCGAAATTCGGAATCTGTTCGGTGGCGAAGCAATTCGCATGACCAGCGCTCTGGCCGCGCAGATTCTCGGGCAGGAGCCGCGCTTCCGCGACTTGCTCGTCATGGAGTATCTCGATGGCGCCGAATACAGCATCGACTGCCTGGCGGTGGAGGGCCGGCTGCTCCGGGCGATCCCGAGACGCAAGCCGGTGCGCCTGGGCGGTGCGCAACTACTGGAGGAGAATGCGGAGCTGGTCGCGCTCGCGGAACGCCTGACTTCCGCCTACCAGCTCAATTCGATCTTCAACATTCAGGTTCGTTACACGGGCGGCGTGCCAAAGCTGCTCGAAATCAACGCGCGCATGTCCGGCGGCGTATATTTCGCCTGCCTCTCCGGCGTGAATCTTCCCGCCTGGGCCATCGCGCTGGCCAGCGGAGACGCGAGCGAGAGCGCCATCCCGCAACCGTGCTTGGGGATGGCGGTGCACCAGCAGTATCACGAGTTCATCTTCCAGAAAGAACCGACCGAATCGCGACTATGAAGATCGAAGAATCGCCCATGCAGGAATTGAAGCGGCTGGATGATCGCTCATATCTCGCGACGATTCCCGCGGGCGAACTGCGCTTGAGGATGACCCGTGAAGAAATCCCGCTCGCCGACGCGCTGGCTTTCGCAGCACGAAACAACGCTAAGCGCCACTTCCTCTTCGTCAGCAAACTGCTCGGGCGCCATCTCCCCACGTCGCCGCTGCGCCTGCGCTCCGCGGCCGCAGCGCTGGCGGCGAAGCTAGTCACCGCGCGCCTGAGTGAGCCGTGTCTTTTCATCGGCATGGCCGAGACGGCTACCGCGCTGGGCCAGGCAGTTTTCCGTGAATGGACGCGGGCCGGGGGCCGCGGACTTTACCTCGATACAACCCGCCGACGCACCGCGGGCGAACTCGCCTTCACATTCACCGAAGCTCATTCCCACGCGCCCGGACACGGCGTTCATCTCCCCTCGCGGGAGGACGATCCCGGTGGGATTTTCGCGAACGCCTCGACGCTGGTCATCATCGACGATGAGATGACGACAGGAGCAACCTCCGAAAACCTCGTCGTGGCCTACGAGCGCTGGCGCGGTCGGGAAATCCCGGCGCACCTCGCCGTGCTTGTCCGGTGGTCCACGCCGCTCGCTGCGGAGAGTCGGCTCAAGACCCATGCTCTGCTCGAAGGCACCTTCGAGTTTTCGCCCGCGCCGCAGTTCAAGCCAGAGCCGGTTGCGGCAACCAATGGATCGGTGCCGATCATTGCACCGCGCGGCACGCGACATGGTCTGTCGGTGCCCCAGGTTTCTCCTTGGCGTGACCCCCTTGTCGGACGGGTGCTCGTTGTGGGAACGGGTGAGTTTGGATTTATCCCACTACTCCTCGCCGAGCAGATCGAAGCGCAGGGCGGCGAGGCTTTTCTCCAATGCACAACGCGGTCACCCGTCGCGCTCGGGGGTGCGATCGCGCATATCCGCTCGTTCCCGGCGATCAGCGGCGAGGGCTACCCCGAGTTTCTTTACAACGTGCCTGATGATCATCGCTACGATCACGTGATCCTCTGCTGCGAAGATCGCCTGCCCGCACCCGGCCATCCCATCCTCGGACTGCCCCGGCTCGAATGCCGCCCGCTGCCATGAATGCAGAGCGCACCGGATGGATCGCCACCGATCTCGATGGCACGCTCTTCTCGCGCGACCGCAGCGAGGATGCCGTGGCGGCCACGTGGAAACGCCTGGAAGGAGAGGACGCCGTGCCATCGTCGTGGATGCCCGCGCAGCGTCACGCCTTGCTCACCCGGCTGGTGCAGATCTTTCGCGTGGTGCCAGTCACCGCGCGCGATCTCGATTCCTTTTCCCGCGTCCGTATCGACGGCGTGCCACTCCATGACGGGGCGATTCTCGCCAATGGCGCGATTTTCCTGCGCCCCGGCTCCATGATGCCCGACCCCGAATGGGACGCGCAGATCGGGCCGCAACTCGCCGAGTGGGCCGCACCGCTCGCCGAGATGGCCGCGACCATGCACGAGCAAAGCGGCGGGCGCGTGGTGCCCCGCTTGGTCGCGAGCCACACGCCTTACCCCGCCTACATGGTCGCCAAGGCGACCGACGGTTTCTGGAGCGCGGCGGAAGGGCTCGGGCTGCGCGAAGCTCTTGCGCCCTTCAAATGCCGCATCGCCGAAGTCGGGCGCGAGTTGCAAGTGCTCCCTCCACCGGTCGGCAAGCGCCTCGGATTGGCGGCCTTCAGCCAGCGCTTTTGTCAGGGCGCGCCGCCGCTGCTCGCTCTCGGCGACATGCCAGAGGATCTCGGTTTCCTGAGCGAAGCCGTCTTCATGGCGACCCCCGCTGGCTCCAAGCTCGCACAGACTTGGTGCCATGGAATCTGAGCATGGCTTTCCCGGCAGCTACGCGGCGGAGGACGTGAGTTTTCTCCTGCGCCGGCTCACTCTCGCGCCGGTGCGGATAGAGGAACGAGAGCAGCGCATCCAATCGGGCCACAGTCATTACAGCGAGATGATCGGCCCGGAAGACGCGCCCACCCGCGTGCGGATGCGTCTCTTCCGCGAAAGCCTCGCCGCCAACGGGCCGCGGCTCGCGCGCGATCTCGTGACCCTCGCCGCGATGCTCGCCGAGAGCGCGCCGGGCGGCGAACTCACCATCACCTCGATCGCCCGCGCCGGCACGCCCATCGGCGTCCTCCTCACCCGGTTGCTGCGAGCGCAGCTCGGGCCGGAGCACGTGCGGCACTATTCCATCTCCGTGATTCGTGATCGCGGGATCGACTTGCACGCGCTCGACTTCATCGCCGCCCGACACGGTGCCGAGACGATTCGCTTCATCGACGGCTGGACCGGCAAGGGCACCATCGCCACCGAGATCGCGTCTTCGCTGGCCAAGGCCGGACGCGATTACGATCGCATCGACGCCGGCCTGTGGGTGCCCCTCGACATTAGCGGCTCCGCGCGGCGGGCGGCGAGCGAGGACGATTACCTCATCCCGTCGTCCCTGCTCGGCGGAACCGTCTCGGGCTTGGTCTCGCGTTCGGTGCTCCCGCGTGCGGACATCGGCAGCGAGCAATATCACGGCTGCGTCGAACTCTCGCACCTGCGCCGCTATGATCTGTCCCGCTGGTTTGTGCAAAGGATGGCCGCGTTGTGCGACCGGGCGCAGCCGCTCGTCGAGCCGCCCTCACCCGCCGCCGCCGCCGCTCGCTTCGCGCACTCCCAGGAGTTCATCGACGAGCTGATGCGCGAGTTTTCCATCCGCGACCGCAACCGGGTCAAGATCGGCATCGGCGAAACCGTCCGCGTCGCCCTGCGTCGCCTGCCGGAGCGCATCCTCCTTCGCGACAGCGCCAGCGCGGACGCGGCGATGATCGCGCGGCTGGCTCGGCTGCGCGCGGTGCCGGTGGAACATCGTCCCGACATGCCACATGCCGCGGTTGGACTGATCGCCGATGTATCAAAAAACCAAAGAGAGGCTTAAGAACTTATGCTCAAATGCCCCAAATGCGGAACGCTGAATAATCGACTGATTCGCCTTTGCGTGTCTTGTAAGAACGACCTCGCTGACGCGGAAGACACTGAACCTCCAGTTGCGAAACGGCCCTTCCGAAAAGTTCTCGGTCCGCTCGTATTGCTGATCGGGGTCGCGATGCCTGTTCTAATTGCCTACGAATATTTCTGGGGTTCCAAACAGTTTACACCTTGGGAGCTTTTTCGAGGTTTGTTGGTGTCCCTTGTGTTAATCACAACAGGAGTTGCTTGGACTCGCGGACAGGTAGCCGGTAAATAATCTAAAACAGCAATGAGCAACCTTCGTCATTACGCGCCCGTGCTCTACATCCCGGCCAATCGTCCGGGCCTGGAGCAGTTTCTTTTCAGCCAAAAAGCCGAGGGCATCAGCACAGTCGCCGTCTGTCTGGAAGACGCCGTGAGGCCCGACGAACGCGTCGCCGCGGTGGAAAGTCTTGCCTGCTGGCTCCACCGGCTCACCACGCCCGGCCGGGCGGGATGTTTTATCCGCCCCGCCGACGAGGAAACCCTCGCCCGCCTGCTCGACGTTCCGGGCATCGAGTGCATCGACGGCTTCATCCTCCCCAAAGCAACGCCGGACAAACTGCAAGCGTGGGCGCAGCGCTCCGCCCGGCGCTTTCCACTGCTGCCGATTTTGGAAACGCGTGATGCGCTTGATTCCGAAGGTCGCCGCGAACTGGCGGCGGCGTGCGCCGATTTTCGCGACCTCATTCCCCGGGTCCGCATCGGCGCGAACGACCTCTTTGCCCTGCTCGGCGGCCTCCGCCGCCCGCGCGGAAAGACGATTTACGAAACCCCCCTCGGCCGCGTGGTGGATGAGTTGATCGAAGTTTTCAGCGGCGTCGGTCTTCCGCTTTCCGGCTCCGTGTTCGACCGCCTCGATGACTTGGAAACGCTGGCCCGCGAATGCCGCGACGATGTGTCGCGCGGCCTTTTTTCCAAGACCGCCGTGAACCCGCTGCAAGTCGCGGTGATCTCGGAGAGCTATCATCCCGAGCCGAGCGAAGTGGAAGAAGCGCTGAAGATTTTGGACGCCAATTCACCCGCAGTCTTCGCGCTCAATGGCTCGATGCTGGAACCCGCCTGCCACGCCGCCTGGGCGCGTGGCCTGTTGCGCCGGGCCGCCGCCTTCGGCATTGAGTTTCCCGGCGGGGAACCACAGGACGCTACGCGCCTGCCATAGACGCTCCGAAACTCCCAAGTGCGTTCGCGATTGCCCTGCCACACACCGCGCAGAAGTTCGCCGAGCCCTGATCCACAGTTTCGAGGGAATCCACTTCGACGTCTCCGACCATTACGCAGTTTACCCCTTCGTCGTAAGAGTGATGGTCGAGTCCCAAGTTGTGTCCAATCTCATGGTTGGCGATCTTCAAAAACCTTTGGACAAGCAGGTCAGGAGAAGGCTCGTCATGGCTTAAAGCGTGCAGACTGACGACAGACGCAGGCAATCCCATATACGCGTACCCAAAGAGGAAGTTGTGGCGCGAATCTGGAACAATATTGCTCTCAGTCACCCCTAAACAAATGAAGGTGCCAGGTGTGTGACGGCGATGAACCTGATTTAGAAAAACACTCGAGGATATGCCCCTCCACTTCGGACGCGCAGATGGCCTTTCATCGAGAAATGTCGGCTGGATCGTGACCTCCGCGTGGAATGCCTTCTTCAAACCTGCGGCAAGGTGACCAAGGACGCCGTCCCGGATTTCTCCCAAACGCCAGATCGAAATCTTGTTTGTGGTCTTGAGAACCAGCACCTGCTCGCAGTTTGGGCAGTATTCGTAGTTGGTTGGAACGTAAAGATTGCAGTGCTCGCAGACGTTCAAGTCCTTGCCCGATGCCGCTTTCGTCTGCTGACTGGTGCCCGGATCAATGGGTAGTTTGGTAAGGTTGATCATCTCTCAAGAAACTACGATTCGCTTTTCCCGAGCATCCTTCAACCACTGGGGAAACTCCGTGAGCAGTCGTTCGTAAAGCTCCTGCTCGCCCACGCTGTGAATATCGTCGAGCGCGAAAAAATTGCAGTTATCGACGACTCGGCCCGGCATGGCATCGAGCCGTTCCAAAATGCCATAGTTGGAACCGCCCAAGCCAATGAATTGCCAAAAAATTGGGAGCTTTGATGCGTCCACGATCAGGCGCTCGATCTCTTTGTTCGCCTGGACACCGCCGTCGCTGATGAAGATCACAAACGCTGGCAGTGACGACTCGCGATAGGTCTTGATCACCTGACGGATCACGCCGGGCTCGTCATTGGTGCGAGCGCCCAGCTTCCAGTTCTTCCAGCCTCCACGCTCCCGTTCGATGTAGTCCTTGAGATTTGCCCCTCCGACGGGGCTGAGGCCCAGACTCTTTTCTCCGAACGCCCAAGTATCGAACTCGCCGTTGTCGTCGAAATGCACTGCGAGCGGGAAAATGCGGTCGATCACGGTCTGCACATCTCCGCTGCGATAGCGCTGGTTCATGGAACCCGAGGCATCGAGGACGAGTCCGACGCGGGCCACGATCTCTTCAAGTTTCCGCTTCTCCAGCAACACCTTCAGCGGTTTGGCCCGGCTGAGCAGATGAGGTGCAGCTTTTTCAAGTTTCTTCTCCAGCGACAACCGTGCAGGTGCCGGCGCTGATGGTGGGGATGGAGTAGCGGGGCTGTCCTTTGGCTCAGAAATCTCCTCGCCGCCAAAATGCACCAACAGTGCGCTCAGCCCACCGCTGAAGCCCTGACCCACGGCGCTCACTCGCCACTCGTCCGTGCGATAGAGTTCACCGACGATCAGTGCCGTCTCCGCGCCAAAATCTGATCCGCGAAAGGCAAATTCCGCAAGCGGGCCGCCGCGTTGATCGCATAGCCGCCAGTGTCCATGTTGTAACTCGTTCATCGCGTTCTGCCCGTCGGTGGTGATAACGAAGACCAAGCGTCGGATCGTGGCCGGCAGTCTTGCTAGGTCGATGGCGAAGCGCTCCGCATCGCCGTCGATGGGTCCGCGACTGTTCAATGCGCCGCAGGGTGACGACTTCTGATTGTAGAAGATGAAATATCGCTCGTCGGAGAGTTTTCCGCCGTCATCCAAACCGAAGCATGAAATATCGCAAGCAGCACCCGGAAGTGAGGCCGCGAGTCCCACTTGCAGCAAACCTTCCGAAGAAAGCGCGCTCCACTTCAGTTTCTGTCCGCGTGACAGCGTTTGCATCGGGACGGAGCGTATCTCCCCTGCGCTGATCGGCAAGACCGCGAGTGATCGAGGATGTGCTAACTGGCGAGCCAGAAAGCCAGCCCGGTGGTGCCACCGCCGAAAAGGACCAGCATGAGCGCACAGCCTGAGAAACAACCTTCGACTGCTGCTCCTCCGGCAGCCTCAATACCCGCACCCACTGCTTCGACTGCTATTTCGCCCGTGACCGCCCCCGCCGTCGAACACGACGCTGCAGCCCGAACCGCCCGGCCAGAATTGCCATTCGTGACCCGCTTGGTCGGCCGTTTTGGCGCTGGCCGCGGTGGGGGAGGCGGCGCAGGAAATAGCGATCCCAGCGGCACCCAGGAACCAAGCCCTGGCCACCATGCCCAATCGTCGTGACGAAGCTGACCTTGCTGAAGCGCGTCGAAAACTTGGGCGCGAGTGAATGGACCAAACTCCTGTCCGTCGCGCGCAATCGAGTTCTCGGACGGCTCGTGCGTCTCACTATGACCTTCCCGGCATCTTGGACGCCAACCACGCGAGGAAGCCACCGCGGTTTCGCGAGCAGACGACCACTTTACCGTTCCCGCTAAAACGCTGTACGATGCCTTCGCCGCTCGTGACGCTGTTCACCAGCCCGGAAAGAAAGCCGCTTTTCGCCGTCGACGTGGTCATCTCGTAGCGCAGCCCCGCATCCCAGGCGACCACATGAGAATTGTCCACGAGCATGTCGCTCCCGACCTTCACATCGAGATTGAAGAGCGCACCGAAGCCAGAGATCGCGATCTTTCCCGAACCACTCGTCTCCATGATGAAAAATCCGCCGGTCCCCCCAAAGAGCGCCTGACCGACCCCCTGCCGCCGCGTTTCGATGGTCACGGTCGTATCGGCCGCGAGGAACGCGCCATCATTGAGCCGATACTGCTGCGGGCCGACATCCAGCACCATGAGATCGCCCGGCAAAGTAGGCGCGAGCAGCGTTTCACCCGCTCCCTTGGTGGCTTCAATCTTCTGCTGGAAAAAGGACTCACCAGCAGTGAACCGCCGCGTCAGCGCCTGGAGCACGCCGCCCTGCATCTCGGCCTTGAGTTCGAGCGTGCTGTCCATGGTGACCATGGCGTTTGACTCACAGTAAATCTTCTCCCCCTGCGCGAGTCGGACGAGCAGGAAGGGATCGACGTTTCCAACAACTTCATATTCTGCCATGCAAAGAATGAGGGTGGGATTTGGCCATGAATACCAGCCCCGATTTTGTGGGCGCTTTGACACCGCAAAAGTGCAGCCGGATGTATTCCCCCGCGCTATCCTCCGCTTGCAGCTTCGCCGTCCGTCAACGCATCCTCTATCGAGCAGGAACGCGTTCGTTCCGCGCGACCTCGTCGGCAAGCTTCAGCGGCCAAGCGGGATCTTTCAAATAACTCGGGTTGGTCGTTTTCAACTGGTTGTGTCGGCGCAGAAACTCGGCATTGAATGCTGAGCCCGCTCTGCCGAGATCCGGGTATCGTTGCAGGGCCAGCCGCTGCGCCTCCGCAGTCGATGTCGGGGTGGAGCCGGCGGTCGCTGCTGGAATGGGTGTCGATGGGGCCATCCCGGTGGAGGATTTTTGCGGGATTGCCGGAGATGACTCTGCGAATTGCGGCGTGGAGATGCGCGGAAGCGTGACTGCCGGTTTTGGGACAGGCACGGCAGTGTCGCGGGTAGTGCCCGCCTCATTACGATTCAGAAAAATCCACACCGGAATCCCGATCACGAGTCCGAGAATGAGCAGCGCAATCCAGCCACCATTATTGCTTCGCGCAAGCCGAGGAGGCTCCATCGACCGCTGAACCCACTCCAAGTCCTACACTCTGGCGCTGATTGACATACTCGGAACGCATTTCGCGTTTGTGGGCGGAAACCTCCTTCTTGAGCATCCGCAGTTCCTTCTGCATCAAGCGCAGCCGCACGAGGCGATCGCGGGCTTCTTCCACCGAGTCCCATCGCACGGAAAGGTGAAATCCGCCGTTCTGGAAGGGAACGCCGAGAATCTGCTGTAGCTGTTGAATGTAACCATCAAAAAGGCTCATCGTCGCTTTGTGATCGTAGCGAACACAGCGGCGAACGTCACAGATTTTCTCGCCGCAAACCCAAGTCAGGATTCAGAGGCGGCCGATGAACGGATGACGAGAGACGCAGCGGTGTGCTATTTCGTTTCCATGACTTTGCACCCCCGCCAAGCCGGCCTGATCGGCGCGGTTCTCCTTACCGCCGGCACCACTCTCGGAGTGAAACTCGGAAACGATTCAACCATAGGGCCACTGAGCCACGCCCGACCTGCCGTGCAGGTTCATTTTTCGCCAAACGGCGGCTGCACAGATGCAATCGTGCGAGAATTGGACCGTGCAAAGCGCTCGGTCAGGGTTCAAGCGTACTCGTTCACATCGGCACCCATCGCGAAGAGCCTGATCAGCGCCGCGAAACGCGGACTGGACGTGCAGGTCATTTTGGACAAGAGCAATCGAACCGACAAATACTCAGCCGGTGACTTTCTAGCGCACGCAAACATCCCGACCTTCATTGATGATGATCACGCGATTGCCCATAATAAGCTCATCATCATCGACGGAACAACGGTGATCACCGGCTCATTCAATTTCAGCAAGGCTGCGGAGTCGAGCAATGCAGAAAACCTCGTCATTATTCGCGACGCTGCAATCGCCTCGCGATACGTAGCGAATTGGAAAGGTCATCGGGCACATTCGCTGCCGTACGGCGGGAAGTAGGTTGTCATTTGTAGTGAACGGCTCTCGGCGAATTCGCCGATTGGGTTTGCGATGGCCATGTTTCTTTAAAAAGTTTTGTGGGATTGCCCGGGAATCCCCAATCACTCCCAGCTAGGGATAACCTCGGCGTCAGCCGCAGGGCAGTGAATCTCATCGAGCCATGAAAATTCTCACGGACGTTGATGAAACGGTAGGCTGCGAAACTGCGCTACTTGATCGTAGAGACGGCTCTCGTCGCGCATCACGAAATTCTCCCCGGTTCGGCACGTCGCCAATGGTGCCGAGGAGAGTCTTTGCTCATCCGTGTTTGGCCTGGGAACTCGCAGCAAGAGCAGTTTCGTCTGAATTACTCACGAGCGGTGAAGTGGAAAGAGATTGGATAATCGGAAGACTAACTATTGATCGGTCAAGGCTCTTCAGCCGCCAACAACGCAGGCTCACGTATGCATCAGAATCGGGCGCAGCAGGAGCTCATCACCGCAGACAACTAACTCTCCGTTGCGGTGATTCACTTCCGCCAGCAGAGCGTCGGCGACTGCTCCGCGGAGATGCTTCTCGACCGCGTCGCGAAGTGGGCGCGCGCCGAGACGGGGATGGAACCCGCGCTGAATGAGAAATGAAACGACTGATTCGTCCGTGGAAAGATCGAAACCTTGGTCGCGGAGTAGGGCAAGCTCTCGGGTGATGTGGAGGCGGGCGATGTCGAGTTGCACGTCGTAGCTCAGGCGGCTGAAGACGATCTTCTCGGTGATGCGCGCGTAGAGTTCGGGACGTAGCGAGCGTTGCGCT
>Ga0163144_10019381_pt1 | contig 13685 bp, 11 predicted proteins | sample OliLak19BULKMAT1_FD_123175 | JGI IMG/M metagenome (GOLD analysis project Ga0163144, IMG submission 123175) | Freshwater microbial mat bacterial communities from Lake Vanda, McMurdo Dry Valleys, Antarctica - Oligotrophic Lake LV.19.BULKMAT1 | ecosystem: Environmental > Aquatic > Freshwater >... | reverse complement strand
GCATCCAGCGCCAGGATCAGTGCTTCTTTCGGGTTCGCGCCATCGTCGATTTCCCAACCCGCCGCCGGCCCCCATAGCCGCGCCGTCTCCGCCACTACCCAGCCGACCGTCCGAACGTCATCGACAGAAGGGCCGAAGTTGAAGGCGGTCGCGTGGCCTGCGTCGACAGGCGAAGCATTGTACAAACGTTCGGCCAGCAGCAGGTACCCGGCCAGCGGCTCGAGCACGTGCTGCCAGGGACGCACTGCCGCCGGATTGCGTACCCGCAGCTTTGCGCCGCGCGAGAACGCACGCACGCAGTCGGGCAACAGACGGTCGTTCGCCCAGTCGCCGCCGCCCACGACATTGCCGGCGCGCGCAGTGCCTACCGCGACACCGTTCGCACCAAGATAAGAATCGCGGAAGGCCGCAGTGACAATTTCCGCGCAGGCCTTGCTGGCACTGTACGGATCGCGGCCGCCAAGCGGGTCGTTCTCGCGATACGGCCATTCCCACTCGCGGTTCTCGTAGCACTTGTCGGTAGTGACCACCACCACTGCCTTAAGATCGGCGGCCCCACGCAAGGCCTGCAATAGATTCGCCGTGCCCATCACGTTGCTGGCAAGCGTTTCCAGCGGTTCCGCGTACGAACGACGCACCAGGGACTGCGCTGCCAGATGCAGCACCACCTGCGGGCGCGCGGCTTCGACCGCGGACCGGATCGCCGCCACATCGCGCACATCGCCTTCGGCATGGTCGAGCATGCCGGCCAGCCCCGCCAGGCGAAACAGGCTGGGTTCGGTTTCGGGGGCGAGAGCGAAGCCGTGAACCTGCGCGCCCATTCGGGTAAGCCAGACCGACAGCCACGCGCCCTTGAAACCGGTATGCCCGGTCAGCAACACGCGCTTGCCGCGCCAGAACTGTGGCGACGGATTCACCATACTTTCCATGGCGCCCGGCCGCTGTCCCAGTGCGCTTGCAACAGATTGCGCTCGCGCAGGGTATCCATGGGCTGCCAGAAACCCTCGTGACGATAGGCGGCCAATTCACCCTGCCGGGCAAGCGTCTCCATCGGCTCAAGCTCCCAACTGGTCGAATCGCCGGCGATCAAATCGATGACACTCGGTTCCAGCACGAAAAAACCACCGTTGATCCAGGCACCGTCGCCCAGAGGCTTTTCGCGAAAACCGTTGACCGCATCACCGGCGATGTCGAGCACACCAAACCGACCCGGAGGCCGCACCGCAGTGACGGTTGCTGCCTTGCCCTGCGCATTATGGAACGCCAGCAGCCTCCCAATATCGATATTCGCAAGCCCGTCACCGTAGGTCATGCAGAATGTGCCTTTGCCGACATGATCGCGCACCCGCCTGAGACGACCGCCAGTCATGGTATCGGGACCGGTCTCGATCAGCGTCACCTTCCACGGCTCTACTTTGCCACCCAACACTTCGAGCGAGTTCCCCGCGATGTCGAACGTGACGTCGGCCCGGTGCAGAAAATAGTTGGCGAAATACTCCTTGATGGCGTAGCCCTTGTATCCGAGGCAAATCACGAATTCGTTGATGCCGTAGGCCGAATACAGCTTCATGATGTGCCAGAGGATCGGGCTATCGCCGATCGGGACCATCGGCTTGGGCATGGTCTGGGTTTCTTCGCCCAGTCGCGTGCCCAGACCACCGGCGAGGATGACCGCTTTCCTGATTACAGCCATATGTCGATCCCTCAATAAGGCACCAAAATGCTACCGCGCGCGATCGATCGCTTAGCGAAACAACAGTCCCTGTCCCGTTGGTAAAGGAGTGGGGCACGCAATTCCGGCCGCCAAACACACCGCATCGATGGCATCCCTCTGGTGGCGACAATTGGCAAATGCGTAGTCATCGAACAGGACAATCGCCGGTGATTTGAGTCGGGTCAATAGGAACTTGAGTGATTCAGCTTCAGGAAAGGCGTTGTTCATGTCGATATGGGCGAATCGCACATTCCTGATGCTTTCTTCAGTCGCGTGAAGTATGTCCGGACAGCTGCCTTCGAGAAAACGCACATTCTCGTAGGGCTCAAATCGCTTTTGCACCGCAAGCAATGAACTGTGCTTGTAGGAACTGGCCAGAAGATTGTCGCGGTGTTGCTCCGCAGATTCGCCCCACGACTGCACTTCGGCTGCGGAAACCAGTCGCGTATCAATTCCCCTGAAAGTGTCCGCCAGAAAGAAACTTGTCTGCAGCGGCTTGCCCTTGAGCGACATGTATTTGTGCACCAGGAGGCTGGTAATACCCTCACCCACGCCGAGCTCGACAAAAATGTCGTCCGAGGAGAAATTGTCGAACGACACCGCCGACTGCACGCACCAGACCGCCATCGACAATCTATAGACGTGGTAGCACGGATGCGACACTTGCGACCGTACGTGGGCCAAAGCCTCCTTGAATGCATCATCCCTGTCGAACGGGAGCGTGTGCGAGGTGATCAGTCCATCGGTCGCGTAGGTTATCGGGGAGTCATGCATGATTGCGGATGGAACCGCCGCTCCGCCCCGCAACAACCGCGCGATATTGCGTACCAATGCCAACATGTATGGATCCCGACGAAATCTTCGTGCGCCCGCAAGACACCTGAGCCACCGCACTGGTTAAAATCTCGATTGTATCTTGCCGCTCGCACGCTTAGCCTCCGAAACACCGACGCGACGCGCCTTGACCGGCTGTCGGTTTTTACAAAAGTAGGGCGGTATAGAGCCTCACCGCGAGTCTCTGCCGCGTTTTATCCAAAAGCGAGATTATTTTGACAACAAAACCAGACAGTGCCGCAGGGGGGACCTTGTTTCACGAGCCGAAACTGCAATCGGCTGCGGATATGCGGCAGTTTCGGTTGATGGAAGAGGTTTTCACCAATTCCGGCGAATCTCTGAAGGACAAGATCGACGCCTTTCCAAAGTTTGCGTCCCGCCAGGCCATATCGAAATTTCTGGTTCGACTGGAAATATTCAAACAAATCCTCGAAGTGAACGGATCGATCATCGAGTGCGGTGTCCTGCATGGCGCCGGTCTGTTCACGTTCGCCAAGCTCTCGGCGATTTTCGAGCCGGTGAACCACACACGCAAGATCATCGGCTTCGATACATTCGAAGGCTTCCCGTCCGTCAGCGATGAAGACAAGGGAACCGGTTCGTCCTCACATCTTTCAAGCGGTGGCTTGGCAGGCAGCAACCTCACGGACTTGGAGCAGGCGGTTGTGTTGTTTGATGCGAATCGCAATCTCTCCCACATTCCCAAGATTGAGTTGATAAAGGGCGATCTGACCATTACCGGACCTGAGTATGTGAAAAACAACCCGCATCTTGTGATCAGCCTTCTATATCTCGACATGGACATTTACCAGCCGACCAAGGTTGCGCTACAGACCTTCTTGCCGCGCATGCCCAAGGGCGCGATTGTCGCGTTCGACGAATTGAACACGAGCACATTTCCGGGCGAGACGATCGCGCTCCAGGAAACCCTGGGAATCGGGAGCCTGCGGCTGAGGCGCCATCCGATTGACCCATACATTTCCTACGCCGTACTTTGAGACTGCGGGCGCAGAACATGAAATTGATCGCCCTCAACACGATCGGATTGACCGGGGCTGAAATTTTTCAGGCATATCTGGCCCAGCTTGAAGACGTGCTGGTTTTGCCGGGGCAAAACTTCACTCTGTACCGCCAGAATCTGTACCGTCCGCACGATTATTCCGGCCTAGGAAGTTCCGAGATCTTCGCAATTCTGAACCGGCACCTGTTGACGAAGGCCGGGAGAACCTGGATGGGCCTCACGAAATACATGGACGAAGCGTCCCTTCAAACCTATCGGAAGGAACGCCATGAAGCCGCCTTTGTCGCCAGACTCGGCGACGACACGGGATATTTCTACTGCGCCCGAGCGTATTGCGAAAGCTATTTCGAGTCGGTAGGTGGCGCCGGCGGTGAAAACTCCGTGGTCTTCTACTCGAACAACATCGCCCTCAACCTGCCAGCATACGGGGAGGGCGGAAGACCTGCTCGCATCCTGAACGTCGCAAACGATATCGATTATTGGCTCGCCTCGATTAGCCAGACCCGCACCTGGGATTGCCTGGAAGCCTGCAAGTTCTGGTTGGTGAACAACCTCTATCTGCGAAATTTCGAGGCCACCCATAAGGAATTTCGCTCGTTTGGTCTCGAACGCCTGATTGACGAACCCGATCGTGAAATGACCGAGATCTGCAAATTCCTTGAGATCAGCGAAAGGCGTACGACAAGGAAGGCGGCGGGCCTGATCAAGCCAAGTCGGCCGATCATCAATGCAACCAGGGCCAACGCCGCTTTGCTGCGCAAGATCTACCAGTCGGAACCCTTGTTCCAACTGGCGGACACGTTGAACGAGTGGGGCGACGATTTTCTCGCGCATCCTGCAGTTGCCCCCTTGCTTGCTCGCTTTGCGGTTTTCTGGAACAGCACCTCACACACCAATTTCGATTGGGTCGGACCGGTGGCGGATGAAATTGTCGACTTGGCCCTGCTTCGCCATGGAAGCAATTCGCGGCGCGAGTTGAACGCTCGCTTTTACCATGAGTATTTCAGAACCCACTCCGACACACACGAAAAGATCCAGTCGCACCTGCATCACTATCTCGGCGTTCTGGAGTTCGACATCATCCTGCCCCTTTTGCCCTACTACCTCAAGGTGGCTATCGAGTACCTTGCGAGCATTTCGAGAAATTACGCATTCCACTCGCACAGCTATATTCCGGTGCGGGAGAGCTATATTTACAAATGCCTGGCTGAACCCGCGGCGGCAGAAAAAATCAACATGTTCGGGCTTCGCAAGAACTTCGAGGACATGGAGAAGTTGATTGGCGAGGCCGACAAGAGCTGCGACCATTTGCTTTCCCCTTCCCGTTGAACAAGGTACCAATGCCAATCAAGGCAGCGATTACATGATCAAAAAGATACCGGTTTCCGGCCCCTCCATCACCGCCAAGGAAATCGCCTACGTAACCGATGCGGCTGAAAACGCCTGGTATGAAAATGCCAATGTCTACCATCAGAAGTTCGAGCGGGCTTTCGCCGGTTTCGTCGGAACGCGCCATGCCGTGGCTTTGCCGTCGTGCACGTCAGCCATACATCTCTCCCTGGCCGCATTCGGAATCGGGCCAGGCGACGAGGTGATCGTTCCCGACGTGACCTGGATCGCATCGTCAGCGCCGATCAGCTACGTCGGCGCGACCCCGGTGTTCGCCGACATCGAACCCGATACATGGTGCATGTCGGCCGCAAGTCTTGAAAGTTGCATTACTGCGCGGACCAAGGCCGTCATACCCGTCGACCTGTACGGTAACATGCCGGACATGGAGGCGATCCGGAAGATTGCCGACGCACGGGGAATCCCCGTATTGGAGGACGCCGCCGAAGCAATTGGCTCCGAGTATCACGGCAGGAAGGCCGGCAGCCTTGGACGCACCGGCGTTTTCAGCTTTCATGGGTCCAAGACCCTGACTACCGGCGAAGGCGGCATGCTGGTCACCGATGATCAGGAGCTATTCAACCGCGTTTGTTTCCTGCGTGATCACGGCCGCAATCAGGGCGACATCATGTTTCTCAATGCGGAGGTCGGATTCAAGTACAAAATGAGCAGCATGCAGGCCGCGCTCGGGCTGGCACAACTGGAGCGCATCGACGAACTGGTGGCCATGAAGCGCGCGAATTTCGCCAAATACCGTGAAAGGCTGTCAGACATTCCGGAACTGACGATGAACAGCGAAGCGGCCGGTGTGAAAAATACGTACTGGATGATTTCGGCCATATTCCCGCGCGAAGATCGCTATCGCAAGGAAACGCTGGTGCGCCGTCTGGCCGAAGGCGGCATCGATAGCCGGCCATTTTTTTCACCCTTGAGCACCCTGCCGGCCTATCGCGAACATCCGCAGGCCAGGGAGGCGGCCGCACGCAACAAGGTCAGCTACTCATTGAGTCCCTACGGAATCAATCTTCCGTCAGGTCTGAATCTGACGGATGCGATGATCGACCAAGTATGTTCGACTATCAAAAGCATCCTGCGCAACGCGTGAATACGGCTACCCTAGACATTACCGCCGCAACCAGGCCCCGGGCCAATGGCTGATGTTTTCACTCAAGTCGCTCTCATTGAAAGGCCAGTCCGGCTGTTGAATGACGAATTCGGGATGCGCAACAGCGAATTCCCGCGCGGCAGCCGCGGGATTGTCCTGGACCCACTCCGGCTTTCCGCGCGGAACATCGGTCAATGCATTCATGAAGCCATCCGTGGCCACGATGTACGAGCCCGGTGTCACCAGTGAGTGATAAGCCTCGAGTTCGGCCAGTACATGTTGGCGAGTGTGATTGGAGTCAAGCAATACCAACACCTTTTCACCCGGCGTCACCAGGTTTTTCACCTTTTTGACGACCTCCGGATCGATCGAACTGCCCTCGATCAGGGTGATATAGGGGAACATCTCATGCGCTTCGATCGCGGACCGGTTGTGGGGGCGAATCTCGATATCCACTCCGACTACGCGGCCCTTCCCCATCATCTTGCACAAGCTCGCATAAAACACCAGCGATCCGCCATGCGCCACGCCCGTCTCAAGGATCACATCGGGCTGCAATCGATAGATCACCTCCTGCAAACGCACCATGTCTTCGGGGAGCTGAATGATGGGGCGCCCCATCCAGCTGAACGTATATTGATATTTTTGATTCCAACCAACGCGCAGCCACTGTTGCGAAAGGTTTTCAAAAGCAGCCTTCGAATACAAAGGCATGTCGGTTGAAACGCCGTTCTCCTCGGTGGTCAGAGTCTGTGAAACAGTATCAATTATCAATTTCATGGATTTACTTGGCGTCCGTGCTTGAGTGGCACTAAATCGAATAATAATATCGCACCGGGGCACTCCGAAACCCATCCTGTACCAGGAAATCAGTACGCAAGGATAGAAAATGAGTCCGCAACAACAGCTTGAACAATCGTTTTATGGCGCCAGGCGCGACTTGATCGACAACACCGGCAATTGGGCAGATCAGGTCGATGAACTTTTCGTATTCGCGCGACGGCAGCGGGTTGCGCAGTATCTTTGCGACATCAAACTGTTTGAGCGGATTGCAGGTATTTCCGGATCAATTGTCGAATGCGGAGTCGACAAGGGTGGCACCCTGATGCTTTATTTCCAGTTGTGCTCCGTTTTGGAACCATTCGGGATCGGCCGCAAGGTGTACGGCTTTGACACGTTTGACCAGACCAGACCCGAAACCCTGCCCGCGAATCGAAAGAACGACGAAACCGGCAACAAGCAGGAGACATCTGTTTTCGATACGCTTCAATCGGCGATACGAATGCATGACTTCAACCGACCGGCATCCCATCTCCCGAAATGCGAATTGATCAGGGGCAATGCGACAGTCACGATTCCCGCCTTTGTGAAAGCGCATCCGGAATTGCTTATCGCGCTCCTTCATCTCGACTTTGGCGACTATGACGGCACAAAGACTGCGCTGGAACATTTCCTGCCGCTGATGCCGAAGGGCGCAATCGTCGCGATCAATACCTTGAACTATGAGAAATGGCCGGGCGACAACCGCGCCTTCAAGGAACTCGTCGAGATAAACAAAATCCGGCTGGAACGTTTTCCGTTCAATCCCTGGACTTCTTTCTTCGTCATTGGCCAGTAGGCAGCGCGCCTGACATTCGATGCGCCGTCCGCCCGAGATGTGCAAGAACGAGGCTGCCCATGGCCATGGGCCGTTATTGCTCCGGGCTGTAGCGCCGGTCGCGACCCGATACGCGTTCAGGACATCAAGGGCATGACATCCTTGTCAAGCAGCGTCACAATTTTGGTGCCGACTCGAAATCGTCCGCGCGAACTGCACAGATTGCTGAGTTTTTTCTCCTATGCAGGAAACTCTCACGCTGTACACGTACTCGATGGCAGTACGCGCGAGGTGCAAGACCAGAACGCGAGTATGGTTGGTTGGTTCTACTTCGCCTCGCACGAGTCGTATGACCCCGAACTCCATCTGGGTTTGCGATGCGCTAGCGCGCTTCGAAAGGTCTCGACGCCTTATGTGGTGTTCTGCGGGGACGATGATTTCGTTTTCCCGGACGCGCTGACACAATGCGCGGAGTATCTGGACAAGCACGCCGACTACAGTGTCGTGTCCGGAAACGTTCTTTCCCTAAGATACCTGTATGACAAGCCGCTCCTGCGATACGGGGTCATGCTCAAGAACTCGTTCCAGTTCATAGGATTTACTGCGCACGAACACTTTCTCCAGCGGGCACTGTATTCGTTCGCCTATTCCTACCTGGGCACGCCACCGCTTTACTATGGCCTGCGCAGGACGGACTCCGCGCGCGAAGCTTTTTATCAAATGACCGCCGATCTGAAATACAGTGGCGTAGAACTCCTGTCGAATTCGATCGCGCTGATTCGCGGGAAAGTGGCCATTCTCGAATTTCCATTCGGCTTGCGTGACTACAGTTGCGCCGCGATCAGGGAACCTGAGCGCGACAATCCAGGCACCTATTTGTCCGCAGATGACATTGAATTCATCAAACCCATATTGACTTCGGCGCTCGCCACCGAGGAAAACCTGTCGCACGAGTTGGCGCAGAATTACGTTGAGCTCTATTTGACGCAATGGCAACCTCCAGATTGGGTCGCCCCGCATCTCAAACCGCCAACAATTGGCTTTCCTGAGAAAGCCGCCATGGCCGTCGATCTCGTGAGATCAATCCTCACTCCGGATGCAATTGCGGCCAGGCAACAAATTCCGTCCGGTGTGATGCGCGCGTTGCTTCGCTCCCAAGGCGAGTTCATACGCCGGTGCATGCTGGAAATCCGACATCGATGAACCCTTGCACGCACGGGAACGCTTGCGCTTTTTGCGTCGATGGCATGGTTGCGCCGAAAACTCCCGGGTTGGCCTAAGCACATGTCATTGAAGACCACACTTTCACAGGCGTTGAAACTTCTCACGCCCGCTGAGAAACACGAGGCGCGCCGAATTCTCGCGCTCATCGTCCTGACGGGCCTGATCGACACAGTAGGCCTCACACCGGTTCTGCCGCTGCTTGCGGTACTGGCGAACCCAGAAGTCGCGATCTCCAACCGCTACATACATGCCGCCTACCTCGCACTGGGTTTCACCGACACCCGAGATTTCATGGTTTTCCTCGGCACATCGGTCTTGCTCGTCATAGTGGCGACCAATATGCTGAACGCATGGACCGCGCGCCGCTGCCTCGCGTTCTCGCTCAATGTCGGGCACCAACTTTCGGCACGCATGCTCAACGCCTATCTGTCGCAGCCTTACGTTTTCTTCCTCAACGAAAATTCGTCCAAGATCATGGTCGACGTTGTCGGGCGGGTCTATGACCTGGTCCACGGCGTACTTTCGCCGGCATTGCAGGTCATTTCAAAAGTTGTGCTCGCCGCTTTCATTTTTGCTTTGCTGCTGACAGTCAATCCGGCTCTTTCACTCGCCGTCGGCGCGCTGGTCGGCGGAGGCTACACCTGCGCCTACCTGCTGTTGCGTGAACGGCTGAAGCAATACGGGTCGGAAGCCAATCTGGCCAACGAGAAGCGCGGCAAATTCGGCCACGAAGCCTTCCACGGCATCAAGGAGATCAAGGCGACCGGGCGGGAAAGCTTTTTCGCTGAACGCTACATGCAAGCCTCGAAGCGCTACACGGAGGCTTATATCGACAACGGGTTTGTCGCAATCGTTCCGCGCTACGTACTGGAAGTGCTGGCCATAGGGGGAATGGTGGGTGCGATACTGTTTCTGTTGCTGCGAGGCGCCAGCTTGACGGGCATTCTCCCGGTACTGGGGCTGTATGCGCTTGCCGCATACCGGCTATTGCCGGCGATTCAGCAGATTTTCCAGGGCGCTGCACTGATCCGCTTCAGCGCATCCTCGGTTGCGACACTGCATGACACCGCCATGCGCTTGAACAGTCGCCAGACGATAGATCTGTCGCAACATGCCGCCAGGGCGGAGCCGCTGCCGTTCAACAAGGCATTCACGTTCAGCGCCGTCGAATTCAGTTATCCGAATACCTCGACGGCGGTATTGAAAAAGATTGATTTTTCGATTCCGAAAAATTCTTCGCTCGGCGTGGTCGGGGCCACCGGCGCGGGCAAGACTACGGTCATCGACCTCGCGATGGCACTGCTTGAACCCGCCGCCGGCAAGGTACTGGTCGATGATCAAGATGTGTTCGATGGCAATGAGCGCCGCTGGCGAGCGGGCATCGGCTACGTGCCGCAGTCCATCTACCTTGCCGACACCACCATCGCCAGCAACATCGCATTCGGCGTCGATCAGAACATGATCGATGCGGTGCGGCTGGAATCGGCCGCAAAGCTGGCGCGAATCCATGAATTCATCGAGACGGAACTGCCGCAACGCTATCAAACCGTCGTCGGAGAGCGCGGGGTCCGACTCTCCGGCGGGCAGCGGCAGCGCATTGGCATCGCGCGCGCGTTGTATCACCAACCCGCGCTCCTGATCTTCGATGAAGCCACCAGCGCGCTGGACAATCAGACCGAGGCCGCCATCGTCGACGCAATCCAGTCGTTGTCGCACAGCGTCACCATGTTGATCGTCGCACACCGTCTGAGCACCGTTCGTGCATGCGACGCCATCCTCATGTTGGAGCGTGGCGAGATTGTTGATCGTGGCAGCTACGACGAGCTTTATGCGCGCAATCCGGCGTTCCGGGCACTAGCCGACCGTTAACTCATGACATCGCCGAAGGGCCGCATTCGCCCCGACGATAATCTCCGGCACGACAGACGCGATCGGGCGCGAAGGTCCGCCAGTAATGCGCCATCTATGATTTCAACGCGGCTTCGTAGTCGTCCGGCACTTTCTCGATTGGCATCACCGTGTTGATACGGTAGCTGGCATTCCTGGGTGGTCGGCTGGTGAAACCGAACAAAACCTTCTGCTCCTGCGTGAGACGCTTGAATAATTCCGCCCCGCACGCGGTGTAATCGAAACTCGGCTTGATCCACCAACGCGCGTAGTAGGTCAAAAGACCCCAGCGCTTTTCGTTCGAGATGTTGGGCGCGACGTCGTGCCAGGTCTGGCCCAGGAAAAACAGCACGTCGCCCGCCTTGGCCTCGACCTGCACATTGCCCGGCAGTGGCGTCCCGGGTGGATACGCCTCCTTCGGATTGAGACCGGAACGATGGCTCAGCGGCCAAAGGTAGGTGGAACCGTTCTGGCTGGTGAAATCGGTCACGCAATACATTGCCACCATCTGGGTGGTGTGTTCGAACTCGCGGATCGGCACGCGCGAATCGATATGCGTATTGATCTTCAAGTGGCGCTCCTGATTGCGGATCCCGGAGAAGCTGCCGAGCACCACCGTTTCCTTCAACACGGACTTCACCACCGAGAGCACAACGGGATTACTGATCTTGTCCAGGAAAATGTCCGGATGGCTCTGATGAATGTTCCACAACATCACGCGTTGCGGGTCGATGAAAATGTCGTTCTTCTCGCGTCGTTCAGCCTCGATCGCATCGAGATGCACACACAGCTTCGCGCATTCGGACGGGGCCAGGACATTTTCCAGCACCCCGAAACCGAAATCGCTCAGGTCCTTCATCAGCTTGGCTTTGCGTCCTTCATCAAGGCTCATATCGTCCATCCTTCCTTTTTTTCGTGATCGCCGCGCACCAATAGCAGGGAAGCGGCCTTGCAGGGCTCGGCCGCAGCGGCCAACTCGAGGATCGAGGAATCGGCCCTGCGCGCGATGTCGCACAGGTCGTGCTCGCCATCGGCGTAACTGAACAGGTACATCATGTCTTTCACAACATCCTTGGTATCGAGCGCGCCGCCCAGCGTCGGGTACAGCCCGCGCAGCCCCAGCATGGGTTCGCCGTAAGGTACGGTCGAACACAGCGTTTCGTTCTTTTCCAGCGACATGCAGACACGCAAATACAGTTCGAGCGACTCGATCAACGCGGCGAATGAAATCATCGACTTGTTGTCGAGTGATGTGTGATATTCGGGGTACACCGTGTACATCGAGCGCATCAGCGAACCGACCGGCAGGTCAAATCCCGGTGAGCAATATTGCCTTTCGTCGGATCCGGAGGGGAAAAAATCGAGCGCCGTGAATTCCTTTCCGGACTCACGCCGATAATCCGCCAACACGTCAAGCACGCAACGGTCGATGAGCGCTTCGGCACGCCGGCTGCGCTTGTACGTGATCGCGCGGCCATCGCCGCAGCAGGTTGCCACCAGGCCCGCCTTGCAATGCCGCTTTAGGTGCGCGCCGTAGCGCGCCAGATAGGCAATGGCGCCTATGGTTTCCGGCACCAGAACGAAGCGGTAATTGAACCGGCGCTCCGGCAGGCGCGACAACGCGCGGTACAGGAACGTCGTCAGCAAGGGACCGGACAACTCGTTGTTGGCCATCGACGGATGGCACAGATAACTTGAGATCAAGACCTCGTCGGTCCCCCCATTGGTGGCCGGCAGCAGTTTATGGCCATAGGTCAGCGACCCAGGCTCCAGGGTTGACCGGATCACGGCGCGATAGCGACCCGGCACCAGCGCCTTGCGCCGGCGATCTTCGATGCAGAATCCCCAGCGCTCCTTGTAATAGGTGGTGAAATACGGGATCGCATCCGGCTGTTCCGGCAGCGAATACAGATGCTCTTGCAACTGGTCGAGCGCGAACCATTGGTCGACAGGCACCGAATAGCCGAGTACATGCAGATTGTTGCGCCGGAAATCGATCACCCGATGGCCGGACTCATCCTCCACATAGGCGTCCTCAATGTTCCATTCCTTGGGAACTGTCCAGTCGAGCACCTTTTCCCCGCTGGGCACCTCGAACATCTCGTAAGGCGCCACCTCGTTCAGGATTGCGAACGACTCCCGGACACCATTGCCGGTGATGCTTCGACAGATCGGCCAGAGACGGTCGAACAGTGCCTCCACCTCGGACTCGGCCGGTAGCTGGCTGGCGATCTCCCGCTTGAACCTGTTTGAATGTTCCACGCGCCGTCGCCTTCAACAAGATGCGAACATCGCGGGACGCTCGCCAATCAAGTCGACCATGCTGTCGTGATATTCGCGCGCATGCGCGAACATCATTTTCATGCCCTGATGCACGTGTTCCTTGACAACGCCGCGCTCGAACTGCATCACGTGCGCGGGATAGACCGGCGATGGCTGGTCAGGCGCGCGCCGTACATGAAAGCCATAGGTTCGCACCGACGGCTGGCCCGCGGCATCGACATAGACACCGGAGAACAGCTTCTGGCGCCGATAGGGCACTTGCAGCAGAGTTTCGGGATAGTGGCAGGGCAGGAACGGCATTTCAGTGCCGGTCCCAAGCGTCGAATACATGATATTCATGTCGAGTAGCCGGGTGAACACGGAGTCCGGGCCGAAGGAGTCCACGTAGTCCATGGCGCACAGTTCGTCCCGCAGGCGACCGTAGATGCACAGGGAATGAATCGGATGTCGACTGCGACCCACCCCGGCGCTCAGGCGGAACGCCTCGGTCACGGTGCCGATTCCGGAAGGCGTCTCGCGCGAATCGAAATAATGCTTCTCGGTCCAGCTGGTGAAGTTGTAAGCCGGCATGATGAGAGTGCCGCTGTTGCCCACCACTGCCTTTAGCGCTTCGATCAGCCCCGGCACACCG
>Ga0163144_10019380_pt1 | contig 13685 bp, 9 predicted proteins | sample OliLak19BULKMAT1_FD_123175 | JGI IMG/M metagenome (GOLD analysis project Ga0163144, IMG submission 123175) | Freshwater microbial mat bacterial communities from Lake Vanda, McMurdo Dry Valleys, Antarctica - Oligotrophic Lake LV.19.BULKMAT1 | ecosystem: Environmental > Aquatic > Freshwater > Lake... | reverse complement strand
TAAAACTTGTGGTTTAGCTCTTCGTCTATGTCGCCTATCCAAAGACTTGCATCGGGAATGCTTGATTCTAAGTAGTTTACACCTGTTCGGCTTGCTATAACGGCTGCGATATGCACCTGCGAAGGTGTGCCGTATTTGAGCAAACTATGGTAAGAAGAAACAATAGATTTTCCTGTAGCGAGCATCGGGTCTATGATGATAAGCGGCTTTCCATCTAAATTGGGAACGGCGGCGTAGTGCATTTCTATCTCAAATTCATGGTTGGCATTTGGCTCGCCTCGAAATGCACCAATGAACGCACTTTCTGCTTCAGAAAAAACGGTTTGAAATCCTTGATAAAAGGGCAAACCCGCACGCATTACGCAAACTAATGTAGGCTGCTTAATAAGCAAATTGGTAGTGGCTGTTCCGAGCGGCGTATTGATTTTAGCAGGCTGAAAATCAAGCGTTTTGGAAAGTTCGTATGCTAATATTTCGCCCAAGCGTTCCAAATTATTGCGAAATCTTGAACGGTCTTTTTGCACAATCTTGTTGCGAAGCTCCGCCAAGAAGTGATTTGCTATGGTATTTTGTTGTGTTAGTATAAACATTTTGAATGAGTTAACTATTTTACAAAAATTGGTTTTTGATGATTGACCATATTTAAAATTCTATCGCTACTTCTTCCTCTACTACCTCGTCGAGCGTGTAAGGAATGACTGCCGTAACTTTGCAGCCCTTGCCCTCTTGGGAGTCAATAGTGAGTGTTCCGTTGAGCAAGTTGGCTCGCTGTGAGAGATTTGCCAAGCCATTTCCTCTTGCTATCTCATTGACATTAAAGCCTTTGCCGTTGTCCGCTATCTCCAAGCGAATTTGCGTTTCCTCGTCATAAAGCTGTACTTTGATGGTATCTGCTTCGCTATATTTAATAGCATTATTAATGACTTCTTGGGCAATACGGAAAATACCAATTTCTATTTGAGAAGGGAAACGAATATCGTTGAGGTCAATGTCCGCATCTATTTCTATGTTTGTGTTTTGCGACATAACGGTACATAGGTTTTGTACGGCATCGGCAATGCCAAAATCGTTCAGTACGCTCGGCATGAGGTTATACGAAATGCGGCGCACTTCCTGCTTTGCGCTATCTACCAACTGCGCCATTGGCACTAATTCCTGCTCTGGCGAATGAAGATTTTCTTGCATTTTCAAATAATTTACCTGCATTTGCAGTGCCGTTAGTATCTGCCCAACGCCATCATGTAGCTCCATTGCCACTCTGCGCCTCTCGTCTTCCTGCCCCTGAATGATAGCCAAAGACCGTATCTTTTCCTGCTGTAACTGTGTGTTTATCAGTAGTTTTTCGTTTTCTTTTCGCTCTGTAATATCCCGCGCTATGTAGCAAGCCCCCGTAACTTCGTTGTCATTGACTACGGGATTACAAGAAAATTCTAACCACATTTGCTTATTATTGTGCAAGTCAACTTCTCTTTCAATGACTAATTTTTTGCCTTTCATCACATATTCGTGAATCTGTCGCCACTGAATTTTGTATTCTTCGGGCAAAATTTCCATTGCATTTTTACCATATTGTATTTTTATTCCAAAAGCACTTTTTATTTTTTCATAAATAACCGTATTAAACGCTTTAAAAATATGGTCTTTGTCTATGTACCAAATCAAATCGTCCGTATTTTCGATAATGGAGGTAAGATTTGCCTGTTTTTCCTTCAGCTGCTCCTCAATGCCTCGCTTTTCAGTAACGTCTTCGGCGGTAACAAGTACGCCCATAAGCTCTCCGTTAGTATCTCGTAGGGGCACTTTGGTCGTATCTAACCAATACGTTTTTCCGTTTCTACTGATAAGCGGCTCGGTAACGTGGTAAAGTGGCTGATTTTCCATCAATACTTTGAGCGAACTTTGGTAAGATTGCTGGGCAAATTCGGGAGAAACGGGCAAGTCATTATAGCCTCTACCAATAAGTTCTGATTGGTTTCGCTCACCCATAGCATTCACAAAATTCTTGTTACACCCCATGATATTCAGGCTTCTATCTTGCAGCATTATCCAGCCCGGTATATTTTCAAAGATGAGTTGCAAAGTCATCTGCCATTTGTTTGCTTGCTCTTGGACTTGCAAAAACTCTGTCATATTCTTATTAGACATCACAAAGCCAACTATTTCATTTTCGCTATTGATAATGACTCGGTAAAATGCCTGAACAGTTATTTCCTTGCCAAAGCGTGTTTTTTGTTTTATTTGTCCTTTCCATTTTCCATTTTGCAAGAGTTCTTTGGTGATTATTTCGGGCGTGTAGCCCTGCAAATACGTAGTAAAGCATATCTTGTCTATCTGTTTGCCTATTACGCTGTCTTTTTCCCAGCCATAAATGTCCGCAGCTCCTTCATTCCAGTCTATAATTTCCCAATTTTTATCCAAATAAATAATCGCATCCGAAATATTTTGTAAAAGTAAATTTTGGTATTCTACCTTATTTTCGAGTTCTTTATTTAGCAAATCGTCTTGCGTGCTGTAAGTAATTAGCGTTTTTGCTTGCTTGCTTACTTCCTTCAAATGCGTACTTTCGGAAATATCTTGAATCGTTCCTATAAATCTTAGCAACTGATTTTCAATATGATAAACAGGATTTGCATTAAACCTAACATGCTTTATTTCTTGCTCAGGCGTAGCAATTCGGTAAGTCAAATCTAAGCCTGTTTTTTGGCTAATAGCCTCATCTATTTCTTTGCTGACTTTTTCTAAGTCTTCGGGGAAAATACATTCAAAGAATATCTTTGAGTTGGTTATTTTATTGTGCAGAGCAATCTCAAAAATGTAGAAAGTTTCCTCCGACCATGACATTTGATTACCAGCAAAATCTATCTCTATACTTCCTATTTTAGCATTGCGCTGAGTTATTTGTAGTAAGTTTTGGCACTGCGTAATGATGTCTGCCGCCTTGATTCTCTCGCCAACGTTAGTAAAATATTGGATTTGGTAAGTATAACCGTTGTACTCTAATTCATTGGTTTTTAAGTCTGTATAAAGCAAATTCCCATTTTTGCGAATTACCAAGGCATCAAATAGATGCTTATAGCGGTTCACTTGCTTTTTAAAACCTTCATCAGCCTTGTCTATGTCATTTATCTGTCTGATTTGTAGGTTTTTCATTACTTCATCACTACCAAAAAAATCTTCTTGTATATAGCCCGTCCAGTCGCAGAATGTCTGATTTACATATTTTACCTTCAAGGGATTATTTTTTTCAACAAGCAAAATACCAATTGGGCTTTGGTGAAAAACCTTTTCAAAACGTAGCTCACTTTCTCTCAAAATAATTTCTAACCATTGATAATCATTTACTTGTAGGTCTTTTGTCTTGTCTATAAAATTGATAACCAACTGAAAAGGCGTTCCCTTAGGGGATAGCATTACCTGCCCATCAAGCTGCACCAAAATCGTTTGCCCTTCCTGATTTCTACATTTCAAATGTATCTTTCTCCCATTTTCGGTGTACATACTCTCTATAATCGTATCTATGTCATCTACACTTTCCCAGCTAATCGCATTTTTGAGTGTCGCCCCTACATAAGTTGCCCGATGCCCTCCAAAAAGTTTGAGAAAAGCATTATTAATGTATGTAATATGCTGACTTCGGTCAATCGTCATCATTCCCACAAAAGAAGCGTTGAGCATCACATTGGTATAATATAGATTTTGCTCGGCTCGAATCCTTTTGTTTTTCTCTTCCTCTATTTGCTGTTTTAATAGATTAATCTCCTCAATATCAGGTTCTTTCATATCAAAATTTATTTTCTAAAACCCAATTTAAGAATGATTTATGATAATTTAAAATTTTTGTAAATAGAAATAAAATATACGCTAAATTGTTATATTTTTTATAATTTTATGGTAAATAATTTATGACAATGAAAAGACGAGAAACTTTAAAATATTTGGGACTAAGCATAGGGAGCGTGATTGCTCTTCCTGCTTGGGCTGACGGCTGGCGCAGCACCGACCTTAGTAATAATGCCCTAAAAATGTCGCTGGAGAATGAAAATATACTCGCCGAAATAGTAGAAACCATTATCCCGACCACAGACACCGCAGGAGCCAAAACGCTTGGCGTGCATCAATTTATCGAAAAAATAGTAAAAGATTGCCTTGACAAACCTTCAAAGGAAACGTTCCAGCAAGGCTTTGGACTTCTCGACAAGCAAATGAAGAAGGTACATGGCAAATCATTTGTGGAGTGCAGCCCCCAACAGCGTACAGAGGCCTTGCAACAGATAGATAAGGATAAAAGCAACCCAATAAATAAGTTCTATGGACTTGTAAAAGGGCTAACAATTCAGGGCTATCTATCTTCGGAGTATGTCATGGTGAATCACTATGGATACAAAATGATTCCGGGAAAATTTGAGCCTTGCGCACCTGTAAATGGTTAATATTTAAAGACTTAAGATATTTTTTAAAAAGTAAAACTATGGTAAAGAAAAAACTACGAGTATGGTCTGAGGCTGAGCTGATTGATACTTTTGGCTTAACTAAAACTAAGTTTGATTCGCCTTTACTTATAGAGTGGCTCGACACTCAAATTGAATTGGATTCAACTGAAAATGTGTTATTCGGTAGAATTATAAAGGAAGCCAAATTTTTTATAGAAGCATGGAACGAGGAAGACTTAAAAATGAATTTCATTGCCTTTATCATAGATTTAGGTAATTTGAAAGTATCAGATAAGTTTCGTACTTACTATGAAAAAACCATAGAAGCAACTGTAGAAGGGATTTTTATGAAGGTAAAGTCTGATTTCATGATTGCCAAAGGAATTTTAGACATGGTAAAAATTCCATATTTTCACTTTCAAGAATATAAGCGAGATAAAGACCCGTATGGCGACCCAATCGCTCAATTAATAGAGGCTTTTTTGGTTGCCCAAGAAAAAAATCAGAACGGTAACCCAATGTATGGCTGCTACATAATAGGTAGATTTTGGTATTTTGTAACAATGGAAGGTAAGGTCTATTGTGTTTCTAAGGCTTTTGATAGCACAGATGAAACGGATTTGCTGCAAATTATTGCTATCCTTCGCAAATTCAGAGAAATATTGGAAACAAGGCTACTGGATTAGTAATGAGCCTTAGTGATGTCAATGAAGTATTGCTTTTTGAAGGCACCAATTTTAAATACATGAAAACTTGTAATTAACAACTCTCTATGGCAAATATAAATATAGATAGCATCAAGAAAAATACGTACGATGCAATAGTGGTTGGCTCAGGCATTAGCGGGGGCTGGGCAGCAAAAGAACTAACAGGAAAAGGGCTAAAAACCCTCGTTTTGGAGCGTGGGCGCAATGTAAAGCACATCACAGACTACCCAACTACGACCATGAACCCTTGGGAGTTTGAGCATCGAGGACGCTTACCTTTGGAAGTAAAAGAGGCAAATCCTATCATTAGTAAGTGTTACGCATTTTATGAAGGAACAACACAGTTTTTTGTCAAAGATGCCGAGCATCCTTACGTGCAGGAAAAACCCTTTGACTGGATTCGTGGCTATCAGGTTGGCGGCAAATCACTCCTTTGGGCAAGGGAAGTGCAGCGTTGGAGTAAGTATGACTTCGAAGGACCTGCTCGTGATGGCTTTGCTGTGCCTTGGCCTATTGGCTATGACGATTTGGCACCTTGGTATAGCTATGTAGAAACCTTTGCAGGGATTTCGGGCAACAAAGATGGATTAGAAGAATTGCCCGATGGCGAATTTCTAAAACCGTTTGAGTTGAACTGTGTAGAAAAATATTTCAAGGAAAAAATAGCAACCGACTACAAAAACCGCCATTTAATCATTTCCAGAAAGGCACACATCACAGAGCAAAAGCCTATTTTTGCCGAGCAAGGTCGCAATCCATGTATGAATAGAACGATTTGCGAAAGAGGTTGCCCATTTGGTGGCTATTTCAGCAGCAATGCTTCTACAATTCCTTGGGCAGCAAAAACAGGAAAAATGACCTTAATGCCTGATTCTGTGGTTCATTCTTTGATTTATGACGAGAAAAAAGGCAAGGCAACGGGCGTGCGAGTCATCAATGCACAAACCAAAGAAATGACAGAGTATTATGCCAAAGTCATCTTCGTGAATGCGGCGGCTCTCAATACCAATCTCATCTTGCTCAACTCTACTTCCAATCGCTTCCCTAATGGCTTAGGCAATGACAACGGTCTGATGGGGAAATTTGTTGCTTTTCACAATTATAGCGCAAGAATTTCAGCAGAATATGAAGGAATGTTGGACTTTAAAACCAAAGGTCGCCAACCCGCAGGAGGCTATATTCCACGCTTCCGCAATGTGTTCAAGCAGGAAACAGACTTCCTCAGAGGCTATGCCGCAGGATTTGGGGCTAATAGGTGGACATACCAAGACCAAGAAGGCTTGGGGGCAAGTTTGAAAGAAAACTTATTGAATCCTAAACTGGGCAAATGGGGCATCGGCTCGCACATGATGGGCGAAACTATACCCAAAGAAAGCAACTACGTAGCTTTGGATAGTTCGCAGAAGGACCCTTACGGCATTCCGCAGCTAAGAATCTCAATAGATTATGATGACAATGACAAAAAAATGGCAAAAGACTTTTTCGAACAGTTTACAGAAATGTACACCAAAGCGGGCTTTACCAATATTCGTACTTCTGACTCAAAGCAAGCACCGGGGCTTGATATTCACGAAATGGGTGGTATAAGAATGGGCAAAGACCCCAAAACTTCACTACTCAATGAGTGGAATCAGCTTCATGCCTGCAAAAACGTGTTTGTAACAGATGGTGCTTGTATGACCTCTACTTCTACCCAAAATCCTTCGCTGACCTACATGGCACTGACGGCAAGGGCAGCAGATTATGCAGTAGCACAGCTGAAAAGCAGGAAGTTGTAAGGGAAATTTCCCAATAGAACAGATTTTATAGTCAGCAATTGTTAGTTTTATGACTAACAATCGCTTTTTTTTATTTCGCAAATTTAGCTAACTCCTAAAAATCTACTTCCTAATCACCGCCCCCAACTTTTCTTCAAACACACTCATTAGTTTATTCATTGCCTTATCAATTACTTCCTCTGTTAAAGTTTGATTTTCATCTAAAAGCATAAAACTCACAGAATAAGACTTATTATCTGCTCCTATATTTTCACCTTCATACACATCAAAAACATTCACACTTTTAAGCAAATTACGTTCTGTTTGGAAAGCTAAATTTTCAATATCTTTGAAGGCAATATTTTTATTTAGCAGCAAAGATAAATCCCTACGCACTTCTGGAAATTTTGACGGCTCGCTTACGTTACGTTTTAAGTTGATTTGACTCATAAGTCTTTCCCACTCTATTTCTGCATAGAAAACTTCTTGTTTGATGTCGAAAGCTTTTGTAATATTTTTGTTCAGCAAGCCAAAGCGTGCTATTTCTTTCTTTTGGAAAGTGATAGCCAAGCCGTAGTCGAAAATATCCGTAGAAATTTCCGTTTGATTTATTTTATTGACATTCAAAAAGCTAAAAATCTTGACAACTATAGCACTCAAATCAAAGAAATTTACTTTTCCAGATTTTTCCTGCCACGTTTCGCTTGCTTTACTACCTGTGAAAAACATAGACAGTTGCTCTCTTTCCAAATAGATATTTTTGTTTCCCTCTTTGGTAATTTTACTGTAAATCTTACCAAATTCGAAGAGTTTCAAGTCTTTTTGGCGGCGGTTGAGATTGTGCAGAACGGAATCTAAGCCTGTGAAAACCAAAGACCTACGCATTACTGCCAAATCTTCACTTAGCGGATTAAGCATTTCTACATCTTGCTCATTTTTGAAAGATTCCAACTTTTCCCAATGGATTGCTTTGGTGAAAGAGTTGGTCATTATCTGATTAAGCCCGTTTGCTGCGAGGAGTTGTGTCAAGTTCCACTTGATTTTGTCGGCATCCAATTCGGGAAACTCTGCCAAGAAATCTGAGCTATACCTATCTTTGAGTTCGATGCTTTCGAAGCCATAAATCCTCAAAATTTCTTCAGTAATATCCGCACTTCGCTCTACATCTACTCGGTACGGCGGCACAGAAACTCGTATTTCTTCGCCATTATCTTCCAAAATTTCTATTTCTAAGCCTGTCAAAGTTTGCTTAATCCACGCTCTGTCAACTACTTTGCCTATCAGTCTATCAATATTTTTGTATTTGACAGAAAAAATCCGATGAGGAATTGGGCTTGGATAAATATCAATTACATCAGAAGAAATTTCTCCTCCACAAACTTCTTTGATAAGCAAGGCAGCACGCTTGAGGGCATAAACCGTTCCGTTAGGGTCTGTGCCACGCGCAAAGCGGAAAGAGGCATCGGTTACTAAACCATGATGCTGTGAACTTTTCCGAATGTAAGTAGGTGAGAAATAGGCACTTTCCAAGAAAATAGCACTTGTATCTGCCGAAACGCCTGAATCAATGCCACCGAAAACGCCACCAATACACATTGGTTTTTCTTCACCATCACAAATCATCAAGTCGTTTTCGCTTAATTTTCTTTCTATTTTATCTAAGGTCTTGAAGGGCGTATTTTGTGCCAACGTCTTGACAATCACCTTGTTTTTGGTAATTTTTGCCAAATCAAAGGCGTGTAAGGGCTGCCCCAACTCGTGCAAAACATAGTTAGTAATATCTACTATATTGTTGATAGAAGAAAGTCCTATCGCTTTTAATCTGTTTTTGAGCCAGTTCGGTGATTCTTTGACCGTAATTCCCGAAATTACTACGCCCGAATAGCGTGGGCAAGCCTCTGTATTTTCTACTGCAACTTCTATACTGGAGTTGGTATTGTCTATTTTAAAATCTTGCAAGGAAGGCAAGCATAAATCTCTGTTTAACAGCACTTTCAAATCTCTTGCTACGCCATAGTGCGATGCGGCATCGGCTCTATTTGGCGTTAAACCAATGGCAAAAACTTTATCAGTTTCCAAGTTAAAATATTTGGCGGCGGGCGTTCCATTTGCTAAGGTCGTATCTAAAACCATGATGCCATCATGCGATTTGCCCAAGCCAATTTCGTCTTCGGCACAAATCATACCTTCGGAAACAGCACCACGAATTTTTGCTTTTTTTATTGTAAAAGCCTCTCCCTCTGTGGGATACAAGGTTGCTCCTACGGTTGCTACTACTACTTTTTGCCCTTTACCCACATTGGGCGCACCGCAGACAATAGGAGAGATTTGCCCCTTGCCTATATCTACAGTTGTGATGCTCAATTTGTCGGCATCGGGGTGCTTTTCGCAGGTAAGCACTTCGCCAATGACCATGCCTTCTAAGCCACCTTTGATAGTTTCATAGTTTTCAATGCTTTCCACTTCCAAGCCCACATTGGTAAGCATTACGCCAACTTCTTCGGCAGGTTCTTCGAGGGAAATAAATTGTTTGAGCCAAGCAAGAGAGATATTCATTTTTTTTGAAATAATGTCTTATGAAAAGGCAAATATATAATAGTTTTGATAATCATACAAGTTTTTGTTGCTGTCGAAATTTTGAAATCACAGCACGTTTTGCATCTAATTGCTTGAAAAAAGAATAATCGCACAAATTTCTAATATTAATTTAATAGCACATTAGTCAAAAAATTGTAATATAAAACTACCTTTGGCAAAGTAGTTTTATATTTTTACTCAATTAAATTTTTTTATTCAAAAATCATGAAAAAAATCATTTTTTCTCTATTTGCATTGTGCATACTCGCATTCGGTCATGCACAAGGGCAGGGTCAGTTACTAAAACAAGGCGTGAAGCAGATGGCAATCACAGCCTTGATGACACAGTTACAGTCTAATCCAAAACTTTCGAAGTTTGCAACACTTTTTCAAGCAGCACAAGTTGCAGGTTTGTTAGGCAGTCAAAAATCACCGCTTACACTTCTTGCACCGAGCAATAGTGCTATTGATGCGGCTTTCAGCAAAGACCAATTACAGAATTTGCTCAAGCCTGAAAGCAAGTCAATGCTGGGTAATTTGGTGAAAAACCATTTGATTAGCGGTGCAATGAGTGCCGCAAACTTAGGCGGCACAAGTTCTTCTACCAACCTACTCGGCAAAGCATTGAATATTAGCAAGTTAGCAGGCGGTGCATTGAGCATTGGCGGGGCAAGTGTTACAGATTCAGACATCAAAACTTCTGATGGAAGCATGATTCAAATTATAGATAAAGTGCTGCCTAATAACTAATTAGAAATAAAAACCACTTACTTCTTGTACAGAAATAAGTGGTAAATTTTCAATTCATATAAAAAAATGCAACACAAAATTATCACTTTTGGTGAAATGATGATGCGACTTTCGCCACCCAATTTCCAGCGATTTGAGCAGGCTTATAGCTTAGAAGTTATCTTTGGCGGCTGCGAATCCAATGTAGCCGTGGCCTTGGCTAATTGGGGTTTAGCTACTGCACACATTACTCGATTTCCCGCTAATCCTTTGGGAAATAGTGCCTTGCAATTTTTGCAATGTCAAGGCTTAGACACAAGTTTTATCCAACTCAAAGGCGAGCGGTTAGGCTTGTACTTTTTAGAAAATGGCGTAGCAATGCGCTCAGGGAGAATAGTTTACGACCGCTATCACTCTGCTTTTGCCGAAATAGAAGTAGGCAGCTTTGATTGGGAACAGATTTTTGAGGGGGCTACTTGGTTTCATTGGTCGGGCATAACGCCTGCACTTTCCCAAAATTGTGCGGAGGAATGTCGGAGGGCATTAGCAATAGCTCGAAAGAAAAATCTATTCATTTCTGCTGATGTTTACTATCGCTCTAACCTCTGGAAATATGGCAAACGCCCAAGTGAAATCATGCCCGAATTGGTGCAATACTGCGACTTAGTGCTTGCTAATGAGCAAAATATGGAAGAAATTTTTGGGATAGAAATAGAAAATACAGAAAACTCATTTCTCATTTCTTGCAAAAAAATGCAAGAAAAATTCCCCCAAATTAGCAAAATAGTCGATACAGAAAGAATCTCTATTAGTGCTTCCTACAATCAAATCAGAGCAAAATTATTCAATGGTGCAGATTTTTTTACTACTGATTAACAAGATATTAACCCGGTAGTAGATAGAATTGGCGGCGGTGATGCATTCATGGCGGGGCTTATCTATGGACTCGCTACCTATCAAGACGACCAACGAGCGTTGGATTTTGGTATTTGTGCATCGGCACTAAAGCACACTATTGAGGGCGATGCCAATCTGATTTCTGTAGCGGAAGTAGAAAATTTGGTCAGAGGCGATAATTCGGGGCGGCTAAGGCGGTAGAGAACCCTACCTCCGATTGTCTTCACCTAATACCATACTCAAATAACTTTCGTAGCGGCTTTGTGCAATTTCACCATTTTCTACACCTCTGATAATAGCACAATTAGGCTCGTGCTGATGCGTACAGTTGTAGTATTTGCACTGCCCAAAAAGCAGCCGCATTTCAGGGAAAAAGTGATTGATTTCCTCTGCTTCCATATTCATCAAGCCCAATTCCTTGATGCCCGGTGTGTCTATGAGGTAGGTATTGGGGCGAATTTCAAACATTTCTGCAAAAGTAGTTGTGTGCTTGCCTTTGAGAGAAAAGTCAGAAATATTGTTTGTTGCCAATAGCAAATCGGGGGCTATCTGATTGACAATCGTGGATTTGCCTACACCCGAATGACCAGAAACCAATGTTTTTTTGCCTTCTAACAGCTCATTTAGTTTTTTGATATCAGCAGCATCAAAAGCCGAGATTGCGTGGGCAGCGTAGCCAACTTTTTCATACATTTCTATCAATTCCTGCTGAAAGTCCAAACCCTCTTGTCCAAGCAAATCTTTCTTGTTAAAAATTACTATGGCGGGAATGCGGAAGGCTTCGGCACTGACCAAAAACCTATCAATAAAGCCTAAAGAAGTGCGAGGCATGACCAGAGTAGCTATCAGCATGGCTTGGTCAATATTGGCAGCAATAATATGTGCATCTGTTTTTTTGTGTGTAGATTGGCGAATCAGGTAGTTTTCTCGTGCTAATATCTGGTTGATTATCACCATTTTTTGAGCAGTGTCTTCTACTTCGAATTCCACATAGTCGCCTACGGCAATAGGATTACTGCTTTTCAGCCCGCCGCCTTGCTTAAATTTTCCTCGCAATCTCCCTGTATAAATCTTTCCCTCTGTGCCTCGGAGTTCGTAAAAAGCACCCGTTGAGCGCATCACTAAACCTTTCATTTCTTTATGAATATTGATATATTTCTGCAAAGTTATAAAAAGTTAAAGTAATATAAGCAAAAAAGCAAAAAAGCGGAGTAGATTTGAGCTACTCCGCTTTCATTTTTATTTCTATTTTGAAATAATGTGCCTCACTTGTTGTGGTGCGCCAATTCCCTCATTGCGGAGTGCGTTAGCCACATTTTCATTGAGATTGAATAAAATACCCCAATAAGAAGCAACGAAATCGCTTGATTTTACCCAAATATTTAGTGTTATTTCTATGCCATTGTCAAAGAAACCGCTTACTACTACTCCTGCTGCAGGTGTTTTGAGGCTAAGAGGCTCTTTTTGAGCTACTTCCAACAGAACGGACCGTATTTGTGCAATATCTACAGAAGAATCAACTCTAAAAACAAAATCCAAGCGGCGAGTTTCCTCTGCTGAAAGATTGATAATAGAGCCGCCTGCCAAAGCACCATTTGGAAGGATAATTAGCTTATTATCAGGTGAAAGCAAAATAGTGTTGAATGTTTGGATTTCCTTGACAGCACCTGTCTGCCCTTGTGCCTGAATGATGTCGCCTACTTTGAAAGGCTTGAAAACCAAAATCAGTACGCTACCCGCAAAATTGCCAAGACTTCCTTGCAAAGCCAAGCCTACAGCCAAGCCTACAGAGCCAACAAGGGCAATGAAGGAAGTAGTTTCGATGCCTAAGATAGAAGCTACACTTATCAGCAACAGTATCCGCAAGGATACACTTACCAAGCTCACCAAGAATGACTTAATGCTGCCATCTATTTTACTTTTTTCCATTGACCTGCCTATAGCTTTGGAAATCAAGCCAATAACCCATAAACCTATGATTAGGGTTGCTAATGCAAGTGCAATTTTGGTAGCATAAGTAACTACCAAGTTGTTAATTAAGGGTAAAATTTCGTCAAAATTCATACAGATAAGAGTGATTGGTTTATATAATATGTTAAAAAATATCGCCAATATAGAGAAAATAATTTACTGGCAAAAAAAGAAGTACAATTTTTCTAAAAAATATTTCTACCTTGCTATCCTAAGAAATAAATTTCTCAAATATAAATCAAATACCTATGAAGTTACTAAAAAATATCGTTTTATGGTTTTTTTGTTGTTTTACAACAATTTCTTTTGCTCAGCATACTCCTAATAATCGCTTGGCGTGGTGGCAGGATGCTCGCTTCGGAATGTTTATTCACTTTGGTGCATATGCCGTTCCTGCCAGAGGCGAATGGGTAAAAAATAGAGAGAGTCTCACTACAGAGCAGTACCAAAAATATGTAGAAGAGTTTCAACCTGAAGAGTATAATCCTAAGCAGTGGGCAAAGCTTGCGAAGCAAGCAGGCATGAAGTACGCCGTAATGACTGCCAAACACCATGATGGTTTTTGCCTATTTGATAGCAAACTTACTGACTATAAGGTGGGTAAGTATTTTAAAAAT
>Ga0163144_10019378_pt1 | contig 13685 bp, 15 predicted proteins | sample OliLak19BULKMAT1_FD_123175 | JGI IMG/M metagenome (GOLD analysis project Ga0163144, IMG submission 123175) | Freshwater microbial mat bacterial communities from Lake Vanda, McMurdo Dry Valleys, Antarctica - Oligotrophic Lake LV.19.BULKMAT1 | ecosystem: Environmental > Aquatic > Freshwater >... | reverse complement strand
GTGAGCTGGCGCTGCAACACGGGGTTGGGCCCTTTGGTCATGATGTCGATCGTCAGGTCGTCGACCTTGACGATGCGCTCGATGCCCTGGGTGTAGACACCGTAGTTCGAGGTCTTGGCCATCGCCCGCTCGAGGGAAAACTTGGCGTCGTCGGCATCGAACACGGCGCCGTCGTGGAACTTGACGCCCTTGCGCAGCGTGATGCGCACCTGGGTCGGGCTCATCTGCTTGAAGCTGGTGGCCAGCAGCGGCTCGAGTTCGAACTTCTTGTTGTAGTAGAAGAGCGACTCGTAGACCGATGCATGCACGCCATTGGCCAGCGCGTTGTTCTGGGAGTGGATGTCCCAGGTCGGAATGTCGCTGGCACTGGTCCACTTGAACGTGGCTGCCGCCACAGGCGCTGAAAGCAAGGCTGCGGCAATTGTCAGTACTGCAGCGCAGGGGGCAAACTGGCGCACCATCTTGGAGTCTCCTGTCAACGAAAGAGCAACATCTTCCGCAATTCGCATGCCGACCGCAAAGGGGTCTAACCCGATGCGGGGCAGCCCTCGGATTCAGCGCAGGGTGATGTCGCCGTACCAGGTGGCCAGTTGCGACTGGGTGTTGTCGCCATCGGTCATCAGGGCCAGCGCTTGCAGTGCGCCCGGGTCTTCGCCGAACGCCAGGCGATAGTCGGCCGCAAGGTCGCGGCGGTAGCTGCGCCAGGTCCGCAGCCCGCCCGTGCCCGATTCGACAACGATCTTGCGAATGCGGTCGGTGCGAGGGTGAACGATCACGCTGCCGACTGGTGCATTCGCATCCCATACATACATCAGGGTGGCGAAAGGCGGGGCCTCGCCAGTCAGCGCGCGCGCCAGGTCGAACAGCATCTGGTTGCGCGCCGAGAGCCGGGCCAGGTCGCCGTCGAACGAAAAGATCACCCGCGCCGCCGCATCGTCGCGATCGGCACGCGACACGTCGGCGTCGGTCGGCACCGCCTGCACCCACCACGAGAACTCGACCTCGCCGATCGCGTCCGGCGCGCGCAGCGCCGGGCGGCGCCACATCGATGCCGAGCCCCCGGCGATGGCAGCCACGGCGACCCGGCCGTCTTTGCGCTCACTGCGGTAGTCGGTCGCCCTTTTGCCCGGAAGGAGCACAGCCCGCCATTCGGAGGGCAGCGCGGGCGCGGCGGGCGGTGAAGCGCAGCCGCCCACCGCCAGGACGCAGCCGAGCGCCAAGGCGAGGCGAAGAGGAGTCGAAACGATCATCATCTGACCAAGAAGAAGGGCCGCTCAACGCGGCCCTTGGACTCGAACACAGGGGGCTCAGAAGCGGTGGCGGATGCCAAAGGCCAGGCTGTTGGCATCGGTGCCCGCGCTCGCGGTCACGCCGCCCAGAAAACCCGCCTGCCCGGGTGCCGCCTGGGCCAGGTTCTTGTTCTCGAAATGACTGAGCACTGCATTCAGGTCGGTCCGCTTGGAAAGCGAGTAGGTGTATGCCACACCATAGGTCGCGGTGTCAGCGTTGTTGGGGCGCTTGTCGTTGACCGTCGTGTAGGCCACGTAGAAGGTGTTCGGCCCCGTCGTCATCTTGTAGCCGACGTGAACGGACTGCGCATCCTGCTTGAGCGCGTTGGTGAAGCCCGCTTGCACCAACCCGGCCGCCGCAGGGCCGACCAACGGCGTCAGGCTCGTCGCGATCCCAGACACGCCCGAAGGGTTGTCGTCCTTGAACTTCGTCACCATCCCGCTGAGTGTGCCGGGTCCGATCGCATAGGAGGCACCCACCACGGTTGAGGTCAGTGACGTCAGACCCAGGTCATTGTTGCGCTTGTTGTACCCCGCACCGACCAGCAAACCGCCCATGCGGTAAGACGCCATCACGCCGCCAAAGCGATTTGCCGAGTTGTTGCCGCTGACGCCGCCGAGCGCATACATCGCCGACGCCGTCAGCCCCCGCAGCACGATGCGGTACTGCAAGGCATTGCTCAGGCGGATGTCGACGCTGGACGGAATCGACGCTGCCTGGCCCGCCGACAGGCTGGACTGGGTGCCCATGATGTCGAAAGTCGCCGACATCTCGTACGCCGGCGTGTACTGACGACCGGCCAGCACGGCACCGAAGGGCGTGACCAGGCCGACAAAGATCTGGCGGTCCCAGAAGTTGCCTGCCAAGTTGACGCCCAAGGTGCCGCCCAAGCCACCGGCAACAGCGCTCGTGGCGCCTTGAATGGCGCAGGTGGGCAGACCGTTGGCCCCACTGGGTGTGGCCACCGGACACAAGGCCGGCACCAAGAGTCGTGCGTCGATCAAGCGATCGGGCACTTGCGAACCGGACACCGGCCGATTGCTGATCGTGCCGTTGTTGGCCTCGGTGCGGTTCTCCATGGTGAACAACGCGCGCCAGCCGCCACCGAGATCTTCATTGCCGCGCAAACCGAAGCGCGTGCCCTCCATGATGCCGCTGACCAAGGCCGTGTCGGTGCCGTTCCTGTAGCCGCTGACGCGCTGCACGCCCACATCGACGATGCCGTAAAGCGTCACGCTGTTCGGCACAGCTGTCTGGGCCAGGCAGGCACCGCTGGCGGCAGCAACCAGGGTCAGGACAAGGGCGTGTTTCATGTTTATTGTCTCCAGTTTCGCAGGCCCCGTGATGTTGAACGATCCCGGGCGCCAGCGCACCCGCGTGTTGCATCGGGCCCACGCCGGTTTTCCCTGACACTGCGCCGCACGCGCCCATGAAAAAGGCCGCCCGAGGGCGGCCTGGACACTCCCGCGCGAGGCGGGTGTCGATCAGAAGCGGTGCGTCACACCCAGGTCGAACGCTGCCTTTTTCTGTGCAGTAGTCAGACGGTTGCCAGTGGACTTGCCGATGGTCGCGTACAGGTTGGTGCGCTTGGACAGGTTGTAGTCGCCGCCGAAGCCGAACTTGCTGGCATCCCTGTTGGCAACATCGGAGTCAAAGCGGACGTAGCCGGCACGCATCAGCACCGGGCCGAAGGGCGCCGTCATGCTGATCGACATGGCCGTCATGTCCTCGAGCGCAGTACCGGCGGCGTTGTTGCTGTCGCCCTTTTCATACTGTCCCAGCAGCTTGAAAGCACCAAAGTCATACGAGCCGTACAAACCGGTCGTCTTGTAGTCGGCCGTGTTCCTGTCGTAAGCGACACCGACGGCCAAAGGACCCGCCGCATAGCGAACATTGAAACCAATCGGACGCTCCTTGTTCATCAAGGACGTTGGCGCTTGACTGCCCACGTTGTTGGCCGTTTCGGCTTGCAGCTGGCCCTCACCAGCCGCAATGGCCGCGTGGACAGTCAGGCCACCCAGGCTCGGCGAACGGTAGTAGATCGCGTTGTTGGCGCGGATCGTGGCGGTGATACCACCCGTGTGCACGCTGCCCACGGTACCGGTCGCGAAGGCATCGAAGCCGCCGTTCATGTCCTGCAGCGGCATCAGGATGCGACCCAGGCGAACGTTACCGAAGCCGCCGCCGAGGCCGACCCAGATGTTGCGCCAGAAGGTGCTGCCAGCGCTGTTCACCGTACCGTCATTGATACGGAAGCGATGGTTCATCGCGAAGAAGGCATTCATGCCGCCACCCAGATCTTCGCGACCCGAGAGGGTGAAGTTGTTGTAGCCCGACTGCGAGCCACCCAGCTGCCAATCGGAGCCGGTTGCGGTGCCAACGCGGCGGACGCCAGCGTCGAGCATGCCCGAGAGAGTGACCGACGATTGCGCTTGTGCGGCACTGGTGAACGCGCCGAGGACGGCGATGGCGAGCAGTGATTTTTTCATTGCAAAAATCTCCTAGGTTGTAAGAGGGGTTCCGAGGGCGGAACCGCCAGGGCAAAAACTCATCCCGGTGCGGGGGCTGGTCAAGCCAACCTCCTCAGCGGAAGTTGTGTGTATTGCACCAGAGGCCACCACCGCTGCAAAGCGCTGGACGTGATTTCCGTCACTCCTGTTGTCGGCCTACAACGAACCGGCGCCCATGACGCTTTGATGACGCTCCCGACTGCGCCGGGCCTGCTGGTTTATCCTAGGCCGCAAATGACAAACATTGACACCGGCCTGCAGGCGATCGATTCGGCGTTGAGGACTTTGAGCGGCGTGGCCAAAGCCCGGCGCGCGCGGCCGCTGGCGCGCGAGAGCGCCGGACTCTCGGTCGCGGAGCGGCGTCTGTCGGGCGCGCTGATGCGCGTCAACCATGTCGGCGAGGTGTGCGCCCAGGGCCTCTACCAAGCGCAGGCCCTGACGGCTCGCACGCCGGCCCTGCGCCGGCAGATGCTGGCCGCGGCCCAGGAAGAGACCGATCACCTCGCCTGGACCGAAGCGCGCCTGCGCGAGCTCGATGCGCGGCCAAGCCTGCTCAACCCGCTCTGGTACGGCGGCGCCTTCGCGCTCGGCTTGCTCGCCGGCCGCGCCGGTGATGGCTGGAGCCTCGGCTTCGTGGTCGAGACCGAACGCCAGGTCGAACAGCACCTGGCCGGCCATCTGACGCGCCTGCCCGAGGCCGACGCCGCGTCACGCGCGATCGTGGCGCAAATGAAGGCGGACGAGGCCGCCCACGGGCTGGCCGCCCAGCAGTCCGGTGCCACCCCCCTGCCTGCGCCCATGCGCTGGGCGATGCGCTTCGCGGCCAAGCTCATGACCATGACCGCTCACCGCATCTGACGCGCACGATCAGGCCGCGACGATCTCGTGGCTGGTGACGATTTCAGCGGTCTTGGCCAACATGATGCTGGCCGAGCAGTACTTTTCATGCGATAGCGCCACAGCGCGTGCCACCGCATCGGCGCTCAGTGCGCGACCGGTGACGGTGAAATGCATGTGGATGCGCGTGAACACCTTTGGATCGCTCGGTGCCCGTTCGGCGCTGACCTTGACCCTGCAGCCGGTCACGTCGTGGCGCCCGCGCTTGAGGATCATCACGACATCGTAGGCGGTGCATCCGCCGGTGCCGGCGAGCACGGTCTCCATCGGGCGCGGCGCCAGGTTTCGACCGCCGCCGTCGGGCGCGCCGTCCATCGTCAGCAAATGGCCGCTGCCGGTCTCGGCGACGAAGCTCATGCCACTGGCAGCGATCCAATCGACGGTGCATTCCATCTTCACTTCTCCCGCTCTTTTGGTGCGCAAAACTGGCCCGATCGGGTGCATTGTGCACCGCATCAATGCGCGCCTGAAAAACTCTCTACGCCCGTTGCAAATTCGTTATTGCAGCGCAGCATTCGAGCCGCTAGACTGGGCCTGCAGCGCAGCAAGCCCAAGCTTGCTGTCACGTTTGTCTCCTCCACTGCACACTGGGTGGATTCGGCCCAAGGCGCAAGCCTTGGGCCTTTTTCGTGGCTCCGCGCGGCCAAGGCGCTCACTTATGATGCGCCGCCGCAGGGCAGACCAGCGACGGAGATGCAGACAATGACAGGCTCAGCCCGGGTACGGCGCAAAGCGGGTGGCGAGTACCTGCAAAAAATCCTGACCGCCCGTGTCTATGACGTGGCGATCGAGTCGCCGCTCGAGGTAGCGCGTACGCTGTCGCGCCGGCTCGGCAATCAGGTGCTGCTCAAGCGCGAAGACCAGCAACCGGTGTTCAGCTTCAAGCTGCGCGGCGCCTACAACAAGATGGTGCACCTGAGCGCCGAACAGCTCGCGCGGGGTGTCATCTGTGCCTCGGCCGGCAACCACGCGCAAGGCGTCGCCCTCTCAGCCAAGAAGCTCGGCTGCCACGCCACCATCGTGATGCCGGTCACCACGCCCAAGTTGAAGATCGACGCGGTGCGCGCCCTCGGCGGCGAGGTCGTGCTGCACGGCGACAGTTACTCCGACGCGCACGACCATGCCCAGTCGCTCGAAACCGAGCGCGGCCTGACCTTCGTCCACCCCTTCGACGACCCGCATGTGATCGCCGGTCAAGGCACGGTGGCGATGGAGATCCTGCGCCAGCACCAGGGGCCGATCGATGCCGTCTTCGTCGCCATTGGCGGGGGCGGCTTGATTTCCGGCGTGGCCGCCTATATCAAGGCCGTGCGGCCCGAGATCAAGGTGATCGGCGTCCAGACCCGGGACTCCGACGCGATGCTGCGCTCGGTGCGCGCCGGTCGCCGCGTGACGTTGCAGGACGTCGGGCTGTTCTCCGACGGTACCGCGGTCAAGCGGGTGGGCGTCGAGACCTTCCGCATCGTGCGCGACCTGGTCGATGACTTCGTCGTGGTCGACACCGACGCCGTGTGCGCCGCGATCAAAGATGTGTTCCAGGACACCCGCAGCATCCTCGAGCCTGCCGGCGCCCTCGGCTTGGCCGGCGCCAAGCAGTACGCCGCGGAGCACAAACTCAAGGGGCAAACCTTCGTGGCCATCACCTGTGGCGCCAACATGAACTTCGACCGCCTGCGTTTCGTCGCCGAGCGGGCCGAGTTCGGCGAACAGCGCGAGGCCCTGTTTGCGGTCACGATTCCCGAGGAGCGTGGTTCCTTCAAGCGCTTCTGCGGCCTGATCGGCCCGCGCAGCGTGACTGAGTTCAACTACCGGATCTCCGACGCCAAGGTGGCCCATGTCTTCGTCGGTGTCGCGATTGCGCAGCGCGACGAGGCCGACAAGATCGAGCGCAGCTTCGTGCGACATGGTTTTGCCACCGTGAACCTGACCGACAACGAGTTGGCCAAGGAGCATGTGCGGCACATGGTCGGCGGCCGCTCGGAACTGGCCCGTGAGGAGCGCATCTACCGCTTCGTGTTTCCCGAACGGCCCGGGGCCCTGATGCGCTTTCTGGCGGCACTCCACCCCGGCTGGAACATCAGCTTGTTCCACTACCGCAACCAGGGCGCTGACTACGGCCGCATTCTGGTCGGCCTGCAAGTGCCCAGCGCCGACAAGCGCGCCCTGCGCGAGTTCCTCGACAGCCTCGGTTTCCCCTATGTGGATGAAACCGACAACCCGGTCAGCAACCTGTTCCTGAAGTAGGCCGCCAGCCAGCGCACCCTACACTGCCGACCATGTCGACCAGCCCCCGGTCCCTGATCACACCGACCTCGAATGCGGTGCTGGAGCGCGCACTGCACGACAAGCTGCAACGGCGCGCCGAGAGCATCGGCGGCCTGGGCGAACTGGAGCCGCTGGCGGTGCGCATCGGCTTGATCCAGAACACGCTCAAACCTCGTTTTCGCTCGCCTCAGTTGGTATTGTTTGCGGGTGACCACGGCCTGGCGGTCGAGGGGCTGCCCACGCCGCGCGGACACACCACCGCCGAGCGTGCCAAACAGGCGTTGACCGGCCAACTGCCGGTGGCGGTGTTTGCACGCATCCAGGGGCTCGCCCTGTCGGTGGTGGATGCCGGCGTCGCCGACCGCCTGTTGCCGCATGAACACCTGCTGATGCGCAAGATCGCACACGGTACCCGCAACGCCCGTGTCGGCGCGGCCATGACGGTCGAGCAGGCCCAGGCCGCCATCCGCGCGGGCATGGAAATCGGCGAGTCTTTGCCAGGCAACCTTCTGGCCTGTGCCGGGGTGGCCGTGGGCGGGCACGAAAGTGCGGCCCTGGTGTTGTCGCGCCTGGCCGGTGCGCCGATTCGCGAGTTGCTCCAGTCGCACCCTGAAATGGACCCCAACCGCCTCACCCACCTGCTGGTCATCACACAAGCAGCGCAGGGTCGCCACCGCGACGCGATCGACCCGGTCGAGGTCCTCGCCGCGTTCGGCGGCTTCGAGATCGCCATGATGGTTGGGGTGATGCTGGTGGCTGCGAGCCGTCGCCACGTCATCATGGTCGATGGCCTGCCAGCCTGCGCTGCCCTGATGGTCGCAGCGCGGATCGCGGCCCCCGTGACCGACTACTGCGTCTTCTGCCGCAGCCACGGCCACAACGGCCTGGACTACGCGCTCAACATGTTCCAGACCTCGCCCCTGCTCGAACTCGGCATGGAAAGCACCGACGGCACCGGCGCCACGCTGGCCTGGCCGCTGGTGCGCGCAGCCGCGGCCTTGCTCAGCGAGGTGGCGGAGGGCCAGGACGCCGGGCCGTCACGGCCGGGCAGTATCGACAGCCAGCTGGGCGAGCTCGGACCGCCTGCGGCCTGAGGCCAGGCGCATCCCGCAACCCACCGCTACCGGGTGTTGGTGTTACCGGGCGACGAGGGCACGGGAATGGGTGCCGGCTCGCCCGATTGCGGCTCCGTCGGCACCGGCATGGCTGGTGCTCCCACCGTGGGCGGTGCGACGGCGCCAAAGTTCGGCGCACCGAGGGTCGAAGGCGCCGCTGGCGCCAGCGGCAGGCTGCCGGTGGCAGCCGGCGGCAGGGCCGGCAGCTCCAGCGTGACCTGCGCTGGCGCGCCCTTGGCGCCGAGTTGAGCCCCGCGGGCATGTACGGACTGCAACATCATTTCGCCGTCGACCAGTGCGCCGACAGCGTAGCTGCGGGCCGGCTTTCCATCGACCGCGATCAGGGCCAGGCCGGTGCGATCGCCGCCCTGCCGCGGCGCAGCCACTCCCAGAAGGCGAAAACGCCCGGACAAGGGCGTCTGGACGACCACGGCCGGCCCGCCAGTCTCAGCCACCGGGGCGGCCGCGAAAAGTCGCGTCAGGTCACCGCGTGGGGCAGCCGCCGCGCCGACCGACACGGTATGCGCCGGCGCCATCGGCGAGCTGGCACCCAGGCGCAGGGCCCAGAACATCGCGCTGGCCGCAACCGCGGCCCAGATCACGAACGCAATCACACGCAGGCTCATGGGGCGCGATTATCATGGAAGACACCGCGCCAGCGCCTTGCCCCTGGCTGCGCTGACGTGCAGCCTGCACGCCACGTGGCCCCGACCATGCCCTATTCGTTCATCCCCCGTCCAAAGCGTCAGACTGCACGCGGCTTCACCCTGATCGAGTTGCTGGTCGTGCTGGTCATCATCGGCGTGCTGGCGGCGCTGATCGTGCCCAACGTGCTCAACCGCGCCGATGAAGCGCGTGTCACCGCCGCCCGCACCGATGTCAACAACCTGATGCAGGCCCTGAAGCTCTACAAGCTCGACAACCAGCGCTTCCCGAGCGCCGAGCAGGGTCTGGACGCGTTGGTGAAAAAGCCCAGCGTCGGCACCCTTCCGGCCAGCTGGAAGCCCTACCTGGACAAGCTGCCCAACGACCCCTGGGGCCGCCCCTACCAATTCGTCAACCCGGGTGTGAAGGGCGAGATCGATGTCTTCAGCTTCGGCGGCGATGGCCAACCGGGCGGCGAAGGCAACGATGCGGATGTCGGCTCCTGGCAGTAAGTGCCGGCGCTGCGCCGCTGCAGCGCGCCGGGGCCGGCCTGCCGCGGGCTTCACGCTGATCGAGCTGATGCTGGTGATGGCGATCATCGCGATCGCCACCGCCCTGGTCAGCCTGTCGCTGCGCGATGGCAACCAAAGCCGCCTGGAAGAAGAAGGCGCGCGCTTGTCGGCGCTGTTGGAAGCGGCCCGCACCGAAGCGCGGGCCTCGGGCATCACCGTCCGCTGGCTGCCCGCCGCGGCCGACGCCAGCGACGGTGCCAACTTTCGTTTCGTCGGGTTGCCGGCCGGTGCCGAGTTGCCGACACGTTGGTTGAACAGCGGAGTCAGTGCCGACGTCATCGGCGCACGCGCCCTGCTGCTGGGCCCGGAGCCCGTGTTGCCGGCCCAGCGCCTGGTGCTGCGCCTGGACGATCGCCGGCTGGTGCTGGCCAGCGACGGCCTGGCACCGTTCGGCCCCGCTGCCGACGCAGAACTGCCATGACAGCAGCGCGCAGGGCAGCCGGCTTCACCCTGATCGAAGTCTTGGTGGCACTGGCCATCGTCGCGGTGGCGCTTGGCGCGGGCATCAAGGCCGCCGGCGCCTTGACCAACAACGCCCAGCGCCTGGCGGATGTCAGCGCCGCACAGTGGTGCGCCGACAACCAGCTCGCCAACCTCAAGCTGGCGCGCCAGTTCCCCGGCATCGGCGACAACGACTTCGCCTGCGAGCAGCTCGGCCGCAGCTTCAAGGGCCAATTGCGCGTGAGGCCGACGCCGAACCCGAACTTTCGCCGTGTCGACGCCGTCGTGGCCGACGGGAACGATCAGCCGCTGCTGACGCTGTCCACCGTCCTGCCGCGGTACTGATGTGACCGTGCCCGAAACGCCGTTCGCGCAGTCCCCGGGGCGGCAACGCCAGCGGCCCGGCAGCGCCGGGTCTGCGGCGTTCGCTTCGGCGCAGGCGGGCTTCACCCTGATCGAGGTGCTGGTGGCACTGTCGCTGATGGCGGTGCTGGCCGGCATGGCCTGGCAGGGGCTCGACGGTATTTCCCGCGCGCGCGACGTGAGCCAGGCCAAGGTCGAACAAACCCTGCGACTGAACACCGTACTGGCACAGTGGGAACAAGACCTGCAATCGTTGTTCGACAGCAACCTGGCGCCAGCCCTGACCTTCGATGGCGCCACGCTGCGGCTGGTGCGGCGCCAGCCCGAGGGCCTGCAGGTGGTGGCCTGGTCGCTGCGCGACAAGCGCTGGTTGCGCTGGACCGGCCCGATCGTCAACCGCCCGACAGCCCTGCAGGAGAGCTGGTTGGTGAGCCAGCAACTGCTCGGCAACGAAGCGGCCCAGCTGCGCATGCAGGACGGCTTGGCCAGCTGGCAGGTTTACTTCTACCGAGGCAACAGCTGGAGCAATGCGCAGTCGAGCGCCGGGGGGGCCGCGCCGCCAAGCGCAGCGTCGGCGCCCGTCGGTGTCCGTACGCCTTTGCCCACCGGCGTGCGCATCGTGCTCGGCTTCGAGGGCGGCGGCCTGTCGGGTAACTTGACGCGCGATGTGCTGCTCGCGCCGCAGCTGCCATGAGGTGCCGACAAACCCGCCGGCGCTGCCAGCGTGGTGCCGCCCTGCTGTTGGCCATGCTGATCCTGACCCTGGTGGCGACGCTGGCCGCGGGCATGGTCTGGCAACAGTGGCGCGCGATCCAGGTTGAAGGCGCCGAGCGCGCACGCACGCAATCGGCCTGGATCCTGTCTGGCGCGCTCGACTGGGCGCGCCTGATCCTGCGCGAAGACGCACGCACCGGCGGCGCTGACCACCTTGGCGAACCCTGGGCCGTCCCCCTGGCGGAGGCCCGACTGTCGTCCTTTCTGGCGGTCGACCGCGACAACAACAGCGCGGCCGAGACAGACGAAATCGAAGCCTTCCTGTCCGGCAGCATCGCCGACGCCCAGTCGCACTGGAACCTGCGGCGCCTGATCCTGGCCGACGGCAAGGTGGCCGCCGCGGAATTGCGCGTGCTGCAGCGCTTGTGTGACCAGGCCGGCCTGCCCGGCGACACGGCCGATCGCATCGCCCAGGCCCTGCGCAAGGCCTGGACCCCGGGCTTAGCGTCGGCGGAGGCCGCCATCGCGCCACAGCGCCTGATGGAACTGGCTTGGCTGGGCATCGAGGCCGACAGCCTGCGCCGCCTCGAGCCCTGGGTCACCCTGCTGCCCGGCATCGACACCCGCGTCAACGTCAACACCGCCCCCGCCGAAGTCATCGCTGCGGCGGTTGACGGCATGAGCCTGGGCAGCGCCCAGCGCCTGCTGCAGGAACGCCAGCGCACACCGCTGCGCGAACTTGGCGTGGCGCCGGGCCGCTCGTTCTTCCCGGCCGACCCACTGACCAACCTCGACGGCGTCGGTGTCGCCAGCCGTTTCTTCATCGTTCAGGGCCGGCTGCGCCTGGGTGACCGGGTGCTCGAGGAGCGCTCCCTGATCGAGCGCCGGCAACTCGACATCGTCGTGCTGGCGCGCGAGCGCATCAACCTGCGAGACGGCAATTGAGCCCCGCCCCCGCCCGCAAGGTCGACGGCGGCGTGACATACGCCACCCCATACACTCGGCCGGTCCCTGATTACTGGCCGAGCCCCGTTGCCGCGATGCGGCAATGCCACTAGCCTTCGCGCGCCACCATGTCGACCCTGGTCATCCAGCTTCCCGCCAGAGCCCGCCTGCAGAGCGGCGCCGAGAACGCCCGCGCGGCCGCAGAGGGTGCGAGCAGCGCCGAGTTGACCTACGCGCTCACGCCCGACGGCCTGGGCCAGGCTCAACACGGCCAGGCCGTGGCGTCCTTGCTGCCCAAGGCCGACAACGTGGTCGTGGTGCTGGGCGACACCGATGTCAGCTGGCACCGCATCACGCTGCCCAAGGCGCCTGCCGCGCGCCTGAGCGCGGCCATGGCCGGCGTGCTCGAGGAGCAACTGCTCGACGACCCCACGGCCATGCACCTGGCGTTGGCGCCGGGCGCCACCGGCGGTCAGGCCTGCTGGGTGGCCGCGGTCGACAAGGCCTGGTTGACTGCCGAGTTGCGTGCCTTGGAGAAGGCCGGCCTGCATGTCGAACGCGCGGTCCCGATCTCCTGGCCCGAGGACACCCCGATGGGACACTTTTCGGCGCCCTTCGGCGCCGACGCGGGCGCGCCCATGCAACTGACCTGGTCCGATGCCAATGGCGTGGCGGCCATCAGCGTGCAAGGCGCCCTGGCGCGCCAGATGTTGCCGCTGTGGGCCGCGCAACCAGCGCGCTGGAGCGCCCACCCCGCCGTGGCTGCGCCGGCCGAGCGCTGGCTTGGGCGCAATGTCCTGGTGCTGAGCGACGACCAGCGCATGCTGCAAGCCGTGCGCTCCCTGTGGAATTTGCGCCAGTTCGACCTCGCCGCCCGGCATCGCGGCAGCCTTGCGCTGCGCGACGGCTGGCGGCGTTTTCGAAGCACGGCCTGGCGCCCGGTACGCTGGGGCTTGATCTGCCTGGTCGCCTTGCAGGTGCTCGGATTGAACCTCTGGGCCTGGCATCAACAACGCCAGGTGGACGAGCGGCGCCTGGCGACGACCCAGTTGTTGCGCAGCACCCACCCGCAGATCCGGGCCGTGCTCGATGCGCCGGTGCAGATGCAGCGCGAAACGGACACCCTGCGCAGCGCCGCCGGCCGTGCCGGCGACACCGACCTGGAGACTCTGCTGGGCGTGGTGGCTGCCGCCTGGCCCGCCGGACAGGCGCCGCTGGCAAACCTGAAGTTCGACAACGGCCGGCTGAGTTTCGGCGCCAATGGCTGGGCCGAGGCGCAGATCGCCCAGTTGCGTGCCCAACTCAGCAGCAGCGGCTGGGACTTGAACGCCAGCAACGGCGTGCTGACGGTCAGCCGGAGCAAGGCGACATGAAGGGCTTCTCGAATTCGCGCCTGGCGCTGGCCGTCAGTGCCGGTGATGCCATCGACAACTGGACCGCACCGTGGCGCGCCCGCTGGCGGGCCTTGGCGCCGCGCGAGCGGCGCGGCCTGCGTATTGCCGCATGGGTTGTCGGCATGTTCCTGCTGTGGGCACTGGCGATTGCGCCGGCTTGGCGGACTGTGCGCGCGGCGCCGGCGCAACTCGACCAACTGGACGCCCAATTGCAGGGCATGCGACGCCAAGCCAATGAGGCCCGCGAGTTGCGCGCGATTGCACCCCTCAGTGGCAGCCAAGCCGCCGCGGCGCTGCGCACGGCCAGCGAAGCCCTCGGCAGTGCCGGTCGCCTGCAAATCGTTGGGGACCGCGCCACCCTGACCCTGACCGGCGTCAACGGCACCCAGTTGCGAGATTGGCTGGCCGAGGCGCGCAGCGCTGCGCGCGCGCGGCCGACCGAGGCCAACCTGACGCGCGGCCCGCAAGGCTACAGCGGCAGCGTCCTGGTGGTGTTGCCCGGCGCGGGCGGCGCACCATGAACCGCGGCGCGAG
>Ga0163144_10019376_pt1 | contig 13686 bp, 5 predicted proteins | sample OliLak19BULKMAT1_FD_123175 | JGI IMG/M metagenome (GOLD analysis project Ga0163144, IMG submission 123175) | Freshwater microbial mat bacterial communities from Lake Vanda, McMurdo Dry Valleys, Antarctica - Oligotrophic Lake LV.19.BULKMAT1 | ecosystem: Environmental > Aquatic > Freshwater > Lake... | reverse complement strand
TGGGCTGCCGGCCGATGGCTTGCACGCGAGGCTCCCGAGGTGGTGACCTCGGACGGTCTCAAGCCGTACGCTGCGGCTCAATCGCCCTGTGTGCCGCCTACCTCCATATGCCCACTGTGCGACCGGCAGCTTCGGGGCGACGAGTTCACGGCAGCGTATGTCTCTTCAGGGTCGGAAGGGTCAGTTCGCTGCCGGCGGGAGCAGTCGCTGTCCTGAATGCCGGCGCCGGTCGACGCCTACCGTGCCAGCGTACGTCAGCAGTAACATCCCATATCAGCCGCTCAGGTGGCCGAGATCGCGTCACTTCGATGACCGGTCCGTTGCCGGAGCGTTCACGGGGGTGCCGTTGCGGTCCCGCGCATCCTGGCAAAGCGGACTCGGATACGCCGAAGTCCCGATCGGGGGCCCAGCCGATCAGGCTTTGGCAACTTTGTTGTTGGAACTTGTCCGAGCTTGGCAGGAAGAGACGAAGATTTGGCATCTTTGGCTGGAGGCCAAGTCCGCCATCTCACCCTTGAAAGCCGCGCCAATCCTCACTGTTGCTTAGCAACTTTGTTCTGAGCGACCACCCCCCTCAACGGCCACAGAAAGATCCGATGCCGGTCAGCGGTCGTTCGTGAGGGCCGGCCAACGACCCTGACCCGACATCCGCGGCCGTGAACTCGCCGCCGCAAAGCCGCCGGTCGCATCTGTACTGCCCCCCCCAAACGAGGCACCACAGCAACACGTTCTCTGCTACGTACGCTTGAAGCTCCTGCCCCTTGAACGTTCCAGCGGCGATGGGGCAGCCGGGTGCAAAGATCGCCTTGACGTGTAGACGTTGCCCTTCGGTCTCGGCTGTAGCGTGGCCTCCATCGCACAGCCGTCGGTAGCCGTGGACGTGAGGCGGCTGTCGTCGATCCTCACCGGAAACTTCAGGCTGGCGTTGACCGAACGACTTTGGGCCGCGTATGTGCCAGAGAGCGTCGTGGGGTTCGTTTCCAGACTGGCGCTGTCGGACTCCCACGCGCCGAGGGGTTCGATCACCGTGGTATTCGCCGCCGGCCCGGGAGTGACGGCGGTCAGGGCGCCGAGCGCAATGCCGACTTCATTGGGTGCCGCCAACGCCAAGCTGGCGTGCCGCGTCGTCCCGTTTTGGAAGTCAAAGCAGCGCCATGCACACGTGTAAGGCCATGATGTTCAAGTAGCCAACGAGAAAGTTCTCGCACCGGTTCTTGTTGATGGAGCCATCGTTCATGACGGCATGCCACGCAACTTCTCAATGGACGAGGTGGCCAGCCGTCTTGTCCGTTTCGGCCAGTCGTAGCAGCTGGCCGGCGGCATCTAGCATGCCTCCCATTGAGGATTGCGCGGTGGTTTGGCGTAGATGGAGTCCATTTGATTTTCAGCATGGTTCCTTTTCGCGTTGCGTTCACATCCAGTGCGCTAAGTCGACAAGGGCCTGCGGTGAAATCGCGTGGTTCAGATTACCGTTCTGCCGTGCGAGGTTTACGAACCCGATTCGGGCAGGATCGTTCTTTCCGATTCCAAGGTGGGCTTCAACCGCCCCACCGGGCCAAATCCAGATGCCATGTGGACGAAGGGCGATCACGATGCGGCCCACTTCGGCCGGCATCGCCTGTGCCATGCGCTCGAACGCCTCGGCAGGTTTCAGGACCGACCGCGCACCCTGCGGGCATAGCTTCGTCGGAAGCCCGTCACTTCCCAGGAAAACGCCAAGCTGCAGAGCAGTAGCAGCAAACCAAGCCTTGCAGGCGACGATGTCAGGGTCATTAATGGAGATAAGACCGGAATTTACTGCGACCTTGAATGCGAAGTCCAAGTCCGCCAGCGCCTTGGGTGTGTAGCCCACTGCGCGCAGGATGCTCATCATCGGCAGGAGCGAGGAACTGCTAGAGCCAGAGACCAAGCAACCCTTGTCGTGCGCGTAAGAATGACCTCGGACGATATGGTAAATCGTTGGCACAAGCATCATCTCGGTCTTGCCTTCCACCAGCAGGACCTTGTCGGAAAACAGAAGTTGCGAGGCTGCCTGCAGCGAGAACACCACCTCCGCCTGGGCCGGGTGTGCGTGCAGCGCGGCGGCAGCCGATTGCAGCTTCTGGCGCGCCGCCGTTCGGTTGCCAACGCCCTTGTAGACCATAAGGGTCTGCAAAGCGTGGGTGTGACCGATGAGAAGCGGCGAATGCGTGGAGAAGACAACTTGAAAGTTCTGAGACGACAGTAGCAGCAGGGACTCCCGTAGCAGTTCCACCGCTTGTGGGTGCAAGCAGAGCTCCGGCTCGTCGATCAGCAGCACGATGGTGCCGCCGGGATTTCCGCCGGCAGCACTGGTCATGTCGGCAAGTAGCTTAATTAGCGCCATTTGCGCACTGCGCTGCGCACCGTGGCCAAACGAAGAGATGGGTCTTGGACTTCCCTGAGCCTCCGACAGGGTCACTGTGGAGGACTTGAAGATCTCCTCGATGCCTGGCGGCGTGAAGTTCAGATGCAACGACAAGCCCGGGAAGAACGACGTGATCGCATTGCTGGCGTCGGTCTCAAAGGTGGCAAGTTCGGCCATGCGGTTCTGGCCCTCAAGATAGGCAGACACCTGGGAAAACGCACCCTGCATGGCTGCAACGGCCGCAGCGTTTTGCGTCTGGATCTTCCCTAGGACCTGCTTGAGCAGAAGACCAATGGTGTTCTTGGCGGCGAACCGGCCAATATCGTCGCCCGCATTTTCCATCGCCTCGATGTAGAGTGGCTCCGGAAATAGGACGGCGAGGGCGTTGTCGAGTCCCGCAGGATTGTCCGACCAGTCATTGGTGGCTTGGTCGAACACTTCAACTTTGACCTGGCCCACCGAGCAGCCGGGCAAGGGTTGAATCCGCCTGACCTTCAGCGCGCCTCCGCTCAGAAACGGGGCCACGGCCTGCTGTTGATTCTGCGGAAGCAGGGCAAGGTTGACGTTCTCGATCACGCCCGCCACCCACATGGGCTCAGCAGCGTCATAGAACATATGCGCCGGCTGGACGGACTTCTTGAGCAGCCAGTTGATCGCCCGCAGGATGTTGGACTTGCCGGAGTTGTTGTACCCAACAATTGGATTAAATCCCGCCAAAGGAACGGTCAAGTCGTCGCATGAACAGAAGTTCTTTATCGTGATTTCGGAAAGCCTCATTTGCGCTCCTGAACTTGGTTTGAAGTATTTTCCAATGTCCGTTCTAGCCGATTGCCGGCATGCACGAACGGCCGGTTTGGAGCATGCTGCCCCTTTGTCGCGGCTTATGGCGGTGTCGGAGTGCGGCGCAACTTCCGACTTGAAGTTCGGGCCTGGCCTGCAAGTAGCCAAGACTCACAATGAGCGCTTCCACACAGGGCTGGCTGCAATTACGTCGGCCACTTCACTTTGCCCGGTCCAAAGCGCTCGATTTGGGCCGAGCGCTGTCCGTCCTTCAGTCGCGCAGCCAGCAGACCGCGCCATGTGCCTTGCACGCGGGTCTTGAACTTCGCTACCCGCCGATAGTCTGGCGTTGTCAACCACGCCTCGCCGTCGGGTTCAATAATCTCGATTCGGTAGATGCCACCGGCCGGCGCTTTGTCGGCAGCACCGATGGACAAAGCGCGAACTCCGCGTCCGACGCTCCACTTCTGCTGCGCACCGCTCAGCATTTCGTCCCGGAAGCGCTGCCAGAGCGAGGCTGTCTCGGGTGTGGGGAACTTGCCGCCCGCGGTCAGGCCCGCGATTTCCTCACTGGTCAACCACTCCCGCATACCAGACACGTCGACAAAGGCGGCGCCTGTTGTGCGGATCGCTGCCATGGCGGCTCGGCGTGACGGCAACCCTGCTCGTATGAGCATGGACATCATGAGTTGGGGTACCCCCGTTTCCAGTGATGCGGCGGCGCCACCGGAAACAATCTCCGACGACCATCCCAGGGTGACGCGACGGGTCCTCAGCGCTTCGAGCGCCCAGACCAGGCGGTACGCAAAACCATCCTCAATGATGCGCATTCTCTCGGGACCAATGACATCGACGCCCGTGCCTGACACCCACTCCTTCAGAAGATCAACCCAGTCGGCCGGAAGGGTGTTCCTTTTGTCAGGCATGAAAGGACGAATCAGAAGCAGACGCGCAGCCAATGGCGCAAGGGCGGAGACAAGCGCCGCGCCATCGTCTCCCAATGCCGCCGCGTCCGCTTCGTCGAGCAAGGCGCCCAACACATCTGCCATGCCGTCGATCGCCAGTCCAGCTTCGAGCCCCACCCCCATTGCATAGTGCCCCTTACGCGCGTCAGGCGTCGTATGACGCCAAATCACGTTCGCGCGGGCCGCCAGGATGACCTTGTGCGCCTGCTGCTCGGCTTCATCCTGCCTGCCGATCTGGCGAGCCCAAAGTGAACCTTGCAACGCTTCGTCGAGAAGACGCGGCAAATCTTCGCTGTCCGCGTCCAGCGCTTCAACCAAGCCGAACACAGTTGCGTCGAGCTTCTCGACGAGATGCGACATCGGCTCTTCCTCGATCTTCTCTTCTTCCTCTTCTTCCGCCTCTCCGGACGGGTCGACGACCCCGAGCTGCACGTTTGCGTCCGCCCGCGATTTCCATGCATCCCGCGAATTGGACAGGTACTCAATGGCGTCGGCACGTTTCAACACGCCTTCCCGTGCCAGACGAGCAATGATCTCGGCAATGATCTGGTACAGCCCGCTTTGCAATGTCCTCGCTTTGGCTGATTGAACGAGACCGCGCCATTGCGACAGGCGCCAGGTCGGTTTGTCCAGGATCACATGCACGACCAGCCCTTCGACATCGACAAAGGCTCTGCCGGCACGGCCGGCAACATTGGCGAACTCTTCTCCTGAAATCACCTTACCGGCTCGCACCAGGTACGGCACCAGAAGTACGGCGGCATTCAGGTTCAAGCCCTGGGAAAGCGTCGGCGACGCCACGATCACCTTCAGCACACCCTTAGCAAGCAGAGCTTCGAGTTCTCGAAGGAAGGGGCTTGGCAGGCGACCATGGTGAACCGCAACGCCCAGCTTGAGGCAGGCAACCGCGGGGTGCTGTTCACCCAACCACTCTCGTCCTACTTCGAGCGCCCGCTGCACCGACCTTTCGTCGTCCAGCAAGGTCGGGACGTAGCCGCGACGGTGCAGCTCGACAGCCGACTCTCCGTAGCCTTCAACCCAGTTGGCCTGTGTGGAGAAAATCAACGTCCGTTTGCCTTGCTCAGCAAACCGCCACGCCGCAAACAACGTCAGATCCTTGGTCTTTCGTGGGTATGGTGTTCGGTCTGGTTTCCGGGCCGGAATCCGTTCAACAAATCGAGCCAGGAATGGACCCTGCTGCTCAAGGTCATAGTTGAGCTTTGCTGCGTCACCCTGCCAGACCAACGTACCGAAGCGCTGCCGCGTGGGCCGCCAGGAGGATCGCACCGGGTCGCCTTTGACGTCGCTACGAATCCAGGCCGTCAGGTCTTCCAGCTGCTCACCGTCCGGAAGAATGGCCGACAGGCACACGATTCGCCGTGTGCCGGCATCCTTGCGCCGAAGCAGCTTCTGCACCAAGATTTCATAGCGAATCTCTCGCTCGGTTGGACCGATGAGATGTCCCTCGTCGAGCACGACCAGCCCGATGTCATCGATCAGCGATGCGTCATTGCGCAAGGCGAAGTCGAGTTTCTCCGGAGTAGCGATGATGACGTCCATCGACCGCAGTGCATCCTCGTCACCTGCCGACAGCCCACTCGCGCCATAGAGCGAGGAGACCGAGAAGCCGAGCGGAGAAAACGTCTGGCGAAAGGTGCGCTCAGTCTGCGCGGAAAGAGCGCGCAGCGGGGTGACGATCAACACGCGTTTACCGCCCGCCAGACACATCAGGGCTGCGATCTCTGCGATGCGCGTCTTCCCCGCGCTGGTCGGCAAGGCCACGACCAAGTCGTCGGACACATCGGTGGATCGTTTTGCAGCCTCGCGCTGCGATGGCCACAACTCCAACTCAGCGCTCTTTCGGGCGTACAGCGATGCGATGAAGAGCCGCCTCAACTCTGCGTACCGCTCCTCACCGCCCTCAGGCGGATCGCTTGGAAGAGTTTCGTGCAGGGAGTGCGCCCACAGATCGTCAAGCATGTTCCGGCACAGACGGACGATCCACCACAGCGACACAGAGGCAGCAGCATCTGCAAGATCGAGCGCGGTGTCCAGCAGTTGTTTAGCGGTGTCCAGCAACGACACCTCGCCGGTTTGAAGGGCGAAGTCGAAGAACGCCAGCGCGCGGCAAACCACCGTATTGAGAATTGTCGAGATTGCCTCGTCGGAATCGATCTCGCCGGCTTCCAGCGAAGCCGACACGCGAGCATCTGCGTTGCCTTCGTCGAGTAGCTGAGACTTGACATATGCCCTGAGGCGATCCAGGTCACGCAGGATCAGCAAGATCAGGGCGGCTTCAGCCGCGTTGGCATTGAGATCGGAAACTTGCTGCTCGCCGAACAGCGAGTAGGCGATCGCGGAATAGCCGGCGAGATGGTACGCAGCGCCCGCAATCGTGCGGTAGAAGCCACGCTCCTCAGCCTCTGGAGCGCCATTGCGAACAAGCGATTCAAAAGCATTTCCGGAGCGCTCGAACGCAAGCCGACAGAGATCCGATGTGCCGTCAAGCTCGCGCAGCGATAGCGCTGCACGCAAGATCGAAAAGCCATGTTCTGCCAGGTCGACTTCAATCTGATCGCCCAGTGACGGGGCATCCTCCGGCAGCACGCCCGCTTGACGCATGATCGACCACGCTGCTCCGCGGTCCAGCAGCCGTCCCCAAACGCCATCTTGCGTCGCCTTAGCCAGAAAGGCTCGGAGTTCATCACTTTTTTCCAAAATTCATTGCCTCCTCAAAGACTTCGGCAATGAAGGCTTGATGGTCTGCGATGTGAAGGTTGACGACATGCTGATTGCGATCGTCGCCAGCTTTTTCCAGATCCTTATTCAGATTTGCTACTGGTGCGTTTCCTGACACGGTAAAAAGCATGTGGTCTATGCGATTGGCGCGCAAGGCTTTCAGCCCAACTTCGTCGCGTATCGTCCGGCCGAGTTGGACATCATCTGCGTCGGCGCTCTCAAGGAGCCGATTGGCGATGAACAGCAAGGAATCTGGCGTGCAGCGGCCGCCGTAACGATTTAGGGCTTCACGCGCTTCGACAATGGTCACGTTGCCAAGATTCGTGCGGCTCTTCGACTCGCCCTTCAACAGCCAGAGCTTTTCGTCGGGGTCGTAGCCAACGCCGATGAAATCGTCACCGCGCATTGCGACTTCGCGCCCATCCTTGAACCGCATTCGCCTGACGGGAACACGAAATCCCAGGTCCTCCTCAACTAGTTCGGACGCTAGTATTTCGCCAAGATCACCGGAGCGCGCGCGCTTCGATTGAGGTAGCAGTGCCCTCAGAATCTCAGCGGCACCGTCGTATCCAAGTCGGGCGACATCGTCAGCGATACGGTCAGACTGGTCATAGTGACTTCTAACCGATTCACCGAGCTTTACAAGCACCGCTGCTCGCCCGCCGTTCTTCTCTGAGTACGTTAGGAATGTTTTTTTCTTTTCCCTTTGCTTGGTGCTAGTGCACCAAAACTTGTACAGCGCCATGTCGCCTCCCATTCAGTTTTGCTTCTCGTGCGTGGTCCTCATTGGGAGGATCAGAGAACATGGTGTGTTTACCGTGGCCGCTTGAGGAAGTGATCGTGTAAATAAAAACTGTAAACTCGGAATAAGAACTGTAAGAACCAGAGGTTCTTAGTTGCGCCTTAGGCAGATGTAGAAGGCTTATTGCATCTACCTGAACGTCCGGCTTGCGGCAGCCGAGTTGAAGCGCTGCGACGGACTTCGTTCACAGCCCTTTGAAGAGAGCCGTCTATGCGGCACTTCTATTCCTGCGAGTCGATCTCTTGTTGTTTCGGGGACTGTGCCCGCTTGGACATTCAAAAGCGATGACCTCGACGTGCTTCTTGCCGAGGGACGCCCCGGTGAGTTCATCGGCTCTTCTTACCAAGACCTGCTGCAACTCATTGAACGACAGTGCCCGTTTCTGAAAGGGGAAGCTCGTCCTCGAGCCTTGATGCATCACGACGAAGATCCCGTGGTTCGAACGTTTGTCGCGCAGATAGTCACCCTTCAGCTGCCACTCGAGGTCGAACAGCATTGAATCGACGGTGCGGTCGTCGGCCACCTTGAGTTCCAAGGTCGCCATGTGCCGCGGCGTCTCGGCACGGATATCCGGCATCGTCCTGTCTGCCAACTCGCTTTCGCGTTGTACGGAGTAGGCTTGCTGGGACAGGAGTTCTAACTCGCGGGAAAGCCACAACTGCATATCTCGCTCCTTACCTCTCTTCAGCAGGTCACCGACGTGGAAGCGACCCAATAGAACATTCTGGACGGCCGACCTCGTGTCGCGCCTGACCCGTCGCCAGAGCGACTGTTCGTCGTCGACTGGCACCGCCATCGCATCCCGCGAGAAGTCAACGAACTGCGCGGTTGTCCAGGGGTGCGGCAGCGCGGCCCGCTCGGCAATGCGAACCGCCAGTGCATCGAGCATGTGCGCCATCGATGCCTCCTCTTTGAACTTCACAGCCAATCGCCTGGATGCCACGTAGGCGGCGTGGCTGCCCAGCGCTTCAATCATTCCGAGAATAGAGCTGCGAAACCGGCAGGCATTGTCTCTGGCATCGGGCGAGAAAGCCCCCGTGCGATATGGGTCCGTTGCTGGCGGTGCTGCCATTGCCATGACTTCATACAGTTTCTCAAGGTGTGTGGCCAGCTTTTCGCTGTCTGAGTCCATGCCCGACAGAGGGCTCTCCCTGTTCCTTGACCAGTAGCTCGCGAGTCCAACAATTTCCACCTGCCTGCTCGGCTCACCCGCGCAATCGGCGAGAAACGCCAACGCGGGTCCGGGCTGAACCCGCACCCAGGCGGACAAGTAGGCAGCAAAGTCATCACACCGCTCATTCCAGCACTGACGGCTCCTTCTATCGAGGAAGGCCGCAAGCTCTGGATCGTCAGGCCACTTGCAGAGCGCGGTGAGGGCTTGCTCAACCTCGTAGTACGAATCGCGTGGGCCAGTCTTCAGGTAGGACCAAACTGCCGCCCGGCAGCGGGTGTCCCCTGCGACGAGCTTGTCCGGCATCCTGGCCACGACATGTTTGGCATGCTCGGCAGCCTTCGGTGATGTCTTCCACCGCCCGACTACTGACGCGTAGAACGCATCGCATTCATCAAAGCGCGTGTCCACCAGGAGCGCCATGTAGGGTGGGAAATGGTTGAGTTCGTAGAGGCTGTAACGCATGGCCTGTTCGGCCTCGGCCAAATTCAGTGCCCTTGCGGCGTAGGCGTCGGCGATCTCGGCAACAACCCCCGCAAGGCCTGCGACGGTTTGCGCATACACGATCTGAGGGTTGTTGCCGTCTTCGAGGGGCAGATGGTCGCGCCAAAGCCGGCGAAGGCCGGCTTGCACGGCCGCTGACACCAACATCCCATACTTGGCCGCCAATAAATCCCACTGTTCAACTCCGAGTGAAGTACGGAGTCGTCCATCGGTCGCGACGTTAACCAGGCGCGTAAGCATGCCCGGGTCTGCACAAGACGCAATTGTCTCGGCCTTAGCCTCGACTTGCGCCTTGTCCACGGCAAACGTCGGCTCGCTGTTCGCCGACCTATCGGGCGCTCGCCGCTCAGCCCGTGGCGGCTTGCGCGGCGCTACGCCCTCAATCAGGTCTTGGACTTGGTCGACAAGCTCGGCGTCCGACAACTCGGTCTTGAGCTGCTCCAGCGTTTCGATGTCCGCCTCGGAGATGTGGGCGTACAACTCCTCGGTGTGACTTCTCAGCTTCCACAGTCGCTCCTTGCCGAGACCCCTCACCAGGCGCCGGACCGCCAAGCGCTGCAGCTCAGGCTTAACACGTATGAGCGGCGGAATGTTGTCGAACCGGTCAAAGTCTCGTTCTTCCGCTTGAAGTCGCACTACCTCAAGGGTGTCCAACAGTCCGACATAGTCGGCCTCGGCCAGGTCGTCACGGCTGAGAAGCGCCGCTACCGACGAGACGAGCAGCTTCATAAATGCGTCGGCCCCGGGCTCTGATATGCCGACGGCTGCCTCCTTGAGCGTCGCGACCAATGCCATGGCATCGGCCTTAGATGGGTCGTGCTCAATGAGGTCTTGAACGTACACGGACGCTGCAATCGACTCGAACAGGCCCGAACGCAGGATCCTGCGAAGACGGTCTACGCTGCGAGACCGCTGAAGAAGCGATTGAAGCGAAATCGTTGCAGCCCTAGTGTTAAACAAGCCGCGAGCGAAAAGGCCGTCAACCGCCCATTCAACATCCGCCGCGCGTCCGCACTCCCCGATGGCATCCACCGCGCGCACCCGCGCTGAGTCTGATGCACGTGGATTGGTAAGCTGCCGTTTCAATGCCGGCACGGCTTCGACACAACCTCGGCTTGCAACCATGCGGGTCAGCAGGTCCCAGCACTCTTCGTTGTGGGCGAACTTGTCGATGCTCGACACGACCGTCGGCACGAGGTCAGGCCGCATCGCCTGCCAGTAGTCGTCGGACGTGAGCCGCACTGTCCGGTAGAGGAGCGCACGACCGCTCGCCAGGGCTCCGATGGTCTCTCGCAGGGCCGCCTCCGCAAGCGGATGCGGCAGGCTAGAGAGGTCGCCATACAGCAACACAGCGTGTGGGGCTACACCCAAAATCCGACGTGCGAACTCAGAGTCCATCGACGACAGCCATCCCGCCACCACCTCGAATTGGGATGGGATGAGTTCGCCTGCGAACGACGTAAGGACGAACAGGTCCAAAACATCGTCCACGCTCATGGACCCGGACTTGATTCTCCCGACAAGCCACCTTGCGACCAAGAAAGGCTGCAACTCGGAAGGCAACAACTTCAGTCGCTGGATGCCCGAGTCAATGAAGAACGGGAAGGTCTGCAGGAGTGTCTCGAAGTTGGCGGATCGGTGGGCCAGCGCTTCACGTAACGACACCGCACCGTCGTCGCTCGGCGAGGCGCGCAGTGAGAACAGATACTTCTGACAAAAGAACGACGCTGCGCACAGGCGTTCGATTTCACGAAAGACGTCGTCTTCCGAAAACGGCGTTGCTTGCCGGCGCCGTTCGAACCCCATGCGGACGAGTTCGCTGACGGCAAGCTCGTATGCGCGAAGCCGGCCATCCCCCGTTTGAAGCTTGGGAATAACGCGCGCCAACCAGCCCAGCGAGCCTGGGTTGCGAAGCGCAAATGCCAGCCCCAGATTCCATGCCTTGTCCTGCAGTGCAGCCGGATTTTCTACGCCGTGAACGGACTTCAACAGCTTGCTTGCTTGGCCCTTTGTCAGCGGAGGCAGCGACGCAAAAATCAAAGCCCTGTCCGACTTGGCATCGCCCGTCGCCTCGAACAACGAAGCTACGGCAACGTCGGCTTCCGACGGCTCACCGAGCAGGGCGACCTGCTCGCAAAGGCCATCACGAATCGTGTCGAGAACATCGGCGGAGGACCACGACCCCGGTCGGCTGGACACCACAAAGCGCGAGCGCCGAAGCGCAGGCAGTCCTAAACACGAGGTCACCTTGTTGATGCAGACGAGCAAAGCCTTGTCGTCGCACAGTTCCGCCTCGTCCAGCGCGTCCAGCAGGAAGATGCCTTCCGTGTCACCTTGACACCACTCGCCGAAGGCCGACCTGTCCGCTCCCATAGCATCGTCGACAGTTGACCGCACAAGCGTCCCCAGGTCGAGCATGAAGCACGTCCGGTCCCTATCGCGCAGTCGACGCCGGAGTAGCTTCAGCTCGGAGGTCTTACCGCAGTGAGCAGGGCCCACGAGCAAGCAAACGCGATGCTTCAGCAGCTCGTCCCAGGTGGTCTCGACCGCCGAGCCCTCCGCGAAGGCCTCGAAGAGCGCAGCGCCGACCTTTGCGTCCTTTTCATCCTCAAACGGGCGCATCGGCTTGCGTCCTAGATCAACCAGGGATGTGTGTAGCGGTTGCTCAGTCATAGCGTGGCACTGCCTCCCACCGTCGCGTCTGCGGCGGCGTTGGGGCGACTGACTGGCCCGGGCATCAAGGCAACTTGAGACACAGTAGGTTCGCCTCGTCCAACGATCGACTGACCACGACCGAAACCAGATCTTGGCGTCGCAAGCAGGCCGCGAATTTCAATCCCGTTCGCTCCGCCAGGTCGGCGGCGAAGGCCTCTGAGGCGGCTGGATCGACCTCCGCGTGCATGAGTGATGGCACCGAAACGCCGGGGCCTGTCTCGACCCACAAGTCATCCACCCGCGTGCTGCCGATGTCGCCCAGCCTGAGCGCCAACGCGCTGTTTACCGCGCCACCGGCAAAGGTCCACCAGCGAAGCCGGCCCGAAGGCAAGTGCTCAAGCAACAGCGAGCCCTGCCGTTCAGGTGCGGTGATCAGCTCGCGGACCTCGTCGAGTTGCGCGGTGCCGCGCTTCGACAGACCCAGCTCCGCGTCGCCTTCGCGCAGCAGCACGCGACGCATGGCCTGGCAGACCTCGAAGCCCAGCCAGCGCGACGTGCCGAGCCAGCGCGACTTCCCCTTGTCATCCGTCGGCTCCACCGCCACGGTGCGCTTGGACCAGTCAACAGAGGTCACCTTCCAGCTTCGTCCACCGAGCAGCAGCACGGTCGGCCCATCCTTCTGCTGCTGAACGGCCATGGGGTCAACGTACCCGAGCTCGGTGGCACCGTGTCGTGCCGCAAGCACCATCGGGCTGGCGAACGCCGACAACAGGTCAAGGAAGTGGCCGCGCCCGAACAACTTCTCGCCTTCGGGCCCCATGGATGCCAGGCCGCTGCTAATGAACAGGATGCCCTTGCCGACCATGAAGTCGAAGACTGTCGAGACTGTGGCTGAGTCGAGTTCGGGGAACTGGGCCTTCGCCACACCGACCACCTCGTAGGCCGGCAGGCCGGGCCGCTCCAGGACGAGCGCCATCATTTGCTGGGCCACCATGTGCCATGGCAGCGGTGGCGGTCTGATGTGCTCGACAAACTTCTCACGCCAAAGCGTCGTGATCGCGCAGGCCAGCAAGAACGCTTCGTCACTCGTGGTCAAGAACAGGAAGCTGCGGCGGCTGCCGCTGCGCCGGCCTGTGCGCCCCATGCGCTGCAGGAAAGACGACACCGTGCTGGGCGCGTCGATCTGGATGACGTAGTCCAGGTCACCCACGTCAATGCCCAACTCCAGCGTGCTGGTCGCGACGATCACGCAGTCCCGCTCTTCGGCGAATGCGGTCTCGGCCAGCTTACGCTCAGATGCGCTCAGCGATGAATGCGACACGAAGGTCCGCGTGTTCATGGTCCGCAACGACACCGCCAGCTCTTCCACCTTCGATCGGCTGTCGCAAAAGACCAGGCGCTTGGCCCCTCGGTGCAGCCGCGAGATCACCGTCGCCGCGTTGGCCATCGATCCGACATGGTCGATCGTGACGTCGGCATCCGTGGTCACCGACGATGACCCGACGATCTGCCGCTCCCCCGACCCGGCGAACCAATCCAGCAACTCGCCCGGGTTGCCCACGGTTGCCGACAGGCCGATACGCTGGATCGGCTGCCTGGCGTAGGCCTCGATGCGCTTGATCACTGCGCGCAGGTGCCAGCCGCGGTCGTCGCCGGCAAAGGCATGCAACTCGTCAACGATGAC
>Ga0163144_10019375_pt1 | contig 13687 bp, 9 predicted proteins | sample OliLak19BULKMAT1_FD_123175 | JGI IMG/M metagenome (GOLD analysis project Ga0163144, IMG submission 123175) | Freshwater microbial mat bacterial communities from Lake Vanda, McMurdo Dry Valleys, Antarctica - Oligotrophic Lake LV.19.BULKMAT1 | ecosystem: Environmental > Aquatic > Freshwater > Lake... | reverse complement strand
TGTTTGAGATGAACGATTCCATGAATATATTTATTTTTTAAATTTAGAAATGGAAGAAGCATTAATTTTATTAAAATTTTTTCCCCCCCCCCCGCAAAATGAGGAGTGAACAAAAAGGGCTGACAATTTTTTAAAAATTGTCAGCACTTTTATCATTCTAACTCCCGTCAGACGAAGACGTCAGAAGGGATTAAAACTGAAAAGTTGTTCCCAGGAGTTTTGATTCAACCATCGCAGCGCTAGTAAAAGAAACCTGAAACTCAGCATTGTTTAATTCATATATCGTTACCGTTTTATCAGCAGGGTTAATTATGATGTATTCTTTAACAGCAAATTGTTCGTACACATCTTTCTTATCTACCAAATCGTATTTGGCAGTTGAAGGAGAGAGGATTTCAATAATTAAATCCGGGGCGCCATGAAATCCATTTTCTTTTATAAACTGAATGTTCGCATTCGATATAAAAATAATATCCGGCTGAAAAATGTTATACTTATTTAGAAATACATCATAAGGAGCACAGCGTGTTTCGCCTAACCCGTTTTGTTCAATAAAATTCCCAATTCTACGGTATATGGTATCCAATACTTTTTGATGATTATCATTTAGTGATGGCGACATAACAATTTTATTTTGGATAAATTGGGCTAATGTTCCTTCCGGTAGCGATTCAAATACTTCCAGTAATGTTCTTGGCGGTTTCATCATTATACTCATATCACACACATTTGATTCTTAAAGTTACTCAATTAAAAGGCAATAAAAAACCCGCAGGTATCAACTGCAGGTTTCTACCTTACAGCCGGTGAGCCACCCTGAGGGGTGACCCACCGTTCATTAATTCTTCACCGGTTTATTCATATCCGGTCTCTTCGGTAATTCTTTATTTATGGCCTCCATTACTTTCTTTTCAAACTGCTGCTTCAGTTGTTCATTCTTTTGTTCTGCTTTTGTAATCTCCGCTTTCAAAGCTTCTACTCGTTGCAATTGAAGATTGCCTGGTTTGGATTCCTGCCCTACCACTGCTGTATAGATATCACTAATATTGGAACGCAGGCGTTTCAGATCAGCGGTACCTTTTACAATTGGTGGAACCAGGGTTAAACGAAACTCTTCCAGTTTGTTCCAGTAATTCTGCAACAGGGTTTTCGTTTTGTTATTCTTTATTGAATCAATATGTTTTTTCAACATGCTTTGTGTTGAAAGAATACTATCAACCAACTTTGCAAGGCGTTCACTCATGGCAAATAATTCCATCCCCGTTTTGTACTGCAGCTCTCTGTCGGCCATGGTGAAATCTTTATTCTTCGGATCATGCACCATTTTTACCACCTGCGTATATTCTTTTCCATTTACTTTCATCTTAATAGTATAATCGCCGGGCAATACCTGTGGTGCAAGAAAACCCGCTTGCTCAATTTGATTACCACCTTTTGCTGTTTTAGGTGGAGTACCACGCTGATTCCACATAACCTTGTTATATCCCTTGCGGTTGCCGGGCGATAATTTTTGTAACAACTTTCCATCTTTATCATATACTTCCATCAATATATTGTTTGCCCGTTCTTTGAGATAATACTGAACAGGAGTAATGGTAGTGGGTAACCCACCATTCCAATCGCCACTTGAATTGGGGAAGCCTCCTGCATATTTTCCCATGGTTAATGTAATAGGTTTGTTATTCAGCATTACCACATCCTGATTGGCCACTGTTGCTGTAATGGTTCGCATGGGTGAAATATCTTCTACAATAATAATTCCACGGCCATGTGTTGCCAGTACCAAGTCATTTGTTTGTTCCTGTATTTTAATATCTCTTACCAATGAATACCAGGGAATATTATTTTTCATACGGAACCATTCAGTTCCACCATCTGTACTGGCAAACAATCCCATCTCCGTTCCTGCAAAGAGTAAATCTTTATTAACGATGTCTTCCTTGATCTTATGTGCAAATCCGGAAAATTCCTTGCTTTCAAATTTCTTCCAAGTCTTGCCCATGTCCTTACTCACAGCAATATATGTTTGATGATCGCCATACATATGATTATCAAAAGTTGCATACACAATATTTTGATCATACTGCGATGGTTCAATACTGCTCACCCAGGTTTGTTTTGGAATACCGGCTGCTGCATAATTAGCAGCAACATTCGTCCAGGTTTTTCCTGCATCCGTTGTGTATTGCAGGTTACCATCATCTGTTCCAACCCAAATCATGTTTTCATTAACAGGTGATTCTGCAATAGTAAAAATGGTGCAATGATTTTCGGCACTGGTAACATCCATACTGATACCACCACTTTTTTCCTGTTCTTGTTTGCGTTTATCATTGGTCGTTAAGTCTGGAGAAATTTTTGTCCAGTTAGTACCACGGTCCGTGCTCTTATATAAATACTGGGCAGCGGCATAAATATTTCTTTTATTCTTTGCACCAATCACTAACGGTGTGTTCCAGTTGTAACGGAGTTTTTCATCACCTGCTGCTGCCTGTGGTTGAAAACCAACACTGGTTCCGTTCTTAATATTTACACGATACATATTGCCACCCTGGTATTCGGCATAAACAATATCTGCATCAAAGGCATCGGGCTGTGTCCAAAAACCATCGCCACCAAATACTGGTTTCCAATCACCATTCAATACACCACCGGGTACTGCACTTGGGGCATACCAGCTTCCGTTGTCCTGTAATCCGCCAAACAAACGATAAGGTTCCTGGCTATCTGTACTTACATGATAGAATTGCCCAACGGGTAAGTTGTTACAAAACTTCCAGGTTACACCACGATCTAAACTGAAATACACGCCACCATCCGTACCTACATATAAAATATTTGTGTTGTTGGGGTTGATCCATAATGCATGATGATCGCTGTGCAACCATCCACCTTCATTGCTTGCATCAGCAAAGGAGAAACCTCCATCACTTGAATAAGAAAAAGAAGTTGCCGGACGATACACTCTCTTAGGATCTTTAGGATCTATTTCAAGCGTTGAAAAATAAAATGGACGGGAAACAATATTCTGTGTTGCACTTTGTTGTTTCCAAGTTTCACCAGCATCAGCAGAAATATACAAGCCTGTGTTTTCACTTTCAACAATGGCCCACAGGTTTTGCGGTGCTGATGGGGCCAATGCAATGGCCACACGACCGAATGGTTTTTTAGGTAATCCATTGCTCAATTCTTTCCATGTTTTACCTGCATCGGTTGATTTATAAAAACCACTTCCTGTACCTCCACTGTTAAAGGCATAAGGCAAACGGCGGAATTCCCAACTTGTAGCATATAATACATTTGAATTTGTTGGGTCAATTTCTACATCGGCCACGCCTGCTTTATCGCTGATGTATAAACTGGTTTCCCATGTCTTTCCTGCATCAGTTGATTTATACAATCCACGATGTTTACTGTCATTCCATAGCGGACCCGGTGCTGCTACATAAATAACAGATGAGTTATTGGGATCAACCATCACTTTTGAAATATGCTCGGTGCTATCGAGCCCGATCTTTGTCCAGTTATCGCCACCATCTGTTGTTTTATACATTCCATCTCCAATAGAAACAGAGTTCCGCATATTGCTTTCGCCTGTACCAACATAAATGATCTTGGGATTTTTCTGATCAATGGCAACGGAGCCTATGCTCTGTACATACTTGTCAAAAATGGGTTTGAATGATGCACCTGCGTTGGTGCTTTTCCAAACACCCCCACCAGCAGTACCTATGTAAAGTGTTTTTCCATCGCTATTAACACCTGCAATATCAGTAATGCGGCCACTCATGGTACCCGGCCCTATATGCCTTGCCTCCATCATTCCAAAAGTGGAAGAATTGATTTGTGCGGTAATAAATGTAGTGCAGGCAAGCAGCAATAAAATTGCAGATAAGAGTTTCTTCATAACAAAGTTTTGATTTGAGAAAAAAACCCCGACGTTTCGGTCGGGGTTAGTAAAGCTAAAATAAATTTTATTTTGAAGGCTTAAAAATTGCTTCATCAATTGCTTTGTTCACTTCAACTTTTGAAATGATATAATCAAAATTTACTCCGGGGCTAAATGGAACAGATACACTCATGGCAACAACAATACCTTCAGGTAATTTTTGATAATTGCTTAAACCTGTTGATACTTCTGCTTCCTGGCCATTTGCCTTTTTAGTGGATACCGATTTTACAACATAATAGGTTTTGGGATCAATAAAATAGGTTTCAGTTTTTCCGGTTTTTAATGCAACCTTCAGCTTGAAACACTCTGTACCGTCTACATCTTCTTTACCAATCAATTCAACAGTATGACCTTTAGCTTTATAATCAATCAGGCTACCCTGTGCATCTAAATCAGTCTGGCCTTCTTTAACGTCATCAGCCGTCATTGCTTCCGGTGCCTGTTGCCCCTGTATTGGGAAAAAAATCCATCCTTCAGTTGGAGTAAGAACCTGGTAGTTGTTCATTCCCATTGCATTGATATCCTGGCGAGACCCTTTATTATGTAAAACAGTTGTAATTACATCCAGGCTCATGCCCTGTGCCGACATTGTTCCAGTGAGCACCATACTGTTTACTTTTTTCCAGTTTTCCAATCCGCCAATTGCTTCAATGTGTTTGTTCACAATTTCGTCGGCTGTTTGAGCTTTTACTGTTGCAATGCTGAGTGCAGCTACTACAAAAAGGCTCAGTAATTTCAAGGTTTTCATTTGCTTATTTTTTAATTGATTTTTAGTTCTTTCTGTAAACTGGTCGCAAAGAAAAGAAAATTGTTACAGTCGGAATCTGTTTTTTTTATAATCTCCTTTTCCTTTTCCCCATTTTAACACAAAATTGCCTTTAAAATTAAGACATGCAAGGGATTGATTTGTACCTCTCATCCCTTATCTTGAACCCTTATACCGACGAGACATGTTAAATAGTCCCATCAATCTAATTGAAATTCAATGTCTGTCGGTATTATACCAGAAGAATTTGAACTAATTTATATATCCATTTGGTATTAATCGAATAAATTCAATTACAAGAGGACATGTCTACTTTTAAGGTTGCAGGGAATATCGTGAATATTTTTTCAAAAGAAATTTTTTGGGGTGAAGTGCTTGTTGAAGATTCAAGGATTAAAGCGATCAATTCCATCAACACAGCTCCAAATCCTGAACTGCCTTTCATCCTTCCCGGCTTTATTGACGCTCATGTACATATTGAAAGCTCCATGCTGGTTCCTTCCGAATTCGCCAAACTGGCAGTTGTGCATGGAACGGTTGCAACCATTAGTGACCCTCATGAAATTGCCAATGTGTGTGGTATGGCAGGTGTTGAATACATGATCGAAAACGGGAAAACGGTTCCATTTAAGTTCAATTTCGGTGTACCCAGTTGTGTGCCAGCTACAGGTTTTGAAACCGCCGGTGCTGTTTTGAATGCAGCTGATGTAAAAACATTATTGCAAAGGGATAAAGTGAAGTATTTAAGTGAGATGATGAATTTCCCGGGTGTATTGCATGGAGATGAAGAAGTGATGCAGAAAATAAAAGCAGCCTATGATTTGGGTAAACCCGTTGATGGGCATGCCCCTGGGTTGAGAGGGGAGGATGCAAGAAGGTATATTGGGGCGGGGATCAGTACCGATCACGAATGCTTTACAAAAGAAGAGGCACTGGATAAGCTGAAGTTTGGAATGAAGATCCTTATCCGTGAAGGAAGTGCGGCAAAGAATTTTGAAGCATTGGTTGATTTGATTGATGAGTACCCGGAGCTGATGATGTTTTGCAGTGATGATAAACATCCCGACAGTTTGGTAGATGGTCACATCAATCAACTTTGTGCAAGAGCTGTTGAAAAGGGACTGAACATCTTCCATATATTACAGGCTGCCTGCATTAATCCGGCGTTGCATTATAAATTGGATGTTGGTTTATTACGTGAAGGTGACAATGCTGATTTTATTGTTGTTGCTGATTTGAAAAATTTCAACGTTCAGCAAACCTATATTAATGGACAGCTCGTAGCAGAGCTTGGCGCATCGTACATCGTACCCCGTACATCGCACATCATCAACAATTTTAATTGCGATGAAAAGAAAGTATCAGATTTTGAATTTCATCTCAACAAATTCGGGCATGCCGATGAAGAAAATATTGAACAGGCGTATGTTATTGAAGCAATGGATGGGCAACTCATCACGAACAAACTCATTGTGCCCATTTCTTCTTTTGAAATAAAAGATGATTTAATTCTTGCCAACACAGAAAAAGATCTGCTGTACATAGTTGTGGTAAACCGTTACACGAATGCTCCTGTGGCAAAAAGCTTTGTGAAAAATTTCGGATTGAAACAAGGAGCCATTGCTTCATCAGTTGCACACGACAGTCATAATATCATAGCAGTTGGTGTGGATGCAATAAGTATTTGCAAAGCTGTAAATCTTATTATTACTGCTAAAGGTGGTGTAAGCTGTTGTATCCCTCCCTCCTTTGAAGGCAACGATAAGTTGGGAACGGAGTTCGGGAGGGAGGTTATATTATCATTACCCATTGCCGGGTTAATGAGTACAGATGATGGTTATAAAGTAGCAGCAGCATACAGTGCAATTGATCAGGCAGCAAAAAAACTGGGATCAACATTATCAGCTCCGTTTATGACTTTATCTTTTATGGCTCTGCTGGTTATACCACATCTCAAACTCAGCGACATGGGTTTGTTTGATGCTGATCAGTTTCAATTATTATAATCACTCGGAAGTATTTATATTTAGTATCATAATCTTACAATCATGCGGAAATTTTTGGGTATCGCTTCGGTTATTATCGTGTTATTTCTTGCCGGTTTTATTTACTGGAAGTATGCTTTTACTTACAGCAGTGGTTACCGCAGCGGACTATTGCAAAAATTTTCGCATAAAGGAACGTTCTTCAAAACCTATGAAGGTGAAATGATACTAAGCAGTATCCGCAGTAATACCAACACAGCTTTAGCCAGTGAAAAGTTTTTATTCTCCGTATCAAGTAAAGAAGTGGCTTTGAAAATGGAACAATTGCAGGGGCATATGGTCACTGTTCATTACAGGAACAAAAACGGCACATTGCCATGGCGTGGCGATACGCCTTTTATTGTGGATAGTGTAAGAGCTGAAGATTAAAGTGTCATCCCATCAAACAAAAGATCACCTGTTGCTTATGCAGGTCAGGTATTTTTGTTTTCCAATCTGCCACTGTTCTTGTTTGAATCATTTCATTGGCTGCCGTTAAATTAGATGCAATACAAATTCTTGTTTGCGGTTTACAACTTTTCAGGATCGTTTCGAGTAATTGATTATTACGATAAGGAGTTTCAATAAAAACCTGTGTGCTCTGAAACTTGGCCGACAGATCTTCGAGCTGATTTAATTTTCTTCTACGCTGAGGTTCTTCAATGGGCAGATAACCAACAAAAGAAAACTGTTGTCCATTCATACCACTTGCCATCAAGGCCAGCAAAATTGAACTTGGCCCTACCAATGGCTTTACAATCGCTCCCTGCTGATGCGCAGCTTCAACTAAAATCTGCCCGGGATCAGCAATACCGGGGCATCCTGCCTCACTCATGATACCGATGGTTTTATTCGCTTTCAATTTTTGGATGAACTGATTTTTAACCTGTGTTTCCGCTTTGTGTAGGGTGAACCATTCGTATTCATCAATAACAATCGTCTTATCTAATTTTTTTAAATATCGGCGTGCAGTACGTTCATTCTCTACAAAAAAAACATTGCATTGTTTCACTGCATCCAAAATATACGCAGGAATAGCCTGCATACTTTCATCTTCTAAAGGAGCAGGAATGAGATAAACGGTAGACATCAGCAAAGTTTATTTTAAGTTGAAAAGCTGCAAGGTAGGGCATGTTGAACTGGCTTATCATAAATCTTTAACTCAGGCGTGCCGCAGTTGTTAAACTCTTTCAGGTTCATCATGCTGATGATACAAACTTAAGGTAGCGGCAATAACTGCATAAGCAGGTGCCAGTATCCAGCCGATGATGGGAACAAGATGCATGAGGAAAAAAACCATGCCATTTCCAATGGCCAGGCCTCTGCGATTGCTGATGAATGTAATACTTTGTGCAGGTGAAAGTTTATGACGCTCGGCACTGTAATCAAGCATAGAAAACCCATAATAATAACATTCAACCATAAAAGCTATCACAGGACTCACCCATCCAATGACCGGCACCAATGCAAATAATAAAATACTGATCATATAAACCGTTTGCCATAATGTATTGCGTAATGCCAGGCGAATTGCACGCCAGATATCGGAGAGCAATTGGTCCATGTTCAATGGGTGATCAACTCCATCAATGATGCTTTCCGTTTTTTCGCTGAGATAGGCAAACACAGGAGAACCAACAATCAGGAATAAAAACTTAAATAAAGAAAAATAAAAAAACAAGAGGATCAAACGAACAATGATCGTTCCTGTAATAAAAAGATAATTCAGGAAACTGTTATTCATCGAATCGAGCCAGCTTTTAATGCCCACCACGTTAAACAACCAATCTAAAAAAGTGGTACTTGAATTCCAGAACAACCAGATACCTGTCATGAACATCAGCATATAGATGAAGCCCGGAATAAAAATCCATTTCCATAACTTGTGCTTCACAATAAATTGATGCGCCCTGAAGTAAGCCTGTATTGCAATAACGAGTTCCTTAAGCAAATGACATACAATTTAATTTGATGAACGATAAGGAGGTGTTCAACAGGGAGAATTCAGCAAAATACAACAAAATGCAAAAGCTCAGTAGAGATTTTTATTTGCGTACAGATGTGCTGCAGATTGCAAAAGAATTACTGGGCAAAATCATTGTCACAAAATTTGATGGAATTTATACCGCCGGCAGAATTGTTGAAACAGAAGCATATGCTGGCAACATTGATAAAGCATCACATGCTTACAACTACAGGCGAACCAACAGAACTGAAATTATGTTTGGTAATGGCGGTGTATCTTATGTGTACCTCTGCTACGGCATTCATCACTTATTTAATGTGGTGTGCAATACAAACAACAATCCTGACGCAGTGCTCATCCGTGGCATTGAACCGTTGGAAGGAATAGAAACCATGCTCAAACGTTTCACTAAACAAACCTTCGATACAACTATTGGCCGTGGACCCGGTAATGTAAGCAAAGCATTAGGAATACTTACGCATCACAGCGGCATCAGTTTGCAAAGCAGGGAATTGCACCTGGCCGATGATGGGACAACTGATTTTAGAATGGCTGTTTCTAAACGCATTGGTGTTGGTTATGCGGCTGAGCATGCACTTTGGCCTTATCGTTTTTTTATTGATGGAAATCAACATGTGAGTAAGCATACGTTTAACAAGGAAGGGATTCTATTGATTTAATGCAGAAATAAGAGGAACAAGTTTTCACGTTTAAAGATATTTACAACTATTTTGTTGTACCTGTAAAACAACATTTATCTTGTTTTAAACTTTGCTGTTTACTATGGAGTGGATCAAAAAAAACCAATACTGGCTTTCATTCTTATCTGGCATTCTATTGTCGCTTGCCTGTTACCTGTTCAATCCTTTTGCATTAGAAGCTAACGCTAACAAAGCTGTTGCTGTTGCAGTACTCATGATCACCTGGTGGATCAGTGAAGCATTGCCCATGCCTGCAGTTGCATTAATTCCGCTGGTGCTTCATCCCTTATTCAAAATCGGAACCATTGAAGAAACAACCAAAGCATACAGCAACCCGGTGATTTTTTTATTCATGGGTGGATTCATGATTGGGCTTGCTATTGAAAAATGGAACTTACATAAACGTATTGCCTTACACATTGTAAAACGTACCGGTACCAGCGGCGACAGAATCATTCTGGGCTTTATATTGGCAACAGGTTTCCTGAGTATGTGGCTAAGCAATACGGCCACTGCTATGATGATGTTCCCCATTGCACTCAGTGTTATTGCTGTTATGAAAGAACATGAACAATCCGGAACGAGTTTTTTTAATTTTTCGATGGTGTTGATGCTGGTGATTGCATACGCCAGCAATATCGGCGGCATGGCCACTATTATCGGCTCACCACCCAATGTGGCTTTTGTTGGGTTCATTGAAAAAAAATACGGATACACTGTTCAGTTTCTTGACTGGATGTTGGTTTGTACTCCACTGGCTATTTTATTATTGGCTGCTTTGTATTGGGTATTGGCGAAATGGCTATTTCCCAGTCGTATTAAAAACAGCAAAGAAGTCAACAACTATATTCATGATGAGATCAGAATGTTAGGCAAATTATCTGTTACAGAAAAAAGGGTATTGCTCATTTTTGTTACTACTGCTTTGTTATGGATTACGAAAGATCTGCTCAATCAACTCAACTGGTTCAGGCTCGATGATAATATGATTGCCATCATGGGTGCATTAGCATTGTTTGCAACACCCAGCGGAACAAAAAAAGACAACAAACCTCTCATGATTTTAGAATGGGGCGATACTTCTAAAATGGCCTGGGGTATTTTATTGTTGTTTGGAGGTGGTATTGCTTTAGCCAATTCATTAGAAAAAGTTGGCGTTATGGCGCAGGTAGGTAACTGGCTGGCCGGCTTCAGCAATATCAATGGTTTAGCGTTGCTGTTAATGGTTGTTATCATTTCTATTTTCTTGAGTGAAGTGATGAGTAATGTAGCACAGGTGATTGTACTATCACCAGTGTTGGCTTCACTTGCTGATGCCTTGCATTTAGATCCTTTATTATTGGGCATTCCCATGACCCTTGCTGCAAGTGCTGCCGCCATGATGCCAATGGGCACACCACCTAATGCAATTGTGTTCAGTAGTGGTCACATCAAATTAAAAGATATGATCAAAGCAGGCTTTGCCATGAATATTATCAGTATTATTTTAATAACACTCTTCTGTTGGTTCGTATTACCGATAGTCATGAGCGTGGTGATGAGATAAACAGAAAAACTTACACTTGTTATCATGTTTTACTTTGATGTTATATAATTGATAATTATATATAATGCTTTCTGTTGTTACATTAAAAAAAATCCGTCCTTTGGGTTACCCAAATTTACGATCACCCAAAGCCACATCAGATGAAAAAAACTCTATTTTCATTTCTCTTCCTGTTGATCATTTCAAAAATTCAATCGCAATGTACCGGAGCTGGTAGTATTAATTTTCAACGATGGAATAATATTACAGGAGCTGCAGTCAGCAACTTAACGTCGAATGCAAACTATCCCAACAACCCATCGAGCAGTGGTACAAGAACCTTGTTTGAAATGCCGGGCAACCTGGGTAACAATCTCGGGATCAAAATGTATGGCTATCTCTGTGCGCCAACAACAGGTACTTATACATTCTGGATTGCCAGCGATAATAGTGGAGAACTTTGGTTAAGCACCACTTCAAGTCCATTGACAAAAATCCGGATCGCTTATAACACCAGCAGCACCAACTCAAGACAGTGGACAAAATATGCAACACAAAAATCAATTGCCATTGCTTTAATTGCAGGACAGCAATATTATGTAGAGGCATTAATGAAAGAATCTTCAGGTAACGATAACCTTGCTGTTGCCTGGGCCAAACCCGGTCAAAGCACGGCAGCTCCAAGCGAAGTAATTCCCGGTAGTGCTCTTTTAACTCAACTGCCAGATACACAAGCACCAACTCCTCCTTCAAACCTACTCTCATTAAACATCCTGCAAACTTCCTTTACATTAAACTGGACAGCTTCAACAGATAATGTTGCTGTTACAGGATATGATGTGTATCAGAATGGTTTAAAAATTAATCCTTTAAATATCACAGGCACATCTTATAATGTTACCGGTTTACTTCCTGCTACATTGTATACTTACTATGTTATTGCAAAAGATGCGGCAGGTAATCAAAGTTTGCCTGCAATCTCATTAGGTGTAACTACAGCTGCACCGGATACTCAAGCTCCAACTGCACCAACAAATCTGAATCCAACCATCATAACGCAAACTTCGTTTACATTAAATTGGACTCCATCAACAGATAATTATGCCGTTACAGGTTATGATGTATATCAAAACGGAATCAAGATCAATCCATCAAATATTACTGCTACAACTTATAACGTTAGCGGACTTACAGTTGCAACAGCTTATAGTTATACAGTAAAAGCAAAAGATGCAGCAAATAATGAAAGTGTAGCAAGTGTTCCATTAAATGTAACCACCTTAACTGGTGGAACAGCAACAGAATCATTTAGTATGCGGACAGTTATTCCTAATCAACGTATGCCACATGATCTTGTTTACGGACCTGATGGTAATATCTGGTACACCGAACGCTTTGCAGGTAAAGTAAGTTTTGTAAATCCTGTATCAGGCAGCAAAACAACTGTGTTAACCTTAGGTTCTTCAATGGTTCGTGCTGGTGGCCAGGATGGTTTAATGGGACTTGCATTACACCCTGAATTTGCTACAGGCAAACCCTATGTATATATTTCTTATACGTATCAATCATTAAGTTCTACTGTTCGTAAAACCAGAATTGAACGATATACGTATAACAGCAATACAGTTTTATTAGAATCACCTGTAACCATTTTACAGGATATACCGGGAAGCAATGATCATAACTCTGCAAGAATTGCTATTGGGCCAGATCTGAAATTATATTATTCAGTAGGCGATATGGGTGCAGGACAGTTTGATAATTTAACACGCATCAACAACGCACAGAACCTGAATATCTATGAAGGTAAAATTCTGCGTCTGAATACTGAGTTGATTAATAACTCATGGATTCCTGCCGATAATCCATCGATCAATGGTGGAATTCCAAATGCAGTGTATTCATTTGGCCATCGCAATCCGCAAGGACTTGTTTGGGGCAATGTAAACGGAACATCTATTTTATACAGTGATGAACATGGTCCTTACAGTGATGATGAAATCAACATCATTGAAAATGGACGCAATTATGGCTGGCCCAATGTGATTGGCTGGTGCGATGGTAATTATAATGGACGAACAACAGGTGGTTATACAATTGTAAACGAACAAAACAATTGTGTTACATTAAATGCAAAAGAACCTTTGCGTTCATTATTCCCTGTTAGCAATCCTCCAACCGGTGGTGATAATATGTTATGGCCTTCAGTTGGCCCATCAGGATCAGATTTTTATGGTAACAGTTCTATACCCGGCTGGCAAAATTCATTGCTCATTGCGAATCTGAAAAAAGGAACCGTTTCCCGTTATAAATTAAGCAGCGATGGTTACAGCATTATCTCTGATACGATTCATTATTTCCGTGGTATCGGACGCTTCAGAGATGTGGTGGTATCGCCTAATGGTTTAAAAATTTATGTTGCCTGCGATTCAAGCGGATCAACCTCAGGGCCAACAGGAAGTGTAACAACCACACCCAACAACCCGGGTAGTATTCTTGAGTTTACTTATGTTCCCGCTGGTCCGGTTCGCAGGCCAAGCAGCCAGGAAATACGGATTGAAGAAAACACCAGAGATAAAACAATTGATGTGTATCCAAATCCTGCCACACATTTTATTGTAGTATATAATTATACTGCAGAAGCAGGAAGAACAATTGAACTGGCAGATATGAGCGGACGGATTGTAAAACGCCAGCAAGTAACCAACCTTGCAACAAGATTGGAAGTGGCTGATCTTCCAAATGGTTTGTAT
>Ga0163144_10019374_pt1 | contig 13687 bp, 11 predicted proteins | sample OliLak19BULKMAT1_FD_123175 | JGI IMG/M metagenome (GOLD analysis project Ga0163144, IMG submission 123175) | Freshwater microbial mat bacterial communities from Lake Vanda, McMurdo Dry Valleys, Antarctica - Oligotrophic Lake LV.19.BULKMAT1 | ecosystem: Environmental > Aquatic > Freshwater >... | reverse complement strand
ACGCGACCGCGATTGGTGAAGAACAGGATGTGGTCGTGCGTGGAGGCCGTGAACATCTGCGCGATGAAGTCGTCGCCCTTGGTGGCCGCTCCGACCTTGCCGCGGCCGCCGCGCCGCTGCTGGCGGTAGAGCGTCACCGGGTTGCGCTTGATGTAACCCTCGTGGGAGACGGTCACGACCATCTCCTCCTCGACGATCATGTCCTCGATCGTGATCTCGCCCGACGCATCGACGATCTGCGTACGGCGTTCGTCGCCGTACTGCTTCTTCAGCGACACGAGCTCCTCGGCGATGATGTTGCGGACCTCGCCTTCGTCCGAGAGGATCGCGCGTAGGCGCTCAATGAGCTTCACGGTCTCGGCGTGTTCCTGCAGGATCTTGTCGCGCTCGAGGCCGGTGAGGCGCTGCAGGCGCATGTCGAGAATGGCCTGGGCCTGGATCTCGCTCAGGCCGAACTGCGTTATCAGTCCGTCCTTGGCCGCGGGCGCGTCCTTGGACGCGCGGATCAGCTTGATCACCGCGTCGAGGTTGTCGAGCGCGATCTTGAGGCCTTCGAGCAGGTGCAGCCTGGCCTCGGCCTTGCGCAGGTCGAAGGCGGTCGCCCTCGTGACGATGTCGATGCGGTGGGAGAGGAACTCCTCGAGCAGGACCTTGAGGGGAACCAGGCGCGGACGCCCGCCGATCAAGGCCAACAGGATGATGCCGAACGACTCCTGCATCGGCGTGAACTTGTACAGGTTGTTCAGCACCACCAGCGGAATCGCGTCGCGCTTGAGCTCGATGACGATGCGCATGCCGTCGCGGTCTGACTCATCGCGCAGGTCGGAGATGCCGTCCATCTTCTTTTCGTTGACGAGCTCGGCAATCTTCTCGATGAGGCGTGTCTTGTTGAGCTGGTACGGGATCTCGGTGACGACGATGCGCGTGCGGCCGGTGCGTTCCTCGGTCTCGGTGCTGGCCTGGGCGCGCACCGTGAGGATTCCGCGGCCGGTCTTGTAGGCGTCGATGATGGGCTGGCGGCCGTAAATGATGCCGCCGGTCGGAAAATCCGGCCCCGTCACGATGCGGATGAGCTTTTCGAACTTGAGGTCGGGGTCCGCGATCAGCGCGAGCAGCGCGTCGCAGATCTCGTTCATGTTGTGCGGCGGGATGTTGGTCGCCATGCCGACCGCGATGCCCGTGGATCCGTTGACGAGCAGGTTTGGAATCCTGCTCGGCATCACCGCCGGCTCGACGGTAGTCTCGTCGTAGTTCGGGACGTAGTCGACGGTTTCCTTGTCGATGTCCGCGAGCATCTCGCTCGCAATGCGCGCGAGCCTCACCTCGGTGTAACGCATGGCGGCCGGTGGGTCGCCGTCGATCGAGCCGAAGTTGCCCTGGCCGTCGACGAGCGGGTAGCGCATCGAAAAGTCCTGGGCCATGCGGACGATGGTGTCGTAGACCGCCGAGTCGCCGTGCGGGTGGAACTTGCCGATCACGTCGCCGACCACGCGGGCGGACTTCTTCGGCGCTTTGTTCCACTCGTTGCCTAGCTCTTTCATCGCGTAGAGCACGCGACGGTGAACCGGCTTGAGGCCGTCGCGCGCGTCGGGCAGCGCGCGACCGACGATCACGCTCATCGCGTAGTCCAGGTAGGACGTACGCATCTCGTTCTCGATGTCGACGGGGACGGGCGGGTTCTTGCCGGCTGCAGCCATGACGAAAAATCAGATGTCGAGGTTGCGGACGTTGAGGGCGTTGGCCTCGATGAAGCTGCGCCGTCCTTCGACGACGTCGCCCATCAGGCGGTCGAACATTTCTTCAGCTGCGAAGGCATCGTCCACGCGAACCTGCAGGAGCGTGCGCGTGTCGGGGTCCATCGTGGTGGCCCAGAGCTGCTCGGGGTTCATCTCGCCGAGGCCTTTGTAGCGCTGGATATCGGTGCCCTTGCGCGCGTTGGCCATGATGCAGGCGTGCAGCTCGCCGAGGCTGGCGACTTCTTGCTCCGTCTTGCCGAAGTTGACCACGAACGGGGCCGGACCGATGCCGGAAATTCCGGAGAGCAGGCGACGCAGGCGCACGAACTCGGGCGACTCGAGGAAATTGCGGTCGAGCTCGGTGCGCGCGTTGGTGCCGTTGAGGCGGCAGGCGATCGAGACCTTCTCGCAGCTGTGCTCGACGTCGGGCGGATACGCGGCACGAATCGGATCGAGGTCCGGGTACTGCGCGGCGATGTCGATAACGAGCTTGCCGACCACCTCGCGCAGCGGCTCCGGCTGCGCGAGCAGCTCCGGCGTGAGCTCGAGGCAGGCGGCCGCCGACGTGGTCACGTGGCGGTTCTTGCGCTTCCTCTCGAGCAAGTCGGCGAGGCGGTCGATCTCGGCGAGCTCTTTGAGGACTTTCTTGAGCTGGTCGCCTGCGACGCTGCGCTGCGCGCCCTTGGACTTCACTTTCACGTCCTCGACACCGAGATCGACGAGGTGGGCCGCCAGCGCCGACTCGTCCTTGAGGTAGCGCTCGGTCTTGCCGCGGCGGAAACGGAACAGCGGCGGCTGCGCGATGTAGATGTGCCCGTTCTCGATGAGCTCACGGAAGTGACGGTAGAAGAACGTGAGCAGCAGCGTGCGGATGTGGGATCCGTCCACGTCGGCATCCGTCATGATGATGATCGTGTGGTAGCGCAGCTTCTCGAGGGTCTTGTCGCCCTCGGCGTCGCCGATGCCCATGCCGAGCGCGGTGATCAGCACGCGGATCTCGTCGGAAGAAACGGTGCGGTCGAAGCGCGCGCGCCACACGTTGAGGATCTTGCCGCGCAGCGGAAGGATGGCCTGGTAGCGGCGATCGCGACCCTGCTTGGCCGAGCCGCCTGCCGAATCGCCCTCGACGATGTAGAGCTCGCTGCGGCTCGCGTCGCGTTCCTGACAGTCGGCGAGCTTGCCGGGTAGAGACAGGCCGTCGAGCGCGCCCTTGCGGCGCGTAAGATCACGGGCCTTGCGCGCCGCGACGCGCGCGCGGGACGCGTCGATGGCCTTGGAGACAATCCGCTTCGCATCGGACGGATGTTCTTCGAAGTAGGTCGCGAGGCTCTCGTTGACGAGCGCCTCGACGAGTCCCTTGATCTCGCTATTGCCGAGCTTGGTCTTGGTCTGACCTTCGAACTGCGGCTCCGGAACCTTGACCGACAGCACGGCCGTCAGGCCTTCGCGACAGTCCTCGCCCTCGACCGCATCCTCGGCCTTCTTGATGACATTGTTGGCCGTGCCGTAGTTGTTGATCGTGCGCGTCAGCGCGGAACGAAAGCCCGAGAGGTGGGTGCCGCCTTCGACCGTGTTGATGTTGTTCGCGAACGTGTAGACGTTTTCCGCGTAGCCGGAGTTCCACTGCATCGCGATCTCGATTTCGATGCCGGATTTCTTGCCGGAAAGGTACACCACCTTGTTGTGGATCGGCTGCTTCTTCTGGCTGAGGTGATCGACGAACGACACGATGCCGCCCTCGAAGAAGAAGTCCTGCTTTTTTCCGCCGTCGCGCTCGTCTTCCAGGCTGATGCGCAGTCCGCGATTGAGGAACGCGAGCTCACGAAGCCGGCTCGCAAGAATGTCGAAGCTGAACTCGATGGTCTCGAAAATGGTTGCACTGGGAAGAAAGTGGACGGTGGTTCCGCGGTTGGTGGTCGTGCCTACTTCGGCGAGAGGCTTGGCCGGAACGCCGATGTCGTAGTGCTGCTGGTAGACCTTGCCGTCGCGGCGGATCTCCACTTCGAGCCAGGTCGACAGCGCGTTGACGACCGAGACGCCGACGCCGTGGAGACCGCCGGAGACCGTGTACGATTTCTTGTCGAACTTTCCGCCGGCATGCAGCTTGGTCAGTGCGACCTCGGCTGCCGACACGCCTTCGGAATGCATCTCGGTTGGAATGCCGCGACCGTTGTCCACCACGGTGACGCTGTTGTCGACGTGGATCTCGACGGCGATCGTGTCGCAGAATCCTGCAAGCGCTTCGTCGATCGAGTTATCGACGACTTCGAAGACGAGATGGTGGAGCCCGCGTACGCCGGTGTCGCCGATGTACATGCCGGGGCGTTTGCGAACCGCCTCGAGACCTTCGAGTACCTTGATCGAGTCTGCGCCGTAGTCCTCGGACGCCGACTTCTTGGCCGCTTGCGATGAGTGTTCTGCTGTCATGGTGAACCGAGGGGGTTGCCGGACGGCACTGCGCGCGAAAGCGTTCCCGGGAGAGCGCTACAGCGGCCGGAACAACCGTGTTCGAGTATCAAGCGCAGGCCGGTAAGTAAAGTTTCCGGACCCGATTCGGTTCAAAGATTCCTGCTGAAAATTCGCTGGTTTACGCGCTGTTGCCGAGGTCATATCCGCATCGGCATAACAACGTAGGAATAACCGGGATCGGTGCCCTTGATGACGCCGGGACTCAGGTGGTCGCCGAGGCCGAGCTCGACTCGCGAGCCCTCGGCAAAGACCTGCAAGACGTCGAGGATGTAGCGTGCGTTGAAGCCAATCTCGAGGTCAGGCCCGCTATATTCCACCTCGAGGTCCTCGCTGGCTTCGCCCAGATCCGGGTTGTTCGCGCTGATCTCGAGGCGCGCCGGGCTGAGCCCAAGGCGGATCCCGCGGGCCTTCTCGCTGGAGAGCAGCGAGACGCGCCGCACGGTCTGCAAGAAGGCATCCCGGTCCACGTGCACGACGTTGGGGCTGTCCTTGGGGACGACCTGTTTGTAGTCGGGGAAGGTTCCTTCGACGAGGCGCATGCTGAGCGTGCAGCCCGGCAGCTCGACGATGGCCTCGTTGCCGACCAGGCGCACCGTCACCGTGCCGGTCACTTCGGGAAGCACCTTGAGCACCTCCGCGAGGCCCTTGCGCGGCAGAATTACGCCTTCCTTGGGCGAGGACCCCTTGGCCTTGCGGTCAACCACGGCAAGGCGGTGGCCGTCGGTGGCGACCAGCCGGATGAAGCCTTTCTTCGAGCCTGCGTCGAGGTGAACACCGGCCAAGTTCGAGCGGGTATCGTCGTGAGAAACGGCAAACAGCGTTTTCTCGATGAGCTCGGCCAACTCCTCGGCCTCCAGCTCGAACGACGAGGCGGTTTCCGCCCCGCCTCCCGGTGCCGGCATCCCGGGGTGCTCGGAAGCGTCGATTCCCATCAGGCGAAAGTTCGAGCGGCCGTAGGAAACGCCGACCCAGTGGCTGTCGAGGCTGCGGACGGTGATCTCCGGAGACGTCGATTCGCGAACGATTTCAAATAGTTTCCTGGCAGACAGGGCCACGGTTCCGGGCTCGGAGACCTTGGCGGCAAGCGTCTGGCGAAGGCTCACCTCGAGATCGGTAGCGACCACCGATATCTCGCTGGCACCTGCTTCGATCACGAGGTTGGTCAGGATCGCCATCGAATGACGGCGGTCCACCACACCCTGCGTTCGTCCGAGGATGCGCAGGAAATCTTCACTCCCGATGGTGATGTTCATGGCCCTCGCTTACTCCCTGTCTTCCATGCCTTTAATAAAGGAATTGGATTTCTTGTTGTTATTAGAGGGGCGGAAAACCGTGGATAGGTGACTCAACTCGCCGTTGTCCCTCAGAAAAAATACGCACGACCCCTGTGTGGGAATGCGACCGCGTGGTGCATACCCGTTGCGGAAAGCCTTTTGAAGTCCGTCACGCACGTCGCCGCGAACAGGAGGCGCCCAGCTTGTCCACAGTCTGGCCGCGCGCAGAATCGCGCTGTCGCCGCGATCGGCGATCAGGGTGTCCCGAAGCGTTTGGCGACCGTTTCGAGGGTCAGCCGCATGCGCGAATCTTCCTTGCGGCGTCTCTCGATGGACTGGCACGCGTGAATGACGGTGGAATGATCACGACCGCCCAGGTGTGCGCCGATGACGGGGTAGGACGCGCCTGCCTTCTGCCGCATCAGGTACATTGCGACCTGGCGGGCTTCGGCGATCTTCTTGGTTCGCCTGCGCGCCCGCAGGTCGCCGACGCGAAGACCGAAGTGGCTGGCGACTTCCTTTTCGACGTCGTCGAGGCTCACCACTGCCGGTGCACCGCTGGCTGTTCGTCCCTTTCCCAGCAGCTCTTCGACGAGGCTGCGATCGATCAGCCGGCCGCTCAGTGACGCATGCGCGCTGATTCGTGTGAGCGCACCCTCGAGGTCGCGGATGTTCGAATCGATGTTCCGGGCAATCAGCGAGGCCACGTCGATGCTGAGATCGACACCCTCAGCGCGCGCCTTGCGCTCGAGAATGGCGACGCGCGTCTCCATGTCCGGGTTCTGGATGTCGGCTACCAGGCCCCATCCGAAGCGGTTGCAAAGCCGCTCTTCGACGCCGGGGATCTCGTTCGGGAACTTGTCGCTGGTCAGGATGATCTGCCGACCGTTCTCGTACAAGGCGTTGAAAATATGGAAGAACTCTTCTTGTGTGCGCTCGCGCCCGGCGAGAAACTGTACGTCGTCGATGATCAGGACGTCGACTCTTCTCAGGCGGTTCTTGAGCGCCGCAGCTTTATTCCGAGCGATCGCCTCAATCAGTTGGGTGGTGAATGTGTCGGCCGACAGGAACACCACGCGCGCTTCCGGATCGCTGCGCTGGACGCTGTGGCCGATGGCGTTGGCGAGATGGGTCTTGCCCAGTCCGACGCCGCCATAGAGAAAGAACGGGTTGTAGAGACTGCCCGGCTGTCCGGCGACGGCCATCGCGGCCGCCCTCGCGAACTGGTTGCTCGGCCCGACGATGAAGTTCTCGAAATCGTAGCGCTCGATCAGCCCGCTGGGATTCCCAGTACGGCGCGGCGGCACGCGCTTGGCGTGATCGGCCGCGAATTCCTGAAAGAGTTCGCCCTGGATGCCGGTCCCGTTCCACGTGAATGTGAAGCTGGTTTCGTGGCCGTGCGCGTCCACCCATGCGGAGGCGAGCAGGTCGAGGTAGTTCTCCTCGAGCCACGATGCGAACAGCTTATTGGGAACGGAGATTTCGAGTGTCTCACTGCTGAGAGACAGAGGAACAAGGGGGCGAATCCAGCTATCGAACTCGTCCCGGTCGAGACGCTGCCGGAGCGAACTAACTGCCCGATTCCAAAGGTCTTCGAGCTGGGTACGAGAAGAAGCGACCAAGAGCGACCCCGCCATTTGCCAACAGCTTTATCCACACCTGTGGACAACCCACAGGCGACCGGTTCCGATCGTCGTCGTTTCTCTTCCGTCGACTGCTCAGCGTTCGGCCGTTCGGGGCCTGCACGTGGCTCGCAAGCGTTGTCTTTTGCGACGTGCGTCGACGCGCGGTGTGTAGTGTTTCGAGTGGCGCGTTGCAAGAACTTCGTTTCACAATTTTCTAACGTCGCGAGATAACGCGACTTCGCCAAGCGCTTCGTCGATGAGAATCGTTCAATGCGCGAAGGTGGACCAATCACATGACACGATCGCAACAGACGTCGCAGATGTGGTTCGATCGCGCGCGACGCGCGATCCCGGGAGGAGTGAACTCACCGGTGCGCGCGTGGTCTGCGGTCGGAGGCGCACCACGCTTCGTGAACTCGGCCAGCGGATGTCGCATCCGCGATGTCGATGGTCGCGAGTACATCGACTACATCGGTTCATGGGGTCCGATGGTGGCCGGACATGCCGCGCCAAGCGTGATCGAAGCGGTCGTCGAGAGCGCTCGACACGGCACGAGCTTTGGTGCCGCAACTCCGCGGGAAGTCGAGTTCGCCGAGAGAATTTGCGCACGTTTTCCCTCGATCCAGCGGCTTCGTTCGGTAAGCAGCGGGACCGAGGCCACGATGAGTGCGCTTCGACTTGCACGCGCGGCAACCGGTCGCGATGCGATCGTCAAATTCGCCGGCTGCTACCACGGACATTCCGACGGCCTGCTCGTGCGCGCCGGTTCGGGCGCGATGACGCACGGAGTTCCTGACAGTCCCGGCGTTCCGGCGAGTGTAGTCAATCTCACAAGAGTAGCGCGCTTCAATGACCTCGATTCGGTGCGGGCAGTTTGCGACACCGAAGTCGCAGCCGTCATTGTCGAACCTGTCGCTGGCAACATGGGCGTGGTGCCGCCGGCACCCGGCTTCCTCGAGGGCCTGCGTGAGATCACGACGTCTTGCGGCGCCTTGCTGATCTTCGACGAGGTGATGACGGGACTTCGACTGGGTCGCGCGGGTTATCAAAGTCTCTGCGACGTGAAGCCCGATCTCACCACGCTCGGCAAGATCATCGGCGGCGGGATGCCGCTGGCTGCGTACGGCGGCCGTGCCGATCTCATGGACCGGATCAGTCCGCAGGGCCCGGTCTACCAAGCCGGAACCCTGTCGGGGAACCCGGTGGCCGTGGCAGCCGGCATGGCCACCCTGGACCTGCTCGAAGGCGAGGCTCCCTATGTCCGGCTCGAAGAGTCCTCGGCCTATCTCGCGCGTGGACTTGTCGAAGCGATGGGCTCACGGGCAGGCTGTATCCAGCGCGTCGGCTCGATGCTGACGATCTTTTTCGGGCCGTCCGTCGTGCGCGACTACGACGATGCAATCACGTGCGATACCGTTAGGTTCGGGCGCTTCTTCGGCGCGCTCATCGACGCGGGCGTGTGGATCCCGCCGTCCCAGTTCGAGGCCTGGTTCGTGTCGCTGGCCCATACCCACGCCGATCTCGACGCGACGATCGCGTCCGTCGCCAAAGCCTTGGCGGCTTCGGACTGACCGCGGCGCGATGCGCGAGCCCGGCTTCCAGCGTCCCGCCCACCTGCAGCTCCTCGCCGTCTCCTGGAACTTCGGCTGGCCCGTGGCGGCTGGCGTCGTGCTCGGTCACTGGATCGACGAGAGTCTCGGCTCGTCGCCGGCCGCGACGCTCATTCTCGGCGTCGGAGCCATGGCGGCGGCAACGTGGCGCCTGCTCAGCCTGAGCAAACAGGACGCTGCCGAGAGACGAGAGGAAGAAGGGCGCGAGGAAGACCGCCCGTGATCGCACGCTCCGTCAGGATCGAACGCATCGAGAAGACGACGATCTTCTTAACGGTCGCATTAGCGCTTCTTTGCGTCGTGACGGGCGTCGGCGACGCGGTCAGCGTGCTGCTGGGCGGCGTGGTTTCGTACGTCAACCTTCGTTTGATTCGTATGGTGGTTTCCCGCCTTATGTCGCCCGGCGTGGCCGGCCGAAGCTTCTCGCAGGTGGTCACGATCAAGTTCCTGTTGCTGCTTGCCCTGCTCGCCGTCGCCTTCAAGCGACTGCCCATCGATGAGGTTTCGTTCCTCGTCGGCGGAGGCGCGCTGTTCCTTGCGATTGTGCTCGAAGCATTGCTGCTCGGCGAGCCTACGCAGGAGCCCGGCACCGGCAACGGTTAGCGACTCGAAGTCGGCAAGGAAACGCGGCGATGGAACACCACCCGATTACCTGGCACAGCCTGATCCCGGGCATCAATCAGATACCCGCGCACACCTTCCACGCGCTGCTCGCGATGATCTTCATCCTGATCTTCGCGTGGCGCGCCACGTCGCAACTCGAGGCTGCCCGCGCCAAGGGCACGCACCTGGTTCCGGACGAAGGCCTGACCGCGCGCAACATGGCCGAGATCCTCGTCAGCGGCATCGAATCGCTCGTCGGCGGCGTGCTGTCCGAGCGCGGCCGGCCCTACATCGCGCTGTTCGGCAGCTACTTCCTGTTCATCTTCGTCTGCAACCTGATGGGTCTCGTGCCGGGCTTCACGCCCGCCACCGGCAACTTCAACATCACGTTCGCGCTCGGCGTGTTCTCGTTCGTCGCGTTCACTGCGATCGGAATTCGCACGCAGGGCCTCGGCAACTACCTCAAGCACTTCGCGGGTCCGGTCTGGTGGCTGGCCTGGCTGATGATCCCGCTCGAGATCATCGACAACCTCGTGCGCCCGCTCTCGCTCGGCATGCGACTGTTCGGCAACATGACGGGCGACCACCTGGTGCTCGAGATCTTCACCGATCTCACCAAGCTCATCATTCCCGTGATTTTCTATTTCCTGGGCGCCTTCGTGTCGCTCATCCAAGCCTTCGTGTTCACGCTGCTCAGCACGGTCTACGTGTCGCTCGCGATGGGTCACGCTCACGACGATCATGACCACGGTCATGACGACGGGCACGCCCACGCGCACGGCCATGCCCACTGAGCCCCGATCACGAAGAATCGTGCCGTTCGCCCGTTGTGGAAGAGGATAGAGGCGTTGTGATGGCGAAAAACAAGGCGGCGCGATCCCAAGAGGTTATCCAATGAAGAAGTTTTCCATGTTCCTCACGTTGTTTGCGGGCGCGATGCTCGCGGGTCTGGCAAGTGCACCGGCGGCGATGGCTGCCGAGGGTGATGCGAGCGCCGCGGCCGGCCTGATCGGCGTCGGCGCCGGCCTGGCCATGGGCCTCGGCGCTCTCGGCTGCGGCATGGGCCAGGGTCGCGCGGTGGCTTCGGCCATGGAGTCGATCGGTCGCAACCCGAGCTCCACCGACCGCCTGCAGACCCCGATGATCATCGGTCTCGCGCTGATCGAGTCGATCGCGATTTACTGTCTCGTGATCGCGTTCTTTCTTCAGGGCAAAATCTGAGAAAGATCTGACGATCTTCCTTCACGGCAAGATCTGACGATCTTCCGGCAGGGCAAGGTCTGAGAAAGGTCTGAACAGGATCTGACCCGTAGAAGGGCGATCAGCGCCCGAACACGGTGACGCCTGCGCTCTCGACGAGGCCGGCACACGACTAGAACGGGAGGTCCGGCGACGGGCCTCCCGTTCTTGATTGCGCTCCCGGCGAGTTTCCAATGGCGTGCGGCGAGATCCAGACGCGCCGTCGTGCGACAATGCCCCCGACCCACAAGGAGACCCTCATGAGCACCGACTGGCTGCGCGAATACAAGAAAGAGTGCCTGCTCGACGAGCATCGCTCGCTCTCGTCCTTCGTTGAGAAGGAAATCATGATGACGACGCTCATCAAGATCGTCGCCGTCTCGGCCTGGCTCGGCGCTTCCGGCACGCGTGCGCTTCCTGCGCTGGCCGTTGCGATTCTCGCGCTGTGGTCCGTCGATGTGCTCTACGCGTACTACGGCGATGTCTACAAGCGGCGTCGGCTCCAGGTTCGCGCGTGGCTCGATGCGCTGCCGCGCGCAACCGACAGCGAGCTTGCGGCGTGGAAGACCCCCGCCAATCCCTTCGACGGCCTGTCGCGCAACGAGAAGATCGGCGCACTGACCGGAACCATCGGCAGCCCGGCCGTCAGCGGGGTCTACGCCGCGCTACTGCTTGTCGGGGTCGTGCTCGGCGCGTCGTAACGGCCTTTTCGTCCCGAAGGTGGGTACGGAGCCATGTCGGAGGCGGCGTCGTTTCCGTGGCGACGGTCCGCCTATCCTCCTTACGATCCAGCAACATTTTGGCTTGCGGCCGCTCTGGGCTTCAATCGTCCCATGGCCGAGCCGACGTCCCCCTCCTCCGTCGATCTCGCAGATCTCCTCGACACCGAACGCGCAAACGGCGCCGCAAGGCGCCGTCGCGCTTTCGTCGCCGTAGGTGCTGCGCTGGCGCTGTCGGTGCTGGCGTGGAGGCTAGTTGCCGGCGGCAGCGAGGATGAAACGCGCTACAAGACCAGCACGGCGACCAGGGGTCCTCTCGTCGTCACGGTCAATGCGACCGGCACGCTGCAACCGACCAACCAGGTGGACGTCGGCAGCGAGCTCTCCGGAATCCTCGAAAGCGTCGCGGTGGATTACAACGACCGCGTGACCAAGGGCCAGGTGCTCGCGCGCCTCGATACGTCGAAGCTCTCCGCCGAAGCGCTGCAATCAAAAGCGCTGCTCGGCGTGGCGGAGGCGACGCTGATCGAGAAGCGCGCGTCGGTCGTCGAAGCAGAAGCCGAGCTTCAGAGGCTCCTGAGCCTTCGCAAGGCGAGCGGCGGCCGCGTGCCGTCGCGCCAGGATCTCGACGCCGCCAGCGCAACGCTCGCGCGTGCGCGCGCCGCGGTGGCGAGCTCGGAAGCGCAGATCGACCAGGCCCGCGCGAAGCTCGATTTCGATTCCACCAACCTCGCCAAGGCCGAGATTCGCTCTCCGATCGACGGCGTCGTGCTCACGCGCGACGTCGAGCCCGGCCAGACCATCGCGTCTTCGTTCCAGGCCCCCAAACTTTTCCAGCTTGCCGAGGATCTCGCGCAGATGGAGCTCGAAGTGGACGTGGACGAGGCCGATGTCGGGCAGGTACGCGAGGGCCAGGAAGCCTCATTCACCGTCGACTCCTACCCGAACCGCGTGTTTCCGGCCCGCATCACCCAACTTCGTTACGCATCGGAGACCGTCGGCGGCGTCGTGACGTACAAGGCCGTGCTGCAGGTGGCCAACGCCGACCTCGCGCTGAGGCCCGGCATGACGGCGACCGCGGACATCATCGTCGCGACCATCGAAGAGGCGCTGCTGGTTCCGAACGAAGTCCTGCGCTTCGTGCCGCCGCCCGACAAGCGCGAGGAGCGCGGGCTCCTGCAGCGGCTGATTCCGATGGGCCGCCGCTACTCGCAGGAGCCGCCGGCCGCCGGCCCCGCACGCGGCGACAACCGGCGCACGGTCTATCGTCTCGACAGTGGCCGGCCCGAGCCCGTCGATATTCGCGTGGGCCTGACCGACGGGCGCCTGACCGAAGTGCTCGACAACGGGCTCGCCGAGGGAACCGAGCTCGTCATCGACGTGAGCGGCGCGAGCCCGTCGTGAGCCGGTCGTGAATTCGGCGGCACGACCTGCGACGGAGGCGGCTCCGCTCGTCGAGCTTCGCGCGGTGACGAAGGTTTACGGGACCGGCGAGGCCGCCACGCACGCGCTGCGCGGCATCGACCTTGCCATCGCCGAGGGCGAGTTCGTCGCGGTGATGGGACCAAGCGGCTCGGGAAAGTCTACGTGCATGAACATCCTCGGCTGCCTCGACGCACCTACGACCGGGAGCTTTCGATTTCGCGACGTCGAGGTCACCGCGCTCACGCGACGCGAGCGCGCGTTGCTGCGGCGTTTCTGGCTCGGCTTCGTCTTCCAGGGCTACAACCTGCTTCCGCGCACGTCGGCCATCGAGAACGTCGAGCTGCCGCTGATGTACCGCGGCTCGCCGCCGGCCGAGCGCACCGCGCTCGCGCACCGTGCTCTTGCCGACGTCGGCCTCACGGGCTGGGAGCAGCACACGCCGGCCGAGCTTTCCGGCGGCCAGCAGCAACGCGTGGCGATCGCGCGCGCGATGGTCACGCATCCGGCCCTGCTGCTGGCCGACGAGCCGACCGGCAACCTCGACAGCGCGCGCAGCCTCGAGGTCATGGACCTGCTCGTGCGCTTCAATCGCGAACGCGGCGTCACGATCGTGATGGTCACGCACGAACCGGAAATGGCGGCCTATGCGCGCCGTACCGTGCGATTCGTCGACGGCCACGTGGACAGCGACGAGCAAAGCCATGCAATGGCGTGAGAAGTCCCATGAAACGGCATGAGGAAGCCCGCAATGTGGCGTGACGTGCTGCTGCTCGCGCTGCGCGAGATCCGCCGCAACGCGCTGCGGTCGTTCCTGACCGTGCTCGGCATCGTGATCGGCGTGGCCGCGGTCATCACGATGGTCACGGTCGGCGGCGGTGCGACGGCCAAGGTGAGCGCCGACATCGCGAGCCTCGGCAGCAACATCCTCTACGTCATTCCGGGCCAGCGTCGCGGGCCGGGCGGTCCGAGCAGCAACGCCAAGCCATT
>Ga0163144_10019372_pt1 | contig 13687 bp, 7 predicted proteins | sample OliLak19BULKMAT1_FD_123175 | JGI IMG/M metagenome (GOLD analysis project Ga0163144, IMG submission 123175) | Freshwater microbial mat bacterial communities from Lake Vanda, McMurdo Dry Valleys, Antarctica - Oligotrophic Lake LV.19.BULKMAT1 | ecosystem: Environmental > Aquatic > Freshwater > Lake... | reverse complement strand
CGTTGGAATAGGTGGCAAGGTCTCTTGTCTCTTTTCCGCTTGGATCTTGAGCTTTCCTTTGGTCAACATCAACAGCACGGTAGCGAGCTGCCGGTCATAAGGGTAGTTCTCAACACTTTTGTTATACGCGTAGGCAATGGGGTCAGCATCCGTGGCACCGAATGGAAACGGACCACTGATCACACGACTCACTGCGGACTCCGCAGTGCCCAGAATTTCTCCGTTCAAAATTGCCTCGCGGTTGATGGCGTAGAGCAATGCCCTTCGAAATTCGCGATCGTCCATGTACGCGTTTTGGCTTCGCGGGATCAGCATGTGCACCATTGGCAATGCATATTGATCGACGATAACATTCGTCGCGGTCCGAAGCTTGGTCGCATCCGCAGGGAACAATTGATCGATGATTTCAATTTCGCCCCGCCTCAAATCCGAGATCGCTTTTTCCGGATCAGAATAGAGGATTTCCTGAATCTCTTTGGGTTGATAATCCAAAGGCGGGTTTGCGTCCGCCCATTCAAATCGCCTTAAACCCGGCTCGCTACTTTTCAGCCTGTACAACGACTTGGACATGGGCTCCTTTTTTTTGCTACTCAATTCCCATTGCAAGAACGCTTGAGGCAAAACATGTGGCCGTCGCAACTTTAGCTTCAATCGCTCAGGACCAAACACGGAGACTGAGTCGACAATCGAAGCCCAACTAGGGGAATACTTGGAATGACCAACAGTGGCTCGATCAAGAAACGCTTGAGAAAGTGTCAGGCTATCCGGAATACTGTCTTTCCCTGGGTTTTGAATCATCAGATCCAACTCGGAACGATCATCGCTATGCTGAAAGGAACCGTATCGAAAGCGATACTGCCCACCCTCTGGTCCTGTGTTTCTAAATTCAAAAAGTGGATTGGAAACGAGTTGGCCCAATCGACTGGAAGGCCAATCCGCTAGCGCAGCGGTATCAGGAGTGTCCGATATCTGAAACACACCGATGCGGATCATTGGATAGGCCAGGATCAAGTCATTCAGCAACTTCTTGCCACCCTCAATGTCCGGCTCAATGGCCAGCATCCGCAAGGCCGCTTGCCTAGCCTTTGCAAAGTCTCCTTCATCGCGATGCCGTATCGCTTCTTCGCGATGAACATTTGCCATCTCCAGAAATTTGCCGCGATATTCGATAACGACAGGGAGCGGGTCTTTGCTGTAGTCCTTTTCCAAACGCAGAATCATGGCTCTGGCAGTTCCAAAATCATTGGCGTCAAAAAACGACTTGACTAGCTTCCCGGAAACGTTGGATATCGCATTTCGAATGTTGTCTTTGTCTCTATCATTAGGGAAATTCCTCTGAAACTCTTCGAGCACTCCCAAAGCATGCGGCAAACGACGTTGGCCCGCCATCTCGATCGCGCTCACAAAGAGAAAATCCCTTCGGAGTTTCGAGATCCCCTGCGTTAGCGGATAGTTCTTGGTCAGGAAATCCAGATGTTCGAACGCTTCGCTAAACTTCTTCTGTTCCAACAGGATATTCGCACGCTGCAATATCAAATCTTCGAAAAGAAGGACCTTTTCGATCTCACGCCATGAGATCTCATACACTCGATCCGGAAATAGCGGAAACGTAACCCGAAACTTGTCCGTTTCCTTCGGTGACTCAGGCAGCTTTCTACCAGGAAAATCGATCGGATTCACCTTAACGCTGCGACTCTGCTCCTCTTTCTTCAAAGTGATGATATCGAACGGAGCTTCATCCAAAACCGAACCCGTTACTCCAATCTCCTCCAGCAACTTGTCCTGTTGCGCATGGACGACCGTTCCAATCGCAACGAATGCGAATAGTGAAATGCAAACAAGTAATCGCGCCCACTCGCAAGCTCTCATCATCGACTTGCACCTGAGTCTTCATTGGAAGCCGTTGGTACAGGAACGGTTAGTACCACTCCCTCGTCGCAGGGCACTAACAGCACTTTCGAAAACACGAGCGGCGGACCCGCAATCGGTTCACCAGTTGACACCCGGGCAATGATGACTCCATCGGCGAGCGAAATTCGAATCAAGTCACCACTGGTGGAGGAAAGAATACAATCCGCCTCGAGCGAAGTTGGCGTTCCAATCAAGACCGTCTTGCCAAGCGACTTCGTCCAAAGACGTTTGCCAGATGCATCGCAAGCGACCAGCCCGTCAATATCGCTGTATGCAAGCAGAGTACCCTTTCCATCACTTTCTATCGCAAAAGGCCCCCAAGTGAATCGACCTTCGACCGGTACTGTCGTGACCCGCTTCAGCTCACTGGATTCATAAAAGTCCAATTGATCGCCGGATGGCCCAGCGGAAACGCCGACGATTGTATCATTGATACTAGACAGCCTTCCCTTGAGCGGCTTTTCGAGCGGCTGCGATGTAATCACTCGCAACTGTTTGCCGGTGGACAATTTATGAATGTAACGCTGCTGGTCCGCAATGATCACAGTCTGCTTATCAGCCAGGACGACGGGATTCAACCATTTAGGCCGCTCCCCGGCCTGGACCGGTGGTTGGAATGGAGAACCAATCATTCTGCCTTTCTCCGGATCAATCATTGCCACCTGGCCATTGCTGAGCGGAACCAAAACGCTTCCACTACCGATCGCGACAGGTTCGTTGCTCGGAAACGCATCCCCAAGATCTATCGCCAACATTTTCGTGGGGTTGGTCGCTCGCCGCGATGGATCGACCAGCAGAAGCTGATTCCCGTCCGCTTGGTTAAAAATCGCGATCCTGGAGTCCGACAGTTTGAGCGGTGCCTTGAACATCATCGCTCGTTGATTCTTTCCTAGATTCTCCACCGGTGCAACGGGTTGTTTCTCCAAGAACGACTTGCCATCCAAAGGATAGGCCGAGCCCTGTGCGGTGATCGCCAAAAACCCTTTGCCGTCGGTCGAAAGTGAGGTGACGGGGACACCTAAGTCTGTCTCCCAAACCATCTCACCGGTTGCGACTTTGATTGCCGTCACTCGGACGCCGAGATTGCCTCGAACGATGCGAGTGTGAATAACAAACTCATCTGCCTTGATCGGCTTGCCTGTAAATTGGTCGCCGTCATCCTTGAGCCATTGTCGATTGAGTTTCTGAGTGCTTTCCTGAACTTGATAGAGCGTTAGCCGGGTCGAAGCGAGCAGCAAATCGTTCCCTATCAACAGAGGCCATGTCAACTTGGGGACCATCTCGTTTTCAATGGAGTTTACTTGCTTGAAAACCTTGTCTTTTGCACTCGACGAATCGAATTCTAAAATGGCAACTTCGCCCAAGTTCGTTACGACCGCCAAACGTCGTCTATCAACTTGAGGAGCAATAACAACATGCCCACGAAACCGAATCGGCTTTTGGCCTGGTTTGATTTCCAGCCCGTCGTTGTTCGTTTGAAATACGCGCATCAGGCAATAGTCTGGCCCCTCATTGTCAAATAGGATTAGTTGGTTCTGAACCCAAACTGGCGGCACCGCAATCGACGAGGGGGTATGCCCGACATACTCCACTTCTTCGCATTCGCCGCTTGTTCGAGATATCGCATAGAGATTGGAATGGTTTCCAAGCACGTAGCGTATTTTCTTGTCGAGTGCGCCGCCAACTCCGACATCGATAGGCTGCGGCAGTTTCTTTCCCCAGCGCGACTGGCCTGTCATGATGTCCAAACAAAAGACTTCACCAGTGGCAGCACTACTTGTATCGGATTTTACAGCCGCGCCAGCGACTGCGACAAATATGTCATCGCGATCAATCGAGGGTTCCAAGAAGCGTCCCGTAAACTTAGCTTCCCAAATCAACGCCCCATCCGCCGCGGCTAATCGTTGTATCTTGCGTTGCTCGGGTACGGAAATGAGGACATCGCTATCCGGATTGTCCGAAACCGATTTCGGTTCACCTGTCCAATCGGTTCCCACATGCCGTCGCCAAAGAACTTGTCCGGAAGTGGCGTTCATTGCGTAGACCGAGCCCTTTGCCCGTACGAAAATGGTCGAACCCGGAACCACAGCGGCGTCGGCTTTGCGACCAATCAATACCGCTATCTTCTGAACGTTGGTAGGTTCCGGGTCTGTGTTGACAATCGGCATCTGCGTTGAAGGAACAACTAGCTTCCGTTGCAATGCTGTCGCCTGACTGAGGAGTTCGGCAATCTTGGTGTCGGATTCCAGCGGGGGATACTTGCGAAGGATGTCTCGGCGGAGGTTATAGGTTTCCGCCACATTTTTGGACTCAACCGATTTGGTCATGTCTGCGATGGTCGCGGTCAGGTCCTCGCCCCGCTTGATATCCCGAATCAAGCGATTGCGGTTTTCCTCGATGGTCTTGATTCGAAGTTCGTTTTGGGTCCGTTCGGTTGTTCCGACATAACGAGGGTCTTGAATCAACTCCAATTGCTTGTCCATCTTTTCGATCAAACCCTTTCGGTCGGCAATCGACTGGACGTTTTCGATCTTCATGACAAACTTTTCCGCAATGCGGAGTAGCGTGTCGGTAACGTCACCTCGGAATCGTCCGAGAGCTTCCTCGTTGGTAATGGTCGGCAATACCTCCTGGCACACCTTTGACGCGACTGCTGGATCGGCGCCTTTCTCAGCCTCCTGTCGGACCTTTGAAAGGGCGGAAAACACTCGTGCTTCGCTGGCACGAAGGTCGGTCACAAAGCTCGCAGCAAAGTCAGAAAAACCCTTGCTCGCGCGTTCGTAGTCTTGTGCTTTGTAGGCAGCTTCCGCTTGCTTGAACGCTTCGTCTGCGTTGCCCTGTAAAAACCACACGGAGAGAAATACGAATGGAATGATCAATAGCGCGACGACAAACCCATAACCGATGATTCGGTAGGATTCCCAAGCGCTCTTTTTCTTGACTCGGGTATCCCTGACCGCGCGTATCGGCATATCATCGAAATCGATTTGCTTTTTCTTTTTGCGTGACGGCTTCACGCTGGCCACTATTTCGACTTCTTCGACCCCGTCGTCGATGACTTCAACCACCTCGACGTCGTTGCTCACCTCGACAACCTCACTGGGCAGCAAGTCTTCGACCGAATCATGATCATCGATCGGTTCCGGCTCCAGCGGCTTACCACCGCGCAAAGCCACCGACGGATCAGGCTTGGAGCTGCCGAGAGATTCGTTGAGTTCGGTCACCAACTTGGTAGCTTGAAAACGCGTCAACTGTCCGTTGTCTACCAGCAACTTCGCAATTGCTTCGGGTGTGACCCGGATCTTTGACTGTTCTACCTGCCGGTACAGCTCAACGATAATCTCCGGGTCGAGCAGACCTCGGCTCTCTAACAGGGCGATAAACTGCGATGCTGCCATCGATTAATTAAACTCCTCGACCACGGTCACTTGGATACTACTGAAGGCTTCTTTCTCGTCCACATACAGGGCTGCTACGACAGCCACATACATGGACTCCACATGAGTTTCGAAATCAAGTATGGGTGCGCGCCATCTCTTACGGAACATACGAGTGCAGTTTTGTCCATGTAGGCAGAGATCCGAAAACGAGAAGAATTGGTACAGCGGGACGTCGAATAGGGCAGTCTTTAGGAAGAGCCTTAACAGCAACCCTATGATAGCCAAAGCCTAACCGTTTGAGGATCGCTTAGTCGGATATTTCCGATGGAATTGATCCTTTCAACTGCCAAATGCACGGGCGGGACCTTTGCTAGCTGCGCTCCGCTATTCCAAGTAAGTCGTCCAAAGAGCCGCTTGAGCATATTGCTGAATCAATGCGTCCCCTTTTTCGGGCGGACAATTTCCCGACTCAATCGCGGCCCGGATGCGTTTGCTAAACGCTTCCTGAAGATGTGGGACGTCGTATCGAGCGAACGACACCATGTCTTGAATCCGGCTCCCCGGAACAATCTTCGATACGTGAAATCTTCCATCGGATTCCATGAAGATCTGCGCTTCATTGGGCAATCCGAAGAGATTATGGTACGAACCCATCACCTCCTGATAGGCGCCAAGCAAAAAGAGACCAATGTAGTAGTCTTCGTTTTCTCGCCATTCCGGCAACTCAAGCGTTTCCTTCACGTCCTTAAGATCCACGAACTTATCGATCTTGCCATCCGAATCGCAAGTCACATCCACCAAAGTCGCGAAATCCACTTTGGATTCCTGCAATCGATGCAATGGAATAACGGGAAACAATTGCCCGATCGCCCAAGAATCCGGTGCGGATCGAAACAACGAAAAATTACAAAGGTACTTAGCGGCAAGCACTCGCTTTACCTCCTCAAACTCCTCATTCGGAGTACGCGATTGCTCTGCCTCTCGAAGCGCTCTAGCACATACCTCCCAATAAAGCACCTCTCCCTTGGCCCGGTCCTCAAGTGATATCAGTCCCAAGTTGAATTGAGTATGCAATTCGTCCTTCAGCTCGACCGCGTCATGGTAGTACTCGAAATAGTTTTTGCCGTTGATCTCATCGCACAATCCTTTTAGCTCGGTGATCACCTGTGGATCATCGGCATCGATCAACACCACCGGCTGGTCATCCGCAAAGGTCTCGATCTCCTCTCGAATGGAAACGACCAGAACCGTATGGTAAGCAGTCATCATACGACCGCTTTCTGTTACCAAATTGGGATGCGGTACGTTTTCTTCGTCGCAAACTGTCTGGACTGTGTAGACCACATCGTTTGCAAACTCTTGAACCGTGTAGTTCATGGACGATTCGAAACGCGTCTTGGAACCGTCGTAATCCACACCAAGTCCTCCACCGATGTCCAAGAAATCGACAGGTAGTCCCAATTGATGAATCTTGGCGTACACACGGGCGGCTTCTTTCATTGCGTTCTTCACTCGCTTGATGTCGGTAATTTGCGAACCGATGTGAAAATGGAGCAACTTGAAATACTGCTCTTTCTTGTTCTCTCGCAAAAGCCGTACGCATTGGATGATCTCCGAAGTGGTAAGGCCAAACTTGGCGGAATCACCCCCAGAACTCGCCCACTTGCCAGAGCCTCGGGTGTACAACTTTGCCCTCAAACCGATCCACGGGCAAACGCCAGTCTCGTTGGCGACCCGCAGCAGCATCTTCAATTCGTTCAGTTTTTCGACGACGATGACAACGCGTTTCCCGGATTGGACCGCGAGCGAAGCCAATCGACAGAACGCTTCGTCCTTGAAACCGTTGCAGATTAGCAGTGATTCAGGAGTCTGATCCTGAGCCACAGCCGCATACAATTCGGCTTTCGAGCCGCATTCGAGCCCAACACGACACCGATCGCTTTCCTTGAGAAACTCTTCGACAACCTCCCGACGCGGATTCACTTTCATCGGAAAGACTGGATAATGCTTGCCCTTGTAACCAAACTGGTCGATTGCGTCTCGGTATGCCCCAACCAAAATCCGGAGTTGGTTCGTCAAGATCTGGGGAAATCGAAGGAGGATCGGCAACTGCACCTTCTTGTCTTTGACAAGGTGATCGACCAGGGCCTTGAGGTCGACATTGCGAGCATCCTGAGCGCTTGGCCTAGCGATAATGTTGCCAGCGTTGTTGACGTCGAAGTAACCGGCGGACCAGTTTTCGATTCCGTATGTGGAGTGAATACGCTGAATCGTTTCTTCGTTCATCCGAGCGGCTTTCCGTGTGAAGTAGATCTAGGGCGATAGACCACGAATTCTAACCGGTTTGCTGTGCCGCACTAGCACGGATTGGTGGGTTATCGCTTGGAACCACTCAAATCAATCGTGGCTGTCGTCCATTGCTTGCTGTCTCGGATCATAGCAAGGAACTGTGTCAGCTTCGCCTCTGTTGTCGGCTCGCCCAAATTTGGCTCAACGCTTGGACCACTTCCCCATTTGAAGCGCGGCCCAGTGTCCGTCGTAACTATTTCAAGTTCCCATCTTGCCTTTCCTGGTTTCAAAGACTGGTACACAATCACTTGGGATATCTTGCATTTTTCCTTTAAAGGTGCAAGCAGGCCACATAGTCCCGCCGCCTCCTCAATTCTCGGATCGCCGAAACTCTTGCCCGCTGGACTAATTGTGGTTGCCGGATCGCCAGCCGCGTGAAGGATGATGTATTGCGGGACATCAGCCGCGGTAAAGTTCGCTTCATCCAAAAGCACGCCTTCGAGATCAACGGGCAAGTAGCCAGCTTGGCTCTTTCCAGGGTTTTCGTCGTTAGCAGTATTAACGTGGACCATCGCGACGGGCATCCGATACTCTACCGTGATAGCGACCCCACCAGCCATCTTTTCTACACGGTGCGTCTTTCGAATTGCAGGGTGTGCGCCAAAGACGCGAACCAGCATTTCCGTTGTCTTCACATCCATTAGCGAGAGGCGAGACAATGAACCTCCCGTGAAAACTTCGTCCAAGACATTCGTTTTCCTAAGCCATGCCGGCTGATCGGTCAGGTAAATGTTTTCCTTCTTGAGACCGTAGTAGGCCATGTCTAGATTGTGAGCACCATAATACAGCCAGCCAAAATAGCCGAACACACAAAGCAACGACGGACCTACCATACTAAGAACCGCGGATCTGGGTATCGACCGAATCCATGAAACCAGATGGTTCCAGAAAATGGGTTGTTCGGGTCGTGATTTCAACTCCGCTGAAGCCATTCCGTTTTTTCGCTCCCAATCGTGATGAAGGTTGACAAGCCACTTCGGTGGCAGTCAGAGACTACCAGATTTGCAAATGCAACTGCAATTGCACTCCGGTCCGGTCTTTGACCCCGAGCAGAACCCTATCCAACAACGTGAGCACTTGATTGCTCGTTGCCCCCGAACTCGCGATTAGGTAATTTGGGTAACTTGAGCTGAGTCTCACGGCCCCTTCGATCGCGCCATTGAACCCAGATTGGTGCAATAACTCGGAGGCCTTATATCCGTCTGGATCGACAAATGCCAACGCAGCACATTCGGGGAAGCTCGGTTTTTTGCTTCGTTTTACAATCCAAAACGTTTGCTCACGTTTAGTCAAGCTACGGATATCACCGACCTCCAAACGAAATGTTGCCTCCAAAATGACCAGCTCGTCCAAACTGCTGACGCGGTGGGAAAAAGCCAGTTGCTTTCCCTTGACCTCAATGACCTCCCCTTCTTTGCTTAGCAGCTTAGCCGACTCGACCAAATGACCAATGTCACCATCGTCGGTCCCCGCGTTTCCTCGCAATGCTCCACCGATTGTGCCAGGAATTCCGACCAAATGCTCTAAACCTCCCAGGCCAGCTCCCACACTAAACGCAATCAAATGCGATAGCTTGGCACCGGCACCGCAAACAATTGTGTCCCCAACTTGTTTCATTTGAGAAAAACTGGGTGAGGTCAAACAAAACGTCGCGCCATCAAAACCCGATTCGCGAATTAACAGATTGGAACCGCCGCCAAGCACTCGCATCGGAATTGCAGAATGGACGCATTTTTGAACAACTTCGATGAGCTGCGCGGAATCATTTGGCTCGACGAGATACCGAGTCGGACCACCGATCTGTAGCCAAGTAAACGGTGCAAGCGATTGGTTTTCCCGAACTATTGCCCCAAAAGAGCTTAACGCACCGATCTCAAGCGAACCCATTTCCCACCTTTTCTGCAACCAACGATGTCACCCGCGACGAAATTCTATCGAAATTCTATCGAAACTCTACCTCCAAAATTGGATCATGAATCGACTCCCAACGCCAGACGACCTTAGTTGCACGACGCTCCGCGTCGTGATTTCCGCGACTTGGAGCATTGCTCAATGCCTGAGTAGCACGGGCGTCTCGCCACTATATACCCCACAACTTTTTTGGACCCCCGTGAGCTTGCTCACGGGTGAACAAGTTTTGAAATTAGATCGCCGATCCTCCCTAAAGCCACCCTTCTTCCACTCGCTCGCCGCCAATGGCGGCGAGCGAGTGGAAGAAGGGACGAGTGGCGGGGTTTCGGCGTGTTTTAACTCGCAAAACTTGGACTCATGCCAGACAAGCTGGCGTGGGGCCAAAGCACTTTGAAGTTGTGGTCACGCTTCATTGGTTTCTAAGCCACCCTGTGCCCATCTTACGTTTGGACAGGGTTATGTGAGGACCGATCCCCCACATAACCCAAAAGACCAACAAACAATCATCTAGCGGCTCTCGGATCGAACTCGCGACCAGAAAGACATCGCTAGCTATCTTCGCAACGGCAGGATTTCAGAAGCCTTGCGAATCAGTTCCTTAACTCTCCGCTCGCTCTGTATTCCAGTCAGCGAAAAACGCTTCCACCCTTGGTCCCCCTCGCAGAACACAACAATCTGCGGCAAGGTGTTTCCCTGCATGACCTGTTGAGCGATCTCGGGTTGAACATCTTTATCTACATGGGTAAAGACGACCTCCTTGAAATCACCAGCATCTTTCATCGTGTGGATTGTTTCCGACTTCATGGTTCGACATGCGGCGCACCAATTGGCACCGACAAGAATAACCAACGGTTTTTTCTCTTCCTGAGCTTTACGGTAGGCTGCATCGTATGGAATGTGCTCGTCCGAAGTGGTGGGAGCATTCAAAACAGCCAAAAGCGTCAATGCTGCAACATGCAACATCTTGGACCCCTTTCCTTGTTAGGCAAAAAAAATCATCACCTGAAGCTGCGAGGTCCATCTCGCCGCCCGCGAATATCCGTTCGTGAGCGTGCAGGCAAGTGCGTTGTTGCCAGCTGATCCCGGGTTGCAAAAAGTCAGGATGAGGATCGGAGTCCCAAGCCACTCAGTTGGTAAACTTTGCGGCCTAGGTAAGATCAGCTGGCGTCCGATAAGTTGGCAGTATAGGGCTCCAGCCCCACCCCGCAACCGCTTGACCCGCGTGATACTCCTTTGATTCGCCACACTTGCCACCGCAACTTGCGACAAATCATCCCGTGAAAGGCGTTGACATTGTAAACGCACCGGATAGCTAGCAAATTCGTCAAGTCTTTACGATCGCTGGACTTACGCTTTGTTTGAAAACCACCATTAAGAAGGGGTAGCAAATAGCTCACAAGAGGGGTTTATGTCGTGTGGGTGGCCGCAGAATAGGTTTTCAATTTAATTTGAATTTAAGCCAAAAAACAACTTCGCGTGGCCAAGTGTCTAGCCACTGATTTGTCTTTTCATGCATAAAAACGATCTTGCACCTCATTCCGCAGCGTACAAACATCGATAAACCCTAGAATGTTAAGTTACCATTGCTACACTAAGCCGCAGCTTGGTCCCGCACATGCGGAAGTACCACAAAAACGCTTTCCAATTCGATCCACTTAAATCCTCAGTCAAATGACCGATTCGCAAAACCAAACGGACTCGAACACTTCTTCCGAGAACACGACCAAACAGGCTCCCGCAACAGGTGGCGGTCCAATCAATTTGGAACAAATCCGTTTGATGCGTGAATCGCAGCAGGTGCGAATGGAACAGGATCAAAAAAGGCAAAACCGTAATGCGCCACCCAAGACTCGCCCGCCCCGCAGCCCATCCCCGGACGCAAGCGTTGCCCCAGGTAATGAGTCAGATGCGATTTCAATCGAACTCGCGCCCGAAAAAATCGATGCGGAAGCTTTAGCACCCCGATACCGTTCCAACAACGATTCCAACCCAATTGCGTCCAAGGTTCCGGTCCCCAGCGTGCGAGCTCGCGCCAGCGACGAAGAACAATCGGCACTCGATGCTGAACTGCTCGGGGCGGATCTAGATGGCTTGATGATCGGCGACCGAATGCTTCGCGTTGGACGTTCGCTTGAGGACGGATCGCGACATCAGGGCAAAGTCATCAAAGTCCACAATGCAAACGTTTTCATTAGCCTCGGCGGACCGGACGAAGGGGTCGTGCCACTGCTGCAGTTCGACACTCCGCCTACCGAAGGCCAAGCGGTCGATTGCTTGATTCGCGCCTTCAATCAAGAAGAAGGGCTCTACGACCTAGCCATTCCAGGGGAAACCGTTGCTGTAAACGACTGGGACGACCTGATCGAGGGATCTGCGGTCGAAGCCAAGGTCGAAAGCGCCAACACGGGCGGCGTTGAGGCCATGGTTGGCAACGTTCGCGGATTCATTCCAATCAGCCAACTCTCGGAATTTCGAGTCGAAACCGCTGCAGATTACATCGGACAAAAGTTGATTTGCATTATCACGGAGGTCAATGTAAGACGAGGAAATTTGGTGCTGAGTCACCGAGCGGTTCTCGAAAGGGACAAAGCAGCCAAACGCAAGGAGAGACTGGCAGCGTTAGAAATTGGCGAAACGTGCGACGGAACCGTTCGCAAAGTCATGGACTTCGGAGCGTTCGTGGATATCGGCGGCCTTGATGGAATGATCCACATTAGCCAACTCTCCTGGGACAAAATAAAACATCCTAGCGAAGTCGTTAAGGAAGGGGACAAAATCCAAGTGCGCGTCGAAAAAATCGATGTCGAAACAGGCAAAATTGGTCTCTCCTACCGTTCGCTTCAAGAAAACCCTTGGACCGACGTCGATGCCAAATTCCCAATCGGGACGCTCGTTCGCGGTACCGTCACCCGACTCGCCAATTTCGGCGCGTTCGTTCGACTCGCAACCGGTATCGAAGGCCTCATCCATATCTCCGAACTGGCCCACAAGCGTGTTGCCAACGTTGCGAACATCCTCAAAGAGGGCGAGGAAGTCGAGGTCAAGATTCTGACTGTCGAACGTGAAAATCAAAGAATTGGCCTCTCGCTTAGAGCGACCCAAGCCAAACCAGAGTCCGCAAACGCCGCTTCAAAACCGGAACCAGAAGATGAACCGAAGCGAGAACCTGCTGTTCGCAAATTCCAAGGGACACTCAAGGGTGGAACGGGCTTGAACAACGGCGGCGAACTATTCGGTTTGAAGCTTTAGTACCGCAACTCTTCGTGGGATAGGCTTCCAGCCTGTCGCTTTGAAAATGACAGGCTGTAAGCCTATCCCACGTCAAAAATCGGACACTTATTGATCGACTGACCCTTAGTTGCCTGACAGTTCCGAGTTGTGGTACCAGCCTAATCCAAAAACTCGACCCACTTGCCATCGATCCATCGCTCCTGAGGAGTGAATCTCGACTTATAGCTCAGATGGCGATTCTCGGAAACGTACATCCCTAGGTAAGCGAATTGACGCCCCGTATGCCGAGCAAATTCAATTTGCTTTAGAATCGAATACGTTCCCACGGAGAGCTTGGAATGGCGAGGGTCAAAGTACGTGTAAACGGCCGACAGCGAAGTGCGGCCACAGTCTACGATGGAGACCGCGATCAATTCGTCCTTCATCCAAAAACTCAATTCAACGCTCTGAGCCAAGCAGCTATCCACGAGGAAATTTTCATAGTCCTCGGAGCCATACATACTCTCTGCGGCTCCCAAACCTCGCTCGGTCCGATGAAGATTAAATAGTGCGAGGCGTTGTTCGTCTGAGCCAGGTCGAGCAATTCTGATTTCTAAGCTCTGGTTGCCTCGCTTCAAAACTCGCTTGAAAGAATCCCGCCAAAGGAATCGGTGGACGTCGACGCGAGACGGCTCACAAGCCGAGCATTCATGACACTCGGTATGGTACAAGAAAACGCCTGAACGACGGATTCCACCTGCTAGAACGTGGTCAAACTCGTCCAAGGTCAACATCCGCAATGGCAACTTCAGAGGCAAATTCGCGCTGCGATTCTCGAGATACGAGCATTCGTGCTCATTCGGGATGGTATCCGCGATAGGGAGCGAAGGAGGAAATCGCGAAACGGTGGGGTTTGCAACTGTGGG
>Ga0163144_10019370_pt1 | contig 13689 bp, 24 predicted proteins | sample OliLak19BULKMAT1_FD_123175 | JGI IMG/M metagenome (GOLD analysis project Ga0163144, IMG submission 123175) | Freshwater microbial mat bacterial communities from Lake Vanda, McMurdo Dry Valleys, Antarctica - Oligotrophic Lake LV.19.BULKMAT1 | ecosystem: Environmental > Aquatic > Freshwater >... | reverse complement strand
TCACGATCATCGACGACCTGAAATTCGCATCCCCCAAGACCAGCGAGATGGCCGCGATCCTGAAAGCGGTCAATTGCGACGGCAAGTCGCTGTTGATCGGGTTGGCTGGGTTGGACAAGAACGCCTACATGTCCGCTCGGAACATCGACAAGGTCGAGATTTCGCCGGTGAGCGATTGGAACGCCTGGGCCATTTTGAAACCCAAGCGGTTGTTGATCACCAAGGCGGCCCTGGATCAACTCAGGGAAGATGCGGAAAAGACGCCCAAGTCGCGAAAACAGTTGGAAATGCAAGCGGAAATGCAGTCGGCCTCCTAAGCATGGAGCGTCAGTCCCCTGGTAAGCAAGCAATTTTGGAATTCACGCAGGTGCGGTTATGGCGATGCGACAAAACGGGGCAATCAACGACGTGCAAGGCGGCATTGGCGAGCTGGCTCCGCATCAGATTTTGATCAAGCCTCTGGTCACCGAAAAGGGGACCGAGCAGGCGGAAAAGAACAATGTGTACGCTTTTCAAATCAACGCGCAGGCCACCAAGTTCGATGTCCGCCGCGCGGTTGAGGCGATGTTTCATGTTGAAGTGGTGAGCGTGGCGATCCAAAACCGCAAAGGAAAGCCCCGCCGCATCCGTGCCCGGATGGGAAAGACGGCTCCTTGGAAGAAAGCGATTGTGAAGCTCGGTCCCGATCACAAGATCGAGTTCTTCTAAATCGTCCCGGCATCCGGATAACTGATTTTGGCCGGCTAACTGATTTTCGGTACACGCTCAAGAAACGCAAATAGCAGGCCAGACAAGCAATCGTTCCCGTCGGTTTGAATAGCGGGCATTGAACCAGGAATTTCGCAGTCATGGGTATTCGACGCTACAATCCGACTTCTCCCGGCCGCCGCGGCGCGACCGTGAGCGATTTCGCCGAGTTGACGCCCGGTTATCAGGTCGAAAAGGGCCTGACCTTCCGCAAGAAGAAGCATGGCGGCCGGAATAACCAAGGGGTCATTACGGCGCGGCATCGCGGCGGCGGCAGCATTCGTCAATTTCGCGTGATCGATTTTCATCGCACCAAGGATGGCGTGCCGGCCAAGGTCGAGTCGATTCAGTATGATCCCAATCGTTCGGCGCGGATCGCCTTGCTGGTTTACGCCGACGGCGAGAAGCGTTACATCATCGCCCCCGAAGGGTTGAAGCAAGGTTCCGTTGTGCAAAGCGGTCCCGATGCGCCCCCGAATCCGGGCAATGCGATGCCGTTGCGGAACATTCCGTTAGGGATTGCGGTTCACAATATCGAAATGCAGCCAGGCCGCGGGGCGCGGTTGTGCCGCTCGGCCGGCTCGAGCGCAACCCTGATGGCCCGCGAGGCCGATTGGGCCCAGATCACGCTGCCGAGCGGCGAAATCCGCCGGATCCCCTCGTCGTGCCGCGCCACCATCGGAACGATCGGCAATTCCGATCACATGAACGTGGTGATTGGCAAGGCGGGACGCAATCGCTGGAAGGGGATTCGTCCCACGGTCCGCGCTACCGCGATGAATCCGACCGACCATCCCCACGGCGGTGGTGAAGGACGGACCAAGGGTGGCCGCCATCCGGTCAGCCCCACGGGCAAAAGCGCCAAGGGGGGCGGCACCCGGAAACGACGGAAACCGAGCAATTCGTCGATCGTGCGTCGGCGTCGTTCGCGGCGTTACGGCCAGATCAAGATTCCCAATTAGCAATGCCTTGGCGGCCTGACAAAGGTCGCTGTGATTAGTTGATCAGTGTCCACTCCGGCAAGCATCGCGGCGCGGAAGTTACGGAGCCAATTGAGCTATGAGTCGTTCATCGAAGAAGGGTCCCTACGTTGACCCCAATGTTTACGCCAAGGTCGAGGCCCTCAATAACACAGGCCGCAAAGACCCGATCAAAACGTGGGCCCGCGCCTGCACGATTGTGCCGGAGTTCATCGGCCACACTTTCATGGTTCATAACGGCAAGACGCACTTAAAGGTGTATGTGACCGAAGAGATGATCCTCCACAAGCTGGGGGAATTCGCTCCGACCCGCACGTTTAAGGGACACAGCGGCAAGAAGAAGGAAGAGTCGAAGAAGTAGTCTGGCCGCTCGGTTGATTTGCGGTGCAAGCGGTTTGGGTTTGTGACAGTTTTTGTTTTTCGTGTCGCGGTCTTGGCATCGCGACGACGAGATTGACGGGATTTCCGAGGACGACGGTCATGGCAGCATACATAGCCACACATCGATTTGCCCGCATCAGCGCACGCAAGGTTCGCCCCTTGGCCGATTTGGTGCGCGGGAAGTTCGCCGACGAGGCGTTGGACATTTTGCGTTACATGCCGCAGCGCGGCGCGCGATTGCTGGAAAAGGTGATCCAAAGCGCGATGGGGAACGCCGAATCGCAAAACGAACGCGAGCTCGATGAGTTGGTCGTTTCCGACGCACGCGTCGATCAAGGACCGATGCTCAAGCGCGTCCGCCCGCGTGCGCGGGGGATGGCGTTTATGATTAAGAAGCGGATGTCGCACATTCAGGTGTCTCTGGAAGTGCTGTAATTTCCGTTGCGGTAAGCGCCGGATTCAATTCAATCCCCGGTCACGGTTTCAATTCACGATCAATTTGGGAACGCGAACAGGTAAGCCATATCATGGGTCAAAAAGTCAATCCCATCGGATTTCGCGTCGGCGTCATGGAAGGCTGGAAAAGCCGCTGGTACGCCAACAAGCAGGAATTCAAGGATCTGCTTCAGGAAGACCTGAAGATCCGCAAATACGTGAAGAACAAGTTCAAGTTCGCCGGGATCCCCAAGATTGAAATCGAACGGACTCGCGACGAAGTGAAGGTGATCGTGTTCGCCGCGCGACCGGGGGTGATCATCGGCCGCAAGGGTTCGGATGTGGAAAAGCTGCAAGAGGAATTGCAAAACCTCTTGGGCCGCCGCATCAACATCAAAATTGAGGAAGTGGGCCGTCCCGAAATTCAAGCCCAGTTGGTGGCCGAAGACATCGCCGAACAGTTGGCCAAGCGGGCCAGCTTTCGCCGCACGATGAAACGGGCCACGGAGACCGCCATGGAAGGGGGGGCCAAGGGGATCAAGATCCAATTGGCCGGGCGGTTGGGCGGCGCGGAAATGGCCCGCCGCGAAAAGTCGACTGAAGGCTCGATGCCTCTTTCGACGTTGCGGGTCAAGATTGATTACGGTTTCGCCGAGGCCGCCACCGCTCAGGGGCACCTCGGGGTTCAGGTTTGGATTAACCAAGGTACATACGACGAGGTGGCCGATGGCGTTAATGCCCAAGAGAGTCAAGCACCGAAAAAGCCAAAGAGGACGTATAAAAGGTGAGGCGACGCGGGGCAACCGCGTGGTTTACGGCGACTTTGGCTTGCAGACGACGCAAGGGGGTTGGATCAGCGCGCAAACGATCGAAGCCGGTCGTGTGGCCGCCAGCCAATACCTACGCAGCGAAGGCCGGTTGTACGTCCGCATGTTCCCCCACAAATCGATTACCGCCAAACCGCTGGAAACCCGCATGGGGACCGGCAAGGCCGAACCCGATTATTGGGCAGCGGTCGTCAAGCCGGGACATGTGCTGTACGAGATCGGCGGCGTGACGGAAGAAGCGGCACGAATGTGCTTATCGCGTCTGGCCCACAAGATGCCGGTGCGGGTGCGGTTCGTCAAGCGTCGCCAGGCTGTGTAGAGAGCGGCGCCTGATGGGATCGCGGCCTCACGCGGCGAGGCTGGCGTTGGTTCGCAGTGAATTCGGTTCAATGTGATTTTTGTTTAGCGACAGGGTGCGGTCATGGAAACGTTAGAAGACTTACGGCAGATGAGCGATGAGCAGCTCCAGTTGACCTGGAAAGATGCCGCTGAATCGTTGTTTCGGCTGCGGTTGCAAAAAGCGACCGAGCGGCTAGACGTCCCCAGCGAACTCCGCCGCAATCGCCGCTTGATTGCGCGGTGCCAGACGTTGCTCAATCAGCGGAAGCAAGCCGTCAGTGTTTAAGCAAACCATGTTTAAGCAAACCATTCGGCCTTAGGCGAATTCAAATCCACAGAACATTCAGTGACTTGTAGCGGAATTCGGTGAGTTATGGCAAAGCGTATCGCGGTGGGCGTGGTCATGAGCGACAAGGCGGCGAAAACCCGTCGCGTGGAGTTGCCGCGCCAAGTCCGGCATCCCAAGTACGGCAAAATTTTGCACCGCAAAACGATCTGCTACGTACACGACGAGAACAACGAATCGAAGCACGGCGACACTGTGGAAATCCGCGAATGTCCACCCAAGTCGGCCAGCAAGAGGTGGGAACTGGTACGGATCGTGGCCAAGAGTACGGCGGTTGACCTGCAGGCGATGCGTGCCGCGGCCAAATTGGAAGCCGCCTCCAAAGCCGAAGAAGCCGCCGTCGTCGCCAAGGGAAAACACGCTTAGTCCAGTTCAGGGTGCCGCTGGTAGCTTGCTTCCAGTGTTAAACTTGCATGGGAATTCACGAGTGGACAAGCCGTTCGTGGCATCCGCCGGTAACGCTCCCGCCCAGGGTTAATTTGAGCCGCCGCGTTTTTTACCGGCGGCATACGATTCAGGTGATCCGATGATACAAATGCAAACCCGCTTGACCGTGGCGGATAACACGGGCGCTAAAGAAGTGATGTGTTTCAAAGTCCTGGGGGGCAGCAAGCGCCGCACCGCAGGGCTGGGCGACGTCATCATTTGCAGCGTGAAGTCGGTCATCCCGGGCAGCGACGTGAAGAAAAAGGCGATCGTCAAGGCTGTAGTGGTCCGCTGCCGCAAGCCGGCACGTCGGACCGACGGCAGTTATGTGCGGTTTGACAGCAACGCCGTGGTGTTGATCGACAACGACAAAAATCCCCGCGGCACCCGCATTTTCGGGGCGGTGGCCAAAGAACTGCGGGATCGCAATTTCATGAAGATTGTCAGCCTCGCCAACGAGGTGGTGTGATGCAAATTAAAACCAACGATATCGTTTCGATTTTGACCGGCATGAACAAGGGAGCCCAGGGGAAAGTCCTCAAGGTTCACATTGTCCGCGGTTTGGTCCTGGTCGAAGGGATCAACAAAGTCTTCAAGCACATGAAGAAGAGCCGCCAAAATCCGCGCGGTGGCCGGCTCGAAAAAGAGATGCCCGTCCAGATCAGCAACGTGATGCTGATCTGCCCGAAGTGCGGCCAACCCGCGCGAACCGGGATCAAGCTCAACGCCGACGGGAGTAAGTACCGCGTCTGCAAGAAGTGCTCAGGCGAGATTGGGCAATTGAGCCGCTCGAAAGCGGCGAAAGCCGCCGCCAAGTAGCGCTGTTGTTCGCGGACCTTGTCCCCATTCGGTTTTCCGCACATTTCGTCATCGTTTTCGTCAGTGAGTTTTGAGTCATGGCTAAGAAATCCAAAGCCGCCGACGTTGCCGTCGCCGAAGGGCCGCCGCCCGTGCCGCGCTTGCTGGAGCATTATAAAACGACGGTGCTTCCCCAATTGTCGCAGAAGTTCGGCCGCACTAATCCCATGGCCTTGCCGAAGATCCAAAAGATAGTGGTGAACATGGGCGTGGGAAGCGCCACGGTCGAAAAGAAGCATTTGGAAGAGGCCGTCGCGGCTTTGACCCAAATCACCGGCCAAAAGCCGTTGGTCACCAAGAGCCGTGTCGCGATCGCGGGCTTTAAGCTCCGCGAAAATTTGCCGATCGGCTGCAAGGTCACGATCCGCGGCATTCGGATGTACGAATTTTTAGACCGTTTGATCTCGTTGGCGTTGCCCCGCGTGCGCGACTTTCGCGGCTTGCCGCTCAACGCGTTTGACGGCAAGGGAAATTACAGTCTCGGCTTGAGCGAACAACTGGTGTTTCCGGAATTGAACCCGGACAAATATACCCGCCCCCAGGGGATGAACATCACGATTTGCGTTTCCGGCGACAGCAACGACGAATCGCGCGAATTGCTTCGCGGTTTGGGTTTGCCGTTCAAGGCCGAGGAAACCAAAGAGAAAAAGTAACCGCGGAAGAACACCCCGCGTTTGAACATCGGTGGCTGGACGGCCCGCGTCAACAACCGCGGGCAAGCGAGTGATCCTCCCGTTAGGAATGACCATGGCAAGTACCGCGAAGATGGTGAAGGCGCTGCAGAAGCCCAAATTTTCCACCCGCTTGAATCGGCGGTGTTTGGTTTGCGGCCGGCCGCGCGCCGTGTACCGCAAGTTTGGGTTGTGTCGTATTTGTTTCCGGAAGATGGCCGACCAGGGTGTGATCCCCGGCGTGCGCAAGGCGAGTTGGTAAAGGGACCCGCAAGACCATGATGACAGATCCGATCGCCGATATGTTAACGCGCATCCGCAACGCGGTGCGTATTGAACGGCCCGTGGTGGAGATGCCGGTTTCCACGGTAAAGCGCGGCTTGGCCGAAGTGCTCAAGCGCGAGGGCTTTATCTGGGACTGGCAGGAACTCGAATCCCAGCCGGTCAATCAACTCCGCCTGGAATTGAAATACGGCCCCAACGGGGAACGCGTGATCCGCCACATCAAGCGGGTCAGCAAACCAGGTCGGCGCGTGTACAGCCGCTCGGCCGGCCTCAAACCCGTGCTTAACGGCTTGGGCATTTCGATCCTCAGCACTAGCCGCGGCGTGATCAGCGACCGCGAAGCGCGGCAGCAAAAGCTGGGGGGCGAAGTCCTCTGCGAGTTGTGGTAAGCGAGTCCCCCTCGTTTGCATGCAGCGTGAATAATCAATGACTTATCGACCGCGACAAACGATCCCATTCCGATTTTTGCCCCCAGCGAATCATGTCACGTATAGGTAAACTGCCGTTGCCGATTCCCGCCGGCGTGAAAGTCGCCGTTAGCGGATCGCAGGTCAATGTCGAAGGCCCGCTAGGAAAGCTCGCGCAGGAGTTTCATCCATTGGCTAAGCTCACCCATGACGAGTCGGGCAATCGCCTGATCGTGGAACGGGCCGATGAATCGCGGCTGGGCCGCTCGATCCACGGCCTGACCCGCGCCTTGCTCAAAAACATGATCGATGGCGTCACCAAGGGTTACGAAAAGAAGTTGGAAATCGTCGGCGTCGGTTACCTGGCCGCGGTTCAAAAGGACATCCTGCAACTGCGGGTGGGTTTCGCCAACGAGTTGCAGATTCCGATCCCGACCGAATTGAAGGTGACCTGCCCCGATCAAACGCATATTGTGATCAAAGGGATCGACAAGCAAATGGTCGGCCAGTTCGCCGCCGAAGTGCGTGCCAAGCGGAAACCCGAACCGTACACAGGGAAGGGCGTCCGTTACGAAGGGGAACAAGTCCGCCGCAAAGCGGGCAAAGCCGTTACCAAGTAAGGGGCCGTTACCAAGTAAGGGGCCGTTACCAAGTAAGGGGCCGCCGTCACCAAGTAAGGGGCTGTCACAAGGTAATCGGTCGTCACGAAGCAGCGGTCAGTCACGTTGTAAAGTTGAAAGAAGCCAATCATGGACCATCAAAGCCGCAAATACAAACAACGCCAGCGTCGCCGTTTCCGCGTGAGCACCAAAATCCGCGGCACGACCGAACGACCGCGCCTCTGCGTTTTCCGCACGCTCAAGCACATGTACGCCCAGGTGATCGACGATTCGCTCGGGCGAACGCTGGTCTCGGCCAGCACGCTAGATGAGCTAATCAAATCCGGCGCTCCCAACGGTGGCAACGCCGCCGCCGCGCAAGCGGTCGGCAAAGCGGTCGCCGAGCGGGCCTTGGCCGCCGGTGTGAAGCAAGTCTGCTTCGACCGCCGCGAGTTCAAGTATCACGGCCGAATCGCCGCGCTGGCCGCTGCCGCGCGCGAAGCCGGATTGAGTTTCTAAGTCAACAAGCCCGGCATTTATTCCAACGAGCGATTTTCCCCAGCTCCCATTTAGATCAGTAAAGCGAGATTGCACACGTGGCAAAAGAATCAAATCGAGGTGAATTGACCGATAAGGTGATCGCCATTCGCCGTTGCGCGACGGTGGTCAAAGGGGGGCGCCGCTTTAGCTTCGCCGGAATGGTCGTGGTCGGCGACGGCCGCGGCAAGGTCGGCTGGGGTTACGGCAAAGCCAACGAAGTCCCCCCCAGCGTCGAAAAAGCGACCAAAGACGCCACCCGCAACATGCGGCCCATTCCCTTAGCGGGGAATACGATTCCGCATGTGGTCATCGGGCGATACGGCACGGCCAAAGTGGTGCTCCTGCCGGCTAGCCCCGGTACCGGGATAATCGCCGGAGCGGCGGTCCGCGCGGTTTGCGAAGCGGCCGGCATCCACGATATCCTCAGCAAATGCTTCGGCTCGACCAATGCTTTGAACCTAGTCAAGGCGACCATGGATGCCTTGTCTCAATTGCGGACGCGGGCGGAAGTCGAACGTCTTCGCGGAGTGACCCTATCATGAATATTGCCGATGTCAATTTTGGAATTAAGAAGCACAAAAAGCCCAAGCGTCTTGGCCGCGGTCCCGGATCGGGCCACGGCAAAACGTCGGGCCGCGGGCATAAAGGCCAAGGCCAAATTTCCGGCTGGAAACAATCCGTGGTCTTTGAAAGCGGCGGCAGCCCGCTGGTGCGGCGAATCCCCAAGCGCGGATTCAACAACCGCTGGGCCCGCGACGTGTTCACGGTCAACCTGGGAAATATCGACAAGCTTTTCGCGGCGGGCGAAGAAGTGACCATCGCCAGCTTACGGGACAAAGGCTTGATCAACGGCCGGTTCGATTTCCTGAAGATTCTCTCGAACGGAAACCTGACCAAAAAGCTGAAGATTTCGGCCCATCGGTACAGCGCGGCCGCTAAGGAAAAGATTGTCCAGGCCGGGGGAGAAGTCATCGAACTGCCGCCTCCGGCTCCAGTTGTCAAAAATAAGCAAAAAAGTTAAATTGAAGAAGGCGGTCGGGCCGAAACAACGGATTTGGGTTGGCACATTCGGCCCGCGACTTCTGGGTGGGTGGGCCGGTTGGAGTACGACCGCGAATTTGGAATCGTAGGATTTGGCATCGGCCACAGCGAAAGCTCTGTGGCTGATTTTTTGTCGGTTGCCGAATTTTCCCCGCGTCACGGTCTCCGCTCTCGTGTTCGGGTCCGATCCCACGATTTTGCCTGTCACGGTTGAGCGGGTCGCTTTTTTTGGCGCGGCGACGCGCTTCGCTCCCGCCCGCGCCGTGCTACAATCGCGGTTCGCGAACGAATCCCGACAATTATCCCCGGTTACCATCTTTCCGGTGTCCCAACCATGCTCGAAAAACTGCGGGTGGTCTTCACGATTCCCGAACTGCGTCAAAAGATCTTTTTGACGTTGATCTTATTGGCCGTTTATCGAATTGGCTGGCAGGTCACGCTGCCGGTCTTTAACCAAACGGTCATGCGGAACCAGCAAAGCTCAGGCGGCTTCGCCGATTTGCTCAAGACGGTCGCCGTGTTCAGCGCCAGCGATTTGCAAAACGCCACGATCTTCGGCCTGGGAATCATGCCGTACATTTCGGCCTCGATCATTTTGCAGTTGCTCGGAACCTTTTGGGGGCCGCTGGAGGCGTTGCAAAAGGAAGGCGAATCGGGCCGCAAGAAAATCAATCAATACACGCGGTACCTTACGGTCTTGCTCTGCTTCATCCAGAGTTGGTTTTATATCTCGTCCCAGGCGAGCCGGGATGGATTTGTGCTGACGCAATTCTTGGCCAACCCCAACAACTATCGCGACGGGATGCTCTTTAGCTGGCATTTTATTTCGGTCTTGATCATGACCGCCGGCACGGTCTTTCTGATGTGGTTGGGCGAGCAGATCGACGAATATGGCATTGGCAACGGGATCAGCCTGTTGATCATGGCCAACATTATTTCGGGCTTGCCTGGGGCGCTGTTTACCGCCCGCGATAATTTCACTTGGGAACTGGGAGGCGACGGCAACAACCGTTACGGCATTGAATTTGTGGTCGTGTTGATGGCGTTGTTCTACTTGATCGTGCTGGGGGTGATCCTCATGACCTTGGGGCAAAGGCGAATACCCACGCACAGCGCAAAGCATGTCCGGGGCAACAAGGTGTACGGCGGCACCAAGGAATATCTGCCGCTCAAGGTTAATCAATCGGGCGTGATGCCGATTATTTTCGCCAGCAGTTTATTGCTGTTTCCGCAATTTTTCCTGATTAAGATCGCGGAGTTTTTTCCGGATAGCACGTTTTGGAACGTCGTAGGCGGCGCGTTTCGGGATCACACGACGTTGACCTACAATTTGTTGTTCATCGCGTTGGTTTACTTTTTCTGTTACTTTTGGACGGCGATCAGCTTCAATCCCAAAGACATCGCCGACAATTTGAAGAACATGGGGGCGTTTATTCCGGGGCATCGGCCCGGCACGCCGACCGCGAACTACCTCGAAAAAGTGATGGTCCGGATTACCTATATCGGCGCGGCCTTTTTGGCGATCGTGGCGATCCTGCCTTCGATCGTGAGCGCGAATATCGACGTGGGACCGCAACTCTCGGTGTTTTACGGGGGAACCAGCCTGCTGATCGCGGTGAGCGTGGCGTTTGACCTGGTTCAGAAAATTGACAGCCACCTGGTGATGCGGAATTATCGCGGTTTGTTGCAGTAACCCTTTTTCCGTGCTGGCGCGCCGGCACCGTCAGCGAGCGCTCGATTCAGGATCGGCACGGACATGCGGGTAATCTTTATCGGACCGCCGGGGGCAGGCAAAGGGACGCAATCCCAGCGATTGTTGCGTTACCTGGGCGTGCCGCATATCTCGACCGGCGAGATACTCCGCGACGCGGTCCGGATGCACACGACCGAGGGGCTGCTTGCCGAAAAATACATGAACGAGGGGCACCTGGTCCCCGATCCGATCATCATCAAGCTGGTCGGTATTCGCATGGATCAAGCCGATTGCAAAGTCGGCTGCCTGCTCGACGGTTTTCCCCGCACGCTGGGCCAGGCCCAGGCGCTCGACTCCTATTTACAAGGACGCGGCATTCCCCTCAGCGGCGTGTTGGAGCTTCGCGTCAACGAAGAGGTGTTGATCCAACGCCTGGCCGGCCGCGGCCGCACTGACGACGAACCGGCAGTGACCCGGCAGCGGTTCCAAACCTATCGCGAACGGACCGAGCCGTTGTTGGAGTATTATCAAGAACGCGGGCTGTTGGCCGCGATCAACGGCATCGGCACCACCGATGAAGTCTTTGAACGAATTAAATCCGCGCTCGACGGTTTTCAACGCCGCGCCGCCGCGGCCCGCCCGACAGATCCGACCAAATCCGCCTAGCCCATTCCCGTGTTGTGGTGCGCGATGCGCCGTCCGAATCAAAAAACCAACCAGCTTCCCAGCCTCAAATCGCCGCGCGAGTTGGCAATGATGCGCCGCGCGGGGATCGTCAATTGGGGCGCGCATCAATTGATCACGCGGTTGGTCAAGCCGGGCGTGACCACGCTCGAAGTCGATCAAGCGGTCGAGGCCTATTTCGCCAGTCACCAGGCGGTGCCGCTGTTCAAAGGCGTACCCGGAAAAATCCCCTTCCCCTCGGTCTGCTGCATTTCGGTCAACGACGAAGTGGTCCACGGCATTCCCAAGGGGCGGCAACTCCGCGAAGGGGATATCGTCAGCATCGACACCGGCTGTCGCTTGAACGGGTGGTGCGCCGATTCGGCCCTGACCCACGCGGTGGGAAAGGTTCATCCCGAGGTGCGGCGGTTGTTGGATGTCACGCTCGGTTGTTTGAACCTGTCGATCGACTTGGTGGGGAAGAAAAGCTTATGGAGCGATGTGGCGTCTGAGATGGCCGTGTTTGTTCGCTCGGCCGGTTTCAGCGTGGTCGAAAACTTCGTCGGCCACGGAATCGGCCGCGACATGCACGAAGAGCCGCAAGTTCCCAATTTTGTCAACGCCACCTTTCGCCGCAGCCACGATTTTCGCCTCGAGCCGGGTCTGGTGATCGCGATCGAGCCGATGGTCAACATGGGAAGCAAAAAGGTCAAACCGCTCTCCGATCATTGGACTCAATCGACTCAAGACGGCCGCCCCAGCGCCCATTTTGAGCATACGGTCGCGATCACCGAAAACGGCCCCTGGATCCTCACCGCCCCCCCCAAACCCGAGGAATTTGAGCTGTATCAGCTTCCGCTTATTGAATAGTCGCCGGTTGAACATTTGATTGTAAATCTATCTTGGGCGGCACAAGTGGCTTGTCCCCCCGTGTATAGTGCGTGATTTCGCAATTCACTAGTAGCAAGCTACCAGTGCCACCCTTCCAAAGACTCCCGACCCCTTCCATCCGCAGTCAAAAATCTTTTTGGTACGGGACTTGATAGGGGGGCAGAGAAACCGATATACTTGCCTTCTTCCACTTTTTTAGTACCGATTTCGGTCAGGATTGTGCAGTCATGAAAGTTCGCGCGAGTGTGAAACGGATTTGCGATGCCTGCAAGGTCGTGCGCCGCCGCGGCGTGGTCTTTGTGGTTTGCACCAATCCTCGTCATAAACAACGTCAGGGTTAAGGGTTACGCGTTCTTCGGCGGTTAGCTGGTGACGGTGATTTTCCCTGTTGATGATTTTTTGGAGTGCGGTGAGCTATGCCTCGGTTGATGGGTGTTGATATTCCGGCGGATCGCCCGACCGTGATTTCGTTGCAATATCTCTACGGCGTCGGGCCGGTGATCGCGCGCCAGTTGTGCCAAAAGGCGGGCGTCAATCCGCAAGGCAAAGCACGCGAAATGTCCGAAGCCGAAGTGGCTCGGATCGCCACGCTGTTGGATAAAGATTATGTGGTCGAAGGGCAGCTTCGCCGCCAGGTCGCGCAGAACATTTCGCGGCTCAAGGATATCAGTTGCTATCGGGGGATTCGACATCGCCGGAATCTGCCAGTTCGCGGCCAACGGACCCGCACCAACGCCCGGACCCGCAAGGGACCGAAGAAGACGGTCGCCGGGAAGAAGGGCGTGAAGGATCTAAAATAGTCCGGCGTCACGCGCTCACGGTTACCCTGGCCGCGTAAGCCGCGGCATCAAATCAAAACATAGCTCAAGGCGGATCCCTTCGCCCTTTCGTGAATTCCAACGCAGTCATTTCAGCGGAGTATTGAATCGTGGCAAAGCAGGGTGGACAACAATCGGCTTCGGCCGCCAACAAGCGGAAGAAGATTCGTCGCAATGTGACGACGGGGATCGCGCACATCAAAGCGACCTTTAACAATACCACGGTCACGATCACCGACGCCAAGGGTGACACGCTGTGTTGGTCCAGCGCCGGTACCAGCGGCTTTAAGGGGAGCCGCAAAAGCACTCCCTATGCCGGACAAGTCTCGGCGCAACAGTGCGCGGAAAAGGCTTCCAAGTTTGGCGTGAAAGAGTTGGAAGTCCGCGTGAAGGGTCCGGGCAGCGGCCGCGAAAGCGCGATCACCGCGCTGCAGGCCGCCGGGATGATGATCAAAAGTATCGAAGACGTCACTCCCCTGCCGCATAACGGCTGCCGCCCCCCCAAGAAGCGCCGCGTTTAGTTGATTTGCAATCGCCTTGTTCCCCGGACGGTTTCGCCCGCGAGATCAACAAGGGAGTTTTTGTTTTTTGGCCTCCGTTCCGGGCCCTGTTTGCCTCACTTTGAATTCCTGCCGCTCCCCGCGGAGCCGGCGATATCCGACACGAATTTAGGATTTTTGCGGCTATGGCTCGTACCACCGGACCCGTTTGTCGTTTGTGACGTCGCGACGGCTTAAAGCTC
>Ga0163144_10019369_pt1 | contig 13689 bp, 13 predicted proteins | sample OliLak19BULKMAT1_FD_123175 | JGI IMG/M metagenome (GOLD analysis project Ga0163144, IMG submission 123175) | Freshwater microbial mat bacterial communities from Lake Vanda, McMurdo Dry Valleys, Antarctica - Oligotrophic Lake LV.19.BULKMAT1 | ecosystem: Environmental > Aquatic > Freshwater >... | reverse complement strand
GCGAATGGCGCTGGCTTTCGAGCCGCCTGATTCATGCCGTGCACGACGAGCAACTTGCCGAGCATGGCGGCGGCGCTGGCGTGCGCGACGCAAATCTGCTGGAGTCTGCCCTGGCGCGGCCACAGCAACTCGCCAGTTACGGTGATCCAGACGCGGCTGACTTGGCGGCAAGTTACGGATTTGGCATTGCCCGCAACCATCCTTTTATCGACGGCAACAAACGAACGGCATTCGTCGCCGTGGAACTGTTCCTGGCGCTTGACGGATCGGAGTTGATTGCTGCGGATGCCGACGCAGTCATAAACATGCTCGCCTTGGCGGCTGGTCAGTTGACTGAAGCCGATTTTGCACATTGGATCAGGAGCAACCTGGCACCTTGACAAAGGTGCTTCTTCAGCACGCGCCATAGCGCGCCAAGATTTCGCGAAACACCGCGTTGCGCTCAGCGCCCACTGGAGTACCTTCGCCTGGCGGATGCGGTAGCGAGCGCATTGGGAGCGGCCCGGCAGCCTCCTAGAACAGGAAATAGCGTTGTGCCATCGGCAGGCTCACGGCCGGCTCGCAGGTCAACAACTCGCCGTCGGCGCGCACCACATAGGTCTGGGCGTCGATCTCCATCCTGGGCAGATAACTGTTGTGCACCATGTGCTGTTTGCGCACAGCGCGGATATTCTTGACGGCGTCCACCTGCTTGGTGAGGCCATAACGTTCTTTCACACCAGCGGCCAGCCCGGCCTGCGATACAAAGGTGATGGAGCCGCGTGCCAACGCGCCTCCAAAGGAGCCGAACATCGGCCGGTAATGCACCGGCTGCGGTGTCGGTATCGACGCATTCGGGTCCCCCATCGCCGCCATGGCAATAAAGCCGCCCTTGAGGATGAGCGCCGGCTTGACCCCGAAGAAGGCCGGTTTCCACACCACCAGGTCAGCCCATTTGCCGACCTCCACGCTGCCGATCTCGTGGCTCATGCCGTGGGCGATGGCCGGGTTGATGGTGTACTTGGCAATGTAGCGTTTGGCGCGGAAGTTGTCGTTGCGACTGCTGTCCCCGGCCAGGCTGCCGCGTTGTGCTTTCATCTTGTGTGCCGTCTGCCAGGTGCGCAGGATGACCTCACCGACACGGCCCATGGCCTGGCTGTCGCTGCTCATCATGCTGATGGCGCCCATGTCGTGCAGGATGTCCTCGGCGGCGATCGTCTCCTTGCGGATGCGGCTTTCGGCAAACGCCAAGTCCTCGGCGATGGACGCGTCCAGGTGGTGGCAGACCATCAACATGTCAACATGCTCGTCGAGCGTGTTCACCGTGTAGGGCATGGTCGGATTGGTTGAACTCGGCAGGAAGTTCGCCTCGCCCACCACCCGCAGGATGTCCGGCGCGTGGCCACCACCCGCGCCTTCGGTGTGGAAGGCGCACAGGCCGCGCCCCTTGGTGGCCGCAATGGTGTCCTCGACGAATCCGCTTTCGTTGAGTGTGTCCGAGTGGATCGCGACCTGGGTGTCGGTGGCGTCGGCCACATCCAGGCAATTGCTGATGGCCGCCGGTGTGCTGCCCCAGTCTTCGTGCAGCTTCATGCCGATCACGCCAGCGTTGACCTGTTCGTGCAAGGCCGCTGGCAGGGCTGCGTTGCCTTTGCCCAGAAAACCCAGGTTCATCGGGAAAGCGTCGGCCGCCTGCAGCATGCGTTCGATGTTCCACGGCCCCGGCGTGCAGGTGGTGGCGAAGGTGCCGGTGGCCGGTCCGGTGCCGCCACCGAGCATGGTCGTGATACCGGCGGCCAGTGCCTCCTCGATCTGTTGCGGGCAGATGAAGTGGATGTGTGAGTCGATGCCACCAGCCGTGACGATATTGCCCTCGCAACTGATCACCTCGGTGCCCGGGCCGATGACGATGTCCACACCGGGTTGCGTGTCCGGGTTGCCGGCCTTGCCGATGGCGACGATGCGCCCACCCCGGAGCCCAATGTCGGCCTTCACGATACCCCAGTGGTCGATGATCAGTGCATTGGTCATCACGCAGTCCACCGCGCCTTCGGCCCGGGTACGCTGCGACTGTGCCATGCCGTCGCGGATGGTCTTGCCGCCACCGAACTTGACCTCCTCACCATAACTGCCGGCGCGCAGGGTGTAGTCCTGCTCAACCTCGACCAGCAGGTTGGTGTCGGCCAGCCGAACCCGGTCACCGACCGTGGGCCCGAAGATCTCGGCATACGCGCGCCGTCCGATGGTTGCCATCAGGTGCTCCCCCCATCATTCGACGCGTCAACCGGTCCCTGGACCAGGCCTCTAAAACCAAACACCGTGCGTGCGCCACCAAAGTCCACCAGTTCCACCGTGCGCTGCTGGCCGGGCTCGAAGCGCACCGCCAAGCCGGAAGCGATGTTCAGGCGCATGCCGCGTGCGGCGCTGCGGTCGAACCCAAGTGCAGCGTTGGTCTCGGCAAAGTGGTAATGCGACCCAACCTGTATCGGACGGTCGGCGCTGTTTAGTACCACCAGGGTGATGCTGCGCCGGCCAGTATTGAGCACAAGCTCGGGGCCGTCTGTGATGAATTCGCCGGGGATCATGTGCTGGTCAATCCTTGCCGCCAGACAACCAGGCGGTCAGGCCGACCGCGACGGCCAGGGCGATGACGCCCCAGGTGTCGGAGGCATGCCAGTGGCTGCCGGTCAGCCCGTGGCCATCGTGTGCCAATGCGCCTGCCGACCATGCGGCCAGTGCAGAGGGAGTGCAGCGTCTCACAAAATGTTGCCATGCCATCGTGCGTGTTTTCGTCCGTGGTGTGAAGTGATCAGGGCCAGGTCGTCTAAATGATGGGCTGGTGGACCGTCACCAGTTTGGTGCCGTCGGGGAAGGTCGCCTCGACCTGGATGTCCGGGATCATCTCGGCGATGCCGTCCATCACGTCGGCCCGCGTCAACACGCTGCGCCCCTCACTCATTAGCTGTGCCACCGTTTTGCCGTCGCGTGCGCCTTCCATAACAGCGGCACTGATAAACGCCACTGCCTCCGGGTAGTTCAGCTTGAGCCCGCGCGCCTTGCGCCGTTCCGCGAGCAGCCCAGCGGTGAATAACAGCAGCTTGTCTTTTTCCCTGGGGGTCAGTTCCATTGTGCTTCTCTGTGTATCGCCAACGCGGTGTCGCGCGCCAACAATTGTGATGCAAGTCATGTGCCACCCCATTCCCATTCATCGCGGTGCATGCGGTGTTGTATGTCGCATGCTGGTGCTTGGGGACGCTGCATTCCGGTGCATGCGCATTGGCCGACAGCGGGCTGCCAGGCCTTTATTGCACCGCAGCAACTGCGGACGCGCGGTGGCACGAGCCTTGCGTAGACAGATTGACCGAATTTCCGGTTGTCGTTTATCCACTGGAGAAAATAATGAACCGTCGGGCCCCGCTCAAACTCATTACAGCGTCCATTGCCCTGGGCTTTGGACTCACCGGCGCTGCCACCGCGCAAAGCGGCGGCACCATCAAAGTCGGTATTCTGCACAGCCTCTCGGGCACCATGGCCATATCGGAAACCGTGTTGAAAGACACCGTGCTGATGGCGATTGACGAGATCAATGCCAAGGGCGGTGTCCTGGGCAAGAAGCTGGAACCCGTGGTCGTCGATCCGGCGTCCAACTGGCCGCTGTTCGCTGAAAAGACCAAGCAGTTGCTGGGCCAGGACAAGGTATCGGTGATCTTCGGCTGCTGGACCTCGGTCTCGCGCAAGTCGGTGCTGCCGGTGGTGGAAGAGATGAACGGGCTGTTGTTCTATCCGGTGCAGTACGAAGGGGAGGAGCTGTCCAGGAACGTGTTCTACACCGGTGCCGCGCCGAACCAGCAGGCGATTCCCGCGGTGGACTACCTGATGAGCAAGGAAGGTGGCGGCGCCAAGCGCTGGGTGCTGCTGGGCACAGACTATGTCTATCCACGCACCACCAACAAGATTCTGCGCGCCTATCTGAAGTCCAAGGGGGTGAAGGACACCGATATCGACGAGAAGTACACCCCGTTTGGCCACTCGGACTACCAGACCATCGTCGCCGACGTGAAGAAGTTTTCCGCCGGTGGCAAGACGGCCGTGGTGTCGACGATCAACGGCGACTCCAACGTGCCCTTTTACAAGGAACTCGGCAACGCCGGCCTGAAGGCCAAGGACGTGCCGGTTGTGGCTTTCTCCGTGGGTGAGGAGGAATTGCGCGGCTTGGACACGAAGCCGCTGTTGGGCCATCTGGCTGCCTGGAACTATTTCCAGTCCATCAAGAATCCGTCCAATGACGAGTTCATCAAGAAGTGGGCGGCGTATGCCAAGGCCAAGGGTATTGCCGGTCACAAGGACAAGCCGCTGACGAACGACCCGATGGAAGCCACCTACATCGGCATCAATATGTGGAAACAGGCGGTCGAGAAAGCCAAGTCCACCGATACCGACAAGGTCATTGCCGCGATGGCTGGCCAGACGTTCAAGGCACCCAGCGGCATCACCTCGAAGATGGACGAGAAAAACCACCACCTGCACAAGGCGGTGTTCATTGGCGAAATCAAGGCCGACGGCCAGTTCAATGTAGTCTGGAAGACGCCTGGTCCGGTGAAAGCCAAGCCGTGGTCGCCGTACATCGAAGGCAACGACAAGAAGCCTGACGAACCCGTCAAGAAGTAAAACGCCGGGGCGCTGCGCGACCCGATCCGGATCTTTGCAATGCACGCCGTACCCGCGTACGGGTGTGTGCTGCAAGGGCCGCAGACAGGCGGGCGCGTCGGTCAGCATCTGACTTTCGGACAATTGCCGCCAAGGCGTTGTCGACACGGTGCAGACTGGGTCTCCACAGTTGGCCCAACCTTGGTCCCATTGCATGCTGATACGGTTTCTCTTCCTCGCCCTCGCCATCCTTGCGGGGCCGTACGCAAACGCCCTGACTGCCGATGCGGCCAGGGGCATTGCCATCGGTGAGACCGACGCCCGTATCGAAGCACTGAACAGGGCTATGGTCGGGGCCGACGACCGGACGGCAGTCTTTCTGCAGGCCCTGTCGGAGGATGCCGTGAAGGCAACTGGCGACAGGCTGTTCATCGTGCGCGACGGACAGGGCTTTGACCCGGTGAGCGGCGCCGCAGCCGCAGTGCCTGAAGGCGCAGAGTACGTTGTCAATAACAACCGCATGCGCGGCGAACTGGATGCCGCGCTGGCTTCTCTGCGGCTGTTCTCCAGGGACGAAAAGCTGCGCCGCGAAGGCATCAAGGTGTTGCAGGGCGAGAGTGATGAGGCGCGGCTGCCCCTGATCGAAAAAGCCTACGCGGCCGAGCAGAACCCGCAACTCAAGGAGCAACTCGGCCTGATCCGTGCGGCGGTGTTGCTGGGCGCCCCCGACAAGGCCAAGCGCCTGCTGGCTGCCAACCTGCTGGCGCAAAGCGGCCAGGCCAGCACCAAGACCCTGCTGCTGGAGCGCCTCACACTGGAGACCGAGCCGGACGTAAAGGCGGCCCTGGCGGCCACGCTGCGCAGCGTTGAGGCCGCGCTGGCTTGGGGCGACCGGCTGGGCGCCATTTTCAGTGGCATCAGCTTGGGCTCGATCCTGCTGCTGGTGGCGCTGGGGCTGGCCATCACCTATGGCTTGATGGGCGTGATCAACATGGCCCATGGCGAACTGATGATGATCGGGGCCTATGCCACCTATGTGGTGCAAGGCGTGTTCCAGCAGTACCTGCCGAACGCCTTCGACTGGTATCTGCTTGCGGCAGTGCCGGTGGCCTTTGCGGCGTCCGCGCTGACGGGTGCGGCGCTGGAACGCGGCGTGATCCGATTCCTGTACGGTCGCCCGCTCGAGACCCTGCTCGCAACCTGGGGTATCAGCCTGATGCTCATGCAGTTGGTGCGCAGTATCTTTGGCGCGCAGAACGTCGGCGTGGAGAACCCCTCCTGGATGAGTGGTGGCGTGCAGGTGCTGGGCAATTTGTCCTTGCCCTACAACCGCTTGGTAATCGTCGGTTTTGCCATCGTTGTGTTGCTGGGCGTGGCCGCGTTGATCAGCAATACGCGGCTGGGCTTGTTTGTGCGGGGCGTCACGCAGAACCGTCCGATTGCGGCGTGTATGGGGGTCAACACTGCGCGCATTGACACGTATGCTTTTGCCCTCGGTTCGGGTATCGCCGGGCTGGCCGGTTGCGCCTTGAGCCAGGTCGGCAACGTGGGGCCGGACCTGGGCCAAACCTACATCGTGGATTCGTTCATGGTGGTGGTGCTCGGTGGTGTGGGCCAACTTGCCGGCACTGTGTATGCTGCCATGGGCCTTGGCATCCTGAACAAGTTCCTTGAGGGCTGGACCGGCGCCGTGCTGGCCAAGATCGCCGTGCTGGTGTTCATCATCATCTTCATCCAGAAGCGCCCACAGGGCATCTTTGCGATGAAGGGACGCAGTGCCGAGGCATGAGCCCCGCCCCGCCGCCCGAAGGCGCTCAGGACCGCAGTGCGCAGCACGAAGGTTACCTTGTGAGCTGCCGGGCCGCTCCCAAAGCGAACCGCACCGCAGTGCTCAGCACGAAGGTTACCTTGTGAGCGATTCCAGCACCTTGCCGCCGCTGGTCCTGCCTGGCCGGTCTCCGGTCCTTACCCCAAGGGGCTGGACGGTATTCATCGTCGCCCTGATTGCCGTCTGCGCACTGGCGCCGTTGCTCAATCTGTGGGTTGCGCCCACCAGTGTGTTCCACATGAGCGACTACGCCGTCGCCCTGCTCGGCAAGATCATGTGTTACGCCATCTGCGCCCTGGCGATGGACCTGATCTGGGGCTACACCGGTATTCTGTCGCTCGGCCACGGCGTGTTTTTTGCGCTCGGCGGGTATGTGATGGGCATGTACCTGATGCGCCAGATTGGGCGGGACGGCAATTACAAGAGTGACCTGCCGGATTTCATGGTGTTCCTGGACTGGAAGGAGCTGCCCTGGCATTGGACCTTCAGCGACAGTTTCGTGGCGACGCTGCTTCTGATCGTGGTGGTGCCTGGACTGATTGCCTTCGTGTTCGGTTACTTCGCGTTTCGCTCGCGCATCAAGGGTGTGTATTTTTCCATTATCACGCAGGCCATGACGTTCGCCGCCATGCTGCTGTTCTTCCGCAATGAAACCGGCTTTGGCGGCAACAACGGGTTTACCGATTTCAAACGCATTCTGGACATTCCGCTTGCCACTCCTTCAATGCGCATGACGCTGTTTGTGCTCACCGGCCTGATCTTGCTGGGTTTTTATCTGTTTGCCAAATGGCTGGTTGCGAGCAAGTTCGGGCGCGTCCTGCAGGCAATCCGCGACGCGGAGTCGCGCGTCATGTTTTCCGGCTACAACCCGTTTGGGTACAAGCTGACGATCTGGACCATCTCGGCCGTCATGTGCGGCGTTGCCGGCGCGCTGTACGTGCCGCAGGTGGGCATCATCAACCCGGGGGAAATGAGCCCCGCCAATTCGATCGAGATCGCCATCTGGGCGGCAGTGGGTGGGCGTGCTTCCCTTATTGGGCCGATCGTCGGCGCCTTCCTTGTGAATGGCGCCAAGAGCTGGTTGACGGTAGCTGCCCCGGAGTTCTGGCTGTACTTTCTGGGGGCGCTGTTCATTGCCGTTACGCTGTTCCTGCCCAATGGCGTTGTGGGTCTGGTGCAAAAGCTCAAGCGGGAGAAAAAGTGAGCGGCCACTGGCCATACCGGGTCGGTGCGCGTCCCTCCCGGGGCTGGGCGCAGTGCGCTGCAAGGCGTCAGAGGGGGACGGCATGACTCCCGATCTTCTGAACGAGGGTGCACAGCGCTTGCAGCGCAGGCAGGACGCACAGTCAACGCGTCAGGGCAACACCGAGTCCGGCGGTCGGGCGGCGGGTTTTTCGCGCCTGGTGACATCGCCGGCGGTGGACGTCACGCATGGCCGCATCCTGTACCTGGAGGATGTGAGTGTGAGTTTTGACGGCTTCAAGGCCATCAACAAACTCTCGCTCGACATCGCTCCCGGCGAACTGCGCTGCATCATCGGACCCAATGGCGCCGGCAAGACCACCATGATGGACATCATCACCGGCAAAACCCGCCCCGACGCAGGCAGCGTGTTTTTCGGCAGCACGATCGACCTTTTGCAATACCGCGAGTCGGACATCGCTCAGCTGGGCATCGGGCGCAAGTTCCAGAAACCGACGGTGTTCGAGCAGCTCACGGTGTTCGAGAACCTCGAACTCGCACTCAAGACCAACAAGGGCGTCGCGGCTTCGATGTTCTTCCGTCTCGACTCGGCGCAGAGTGATCGGCTGGCGGAGTTGTTGCACACGATTCAACTGGCCGGGCAGCTCGGCCGGCCAGCTGGCACATTGGGCCACGGGCAGAAGCAGTGGCTGGAGATCGGCATGTTGCTGATGCAGGACCCAAAGCTGCTGCTACTGGACGAGCCCGTGGCCGGCATGACCGATGAGGAGACGCAACGCACGGCGGAACTGTTCCTCTCGCTCAAGGGCAAACACTCCCTGCTGGTGGTGGAACACGACATGGGCTTTATTCGCACCATCTCCGAAATCGTCACGGTCCTGTGTGATGGTGCGGTGCTGGCCCAGGGTACGCTCGACCAGGTGCAGGCCGATGAGCGCGTGATCGAGGTGTACCTTGGCCGATAAACCCGCGCCCGTCCTCGATGTGCAGGACCTGCACCAGTACTATGGCGGCTCGCATATCCTGCGCGGAGTGAGCCTGCAGGCGCAGCTTGGCAAGGTCACTGTGCTGCTCGGACGCAACGGCGTGGGAAAGACCACGCTGTTGAAGGCGCTGATGGGCCTGGTGCCGATCAAGACCGGCAGCATCACTTTTGACGCCAAGCCCCTGTCTGGCGCAACGCCGTTTGAGCGTGCCCGCGCCGGCATCGGCTACGTGCCCCAGGGCCGGGAAATCTTTGCGCGTCTCACAGTCGAGGAAAATCTGCGCATGGGCCTGGCGACCAAAAGCGCGGGCACACCGGTCGACCCCGAGCTGTACGAGTTGTTTCCGGTGCTGCGGCAGATGCTGGGACGGCGTGGCGGAGACCTGTCGGGCGGGCAGCAGCAGCAGCTGGCGATTGCGCGGGCCCTGGCAGCGCGTCCGCGCCTGCTGATCCTGGACGAGCCGACCGAAGGCATACAACCAAGCATCATCAAGGACATCGGCCGCGTGATTCGTATGCTGGCAGATCGCGGCACGATGGCCATTTTGCTGGTGGAGCAGTACTACGACTTCGCGCAGGAGCTCGCAGACGACTATCTGGTGATGCAACGCGGCGAGTTCATCGCGCGTGGCCAGGGCGTGGATATGCAGGCCAACGGGGTGCGCCAGCTGGTATCGATTTGAGCTGCGCGGTCTTTTTGGGCAAGGCGCCCGCGCTGGCCCCGAGCCGGGGTCAGGTTGACCAGATCCGAGGCGCAGCGGCCTGCAGTTGCCATAATTCCCGGCGCCACGCGCTCCAGACCTGGCGCAGCAGTTGCATGGCGGGCTCGACCAGCGGCGCCAGCACGCGGACCACCACCACCTGGTGGTTGGGACTGGTGGCGCCAGCCAGGTTGGCCAGCGGATGCGCCTGCAGCACCTCGCGCGCGCAATCCAGGGCGTGTTGGCGGCGTGTGCGCTGCAGCGGCGTCCCGGAGCAGAAAAAAATCGACGCCAGACAACGGTTGCCAGCCAGCCCCAGCGGACTTTCAAGCAACAGGGCGTCGCTGGCCGCCAGACGTCCACGCTCCAGCCACACACCCGGCATGCCGATGTGTTGCACGAAGTCGCCGTGGTCAAAGGGCTGGCCGGCGGCGGGCAGGCCGAGCGCGGTCACGTCCCAGCCGAGCAGCTCGGCGCCGGGCGCGAGGTCGAGCTGCACGCGGTTCTCTGCGCGACAACCGGAGTGGCAGATCGCCTCCAGCGGCAGCCACTCGACGCGGGCGTGTGGCTGCACCCGGATCTGGGTGTGCTGCAGCGCAGGTGCGCCCGTCGAGCGGTAAAAACGTGTGGCTCCGGGTGTTGTCAGAAGCGCGTGGCTTCCACTGGCCGCCGCAACGGCGATCTGCAGCGTGTCACCGCCAACCAGTCCGCCCGGCGGGTGTACCAGCACGTTATGGCAAACCGCATCGCCTTCCGGATACAGGCTTTGCAAGATGCGCAACGGTCCGCTGTGCTGGAAACGGGCAACCGTGCGGGCGGATTCGAGGCGGTAGTCAAGCTGAAGTCGGGCGTGCCATGGCATGAGTCCAGTGTAGGCAGTACCCGCCAGATGAGTGCCGCTGCGCGTGAATGGCCGTTTGCGCGGTGCCTGTCTGTCGGGTGCGATACTGTAGGTACCGCGACCGTTTTTCCTCTCCGTGCTCCCCGACTTGTCTCTGCCACACTTTCTGCGCCGTACCGCGACCCCCGGGGTTCATGCGTTTGCCCTGATCGGGGGTATCGAGGCCGTGGTGCGCGGCATCATGTTGTCGGTGTATCCGCTGCTGATGTACCGCGCCTGGGGCGATGCGATCGTCGTGTCCAAATGGTTTTTTGCGGTTGGTGTGGTCTCGCTGCTGACCGGCTTGTGTGTTCCTATGCTGGCGCGCCATTTGTCGCGCCGCCGCGTCTATTCGTTTGGCGTCCTGCTGTTCGTGGTTTCGGCTGGTTTTGGCATTGCCAGCGGAAAATTCACGACGGTGGCGCTGCTTTGCCATGCGATGGGGACGGCAGTCGTTTTTGTCTGCTTCAACGCCTATGTGCTGGACAACTTGCCCAAAAGTGACTTTGCCCGTCTGGAGTCGCTGCGTCTGGTGTTCGGCGGCATCGGCTGGACCGTCGGCCCATTGCTCGGCGTGGTGCTGTTGCGCTTCTGGCATGGTGGTCCTTTCGTCATCGTCGGGCTGGCGGCGTGCACGATGATGGCGGCGTTCTGGCAGCTCGGCCTGAGCAATGGCCGGGTCAATGCCCAAGGTACGCGCGCATCAAGCAACCCGTTTGGATTCCTGCGCCGTTTTGTTGCCCAGCCGCGGCTGGTGGCCGGATGGCTTTTTGCGGTGCTGCGTTCCTGCGGCTGGTGGGTGTACGTCGTCTACGTTGGCATCTTCTCGGTGCAAAGTGGCTTGGGCGAGCAGGTTGGCGGTTTCGCCAGTTCGCTGGCGAACATGGGCTTGTTCATGGCGCCGTTGATGTTGCGCTGGATGCAGCGCCGGTCCGTGCGCGAGGCGGTGCGCACCGGTTTTCTGGCCAGCGGCAGCCTGTTCATTCTGGGCGCGCTGGTGTCTCCGTTTCCCGTTGCCACCGTGGCAGTGCTGGTGCTGGCGTCGTATTTCCTGGTGCTGCTCGACGTCTGTGCCGGGCTGCCGTTCCTGATGGCAGTGAAGCCCTCACAGCGCACCGAGATGTCGGCGGTGTACTCCAGTTTTCGCGACGTCTCGGGTATCCTGACGCCCGGCATGGCCTGGCTGGTGTTGCAGTTCACGCCGCTGGCGGGTGTGTTCGCCATGGGCGGTTGCGCGCTGCTGGCCGCCTGGTTCTTCGCGCGGCATGTGCATCCCGACCTGGGTGTTCCGGGGGCTCAGCGCGCGCGTGTGAGCGTGCCGACGTCCTGAAGATTACCGGCGACCGGTTCACTCATTGCCGGAGCCACGGTGGGCCCAGGCCGTCGTGTGTTTCTCCAAGGTGCTGAACAACTCGTACATGGCCATCGCCATGGCGCCGATCACGACCAGGCCGGCAAAGGCCAGCGCCAGCCTTTGTTGCGAACCGGCGGTCTGCATCAGATACCCGATGCCCGAATCGCCGGCGGTCATCTCGGCCAGGACGGTGCCCACAAATGCCAGCGTGATGGATACCTTGAGAGACGCGTAGAAGTAGGGCAGGGAACGCGGCAGGCCGACCTTGAGCAACACGTCGCGACGTTTCGCGCCGAGCACGCGCAACACATCTTCCAGTTCCGGCTCCAGCGTGGCCAGGCCGGTGGCCATGTTTACCGTGATCGGGAAAAACGAGATCAGGAAGGCAGTGAGGATGCCGGGCCCCAGGCCGATACCAAACCAAACGACCAGGATTGGAACAATGGCCGCCTTCGGCACCGCATTGAATGCAACCAGCAGCGGAAACACCGCCGCATAGGCGATGCGGGTCGAGCCGACCAGTAGGCCCAGCAACACTCCGACCACGATCGACAGGCCAAAGCCGACCATGGTGACCCAGAAGGTCTGCCAGGCCGCCTTGGCAATCGGCCCGGTGAATTCCGCCAGTGCATGCCCGATCAGCAGCGGGCTGGGGAAGATGAACTCGGGTATGGCAAACACGCTGCAGACAATTTGCCACAGGCCCACCAGCACGATGAGCAGGATCAGCGGCGAGGCGCGCTCCAGGTGCTTGTTGTTCATTGGATTACCCTCCGTCCTGCGGACTGCGGGGCGGAGCGCCTTGGGAGCGGCCCGGCGGCGCTCACTGGACTACCCTCCGTCCTGCGGACTGCGGGGCGGAGCGCCTTGGGAGCGGCCCGGCGGCGCTCATGGCGCAACCACCGCAGCGACCGCCGCATTGCGCCGGATGGCACCAATATGGCCACGCAATTCGTGCACGATGTCGGTGAATGCGCTGGTATAGGTGACCTCCAGGTCGCGCTCGCGCGGCAGGTCGATGCTGCGGTTTACGACGAAGCGGCCGGGGCTCTTGCTCATGACATACACCGTGTCGGCCAGGAACACCGATTCGCGCAGGTCGTGGGTCACCAGCACCACGTTGAACTGCTGTTCCAGCCAGAGATCGCGCAAAATGCACCACAACTCTTCGCGGGTGAATGCGTCGAGCGCGCCAAAGGGCTCGTCGAGCAGCAGCATCTTGGGCTCATGGATCAGGGCCCGGCAAATGCTGACCCGTTGCTGCATGCCACCCGACAGTTGCCAGGGGAACTTGGATTCGTACCCACCCAGTCCGACCTTGGCCAGCAGGGCGCTGGCGCGCCCGGCGAATTGCGCTTTGCGCGCCTTGAACTGCGCGCGGTAGGGCTCGACGATCTCCAGCGGCAATAACACGTTGTCCAGCGTGGTGCGCCAAGGCAGCAGCGACGGCGCCTGGAACGCCATGCCCGATATCTTGAGCGGCCCGGTCACCAGTTGGCCGTCGATCAGGACGCGCCCGCGCGAGGGTTTGCGCAGCCCGGTGGTGAGCTTCATGAAGGTCGACTTGCCGCAGCCCGAGGGCCCGACGATGGCGATGAACTGACCCTTGTTCACTTTCAGATCGATGGCCTCGACCGCGAAGGTGTTCTGCGCCAGCAGGGCCTCGTTGTAGGCCAGCCAGACATCCTGGAAGTCGATGAAGGGAGCACCCGAAGGCGCCCCCGGCCCAGCCGTGGCCATGCCTACTTCTTGGCCGGCAGGATGTTGAGTTCTGCGGCCGAGGGCAGGAAACTGCCGTTCCAGACAGCGTCGGCGCTGACCCGCGTCTTGGTGGCAAAGGCGTCCGACACCTGGCTGGCCATCAATGCCAGGCGGGGTGCCTTGACCTGGCCGTAGCCTTCGGCGCGGGCGTCCGCGCTGTTGATGACGGAATCGATCGCCAGGCGCAACCGGCGTTGCTCCAGCTCGACATTGATGATGCCGTCGCGGGCCTTCACGAACTCGATTGCCGCGTCCGGTTTGGCGATCACCTCGCGTGCGCCTTTGGTAAAGGCCTGCAGGAAGGCCTTGATGGCTGCCGGGTTCTCCTTGAGCAGTTTGGACGATACGATG
>Ga0163144_10019367_pt1 | contig 13690 bp, 12 predicted proteins | sample OliLak19BULKMAT1_FD_123175 | JGI IMG/M metagenome (GOLD analysis project Ga0163144, IMG submission 123175) | Freshwater microbial mat bacterial communities from Lake Vanda, McMurdo Dry Valleys, Antarctica - Oligotrophic Lake LV.19.BULKMAT1 | ecosystem: Environmental > Aquatic > Freshwater >... | reverse complement strand
TAGCCCGGCGATCCTGGCCGGCGCGCTTCCACCCCCCTGCCCTTAATCTCCAACGCCCTGCCGCACGCCGAGCCAGGATGGCTCGGCTATCTGCCTTGCCGCTTCGGGGCTCACCCCCCATAATCCCCGGCATGAGCTCACCAGAACTTGCCGCGGCAGCGATTGAAGAACGAACCTCCTCCGCATCTGGCGTGCGACGCATCGACGTCGATGCGCTCCCTTTGCTCCGCAGCGATCCAAGTTTCTGGGGGATGAACATCACCCAGTTTCTCGGGGCGTTCAACGACAACCTCTTCAAGCAACTGGTCCTGCTCCTTTCGATCGCCGCGGTCAAGGCCGGTGGTCAAGAGGTTGACCCCGAAGACGACCAATGGCTGGCGATGATCGTCTTTGCCGCTCCCTTTCTGATGTTCACCGGTTTCGCCGGCTATCTCTCCGACAAGTTCAGCAAGCGGAAGATCATTGTCATCTGCAAATTCGCCGAGATCGCCGTCATGGCCCTGGGCGGACTTGGCTTTTACGTTTACGCGCAGTCGGGCTCGTTGGTCCTGCCCTACGTCGTCCTCTTCCTGATGGGGGCCCACAGCGCGTTCTTCGGACCAGGAAAGTACGGCATCCTCCCTGAAATGCTTCGTGAGCGCGATCTGCCGCGGGCGAACGGTGCGATGCTGATGCTCACGTTTCTCGCGATCATTTTCGGCACGGCGCTGGCCGGCATTCTGCTGGAGGGCGGCCGCCTCTACGTCGCTTCCGCGTGCAGCGTCGGCATCGCCGCGATCGGCGCGGCGGCAAGTTTCCTGGTCCGCCCCGTTCCGCCCGCGAATCCGCAGCTCAAGTTTGAATCGTCGGCGCTGACGGTCCCGCCCGACATGCGGCAGATGCTCGCCGCCGATCGACCCTTGCTGGCGGCCCTGTTGGTTTCGAGCATTTTCTGGCTGATGGCGGGGATGGTCCCTTCGGCGGTCAACGCCTTGGGGAAAATTGACCTCCAGGTCGGAGACGCCTATACCAGCTACATGACCGCGATGATCGGCGTCGGCATCGCCCTCGGCTGCGTCATCGGCGGCATCGTCTCGAAGGGGCGGGTTGATTTCCGCCTCCTCCGCATCGGCGTTATCGGCATGGTGATCTGTTTGTTAGTGGTCGGCATCCCCGGCGGCGGGAACGTCGTCGGCGTCAAGGACGCCGAGGGGACGATCGTCTCGCTGCCAGGTTTCGGCGAAGGACGGCAATGGCTCGGCTACTGGCCCAGCATGCCCGTGCTGCTGTTCCTGGGGCTCTCCACCGGTCTCTTCGCGGTGCCGCTCCAGGTCTTCATGCAATCACGTCCCCCCGAAGATAAAAAGGGACGGATGATCGCCGTGATGAATCAAGCCAACTGGATTGGCGTCCTCGCCTCCGCCGGCATCTATTTCGTCCTCAGCCGAATCGTGAAAATCGTCGAATGGCCACGCTCGACCCTTTTCATCGCGATCGCCGTGATGACGCTGCCCATCGCGCTCTTCTATCATCCGAAACACGAGCCAGCGGCTGGCAACAAACAACCATAAGCCGATCCTCCTAGCGAACGTCGAGTGATGACCGAGAAAACGCTCTACATTGTCGGCGGTCCCAACGGCGCGGGGAAAACCACGTTCGCCGGGCAGTTGCTGGCAAGTACGGGCCTGGAATACATCGGCGCCGATAAGATTGCCGCCGAGCTGTGCCCCGAAAATCCCGCCTCGTATCAGTTGGACGCAGGCTGCGTATTCCTGCAGCGATTGGATGCTGCGCTCAGGGAAGGACGCGGATGCGTCGTCGAATCGACATTATCAGGACGAAGCCTGATTCAATGGATCAGGCGGGCCAAGCTGCTAGGTTTTGTCGTCGTCGTGCAGTTTGTCTTCCTTGAATCAGCAGAATCAAGCTGGGCGCGCGTGAACGAGCGCGTCCGCAAGGGCGGACATTCGGTGCCGAAGGCCGACGTCTTTCGCAGATTTGAGCGAACAATCCGCAATTTTTGGCGGCTTTACCGGAGTGCAGCCGATACTTGGCTCATTGCGTATAATGAGGCTGACGATTGGCGGAGCGTCGCGATCGGAACGCCGCTGGCAACCGAAGTATTGGATGAGAGGTTATTCGCGAAGTTTATGGCCATTGCGGAGGAGTGAGATGGAAGGCAAACAGACGAGCGTTGGACTCGAAGCATACGAGTTATCAGCGGAGTTCACTCGCTTAGGGCGGCAGGCCGTCGCTCAAGCGAAGGAAGAAAGTCGCCGCCTCGGCGTGCCCAACGCTTGCTCGATCAACGGTCGCATCTATTACGAACTTCCCAACGGCGAACTCTCGCTCGAAGACCCGGGCGTCTCGCCGCCGCCGACCGATGCCGAAGGCGCGAACAAAAATGGCAAAGCCCCTAGCGCCGTGCAGTAGCGATTAGCTCTTCTTCGCTGCAGTTTTTTCGTCTGCAGGCTTCTCGTCCGCCGGAACTGCCTCGCTCTTCACGCCAGTCGACTTCACCTTTTCCGTGGCCGCCGCCGCGTCCGCGGTGATTAGCTTCGCTTCGTCAAACTGCATGTCGACTAGCGCCGCCACCGCCTTCTCCCCGTCGAATTCCTGCTCGTCGACCGCCACCTTGGCCGTGAGAGATTCGAGATCGACCTCGACGTCCTTAACCCCGGGTTGCTCGGCCAGAATGCTCTCGACATGCGCGACGCACGATTCGCAGTGCATGCCGGGGACTTCGAACGCCACGGTCGGCGCCCCTTCGGCATTGAACTTGGCCAACGTCGCTTTCGGCCCCTCAGTCGTCGCCACGTCGACCGACGAAGTGCCGCAACCAACAGCCAACAACGCTGCTCCCAGCCAACTAAACCGTGTCATGACATTTCCCCTTATCTCAAATCTGCAATCTCAGATCCGCGAAATCAGCGGTTCAGCAATTCTACGCACGTCTTAGCTCCGTGAAGGACCGAACGCTCACTTCCCCGCCGGCGTCGCCAGTTCCACCAGTTCGCCCTTCTTCGCCATCTCACGGATATCCTGCGTGATCTTCATCGAGCAATACTTCGGCCCGCACATGCTGCAGAAGTGAGCGCTCTTGAACGTATCCTGCGGCAACGTCTCGTCGTGGTAGCGGCGGGCCGTTTCTGGATCGAGCGAGAGTTCAAACTGCTTGTTCCAATCAAACTCGAACCGCGCCTTTGACAGCGCGTCGTCACGGTCGCGAGCCCCCTTGCGCTTCCGCGCGATGTCGGCGGCGTGAGCCGCAATCTTGTAGGCGATCATCCCCTGCTTGACGTCTTCCTGCTCCGGCAAGCCGAGATGTTCCTTCGGCGTCACGTAGCAGAGCATCGCCGCGCCGGCCCACCCGGCGAGGGCCGCGCCAATGCAGCTGGTGATGTGGTCGTACCCCGGAGCGAAATCGGTCACCAGCGGCCCCAGCACGTAGAAGGGGGCGCCGTCGCAGACTTCGATCTGCCGTTCGACGTTCATCGCCACTTCGTCCATCGGGATGTGGCCCGGACCTTCGACCATCACCTGCGTGCCGCGGGCCCAACCCCGACGGGTCAACTCGCCCAGCACGTCGAGTTCAGCGAACTGCGCCTTGTCGCTCGCATCAGCCAGCGAACCAGGCCGCAGGCCATCGCCGAGACTCCACGTGACGTCGTACTGTCGCATCACGTCGCACAAATCTTCGAAGTGCTCGTAGAGCGGGTTCTGCTTCTTGTGGGCCATCATCCACTTGGCGATCAGCGAACCGCCGCGGCTGACGATTCCGGTCGTGCGGCCCATCGTCAGGTGGAGGTGTTCCAGCTTCACGCCGCAGTGGACCGTCATGTAGTCGACCCCCTGCTTCGCCTGATGCTCGACCATGTCGATGAAGTGCTGCGGCCGCATCTCTTCGATGTCGCCGCCGAGCTGTTCGAGCATCTGGTAAATCGGCACCGTCCCGATCGGCACGGGCGAGGCTTCGATGATCGCCTTACGAATGCCGTCGATGTTCTTGCCGGTCGAGAGGTCCATCACCGTGTCGGCGCCGAAGTGGACCGCCGTGTGGAGCTTTTCAAGTTCGCCGTCGATGTCGCTCGTCACGGCCGAGTTGCCGATGTTCGCGTTCACCTTGCAGCGGGCGGCGATGCCGATCGCCATTGGTTCGAGCCGGCCGGCAGCGTGGACGATGTTCGCCGGAATGACCATCCGGCCAGCCGCCACTTCAGCGCGAATCAGTTCCGCGTCGAGCAATTCGCGCTCGGCGACGTATTCCATCTCCCGCGTGACGTTGCCGGCGCGGGCATGCTCCAACTGCGTGATCGGTTCAGCCATCGAAGGGTGAATCCTATTAGGTCAGTCGCCCCCCTGCCGGCGAGGCCGCGGCCGGGACGAGAAAAATGCTGGAAACTCAAGCGGCCCTTGCACTTGGGACCGATGCAGCCGTTCATCCTATCGGTCAGCCATTGAATGTCAATCTGGCCATCCGCGCCCGCCCAAACACCCCCTGTCATTCTGAGCCCTTCGCTCCGCTCAGGATAAACTCCGCGAGGAATCTAGCCAGCCATGCAAGTTTGCCCAAACCGCCTCCGTACCGAAACGTAATCTTTCCAACCGATTCCTGACATTGCCCGCCGCTACCCGCCCCGCAACAATATCGCCTTACCCACCCGCACCACCGCAAGGAAGCACGCTGCGAACCGCTCCGTGGCGAAGGTTCAAGTGGAACCGCCGATAAACGCCAATGAACGCAGATGAATTTCAACTAGAGTAGATCCGTCGACTCAACGACATCGCGTCCAGTTCTTGAGTGATTTCATAGATCTGCGTTCATCCGCGTCCATCGGCGGTTTCAAATTCTTCGTCCCCTTGTTCCCGCAGTTCGCTGTCAATAAAAACCGTGCCGCGCCCCATCGTGAAGCCCGCCCCTCGCACCATCGCCATCGGCGACGTCCACGGCTGCCATGTAGCCTTGGCGACGCTGGTCGACGGCCTACAACTCACTCCGCATGACACGCTCGTCATCCTGGGCGACGTGATCGACCGCGGCCCCGACAGTAAAGACTGCATTAATCAGCTGCTCGCTCTCCGCAAGCAGTGCCGCCTGGAGTGCATTCAGGGCAACCACGAGCAGATGATGCTCGACTCGATCGACGGCCTCATGTCGATCCAAGAATGGCTCGTCCACGGCGGGGCTGAGACGCTCGACTCCTACGGCAAAGGCTTTGGCATCGGCGAGATCGAACCCGACCACGTCGAGTTCATCCGCAGTTGGGGCGACGTCGTCGAACGGCCGAGTCACTTCTTCGTCCACGGCAACTACCTCGCCAGCCGCCCGCTCAATCGCCAGCCGTGGCGCGATCTCCGCTGGCAATCGCTCAAGTGGCACACGCCGGAGCCCCACCTCTCCGGCCGCACCGCGGTCCTGGGCCACACGGCGAACAAGCAAGCCGAGATTCTCAACCTCGGCCACCTCGTCTGCATCGACACCTACTGCCACGGCGACGGCTGGCTCACCGCGTTCGACGTCACGACCGGTCGGGTTTGGCAAGCGAAGCAGACGGGCGAATTCCAAACGGCGGATCTGCCGCCCATCAAGACGCCAGCTGGCGTGCAGTTTTAATCATTGCATTGGCTTGGCTGTCTCAGCGTAAGACGATGCGACGAATAGGACGCGGATTTTCGCGGATCAACGCGGATGGGTTTTTTCTTCGTCCGCGCCAATCCGTCGAATCCGCGAAAATCCGCGTCCCATTCTTCTTTCAAACTCAAGACGATGGCACTGGGCGCTTCGCTTCATGTCTGCCAACTCTGCCAACTCTTCCATGTCCTCCAACTCTTCCATGTCTGCCAGTTGCATTTGGCAGACATGGGCGCTGTCGGTTGGGGCGACATGTGGCGAGTCCACGATGCCACCGAGATCACCGAGATCACCGAGGCCACCGACATCACCTTGCGTCGTGGAGGTGATCTCGGGTGCTTGGGTGGCCACTTTGCATTCTCCTACGCGCACCGCCACCGCTCCCGTCGCATTCTATCGCCGACGGCCAGCAGGCTTAAATTGAGTCAGTTTTCAATGAGCGAAACGTGTTTCTTTCTATCCATGCGTACACTATCTGTTTTGGTGGCCATTTTCAAGCGTTTGCCGTGGAGAATGGGGTGAAATGGAAGAAAAAAGGCTTAACCGCCAAGGACGCCAAGGAAATGCGGGGAGTTTTTAACCACGAAACACACGAAATGAACGAAAAGAAAACAAGAGTAGTCGGAGGATTAGCCAAACCCGTCTCCTTCACTTACTTCCGATTTTATTCCTTTCGTTCCTTTCGTTCCTTTCGTTCCTTTCGTGTGTTTCGTGGTTAACGCATTTGCATTTCTTCCTTGGCGCTCTTGGCGGTTCTGTTTTTTTAATACCGGCCAGGATGGCCGGGCTATTTGGTTGGGCGTTCGCGTCGGGGGGCGCGAGCAGGTAAACTGACGCCCCTTGAGTTGCCCTCCTCCTCCAACTCCGCGAATTAGCGCCATGGTTCACTCTCTCGTCAAGTTGTCGCTGGTTTTTGTCCTCGCTCTACACTCGGCCCACGCGCGCGGGGAATCGCCTGCCGAGTCGATGACGGCTGCGGCCAACGCGTTCCTCGCCGCGCTCACTGCTGAGGAGCGCACCGCAGCCGCTCTCCCATTTGACACGCCGCTCCGCCGCGATTGGCACAACATCCCCAAAGAAGACCGCAAGGGAGTCGAATTCGGCGAGTTGAACGCCGACCAGCAAAAGCTCGCCCTCGCCCTTCTCCGCTCGGCCCTGAGCGACGTCGGCTACGAGAAGGCGACGCGCATCATGTCGTTGGAGAACAATCTCCGCGAAGGCGAAAAGAACGTCGCCGGCGCGCCGCTGCGTGATCCTGAGCGCTACTTCATCACCATCTTTGGCGAACCTGCTGGCAAAGGAACGTGGGGCTGGAGTTTTGAAGGGCACCACTTCTCGCAGAACTTGGTCGTTCATGACGGAAAGGTTGTCGGCGACACTCCCAGCTTCTGGGGAGCTAATCCCGCGACCGTGAAGATTTTTATCGAGGGCGGTCCCGAAGTCGGCACGCGCACGCTCGCCAACGAGGAACAACTGGCGTTCGACCTCCTGGCGAGCCTCGACGCCTCGCAGCGCGCCGCCGCCGTGATTGCCGAGAAGGCGCCGGCCGATTACCGCGGCCCCGGTCAACCGGAGCCGCCGCGCTCCGCTCCCGAGGGCGTCCAAGCCTCGCAACTGACTGACGCCCAACAGGCGCAACTCCAGTCGCTGCTCGCCACGTACTGCAGCAACCTCGCTCCTGACCTTGCCGCCGCTCGTCTCGCTGAAATTGAGGCCGCTGGCGTCGACCGCCTGCACTTCGCCTGGCTCGGCGCGACGGAGCCGGGCGTGGGCCATGCCTACCGCGTCCAAGGCCCGACGTTTCTGCTCGAACTGGTCAACATTCAATCCGACCCTGCCGGCAATCCGGCGAACCATATCCACTCCGTGTGGCGGAGCCTGAGCCACGACTTTGGCGTGGCGACTGCCGCGAAGTAATCCATTTCACTTCTCAATCTTCAATTGGACCGCCCCTCAAGAACTGCAAAGTTGTTTTTTGAACCGCCAAGGACGCCAAGGACGCCAAGAGCGCCAAGGGAGGACAAATGCATTTGAAACCGCTGATGAACGCCAATAGACGCAGATAAGAATTATTGGCGTTCATCGGCGGTTCCAATTCTCTTGCATTTCCTTGGCGCTCTTGGCGTCCTTGGCGGTTAGTTTTTTTTGAACTAAGCAGGTTTCCTGCCCCATGGACTTTGAACAGCTGACGACGGACCGGATAAATGCCCTCGAAACCTCCAGCCGACGAAATCCTCACCGTCACGCAACTTTCAGCGAGGCTGAAAGGGGTGATGGAGGAGAACTTCCCTGCGGTTTGGGTCGCCGGCGAAATTTCGAACTACTCGCAGCCGCAGTCGGGGCATTGCTACTTCACGCTCAAGGATGACGGCGCTCAGCTTCGCGCCGTGATGTGGCGCAACACGGCGGCCCGGTTGAAACTCGTCGTGCACGACGGCATCGACGTTGTCTGCCGCGGCCGGCTTGATCTCTATCCGCCGCGCGGCAGTTACCAACTCGTCGTCGATGAACTGCAGCCCAAAGGGATGGGCGCTCTAGAGCTCGCGCTGCGACAGCGCCGCGAAAAACTCGCTGCCGAGGGACTGTTCGACTCGGCCCGCAAACGCCGCCTGCCGACATTCCCGCGCCGCATCGGCGTGGTGACCAGCCCCACTGGCGCCGCGATTCGCGACTTCCTGCAGGTGATGCACCGCCGTTGGCGCGGCGTCGAAGTCCTCATTTTCCCGGCCCGCGTCCAGGGCGACGGCGCCGCGGAGGAAATCGTCGCCGGCATCCGCGCCGCGAACAAGGAGCAGCCGCCGATCGACGTCCTCGTCGTCACCCGAGGCGGCGGCAGCCTCGAAGACCTCTGGTGCTTCAACGAAGAGTCGGTCGTCCGCGCCATCGCGGCCTCGAAGGTCCCGACGATCTCCGGCATCGGTCACGAGATCGACGTGACGCTCGCCGACCTCGTCGCCGATGTGCGGGCCCTCACCCCTAGTGAAGCGGCCGAGCGCGTTGTTCCCTCGGCCGCCGATTTGATCGACGCGGTGCGGAGCTTGCAGCATCGGCTACGCACGGCCCTTTCGACTCAGCTCACCCACGCCCGCTATCGGCTTGATGCGCTCGCTAGTCGTCCCTCGCTCTGCCGGCCGCTGGAAGCGATCCACCTCCGCGGTCGGCGGCTCGACGAACTTTCGCTACGATTGAAGGGAGCGTCGCAGGGCCTCCTCCGCGATCGCCGCGGCGCGCTGGAGACGATGGCCGGCAAGCTCGAAACGCTCAGCCCGCTCGGCGTCCTCGGCCGCGGCTATAGCCTCACCTTCCGCGAAGGGGAGTCGAAGCTGATTACTTCAGCCGATAAACTCAAACCCGGGCAAAGAATCGTCACCCGGTTTCAACAAGGATCCGCCACGAGCGTCGTAGAAAGCGTCGAACAAGATTCGTAGGCTGGGGCAACGCCCCACCGGCCTGCCGAGCGATTGACCACATCTGGTGGGACGATGTCCCAGCCTACCGTCTCAGAGATGCAGCAAACGGAGTAACTCATCGTGGCAAAAAAGAAACCGGAAGCCGAAACCGAACACCTCAGCTTCGAGCAGTCGCTCGCCGAACTCGAACAAATCGTCGCCAAGCTCGAAGGGGGCAAACTCGGCCTCGGCGATTCGCTCGCGGCGTACGAGCAAGGGGTCAGCCGGCTCAATGGCTGTTACCAACTCCTCCAGCATGCCGAGCGGCGGATCGAACTGGTCCAGTCGGTCGACGCCGAAGGACGCGCGAAGACGGTCCCGCTCGACGATGCCGACGGCGACGATTTGGCCGAAAAATCGGCCGCCCGCAGCCGTCGTAGGACGGCGGGAGCCGGCCCAGCAAGCGCAAGCCGCGTGGACGATGCGGCCAGTTTGTTCTAGCATGGCGACTTGTCGGGAGCGCTCGGAAGCCTCCCTCTCGCCACGCTGCACCACGCCCATGTCCGCCGCTCCCACCTCCGATTCCCCGCCGCTCGACGCCCCCCGCAGCGAGCTGATTGAGTCCGCGCTCCGCCAGGCTTCTCAGTTCGACGCCGACTGCCCCTCGCAACTTGGCGAAGCGATCCGCTATAGCCTGCTCGCCCCTGGCAAACGGCTGCGGCCCCACCTGGTGTTGCTCGCCGCCGAAGCGTGCGGCGGAGCCGAGGCGGTTGAAGCAGCCATTCCGGCGGCGGTGGCGATCGAGATGATCCACGCCTACTCGCTGGTCCACGACGACCTCCCGGCGATGGACGACGACGACCTCCGCCGCGGCCGGCCGACTTGCCACAAACAGTTCGACGAGGCGACCGCGATCCTGGTCGGCGACGCCCTCCTGACCCGGGCATTCGAAATCCTCGCTACCGGCATCCAGCCGGGCGAACGGGCGGCCCGCTGCTGTGCGATCCTCGCCAAAGCGGCCGGCGCCGAGGCCCTGGTCGGCGGGCAGGCCGACGACCTGGCGGCCGAATTTCGCCATATTGGGCTCGAACGACTACAATCAATTCATCGGCGGAAGACGGGGGCGTTGTTCCGGGCGTCGCTCGAACTGGGGGCCGTCGCGGCCGATGGTTCGGGTGAGCAACGGCAAGCCTTGGTCCTCTTCGGCGAAAAACTGGGACATGCGTTTCAAATCGTCGACGACCTGCTCGACGTCAGCGGCGCCGAGGAGAACGTCGGCAAACGTTTGGGGAAAGATCGGCAGCGCGGCAAGGTGACCTATCCCGCGCTGCTCGGCGTGGAAAAGAGCAGGGCCAAGGCGGCTGAGTTGATCGACGAAGCATGCGGTGCAATCGAATCCTTCGGAGCGGCGGCTCAGCCGCTCCGCGAACTGGCGGAATTCGTGGGGCGTAGGAGTCGTTGATGTCGACGCTGCTGGAAACTATTCGCGACCCCGCCGATCTCCGCGGGATGTCGCTCCCCCAACTCGAGCAACTTGCCGGCGAGATCCGCGAGGTTCTTTGCGGCCTGATCGCTTGCCGCAGCGCCCACTTTGCGTCGAACCTCGGCGTCGTCGAACTCGCGATCGCGCTTCACCAGGCGTTCGACTTCAAAAGCGATCGGCTGATTTGGGATACCGGACACCAGATTTACCCCCATAAGCTCCTCACCGGTCGCTACGCCGAGTTTCAGTCGATGCGGACCAAGGGGGGCCTCATGGGCTACCCCAACCCGGCCGAGAGCGATTACGACCTCTTCATGACGGGTCACGCCGGGGCGAGCGTTTCCACGGCGCTCGGCCTCGCCAGCGGCGACGACTTCCTGCGTCCCGAAGAGAACCGCCACACCGTGGCGGTGATCGGCGACGGCGCCTTTCCTTCGGGCGTCGTGTTCGAGGCCCTCAACAACGGCCGTCGACAGAGCAAAAAGCTGCTGGTGATCCTCAACGACAATCGGATGTCGATCTGCCCGCCCGTGGGGAGCGTCTCCGACTACCTCGACCGGTTGCGGATGAATCCGGCCTACACGGGGCTGAAGGGCGAGATTGTCAAAATGCTCAACCGCGTGCCGCTCCTGGGTGACCCGGCCGAGCGGTTCCTCGTTCAACTGAAGGAAGCCGCCAAGGCGGGCCTCAGCGGCGGGATGATGTTTGAGGATATGGGCTTCCGCTACATCGGCCCCATCGATGGCCACAACATCGGGCTGCTCCGCAAATACTTCAAGATGGTCCAGCGGATCGACGGTCCGGTGCTGCTTCACGTGGTAACCGAAAAGGGCCACGGCTTCCGTGCGGCGGCCGAAGATCCAGTCACCTATCACGCGCCGCCGCAGTTCGAGCGGCAACAAGACAAGTACGTCATCGCGAAGAAGGGGGCGTCGAGCCCTGCCTACACGAACGTTGCATCGCAAGCGATCTTCGATCAGATGCGCGCGAATCCCAAGGTGACAGTTCTCACGGCGGCGATGTGCCAGGGGAACAAGCTCGAAAAAGTCCGCGAGGAGTTCCCCGACCGCTTCTTCGACACCGGCATCTGCGAAGCCCACACGGTCGCGTTCGCCGCCGGTCAGGCGAAGGTCGGCATGCGGCCGATCGTCGACATTTACAGCACGTTCCTCCAACGGGCCTACGACCACATCTTCCAAGAGGTCGCCCTGCAGAATCTGCCGGTCACCTTCATGATGGACCGCGGCGGCCTCGCCGGCCCCGACGGCCCGACCCATCACGGCGTATTCGATTTCGGCTACATGCGCGTCTTTCCGAACATGGTCCTCATGGCCCCCGGCGACGCAGCCGACCTGCCGGCTATGCTCGACTTCGCCCTGAAGTTCGACGGCCCGTGCGGCATCCGTTACCCGAAGGCGAACGCCGTTGCCATCGAACGCAACCAGTCGCCGATCGAACTCGGCCGGAGCGAAACGCTCCGCCAAGGAGTCGACGGCTGCATCGTCGTTTGCGGCGCCCTTGTCCAACGCGCGCTTGAGGCGAGCGATCGACTTCGCGAAGAGGGGCTGGAAGTCGGCGTCATCAACGCCCGCTTCTTGAAGCCGCTCGACGCCGAAGTGATCGTCGGCGCCATCCGCGAACTGCCGTGGGTCGTCACGATGGAAGAAGCCTCGCTCATGGGAGGCTTCGGCAGCGCGGTCCTCGAAGCGGCCGCCGACGCAGGCGTCGACGCGAGCCGCGTCCGTCGCCTCGGCATCTCCGACCATTACGTCGAACATGGCGAACGCGACGAGCTCCTCGCCGACCTCAGCATGGACGTCCCCGGCATCGTCGCGACATGCCAACGCCTCGCCGCAGGCATCCCCACCCCCAGATAGCCCGGCCATCCTGGCCGGCGCCCATCGTGTGCATCAGCAGCTGGCCGCTTAGCGCCCCGGCCAGGATGGCCGGGCTATCTGCTTAAATCCCGCATTGTTATGCTCTGCGGTATGCCGACCGCACCTGAATCAATGAAGCCCCAGGCCCCCAAGCGCCTCCGCGCGATCCTGCTCGTCGACGGCAGCCGCCAGGCTCTCGCCGATCAGGCCGCCCACCTCCGCGAGATCATCGAACGCCACCTCGACGTCGCCGCGTCGATCGATAATTTCAACGAGCCGATCCCCGACGTGTCGGCCGACCTGATGGTCGTCTTCGGCGGCGACGGTTCGATCCTTCGCGCCGCCCGCCAAATGGGATTTGCTCAACTCCCAGTCCTCGGCGTGAACTTGGGCCGTCTCGGCTTCCTCGCCGAGATCCAGCCCGAGGACCTCGACGAAATCCTCCCCCAAATCGTCGCCGGCGAATATCGGGTGGTGAAGCACCTGATGTTCGAATGCAGCGTCCAACGCGGCGGTCGCGAGGTCTCGCGGACGCTGGGGCTCAACGAAGCGGTCGTGCTAGCAGGCCCCACGTTCTCGATGATCGAGGTCCAGCTTTACGTTGACGCTAATTTAGCCACGACTTATAGTTGCGACGGTTTGATCGTCAGCACCCCCGTGGGATCGACCGCCTACAACCTCGCGGCAGGCGGTCCGATCATGGAGAAGAGTCTGCAGACGCTCGTCGTCTCGCCGATTTGTCCCCACACGCTGACCAACCGACCGGTGATCGACTCGGCGGACCACGTCTACGAATTGGCTGTTCCGCAGCCGAACGAAGGGACGACGCTGCTGGTCGACGGCAAGCCGATCGGAAAGGTGTTGGCCGACGATCGAATCAGGATTGAACGCTCGAGCGCCGAGTTCCAGTTGATCGAAGTTCGCGGCCGCGGCTACTACCGCACGCTGCGAGAAAAGCTCGGCTGGGGCGGGCGACTGAAGTTGAAGGAATAACTTGCTCCGGGTGCCACTGGCGTGTCGCCAGTGAGAAGTGCTCAGCACGTTTCATGATCAGTCGATCGCGAATCGGGCTCGGCTGGCCTGAAGATACAATTCAAACGTTGACACGGGTGGATGCACGGCCTTTCAGGCACGAAGAGCACTGGCGACACGCCAGTGGCACCCCCCCAAAAAAAGACGGTCCTAGGATTTCGGACCAACTCGCACTACCACTACCCGCAGGGAGGCGCGGTCGATGAACATCCACGCTGCTCGTACGAGCTTTCTGGTCGCTCTCTTCATGGGAGCGCTCGCTTCCATCGCCGTCGCCGCAGAAACGGCGGCATCGACG
>Ga0163144_10019366_pt1 | contig 13690 bp, 9 predicted proteins | sample OliLak19BULKMAT1_FD_123175 | JGI IMG/M metagenome (GOLD analysis project Ga0163144, IMG submission 123175) | Freshwater microbial mat bacterial communities from Lake Vanda, McMurdo Dry Valleys, Antarctica - Oligotrophic Lake LV.19.BULKMAT1 | ecosystem: Environmental > Aquatic > Freshwater > Lake... | reverse complement strand
CCCGAACGTCGCGATAGCCTGATCAAGGGCCATCGTTTCGGTCCGCGTCTCGCCCAGACGACGAACCGAGACGGTTCGCCCCTCGACCTCTTGCATCCCGACGGCAAGGATCACCGGAACCTTGCCGACGGAGTGTTCGCGGACCTTGTAGTTGATCTTTTCATTGCGCGTATCCGCTTCGGCCCGGACACCAGCCTTCCGCAGCGCCGCCACGACGTCAGCCACAAACGGGTCGGCATCCGAGACGATGGAGGCAACGACAACCTGGCGCGGTGCAAGCCAGAACGGCAGTTTTCCGGCATAGTTTTCCAACAGGATTCCGATGAAGCGCTCGAACGACCCAAGGATCGCGCGGTGCATCATCACAGGGTGGTGCTTCATCCCGTCCTCGCCGACATACTCCGCCCCCAGCCGGACCGGCAGGTTGAAGTCCGCCTGGAAGGTGCCGCACTGCCATTCGCGGCCGATGGCGTCGGTCAGCTTGAAATCCAGCTTTGGGCCGTAAAAGGCCCCGTCGCCGGGGTTGATCGTGTAGGCATAGCCCGCCTTCTCGATCGCGCGGGCGAGTGCAGTTTCTGCCTTGTCCCACACCGCATCCGAGCCCACGCGGACATCCGGGCGGGTCGAAAGCTTGATGTCGAATTTCTCAAAACCCAGGTCGCGGTAGACGCTGGACAGAAGCCCCAGGAAATCGGCGCATTCCGCTTCGATCTGATCTTCGGTGCAAAAGATATGCGCATCGTCCTGCGTGAAACCGCGCACCCGCATCAGGCCGTGCATGGAGCCAGAGCTTTCATAACGGTGACACGACCCGAATTCCGCCAGACGCAAGGGCAGGTCGCGGTAGGACTTCAGACCCTGGTTATAGACCTGCACATGGCAGGGGCAGTTCATCGGCTTCAGCGCGTTGATGCGCTTTTCCTTGGCACCTTCCTCGTCGACCTCCACCAGAAACATGTTCTCGCGGTAGGCTTCCCAGTGGCCGGACTTTTCCCACAACACCCGGTCCACGACCTGCGGCGTCTTGATCTCCTTGTAGCCCGCAGACCGGAGACGCCCCCGCATGTAGTCCTCAAGCTGGCGGTAGATCGTCCAGCCGTTCGGATGCCAGAACACCATGCCGGGGGCTTCTTCCTGGATGTGGAACAGCTCCATCTCGCGGCCAAGCTTGCGGTGGTCGCGTTTGGCGGCCTCCTCCAGCATCGTGAGGTGGGCCTTGAGGTCATCGCGGTTGCGGAAGGCCACGCCATAGATGCGCTGCAGCATGGGGCGCGAGGCATCGCCCAGCCAGTAGGCCCCCGCCACATGCGTCAGCTTGAAGGCGTCCGCCGGAACCTGCCCCGTGTGTTGCAGGTGCGGGCCACGGCACAGGTCTTGCCAAGGCCCATGCCAGTACATCCGCAGGTCTTCGCCTTCGGGGATGCGGTCGATCAGCTCCAGCTTGAAGGGCTCCTGACGGCCCCGGTAGTACTCCACAGCCTTCTCGCGCGGCCAGACCTCGGTCCTTACCGGGTCGCGCGCGTTGATGATCTGCTTCATCTTCGCCTCGATCGCGCCAAGGTCTTCTGGCGTAAAGGGCTCTGCCCGGTCGAAGTCGTAGAACCAGCCGTAGTCACGCACCGGCCCGATGGTGACACGGACGTCGGGCCAGATTTCCTGAACCGCGCGGGCCATGATATGGGCAAGGTCGTGCCGAATGAGTTCCAGCGCCGGACCTTCGTCCTTCAGCGTGTTGAGGCTGATCTTTGCATCCTGATGGATCGGCCAGGCGAGGTCCCAGTGCTTGCCATCCAGTTGCGCCGACAGCGACGCCTTGGCCAGCGACGGCGCAATGTTGGCCGCAACTTCGGCAGCGGTTACGCCCGCTGGATAGCTACGCTGGTTGCCATCCGGAAATGTCAGGAAAATCTGGGCCATTGCAGGCATCCTCGTCGGTTTGGCGTCCACGAAACGCCCGGTTGCGGGTTGGCGCTCAGCAGTGGCCGGGGCATCCGAAACTGTCAAGGGGTGCGCGCTGGCCAATTTGCACGTCCTGCCATCCCGTGGCACAAGGCGGTATGGAGTTTTTCATCAGCCCCGAGGGTCGCAGACTTGCCCATCACCGCACGACGGGCACGACGTTCGGGCTGCCCGGAGTGATGTTTCTTGGTGGCTTCCGGTCTGACATGACCGGCACCAAGGCGCTGCATCTGGAAAGCTGGGCCAAGGCGAACGGGCGGGACTTCCTGCGCTTTGACTACTCTGGTCATGGGGCTTCGGGTGGGCGGTTCGAGGATGGCTGCATCGGCGACTGGGCCGAAGATGCGGCAGCGATGCTGGCGCTGACATCGGGGCAGCAGGTGCTGGTCGGGTCCTCGATGGGTGGGTGGATTGCGCTTTTGCTGGCGCGCGCGCACCCCGACCGGGTGGCGGGCCTGGTGGGCATAGCCGCTGCGCCGGACTTTACCGAAACCCTGTGGGAGGAGGGGCTGACCCCGGCGCAACAAGCGGAGGTGTCAGAAACGGGGCTGACCCTGCGCCCGTCTGAATATTCGGACAGTCCCTACCCGATCACCCATCGCCTGATTGAGGATGGCCGCCGCAATATGGTGCTTGGGTCCCCGCTGGTCCTGCCGATGCCGGTGCGCCTTTTGCAGGGCACGGCAGACCGCGATGTCCCACCAAGCGTGGCGTTGCAGCTTGTGCACCATATCGACAGCCCCGATCTGTGCCTGACCCTGGTCAAGGACGCCGATCACCGGTTTTCTACCGAGGCGTGTCTTGCACGGATGATCCGTGCGGTGGAGGAGGTTTCGGTTCGGGTGCAGGACCGGTCGGACTTATCGTCTTTTGAACAAATCGATTAATTCCACCGAACGCTCGCTGCTGGAACTGATGAATTTTTTGTTCAATTACGACAAGTTATCAGGTATGGTTTTCTTATGACATTTATGTGCACCAATCTTTTTCGCGTAACCACGGGCCTGGCAGATGACTGAACCGGTCGTCCTGATCCCCGGCTTCATGGCGGACGCGCGCGCCTTCATGCCGCAGATCGTTCGGCTGGGAATGTCGCGTCAAGTCATTGTGCTGACGCTTGCATTGGCAGATTCGGTCGAACGTCTTGTGGCCGAGGCCGCCCCCCAGCTGCCAGGCCGCTTTGCCGTTGTTGGCCACGGTCTTGGCGGTACTGTAGCCATCGAGCTCTTGCGGCGACGACCGGAGGCAGTCAGCCGGATCGCGCTTCTGGCAACCGACCCGCTACCTGAACCCGCAACCCGCGTGGCATCGCAAGAGGCCTTGCTGGTCGCCGCCAAGACCGGCCATCTGTCTGACTGCATCTCACGGATGTTTCCGGCCGAAGCGCTTTTTGCCGCCCCCTGGCGCGATGAGGTGCTGGCCCTGGTGCAGGACATGGCCGCCACGCTCGGGCTTGACCAGTTCCGACGCCAGTTGCGCGCGCTGCAGCGGCGTCCGGACCAGCAGCGCACCCTTCGGCACGCCAATCTGCCAACGCTGATCCTGACCGGAGAGGTCGATACCCTCGTCCCCCATCGCCGGGCCGAGCTTCTGGCGGCGATGATGCCGCAGGGCTGCGTCGAGGTGATCGAGGACGCCGGTCACATGCTGCAACTGGAACAGCCCGAAGCGGTCACGGCGGCGCTGGAGACCTTTTTGTCAGGCCGCCTGCCGCCCTTGTTGCTACGCTGAGGCGAGCGCGATCTTCGGTTTGCGCGCGGGTTTGCCAGCCGCGCTGTCGATGAAGTTCAGGACCAAGGGCCGGATGTTCAACCGCCAGCTTTTCCCGGCGAAAATGCCATAATGCCCGGCGCCGGGTTCAAGGTGCTGGGTCTTCTTGTCATCCGACAACCCGGTCAACAGCTTCAGCGCCGCCACACATTGGCCAGGGGCAGAAATGTCATCATTCGCGCCTTCCACCGTCATCACCGACACTTTGTTGATCGCGCCGATGTCGACCTTGCGTCCCGCAACCACGAATTCGTTCGTCGCAATCTCGCGGTTTTTGAAGATGCGCTCGACCGTCGACAGGTAGAATTCTGCCGTCATGTCCATCACCGCAAGATACTCGTCATAGAACCGGTTGTGGGCGTCGTGGTCCGTCGCTTCGCCGCGCGAAACGCGGAAGACCTGCTCTGAAAACGCCTTGGAATGCCGCTCGGCGTTCATGGTGATGAAGCTTTGCAGCTGCAACAGTCCCGGATAGACCAGACGCCCCGCGCCCTTGTGCTTGAAGCCGACGCGCTGGATCGCCAGATGCTCCAGCTGGCCCATCGTGATGCGGCGGCCGAAATCGGTAACTTCGGTCGCGGCAGCATCAGGGTCGACCGGTCCGCCGATCAATACAAGCGAACAAGGCTGCGCATCGGGATCTTCCGCCGCAAGATAGGCGGTGGCGGCAAGCGCCAGCGGCACCGGTTGGCAGACGGCGATGACATGCGTGTCAGGACCCATCGCCTTCATGAACTCTGCCAGATACAGCGTGTAATCTTCCACATCGAACTTGCCTGCCGACACCGGAATGTCGCGCGCATTGTGCCAGTCGGTCACGAAGACATCGCAATCCGGCAGCAGCGAGGCAACGGTGGACCGCAGCAGGGTCGCATAATGGCCTGACATTGGGGCGACGAGAAGCACCTTGCGTGCCATTGGCGGGCGGCGGCGGACGAAGAACTGGATCAGATTGCCAAACGGCTTTTCGACCACTGCGTTCACATCGACCAGATGGTCCTGCCCGTCCGGACCGACGATGGACCGGATGCCCCAGTCTGGCTTGGTGATCATGCGGCTGAAACTGCGTTCCGTCACCTCGCCCCAGGCCGCCATCAGCGGCAGTGCCGGGTTCATCGACAAAGCGAAGGCCGGATAAGACGCCATGGCCCTTGCGGTTGCGCCAAACCATTCTTGCGTGTTACGGGCGCTTTCCAACAGGTCATAGGTCAACATATACTTCATTACGTTTCCTTCGCCGCTTAGGCTGGTGTGGCATGGCCGGTCGGAATGAAGGCGGCATCATGCTGCATAGCAGCAAAGATAGGGGCGATTGCGACGCATGACAACAGCTGACAACACGCCCGAAGCCGATGCCGAGGCCGAACGTCGCCTTGCGCGCCTGAATGAGAACCTTGCAAAGCTTGACAGCCTGTCAAAACGCCTGACCACCGCCTTGGCACAGCGCCGCAAGACGGACGCGTCGTTGAATGGCCCCGCTCCGGACGTCTTCATGAAGGCCGCTGCTGCCTATCTGGCCGAAATGATGCAGAACCCGTCCCGCATCGTCGAACATCAGGTCAGCTACTGGGGCAAGACCCTGAAACATTATGTCGAAGCACAACAGGTTCTTTCCAAGGGTGAGTTCAAGGCTCCGCCCGACCCCTTTCCGACGGATCGCCGGTTCCAGAACCCGCTTTGGGAAACCCATCCGTTCTTCAACTACCTCAAGCAGCAGTACCAGTTGAACGCCGAAGCCGTCTCCATGGCGGTCAACGACATGGAGGTGCTGGACCCCGGCGACCGCAAGCGTGTGGACTACTTCACCCGCCAGATCGTCGACATGTTCTCGCCCACGAACTTTCTGGCGACAAATCCGGATGCGCTGGAAAAGGCGGTTGCGACGGATGGCGAAAGCCTGGTGCACGGGCTGGAGAACCTGGTGCGGGATATTGAGTCGCATCAGGGTGATCTTGTCGTGACGCTGGCAGACCAACAGGCGTTCAAGGTTGGTGAGAACCTCGCCACAACCCCGGGCGAGGTGGTTTACCGCAACGCGCTGATCGAGCTGATCCAGTACGCACCCACAACCAAGAAGGTGCACAAGACTCCGCTGATCCTGTTCCCGCCATGGATCAACAAGTTCTACATTCTGGACCTCAAGCCGGAAAACTCTCTGATCAAATGGATCGTCGATCAGGGCTTCACGCTGTTCGTCGTCTCCTGGGTCAACCCGGACAAGGGCTATGCCGCGACAGGACTCGACGATTACATCCGCGACGGCTTCATCCGGGCGATGGCCGAGGTCCGGCGGATCACTGGCGAGCCAAAGGTCAACACGGTTGGCTATTGCATCGCGGGAACGACCCTTGGCCTGACGCTGGCGCATCTGAAGAAACACGGCGACAAATCCGTCAAGTCAGCCACCTTCTTCACCACGTTGACCGACTTTTCCGACCCGGGTGAGGTTGGGGTATTCCTCAACGACGATTTCGTCGACGGGATCGAACGCCAGACCGCGCAGGACGGCGTCCTGTCCAGCTTTTTCATGAGCCGGACCTTCAGCTTCCTGCGCTCCAACGACCTGATCTATACGCCGGCCATCAAGTCCTACATGCTGGGCGAGGCGCCACCTGCGTTTGACCTTTTGTACTGGAACGGCGACGGCACCAACCTGCCCGCCAAGATGGCGATCGATTATCTGCGTGGCCTCTGCCAGAACGACGGCTTTGCCAAGGGCGAGTTCCCGGTGTTCGGCGACCGGGTATCCTTGCGGGACATTACCCTGCCGGTCTGCGCCATCGCCTGCGAGACCGACCATATCGCGCAGTGGCGGGGCAGCTTCAACGGAGTCAAGCAGATGGGTTCGGCGGATAAGACGTTCATCCTGTCGGAGTCGGGTCACATCGCGGGGATCATCAATCCACCCTCGAAGCGGAAGTATGGCCATTACGCCAGCGACGCCCCGGTTGCAGGTGCACCCGAGGATTGGGCGAAAGGTGCCACCTTTCACAAGGGGAGTTGGTGGCCACGCTGGCGTGACTGGCTGGCGGATCGTTCGGGGAAGATGGTCGACGCCCGCAAACCGACCGATTCGCTTGGTCCCGCACCGGGGACCTATGCCGTAGCGGTTCCCGCCGCTTAGGGCGTTTCCGCGTCCCGCTGACATTTCAGCCGGTTTCCAAGGGGATGCACCCTGGGGTTGAAGGCGAATGCTGCAGTGCAGAGAAAGCTTGAATTGCTGCACTGCAGCATGTATAGAGCTTGCACGCCCTGACCGGCAACAGTCAGACCCATCCCTCGCTCCAGTGGAGAGTTCCAATGAACAAGACCAACGATTTCACCAAAGTCATGCAGGACATGATGGCGTCCTTCCCGGTCGACTCCTCGGCCTTCCAGAACGCATTCAAGACCCAGGCCGCCTTTGCCGAGAAGTTCTCGAAAGTGGCCATCGAAGCTGCTGAAAAGTCGACCGAGATTTCGGCCAAGTGGACCAAGGACACCCTGTCCAAGGTTGGCGACATGGCCAAAGCCAAGTCGGAACCGACCGACTACAGCAAGGCCGCCAGCGATTTCGCTTCGGCTGCTGCCGAAATGGCTGCAGAGAATATGGCTGCCTTCGCCGAGATCGCGAAGAAAGTGCAGATGGAAACCGTCGAACTGATGCTTGCCGCCGGCAAGGACATGTCGGAAGACGCGACCGCCGTCGTCAAGAAAGCCACCAACGAAGTGACCACCGCTGCCAAGAAAGCCGCTGCGGCTGCCAAGTAAGTCACCCCGGCGATAAGGGTGCGCCCATTCAGGGCGGGCGAAGGGCGGAAGCCTTTTGCCCGCCCTTTTCTTTTCGGACCGCCTCCCGTAAGCTTCTCTGCACCTGCACACGTCCCCGGGGGGCACCATGGCCGCACCTGACAAGCCTTTGCTGATCAAGCGTTACGCCAGCAGACGGCTTTATAATACCGAGACGTCGGACTACGTCACCCTGGAAGACATCGCAGGTTTCATCCGCACCGGGCGCGAGGTGCAGATCGTCGATCTCAAGACCGGGGATGACCTGACCCGGCAGTATCTGTTGCAGATCGTGGCCGAACATGAATCCAAGGGCGAAAGCGTCCTGCCGGTGCACGTGCTTACCGATCTGGTTCGCAGCTACACCAGCGGCGTGCAGTCGATCGTGCCGCAGTTCCTTGCCTCATCGTTCGAGATGCTGCGCGAAAGCCAGTCCAAGATGATGGAAAATCTGACCACCTTTCCAAACCCGATGGCTGCGGTCCCCGGCTTCGAGGCGATGCGCAAGCAGCAGGAGGCCTTCCTGAAAACCTTGCTCGGCGGCATGCCGGGCTGGGCTGGGTCCGGACCGGCGCGCGAAGATGTTGCTGCCGCGCCCGACGACCTTGCCGAAATAAAGCAGCAACTGGCCGAGTTGCAGAAGAAGCTGTCGAAGCTTTAAGCCATGGCCGAAGCCGAAGGGCGCGTCACGCTGTGGGGGATCGAGGTTTTCGTGGCCGCCGCCGAGGAAGGCTCCATCTCTGCCGCAGCGCGGCGGCTTGGGGTCAGCCCGTCAGCGGTCAGCCAGCAGCTTTCAGGCCTGGAGGCGGCACTGGGGGCGGTGCTCCTGGACCGCTCGGGCCGACCGATGCCGATCACCCCCGCCGGGTCGATGTTTCGCCGCCATGCCCAGACCATCCTGAACGCCGCAAGCGAGGCGCGGGCGGAGCTTGGCATGGCGGACCTTTCGGGGCTGACGACCCTGCGCCTTGGCGTGATCGAGGATTTTGACAGCGACGTCACCCCGCAACTGTTGTCAAAGCTTGCGCGCGATCTTAAAGGCTGCCGGTTCCTGCTGGAAACCGGTGCCAGTCACCGCCTGCAGGACCAGTTGGAGGCGCGGGCGCTGGATGTGGTCATCGCGGCCGATTCAGCCGCCGACGCCGGCAGCGACTGGCGCGAAGTTCATCCTCTGATGTCCGAGCCGTTTCTCGCGGTCACACCCCTGGGCGGGCAGATCGACGATCTGCCGCTGATCCTGTACACCGCGCGGCAGTTGATGGGCCGCCAGATCGCCACGCATTTGGCCCGGCTCGGCACGCGCCCGGCGCACCGGTTCGAACTTGACAGCTATGCGGCCATCCTTGCGATGGTTACCGGTGGTGAGGGCTGGACGATCCTTACACCGCTGGCGCTCCACCAGGCCCGGGCCTTTCGCGCCGCGGTGGAGGTGCGCCCCCTCCCCTTCGCTCCGCTGGAACGCACCCTGTCGCTCAGCGCGCGGGCCGGGATCTTGCGCGACGTGCCGGGGCAGATCGCCGCGCAGATGAAGGTCCTTGTTGCGCGTGAGGTCATTGCCCCGGCACTGATCGAATGGCCCTGGCTGGCCCCAACGCTCCGGGTGCTCTGACAGTGCCCAACGCATGTATGCGATGGGCCCTTTGGGATCAGCCGCGCACGTCCGTGACCGCGTCTGTAATGGCGTCGGCGATGAAATCCAGCTCCGCTTTGGTAAGCCTTGTCGGCAGACGAACGTCGCAGGCCCGCATCAGCATGGCGCGGGTCAGCGGCAGTTCGGGCGGATCGCCAAGGAAGTGCCAGTTCCAGAACGCCCGGGCGTTCCCTTCGCTCAGACCAAAGATCTGCACCGATACGCCGCGCGCCTTGGCGGCGTTCTGAAGGCCGATCGCATCGGCATCGGTCCAGTCGCCCACCAGGTTGAACTGGATCGAATCCGGCGCGCGTTCTTCGGGGCCAAGCGGCTCCGGAACCGCAAGATGGCTACAGGCATTCAGCCGGGCAGCGAGATAGTCATGGTTGGCGCGGCCCTTCTCGACCCGCTCTGCCACCAGGGGCAGTTGCGGACGGATGACCGCCGCAGACAGGTTCTGCATCCGCAAATTGTACAGCGGCAGTTTGTTCTGCCAGTGCGCGCAGGAATTCGACAGACCGGGATGCTTCTTCCAGTTCGACTCATACGCGCCGGACATGATGATGGCGCGGGCGGCAATTTCCGGATCGTCGGTGATCAGGATCCCGCCTTCGCCCGCATTGACCATCTTGTAGGATTGAAAGCTGAAACAGCCAACCTTGCCGACGGTGCCGATCTTGCGCCCGCCCCAGGTGGTGCCCAGCGAGTGGGCTGCATCTTCAACCACCGGAATCCCGGCCGCGTCGCACAGCGCCATGATCGCGTCCATGTCGCTGGTATGCCCACGCATGTGGCTGATCATCACCGCGCCCGCACCGGGCAGCTTGGCCGCGAAGTCATCCATATTGACGCGGTAGTTTTCTCCGACCTCGACAAGGACGGGTTCACATTCGGCATGCACGACAGATGATGGCACCGCCGCGAAGGTGAAGGCCGGGATCAGGACCTTTGCACCTTTGGGGAGGTCCAGCGCCTTCAGCGACAGGAACAGCGCGGCCGAGCAGGACGATACCGCCAGCGCATAGCGCGTGCCCATCAGTGCTGCAAACTCTGCTTCAAGCAAGGCAACCGGCGCATCAGCGGGGGCGGTATAGCGAAACAGATCGCCCGAGGCGAGCAGCCGGTCAATCTCGGCGCGCGCAGCCTCCGGGATCGGTTCGGCGTCATAGCAATTGGGAGCGCCAGCTTTTGCCAGCATCTGACCGTCAGGGGCCATGTTGCACCTTTTCTGAAACTAAGCTTCAGGAAAGGTGTAAACACCTGTTTCGTGACACGCCAGTGACATTTTTCTACTGTGCGCGTTCTCGCCTACTATTTTAACCCTTCACGGGCGGCGAGCATCTCCATCACGGCGTGAAGCTCGTGCCAGGCGGTGCGGGCCATTGACCGGAACACCATGATTTCAAACGCCGTGGGGCCAACCCGCAACAGGATCACGTTCATGTGGTTCAGCTGCGTCCGTGCCACGCGACCCACCGGAAACACCGCCAGCCGCAGGTCCAGCGGGACCAGCCGCGCCAGGACGTCGCCGGCGGCGACCCCGCCAAGCGCAACGACAGCCCAGCCATCGCTCTGGTCGCTTACGGCTGCTCCTTCAAGCATCGACACCGCGACCCCGGTCAGAAACGCCTGCTCGCGCCCGGTCCAAAGGAGGCGCGCGCCCTTCTTTGTGGCAAAGGTATTCGGCGCCGGAAACGTCAGCCCGAGCGGCCTCAGCCCCTTGGCGACAGCCTTCGCCCCACCGGGGAGCATCGCGACAGAGGTGATCGGCCCAAGCTCCACCTCCGCAAGGGTCACGCCGCCAAGCGTGACGCTTTGCCCCCCGAGGGCCGTCTTTGCGATAAGATCAGGCACGCAGCTTCTCCCCTTCCGGGTCGTGGAATACGGGATTGCAGACCTCGCACACCACATCGAGCGCGCGCAGATGGTCGACCAGCCGGATACGTTCCCCGATGCGCGCGCGACCGTCCTTCAGGAACCCAAGTCCCAGCCAAGCCCCGACCGTGGGCGAATACCCCACAGAGGTGACATAGCCTTGATCGGTTTCGCGGTGCACCTCCGCCCCCGGCACAAACAGATGCGCCCCGGCGCTGATCGGGCTTTCGGCCTTCAGGCCGACCAGTTGCTCGCGGTCCGGCCCCCAAAGCCCGGGACGCTGTGCCGCCCCCTTGCCGATGCAGTCCTTCTTCGACGAAACCATCTTTTCCATGCCGATGTCATGCGCCGAAACCCGGCCATGAATCTCGGCATGGGTGATGAAGCCTTTCTCAATCCGCAGGACGTTCAGCGCCTCCATCCCGTAGGGGCCGCCACCCAGCGTTTCAGCCCGGGCCAGCAGATCGCGAAACAACGCCTCGCCATAGCGGGTGGGCACGGCGATCTCATAGCCTTCCTCGCCGCTGAAGCTGATCCGGAACAGCCGCCCATCAACCCCGCCAATCCGCACCGGGGCCACCCCCATGAACGGCAGATCGACCGGGGTTTCGACAAAGGAATTGATCAGCACCCGTGCCTTTGGCCCAGCCACCGCGAACTGTGCCCAGCTTTCAGTGACGGAGATGAACCGCACCTGCCAGTCGGCGCAGAACGCCTGATGCACGAAATCAAGGTGCCGCATCACCAGCCCCGCCGCCGCGGTGGTGGTGGTCATGAGGTAGTGGTTGTCCCCAAGCCGGGCCGAGGTGCCGTCATCCAGCACCAGCCCGTCCTCGCGCAGCATCAAGCCATAGCGGACCCGGCCCACCGGCAGGGTCGAGAATGTGTTGGTGTAGACGAAGTCCAGGAACCGGCCCGCATCCGGCCCCTGAATGTCGATCTTGCCAAGGGTCGAGACATCCGCCACCCCGACCGCCTGCCGGACCATGATCACCTCACGGTCACAGGCCTCCCGCCACGTCGTCTCGCCCGGCTTTGGAAAGTACGACGGGCGGTACCACAGCCCCGCCTCAATCATCGGCGCACCGCGGTCGCGACTTGCTTGATCGCTGGTCAGAAACCGCTGCGGCGCGAACCCTTCAGCACGGCCCCCAGCCCCGAGGGCGGCAATCGATACCGGCGTGTAGGGGGGGCGATAGACCGTGGTGCCCGTCTCGGCAATCCCTCGCCCGGTGGCATCGGCAAGCACCGCCAGGGCCGCGACGTTGGAGGATTTGCCCTGATCCGGCGCCATGCCCTGGGTGGTGTAGCGCTTCATATGCTCGACCGAAGCAAAGCCTTCCTGCGCCGAAAGCTGTACGTCTTTCGTCGTCACGTCATTGGCAAAATCAAGCCAGGCCCGGCCCTTCCCCTCGACCTGCCACAGGGGCTTTATCCGGTAAGGCGCGTCTTCGGCCTCGGGCAGTGCGACGGTGACCTTGCGGCCCAGCGCCTTGACCATCTTCAACGCCGCTGCGTGGCCGGTGGCCAGGGCACCATGGGTGGACATCGACCCGTTCGCCGCCCCGACCGCAACCAGGCCCGGTACAGCGCCTTCCATGGGGACAAAGGCTGCCAGTTCCTCGCTCCACATTGGCCGACCGTTCATGTGGCAGGTCAGGTGCAGCGTCGGGTTCCAGCCGCCCGACATCGCCAGACAATCAGTCTCGATCTCGAAGGTCTCGGCCCCCTTGCGGACGGTGATTGCCGACAGCCCGTGCCGCCCACGGCTGCCCACGACCTCGGCCCCGAGATGCACCGGGCAATCCTCGACCGACGAGGCATCCGGACGCGGGTCGATGATTGCCGCCACCTGCACGCCCGCAGCAATCAGATCGCGCGCCACGCCCCGCGCCGCATCAGTATTGGCAAACAACGTCACGCGCTTTCCCGGCACCACACCATAGCGGTTGAGGTAGGTCCGCACCGCACCGGCCAGCATGATCCCCGGACGGTCGTTGGCGGGAAAGGCGATCTGCCGTTCCAGCGCACCCGAGGCGAGCACCGCATGGGGCGCGACGATCCGCCAGAAACACTCACGCGGCAGATTGGGGCGCGCGCGCTTGTGCAGACCCACGCGCTCCAACGCGCCATAGATACCGTGGTCATAGGCGCCGGTCACGGTCGTCCGGCTCATGATCCGCACGGTCGGCAATGCCCTCAGCTCTGCCACGACGGCGGCAAGCCACTCATCCGCGGGAAGCCCGCCGATCACCCCGCCGTCGGCAAGCAACCGCCCGCCGAGGGCATGGCTTTCTTCGGCAAGGATCACATCCGCCCCGGCGCGACCGGCCGTAAGCGCGGCCATCAACCCCGCCGGACCGGACCCAATGACCAGCACATCGCAGAACGCGAAGGCCTTTTCATAGGCCCCCTCGTCATGCTGGCCCGAAAGGCGTCCAAGGCCCGCCGCCCGCCGGATGATCGGCTCGTACAGCCGCTCCCAGAACGCGCGCGGCCACATGAAGGTCTTGTAGTAGAATCCGGCCGACAAGAACGGCGACAGAAGGTCATTTACGGACAAGAGGTCAAAGCGCAGCGATCCAAAGCGGTTCTGGCTTTGCTTGACCAGCCCCTCGAACACCTCCTGCACTGTTGCGCGCACGTTGGGGGTCTGGTTCCTTGGCCCCATCACCTCGACCAGCGCAT
>Ga0163144_10019365_pt1 | contig 13691 bp, 9 predicted proteins | sample OliLak19BULKMAT1_FD_123175 | JGI IMG/M metagenome (GOLD analysis project Ga0163144, IMG submission 123175) | Freshwater microbial mat bacterial communities from Lake Vanda, McMurdo Dry Valleys, Antarctica - Oligotrophic Lake LV.19.BULKMAT1 | ecosystem: Environmental > Aquatic > Freshwater > Lake... | reverse complement strand
TCGCGTCGCTGGAAAAGACCGCTCTGGACTACATCGACGCACGCAACGAAGACGCCAAACCCTTCGTCTGGACCGCCGACGCCAGCACCATCCTCGGCCGAGTCGCGAAGAATCGTGCGGCTATCTCGAAGTCAGGACGCTAGCTGCTTGTCGCTGACGTGATGCTTCAGGGCGAAAGACGTGGCCTGCTTCGCCGTCCAAATGCACCTGCGTCTTTGTACTCACCGGTCGCTCGCGATGCAGACTGTTGAGCAAAGGAATCGACCGTGAAGCTGGGTTGCTCTCTATCCGCCCTCCGGACGGGGTGAAGAGGCGAGGCCGACGACGATTGGGCGGATGAGTGGCGAGGCGAGACGTTTCGCTCGTGGCGCGCTCCCTAGCCCCCCGCGACCGCGGGGGTTCCGCCGGAGAGCTGGCACTCGGAGCCTGAACTTGTGCCGCGGCGGGTTTTCCGGCACACTGTGCGCCCCCGGCGGCTGATACGCCGGGGCATTCGGAGCTCGCGCCATGGCCACCACCCCGCCTCCCCCCCCCGCTTCCACACCGCCGCCTCCCCCGATCTCGCATTCTGCGCCGCCACCAGCTGGCCGCCCCCGTCGCGTAACCGCTTCGGGCGCGTACCGCGAGGTGACTGTCAGCTCGATCATCTTCGGGATTGTGGTCGGGGCGATCATGAACGCCGCGATCACATATGCGGGGTTGAAGATCGGGTTCACGATCGTGGGGAGCGCGATCGCGGCGGTGCTGGGGTTCGGGGTGCTGCGGGGGCTGCTGCGGCGGGGGTCGATCCTTGAGACGAACATCGGGCAGACGATCGCCAGCGCGGTGAACACGACCAACGCGGGGGTGATCTTCACGGTGCCGGTGCTGCTGCTGCTTGCACAGAATGGCACCCTGCCCGGCTTTGAGCTGCGCTTCGACAGCCTGGACTTCTGGATGATCACGCTCGCGTGCATCGCGGGAGCACTGCTGGGGTGCGTGTTCATCGTGCCGCTGCGGAAGCAGATGCTCGATATTGATCGGCTGCGGTTCCCAAGCGCGGTGGCGGTCGCGGCGATTCTGAAGTCGCCGGGCGCGGGCGCGGCCAAGTCGATCGTGCTGGCGGTGGGGATCGTGGTATCGATGCTGATCTATCTGCCGGTGGGGTTGCCGGCGATCAAGAACCCGGCGCGGCTGGATCAACTGGATTCGCTGGTGGAGCGCGAGCGGATCACTCCGGCGGAGGCGGCGCTGACGCGGGAGGTGGCGGGGTGGATCGAGGCGGAGAATGCGCCGGACGCGGTCATCGAACGCGGAAGAGCAACGCTGGCGGCGCGGGAGGCACACGTTGAGCTGGCGGCGAGCCCCGACGACGATTCGGTGCAACAGCGCGTCGAAGCGATGGATGCCGCGCTCAAGGCAATGACCGATGATCCCGCGTCGAGGAGATACAACGCGGCGCTCTGCATCGCCGCCTATGAAGCGAGCGCGGGGAAGGGCTCATGGGAGCGCCTCCGCGCGCCGGACACCGGTTGGGCGATGGCGCCGATGTGGGGATATAAGGACCTTGGGCTGCGGTTGGGGTCGAAGAAGGCTGCCGATGGCAAGGAGTCGATCGCGACCGATCGTGATGGGAACAACCGACCGGACCTGGTGGTCGTGGATGACACTATCGATGCGGGGCGTGTGCTGGGCCTGCCCGATCAGATGGCCTTCGTCTTTGCCATCGCGCCCTTTGCCCTTGGTGCCGGATACCTCACGGGCCGCGCCGGGTTGCTGGTGCTGGCGGGCGGCATCCTCGCCTACTTCCTGCTCAACCCCCTGGCATTCAGCCTGGGCTATGTGCCATCAACGACACGCGCAGATGAAGTCGCCGGATATGCCCTCGGCGCGTTCAATCGGCCCCTGGGGATCGGCCTGCTCCTGGGCGGGGCGATGATGGGGGTAATCGCATCGCTGCCGGCGATCCGCGAAGCAATCAAGAGCATCGGAGCCGCAGGCAAAGTCGCTCCCAACAGCCGCTCCACGGCAGTCTCCAATCGCACGCCCGATGAAATGAGCCTGCGCTCGCTGCTGATCATCGGCGGACTTGCGATGGTGCTGCTGCTGGTCGCCACGGAGTTCTCCGGCCAGGGCGGCGCTGGCACCATGACCGGCTGGCTCGGCGGCCTCCCCGTGTGGCTTGCACGCGCGTTGATCGTGCTCATCGCCGCGGCGTGGATCTGGTTCGCGGGCATCATCATCGCGCAGTGCACGGGCATGACCGACTGGTCGCCGATCTCGGGCATGGCCCTGCTCACGGTTGTACTCGTGATGCTGCTGGCGGGCAAAGAAGATGTCATCTCCGCCGTGCTGCTGGGCGCTGCGCTGTGCGTGGCAATCTCCTGTGCATCGGACATGATGGCCGACCTGAAGACGGGGTACATCGTGGGCGGCGTGCCCAGGCGACAGCAGATCCTCGAAATTGCCACCGCCGCGATCGGCCCGGTCATCACCATGTCCACGATCGTGCTGATCGCCGGCGTCAACATGCGGCAGTTCGGTGTGCCCATCGGCCCGGGGACGCCGACGGTTGCGCCGCAGGCCCAGGCTCTGCAGGCAGTCATCACCGGCGTGCAGGGTGGGGAGATGCCCTACACGCTGTACGGGCTGGGTGCCGCGCTCGGCGCATTGCTGGGGCTCGGGGCGTTCGCCGGGCTGGGCGTGCTCGTGGGCCTGTCCATGTACCTGCCGTTCTACTACATCCTGACGTACGGCATCGGCTGCGTCGCCAACATGGTGGTCGGGAAGATCAAGGGGCGGGCGTGGGCGGAGGAATGGGGCGTGCCGTTCTGCGCGGGCCTCATCGTGGGCGAGGCGATCCTCGCGCTGGTCATCAACGCCATCGTTCTGCTGAGGGGATAAGCCATGAAACTCGCCGCGTTCCTGCTGATCACCATCTCTCTTTGCGTCGGCGTCATCGGCGCGATCACCGCCTATCTGCCGCCGCTGTCGCTCCCCAACGAGCAACTGGTGGGCCTCACCCTCAACGCCGCGGCCGGAAAGGCCACCATCGACCCGCGCGACAAGGCCCCCATCGCTCCGGCGCGGACGGAACTGACGCCGGAGATCCTGACCTCGCTTCGCGATCAAGGCGTGGAGCGGGTCCGGGTGAAGGAGTTCGCGCTGGGCCGCTGGCCGGAGTGGTGGGTGTTTGTGCTAGGGTGTGTGGGCCTCGGAGTCGGTGCCTTCCTGATGCGAACGGCTAACCGATCGATCGCCGCGACGCGCTCGGCGAGCGCCGACGCCGTTGGAGCACCGCGGCTCTCGCCCGAGCAAACGCTCGACGCACTGCATTCGGAAGTCGACTCCCTGCGAAGCCGGCTGACGACGATGGCAGCAGAATCCGATCGCCTGTCAACAATCCTCGCCGAGATCAGTCGGATGCAGCAGACGCACATCGCCTCGTTCCTCGCGGCTCGATCCGAGATCACCGCGCGCCTCGGGCTGGGCGGATACGCCAGACTGATGGACGCGTTCGCCAGCGCGGAACGGGCGATCAACCGGGCATGGTCCGCCGCGGCCGATGAGGTCGAGGCCGAATCACTCGCATCGCTCGACCTCGCGTCGGAGCTTCTGGTCGAAGCACGCCATCGCATCTGACCGCGCCAATCTTCACATCAAGCGCGAGCCTCATTGCATCCAGCTGCCAAGGTGGCGCGCCCGCTGCGCACCCATCGCCACTCCGCATTCCTCTCTTGGTGAAACGGCGATCACGCCCGCTTACCGATCTGGCTGGTGATGGTGGAATCGGTGATCTTGTCATCCGCGGCGAGCAGGACGGCCTTGCTGAGGATGATGGAGAGCGTGCGGTCGCCCTCGAAGGGGAGAAAGACGCCGGTGGCGCTGGCGCTACTCGCATCGCGCGAGGAAGGGACGATACAGAGGTACTGGTCGTTGGGCTCCATGAGAATGTTGCCCGAGCCGAGGTGGATCTTGTAGGTACGGACCGAGCCCTTGACGATGAGGAACTTGTCGGTGAGGGAACACTGTGCGGCGATCTTGAGGCGCGGCAGGAGGCACTGGAGCAGGTCCTTGCGGCCGATGCCGGTTTCTGAGATATCGCCGAAGCTGCGGCCCCACCAGTATTCGCGGTGCGTGCCCTGCGGGCCGCCATCCTGCCATTCGGGGTTGTTGGTGATGCTGCAGACGCCGACGAAGAGATCGACATCGCGGAGGATTTCACTCAGGACGAGGGGCGGGATCTCGTCGAGGGCGATGCCCTGACCGAGTGTCTCCTGTCGCCAGCCTGCGCCGTAGCCGTCGCCCCCTGCGTGCGCGGTGGCCTGGTCTGCATCGAGCGGGTAGAAACGGACTTGATCGGTGGCGAGGTGGTGGTAAGAGCCTGACTCGGTGGTATCGACGCCGTAGTCGTCGCCTATGCCTTCGATCCAGAACTCGGCGCGGAGGCCCCAGGGGCGGAGTGCGCGCGAGGCAGGCGGGTATTCGGCATCGACCATCAGCCGCAGCTTGTTCTTCCAGTTGCGGATGCCGCAGAGCGCGTTGAACTGGTGCTGCTTGATGATGTGCGCGGCGAAGCGGTTGGAGTAGGTATTGGTGTTGCGCTCGGCATCGGTGAGGAGATAGACCTCGCGGTGGGCCTGCTTGAAGGGCTGGCGGATCTGCCGGTCTTCGAAGAAGCGGCGCCATGCGAGCACTTCATCGCGGCCGCCGGGGGATTCGATCGGGTGCCAGAGGCGGACGGAGCAATCGGCGGGCGGATCGAAGGGTGCGCCGGTGTGATCGACAAGGGAAGCGGGCGTATTGTCATGCGCGTCGAGCCATGCCGCGGACTTCCAGCCTTTGGGGTCTTTCTCTTCGCCGAAGTTCCATATGAGGCGGCGCGCCAGCACGCCAATGAGCGGGTGTTCGAGGTAGCGCTCGCGCCAGGTGGTCAGCGGCCAGAGCTTGTTGTCGAGGAAGAGGGAGTCGAGGCGGTCTTTCTGGGCGGGGAGCATCGCGGCGATGTCCTTGGCCGCGGACTTGAGTTCCTTGAGTTCGTCGGCGTGGCCCTCTTTGAGCGCGGCGGGGACGGACTTGACGCGTTTGCCGTCGGCTTTGGTGAAGCGGAGCTCGGTGTCGGCGATGCCGGAGGCGATGAGCTCGACGGTGAAGTCGCCGAGTTGTTCGGCGCGGCGGCCAACCTCGGTGAGGCCGTAGCTGGGGACACCGAGCTCGTCGATCTGATCGCGCGGGAGGTTCTCGCGGGCCGCGGCGGCGTTGAGGGCTTTTTCGATGCCCTTCTGCGCGGTGCCGAACTTGACCTTGACGCGGAGCATGGCGAGCTGGCCGAGGGAGTCCATGCCGGGGATCTGTCCGAGGGCGAAGACGGCGGCGTTGCCGACCTTGACGGCGCGCGGGCCGACGCCGGGGACCTTGCGGTACGCGGAGATGGCGAGCCTGCCGAGGGCGCGGGAGAGGCTGCCGTCCTTGTCGGGGAGGATGGTCGCGAACCAGCAGAGGCCTTTGAGCGCATCGAGGTTGTCGTCGGTCATGAGCAGCTCGTGGCGCCGCCAGTGCGGGAGGCCTTCGAGGCTAGGGCGCGGTTTGTCGGCGAGGGGGAACCACTCGATGAGCGCGTTGCGGAGTTTGTCGGCACCGGCTGCCGCGGCGTGCTCGCGGGCGAGTTTGAGCCACTTGGCGGAGGGTGCTGAGCCGGATCCGGACCTGGCGTGGTTGATGAGGGCGGACCACTTCTGCGCTGCATCGTGATCGAGGGCGCGGAGCATGGTGATGGCGCGGTCGGCCCAGACATCACCGTTCTCGATGGGGAAGGGTCGGGGCTCGGACAAGAGGGCCTCCAGAGAAGGAATGATCTTGCCAAGTTCCTGCAGATTCGTCTGGATCCGACGGAGGTTGTGGTGAAGTGCATTGTCAAGCGGCCGCGGCAAGGCGCGATGGATCATGCGGCAATAGCCGTCGATAAGTGAGAGAAGACTGAAAAGCGGTGACAGGGACACTTCTGCGAGCTGCCCGATTGTCGCATGAAGGTCTTCGCGCGGGAGGCGAGGGTCCTTCGCAAGCAGAGTCAGCGCGAGTGCTCGTATCTCCGAGAAGAACTGGTTGACGTGGTGCTTGTTCCAACTGGCCGCGCTTGGCCATTGTGGATTGTGACTGCCCCACCACGCGAGGCGCTCCGTCGCTTCGCACAGCACGATGGCCTGGACCGTGGTGGGCGCCGCCAGAATGACTTTGGAGTAGTCGCGGGGAGGCTGCGTCTTCGCGACCGGGCCCTCGGGGCGTACCCCGTCAAGGTAGGCTCCGAAGAACTCGTCGAACAACCGCTTGCCTTCGGAGCGAGTGTCGGGTGATGGAGTTTCTGAAGCCGTGCACGCTGCCGACGGTCGACTCGCGATGAGTCGAACCGTCTTTCGATATGTAGCAGTAATTTCAGCCCGGCCTCCAGCAAGAGATGTGGTGAGCATCTTCTGCAGGATCGGATAGGCGGAGTCGGGAAGCGGTTGACGAGCTGCGGCGAAGGACAACGCGTTGATGACTGCGCGAGCAGGAATCTCACTGCCCCCGGTTCCCCAACTGAGTGGCGCAAGTCCCAGCAGTTCGTCGACTTCATTCTCAGAGAGTCGAGAATCACCCCGGCCGAGTGCATCGACCAGCTCACTCAGGTGACAGCACGCAAGTCCCCAGGAGAGCTCTGGTGTGTTGTCCGTGCACCATTCAGATACTGGGCGAACCCACACCAGGGCACGCATCGCCGCCAGGAAGGAGTCGTGCCGCGGTTGATGCGAGAGCAGTCGCCGCCCTGCCTCGAAGGCCTTCGGCTTCCTATCCCACCTTCGACTTTGCCGACCGTCGCGCGCAAACTCCATCGCCAACTCATAGAGCGGCACCAGCGGATCGCCATCGAACGCCGGGAATTGCGGGACGGTTGGCGGGTGCTGCGGGAGCTTTGCTCGCTGCGCTTCGAGATACTCAAGGCTGTAGACCACCCCCACTGCTCACCCCCCCACCAGCGGAGTGAGACGGAGAAACGTGGCTTCTACGCCGCGGGAGAGGGTGATCTTCTCTTCGAGCGACTCGGTCTGCCTGTCGCCGACGAGGATCAGGATGCGGTTGTGCTCATAAGCGTCGCAGGCTTTCTCGAACTGGGCCTTCCAGTTGATCTCGCGGCCGGGCTTGAGCTTGTACCCGTTGAGGTCCGATTCGGCATCGGAGGGCTGGATCAGGCCGCGGAATCGGCCCGTTCGCTCCCGGTTGTAGTCGTCGACTTCCTGGTACACGCGTTCGCGGATGAGCTCGCGGACGGTGATGGTCTCCGAAAGAAACTCAAGTGTGACGGGCTCGCTGATGTGGCCGGAGGTGGATTCGTCGCGGATGGTGAGTGTGGCGGGCATGCGTGACTCGCAGACAGGGAGAACGTGCGTCCAGCCAACAACGCCACAAGGCGCGGGCTTCAAGCAGAGCGAGAATAACACAAAATCCCGAAAGCGTGAACGGCTCGGGCCTGAGCAATGCGGCTCGCTCGCATAGAGAGCAGGTCCGGAAAAGCCGCTGCGACAGTCGCAACGATGAGGATCTTGCGCGTTCATCCCTGACGCCACCCGCCCGCGGGATTGGTACGGCCAAACATTCCCCACAAAAAACTTGTCAAAGAGGTTGCCGGACGGCCGATGATTGGCTATCTTATGCCAAACAGATCGAATCGAGCTTTGTGTGGATCACATGCCCGACCTGCCGATCATCCCCGTGGGCCTCAGGCCCAACCTGTCGCGGACAGACAGGATCGAACCCCAACGGGTGGAACCCGCTTTCGCCATCAGTGTGCTCTTCAGCACACGAGGCGTGGAAGGAGCCACCCTTGAGCCTGATCAATCGCGTTCGGTCCGAACTGCTCTCATCCGACACTGTACTGGTTCGATTGGGACCAGGCGGGGACTTTGTAACCGAGTATCGACCGGACACCCGCGGGCGTCTGGCCGCAACTTCGGTCACGGACTCGGCTCCGGCGGCGGCGCCGGGTGCAGGTCGGCTGGATCAGGTCGAACTCTCTTCGCTCGCTCTTCGCGCCGGCACGCTGCTGGCCGCGGAACGGGTGCTGGAGGATCAGGGCCGGGTGCTTGTCGCAACACGCGACACGCTCCGCGGCTGGGTGACGCGGGTCGTTGTTCGGCCGATCACCGTTTTGCTCTCGGGTTCTCGTCTGTCCGCAACGCCGGCCGCGGCGACTTCCGCCGCGCCGACACAGCCCCCGTTCCTGGAGGGTCAGGTTTATGAATCTCACGCCCAAACAACTCCGCATTCTTCAACTGATCCGCGACTGCCGCGTTCGCCATGGCTATTCGCCGACTATGCAGGAGCTCGCCGACGAGATCGGCGTCAGCAAGGTCACGGTGTTCGAGCACGTCGAGGCGCTTATCAAGAAGGGCGCGCTCATCCGCGACCCCAACAAGGCGCGCTCTTTGTCGATCAGTGATGGGGTTTCCGTCCCTGATGAGGCGCGGCCTTACCGTTATCCGCTCGTCGGCAAGATCGCCGCGGGCTACCCGATCGAGAAGTGCGAGGACCGAGATGAGCTCGACCTGCTCGACATCGTCGGGCCCCGCCCGGGCAAGATGGGTGCCATCTTCGCGCTCCGCGTGCAGGGCGACTCGATGCGGGATGAGGGCATCCTCGATGGGGACTACATCCTCGTCGAGCGTGCCGACACCGCGAGCAACGGCGAGCGCGTCGTGGCCCTCCTCCCCAACGGCGAAACCACGCTGAAGTCCTACTTCCGCGAGGGCGACAAGATCCGTCTGCAGCCGGCCAACCCCGAATTCCAGCCGATCATCGTGAAAGAATGCCGCATCCAGGGCATCGTCCGCTCAGTGCTTCGGAAGTACTGAGGGAAGGAAGAGGCCGGCAAGCGATAAGCAGGCTGTAGGTCTGCACGCTTCCCCCTCGCTCCTCTCGCTGCGCTCCATGGGGCCCATGCCCGGCGGACGCTTTCGTTCTGCGGTGATCCGAGCACGCTCGGGACACAGATGCTGCTGGTCGCGCTGCTAACTTGACGTCGCCTCCTGACACGGAGTTCCCGTCGGCAGGGTGTTGCACCGCCAGCGCCGCTGAGTGCTCATGCCCCTCGGCGTTGCTTTCTGCCCCCCCGCTTTCTGCCTTCCGCCTTGTTGCCCCCCTCAACCTCAGCCATCCAGACAGCGCACGCGGGATACAGCTCCCCCGCGTGCGTTGTCACTTTCCCAACACGCCAAATGTTCGCAACCGCCACCCCCTCGCGGCGTTAGGATCGGTGCATGCCGCGATCTCCCGGACGCCATCGACTCCGCTCCTCCGCAGGCAATCTCGCCATTTTGATCGCTTTCGCCGGTGCGATGTGCGGCGCAGTCGTGGGCTGTGCCTCGGAACGCTCAACCGCGTCGGCGCCGCGGGTGGGGCCAAACGCGCCAACCCCCGCACAACTTGAAGGTCTCCCCGTCAGTCGCTTGATGACGGGCTGGGGCGGGCTTGGCTCCGGGGTTCCGCTCTCCGATGACACGCTGATCACCTGCCGACACTGCCTGCCGCGCGGCAGCGGCGAGGTCGGATCTCGCGGCCGGATCGAGGTCGACGGCAAGCGGCGCACCTTTGAGCTTCTCGCTTCGGGCCAGACCCGCGACGGCAAGGACGACTGGGCGATCATCCGCATCGATCCGCCCGGATTGCCCACTCCCGCGAGAATCGATCCCTCGCGACGCCTGCGCGAGGGCGAGCAGATCTACCTGTGCGGATACTGGCCCGGCGAATCCGCACACCTCGGCCGCGATGAGATCCGCAGGCTCGAGCCCCAAGCGATCTGCGCCCAGGCCGTGGCCGTGCAGGGCACACGGCGGCTGCCGTCGGATGTCACCATCTTTGCGCAGGTCGGGCCTCAGGATATCTTCAAGGGAATGTCGGGCGGGCCCGCGGCCGTCTGGGATCCGCGCGAGCAGCAAATGGTCGTCGTCGGGATCTACATTGGCGCAGCAGAGTTTGAAAAGGGCCAGACCGAGCACGCCGGCCGAGTGCAGGTGATCCGTCGCCTCCCGGCAGATGCCATCGCCGCGGCGCTCGCGACCGCCGAGGTCGCTCCGCCGGCAGCGGACAACTGAGGTCGCCCGCGCCCTGCACCTCTGGCAACGTTCACACCCCCCACTCTCCGGCATACCGCGTGATGAACGGCCTCGCCAGGTCCATGGCCTCGCCGTCGCGCGCGGCAAGCTCAAACAATCGCTTGGCGATCTGACGGATGTGCAGCGCATCGTGCGCCGGCCACGAGACCAGCAACTCGCCCGCCCGCACAGGCCCGATGCGCGGATGCTGATACGCCGTCTTCCAATCGGGCGATCTCAACGATCGCAGCCAGACGATCGTCCTGGCTCGCTCATCCGTAAACCTCTGCAGCTTCGCGGCCAGATCCTGCCTCTGATACTCACGCTCGATGGCCCAGCCCTCGGGATCGGTGAGGGGCCACTTCGCAGCAGGATCTCGAAGTGTCGATTCAAGCCGCGCGCGGAAGTCGTCGGTCTCTTCATCCACCAGGTGACAGACGACCTCAAGGATCGACCACGCGCCGCTCGGCGGTTTGTAGGTCGCTTCATCAAGCGTCAGCGCAGAGCACATCGCACCGATCGCGGCGGGTGTCGAAGCCAGACGCTGCATGATTCGGCCGAGCATCCGCGGGCACTCCGTTGCGCATCGCCTCAGCTGCTGCCGGCACGCATCTGTTCAATGCCTTCTGGGAACGGGTAGTACGGGAACACTCCGATCTGGCCCGAACGCCACATCGTGGGCGCGGGATAGATGTCGCCCCGGAATCCGGCCTGGTACATCGTGCGCAGGACCGTCTCGAAGCTCGGCTCGCGCTCATCGGGGCCGACAAGACGGTTCGCGCGGGCATTCAGAAAACTCACCGCCGCGACAGGCAGTCGCTCGCGCCGGCCCCGCAGCATCTTCACCACCGTCGCAAAGCCCTTGGAGAGATCATCCAGTGTGAAGTGGTCGCGGCCCTTCGGGCGGAGCAGCGCAAGAATCAGCAGGCTGTCGAGATCGTACTTCAGAACATACGGCTCGCGGTCCTTTGCGGCGTGAATGGAGACAGACTCCTGAAACATCTTTGCGAAGCTCGTGACGCCCTTGGCCGTCCATTGACTGGTGGGAATCAGATCCACCAGCTGGGCGATGATGCCGTGCGAGTTGTCCGCATCGTTCACACCGCACACGACCGCTCGATACCGGCCATCGAGCATGTCGCGGAGCATGTCCTGACCCCACAGGATCCGGATCCGCTCGATCGACCCCGGGCCGACACCGGCCCCGATGGGACCAGATGGGAGCAGCGTGACTTTGTCGGGGAAGGTCTCGGCGTTGAGGAGGAGGTCACCCTCATCATCGTAAAGGCGTCCGATCGTGCGTCGTTCAGTCGGGGGCATATCGGGTCTCCGTAGGGCGCTCCTCACCATGGTACCGGCATCGGCGGTCCGAGGCATCGGGAGACATGGTTTCCGGCTCAGCGCGGTACTATGCGGTCATGTAGCAGGGACATCATGACCACGCGGCAATGACGGCAGCAACAACCGATGCGGCGCATCGCGAGCAGGGGCTGTTTGCGAGAATCTTCGAGGTGTTCATGCCCCGACAGGCATGCATGAACTATGAGGCGGATGTCATCTGGCTGCACGTGGTCTCAGACGCGATGATCGCGGCCGCCTACTTCTCCATCCCGATGGCCCTGATCTACTTCGTGCGGAGACGACGTGATCTGGCTTTCAACTGGATGTTCATGCTGTTCGCGGCGTTCATCGTCGCCTGCGGAGCAACACACGTCTTCGGGGTTCTCGCCATCTGGCGGCCGTACTACCGGCTCGACGGGTTTGTGAAGCTGGCAACAGGGCTGGTATCGGTTACGACCGCCGGCCTGTTGTGGCCCCTCATCCCCAAGGCGCTGCAGCTCCCCAGCCCGTCGCAGTTTCGCGCGGCCAACGAACGGCTCGAATCCGAAGTGGCGGAACGGAAGCGCGCGGAAGAAAACACTCGGCACGCAAACGAAGTGCTGGAGCAGCGCGTTGAGGAACGCACGGCCGAGCTGAACGCCGCCCTCACCCTGCGGGCGGACCTCCATGAGCGTGAACGAACCGCGCGCGAGAACGCCGAGCGGGACAGCCGGATCAAAGACGACTTTGTCGCGACGGTGTCGCACGAACTCCGCACACCCATCAGCGCGATCCTCGGCTGGACGACCCTGCTCCGGGCAAACCCCGACAGGCCGGACGCGGCGTACGGGCTCGAGGTCGTCGAGCGCAACACACGGGCCCAGGCACGGTTGATCGAGGACCTGCTCGACATCAGCCGCATCGTATCTGGAAAGCTCCGCCTCGATGTGCAGAACGCCAACCTGCCCGAGATCATCCAGGCCGCGATCGAATCGGTGCGGCCCGCGGCTGAAGCACGCAACGTGCGGCTGCAAACGGTGCTCGACCCGCGGGCCGGAGGCGTTCGCGGCGACGCGTCTCGGCTTCAACAGGTCATGTGGAACCTGATCTCCAATGCCATCAAGTTCACACCCAAGGGCGGGAGCGTCAAGATCGCGCTTCAACGCGTCAACTCGCACGTCGAAATCATTGTCGAGGACACTGGCCAGGGAATCCCGGCGGATTTCCTCCCACACGTGTTTGAACGCTTTCGCCAGCAGGACTCCTCGACAACGCGTGCTCAGGGCGGGCTCGGTCTCGGCCTGGCCATCGTCAAGCAACTGGTCGAACTGCACGGCGGTTCAATCGCCGCTCGCAGCGATGGGGAAGGTCAGGGCGCGGTGTTCACCGTGTCACTCCCGGTTTCCGGCTTGCATCCAGCCGCGGAGTCGCCGCCGCGGCGTCACCCGACCGTCGACGGCTCGCGGGAGACAGGGGAGCTGCAGCAAACGGCGCGACTGGATGGGATGCGCGTGCTGGTGGTCGACGATGAACCCGACACACGGGAACTGCTCAAACGTGTGCTGACGGAAGCTGGCGCTAAAGTGCTGTCCGCCGGGTCAGCCGCCGATGCACTCGATGTGATCCGCCAGGAAGGTCCGGGGTTGAACCTGCTCATCAGCGATATCGGGATGCCGGGCGAAGACGGGTACCGGCTCGTGCAGGCGGTGCGAGCACTGCCCGATGGCCGCGGATCGTCTCACCGCCTGCCGGCGATCGCACTGACCGCGTTCGCCCGAAGCGAAGACCGCACCCGCGCGCTGCTTGCAGGCTTTCAAGCACACATCGCCAAGCCTGCCGATCCCGATGAACTGGTCGCACTCGCGGCCAGCCTTGCAGGCTGGACACGCAAGCCCGACTGAGGCTGCGCAAAGCATTACCGCGGCCGCGTGAGCCGCGACGACGACGCGCCAACCTTCCTGGGGAGAACCTCTTTTGCATTGTGCGCAACTTGACGGACAGTACTGTCGCACCCGGCGGCCCGCGGGACTCTCATAGTTGTTCAATCAGGTTTCGGGGGGCAGGCCAGGAGCAGCAAGAGCTCGGGCCCGGCCCAAAGCTGCGGGACCCGTGGCACGTCAAAGCAAAGAAGTTACCTGTGCCACCCGCCCCAAGGACCCCGAGGGCTTCACTTACGATGCCGACGGCAACCTGACCCTCGACGGGGTGTGGGAGTACAGTTGGGACGCCGAGAACCGCCTCAGGCGCATGGAGATGCGGGACTCGGTCGCG
>Ga0163144_10019363_pt1 | contig 13693 bp, 15 predicted proteins | sample OliLak19BULKMAT1_FD_123175 | JGI IMG/M metagenome (GOLD analysis project Ga0163144, IMG submission 123175) | Freshwater microbial mat bacterial communities from Lake Vanda, McMurdo Dry Valleys, Antarctica - Oligotrophic Lake LV.19.BULKMAT1 | ecosystem: Environmental > Aquatic > Freshwater >... | reverse complement strand
GATGACCGACTTGGCCCGCACCTTGGGGCTTTTGCCACCGTCCCGGCTTCCAGCAATCCCGGCATGGTGAGCCCGAGCAAGCCCAACCCGCCCACCTTGATCAGATGCCGCCGGGAGAGTTGCGCGGCGTGAAAGCTCTCGCACGCGAAGGACCGGCGGCGGTGATTCATGCCCGCGTTATAACAGGAATCATCCCGGATGCAACGGACATCCAGCCTGTTCGGGCACCAAAACTCTTACGATGGACTGGTTGAATGCCCGCCAGTTTGTTGCTAAGCTGCGCGGCACGTCAGATAATATTATGAACCCAAACTCCCCGAATCCGGAAGGCGTCCGCAAACCCGTGCTGATCGGCATCGGTGTCATCGCGCTGGTCGCCGGCGGTATCCTCATCGTGAGCCTGCGTGGCGGCAAACCGGAGCCGGTCCCCGAACCCGTGACGGAATCCGCACCCCGGGCGCGGACCGCCCGGGCAACCCCGGAGACGCCCCCGGCCGAGACACCGCCTGTGGAAACCCTCACGCCGCCCCCGCCCGCGGCCGCGACCACCCCGGTCAAAATTTCGAACGCCCTTCCCCCGGGCCCCGAACCCACCGCAGCCACCCGCGCCCTCGTGTCGCAACTGGCGAACATCGATTTGGCCAACCTCACCCCGGAGGCCGCCGCGGCCTGGAAACAGAATTTGCAGGCACTCATCCAAACGGGCGCCGCCGGGCTGCCCGCCATCCAGGAACTCCTCGCCTTGAATAAGGATGTCAATTTCGAAGCCACCCCCGGAGCCGCAAACCTGCTCGGTTCCTCCACCCTGCGCCTGGCCTTGCTGGAGGCGCTCGGGCAGGTCGGTGGACCCGAAGCCATCGCGCTCTCGGCGCAGGCGCTTCAATCGACGATGGATCCACGTGAAATCGCGCTGCTGGCCAACAGCCTGGACAAACAGGCCCCCGAACAGTACCGCGAGATGGCCGTGGCGGCCGCGCGGGCGGCCCTCGCGCAAGCCGGGCCCGGGTCCGCCAATCCACGGGATGTCGGCCCGCTCTTTGGCGTGCTCACCCAATACGGCGGGGCGGGCGCCTTGTCCGACCTGCAACAGGCGGCGGGGGGACAGTGGAAATATTATGCCGCCATTGCCTTGAGCCAGATGCCGGATGGGGCAGGCATCCCCGCCTTGCTACAAATCGCCTCCGACGCGAATAATCCGGCGATCGGCGCGCGCAATGCCGCATTGCCCGTGCTGGCCCCGGAGGCCCGGGATAATCCGGAAGTGCAACGATTCCTGATCGACCAGACCCAGAAAGGCACCATTCCGACGGCGACCTGGATCAATATCGCCGCCGCGATCACCGGGGAACGGTTTCATATCGGGACCATGGATGCGCAAACTTCGCCGAATGTCCGAACCTGGCACCTCAACTACGGGAACCAAAATTATTACGCCGTGCCCGAGCCGCTCAGCGGTCCGCAGTTGAACCAGGCCGCGAGCCTGATCAACCAATTGATCGCCGCCAAGCCCGGCGATGCCGCCGTGCAAATCCTGCAGGACGCCTTGAACAAGGCGCAAAACCGGAGCGGAACTCCTTGAAGAAGCAAATTCTCCCGGGCGCGCGTTTCTCCTGAACCGCAGCGGCTTCGCACTCCCGAACGCACCGGCTCCATCCATGCGCTCCGGCAACGGGAACCCACTGCGGGTCGGGAGACCCGCGCGCCGGGGCCGAATTTAACTCGGTGGAGAAATCCGCTTGCCCTGCCCCGGGAATTCGACATATTAGCGCCCGCTCTTGCGGTGGATGGGGTCGTAGCTCAGTTGGTAGAGCGTCTCGTTCGCAATGAGAAGGTCAGGGGTTCGATCCCCCTCGGCTCCACCAATCCCCCGGTTTCGGCGCTCTCGGGCGGGCGACCGCATTGTCATTTGTGCAGGTCATGGTGGGTGTTTCCTGCTGGAGCCCTGGCTTCGTGACGCCATGAAGCCCAGTCGCAGCGCAGCCTAGCCTCTTCGATTTCCCTTTATTTCTATTGCGTTCAGCCCCTGATTCGTTAGTTTTGCCGGCTCGATTGCAATCCTGCAAGCGGACGGAACGACGACGGAAGCTTAAAATACTGTGAACGCTGAATTGTGCAGACTCGCCTTGTTGAAAGTGGGCAACCCCAACGTGCTGGTAAACCTGATCTCGCGCCGCGTTCGCCAGTTGAACAGTGGCGGCGGCAGCAGCAGCCGGCCCCTGCTCAATGATGTGACCGGCCTGGGCGCCGGCGACATCGCCCTCACGGAAATCATCGAGGACAAGATGAGCTGGGAAATGCCCGAGGAAGAGCCGAAGGCGGAACCGGCGCCCAAGAAGCGCAAGCGCAGCAGTTGATGCGGATGCCGGCGGATCGCCGGCGCAGTCCCGTCCGTCCCTCCCCATTTCACACCGTGGAATCTGCTTGGGGGAGGAGCGCTCGTTGGGAGATTTTTCTCACGATCTAACCCCTCCACCGTCCAGCCCCGGGCACGCGGGAGCCTTTCTTTATGGGCCTTGCGTCCATCCGGACGCGCCACTACCGTTCCCGCAGCCAGATGGGTTGCCGTCAGGCTTAGTCCATTTATGGCCGACATTGTCACCAATTCAAAGGCCCGCCGCGATTACCATATCCTGGATACCTTCGAGGCGGGCATCGTGCTGAAGGGCACGGAGGTCAAGGCGCTGCGCGCCGGCAAAGGCCAGATTCGTGACGCCTTTGCCCGGGTTGACCACAATGAAGTTTTCCTTCATAACGCCCACATCGACGAGTATGTGTTCGGCAACCTCCAGAATCATCTGCCCAAGGCGGTCCGCAAACTCCTGCTCCATCGCACGGAAATCCGCAAACTCTTCGAACTGGCTTCCGTGAAGGGCAACGCGCTGATGCCGCTGTCGCTTTACTGGAAAAAGGGGAAGGTGAAGGTCCTGTTGGGCGTCGGCAAAGGCAAGGTGGAATTCGACAAGCGCAGCGATATCAAGAGCCGCGACGCCGACCGCGAGGCCAAGCGGGCGATCATGCATCAACTAAAGGGCAAGCAAGCCAAGTAACTTCGATCGTAGCGCGCCCAAGGGAATTGGCGCCATCATCCGAAACTGCGGTCCAGAGCCAAAGGCGTCCCAGTGCCCAACCTGGGCCATCGGAAGTTTCAAGCCGCCTTGGCCGCCCTGTTTTCCAGCCAGTGAATCAGGCTCTCGAACAGAAGCCGCCCATCCTCGCTCCCCAGCAATGCCTCGCACGCCCGTTCGGGATGCGGCATGAGCGCGGACACGTTCCGGCGTTCGTTGCAGATGCCCGCAATGTTTCGCAGCGACCCGTTGGGGTTGGCTCGATCCGTTATTTCACCGTCCGCGGTGCAGTACTGGAAAAGAACCTGATCGTTTGCCTCGAGCCGGGTCAGCGTGGCGTCGTCCGCGAAATAGCAACCATCCCCATGGGCGATGGGCAGACGCAACCGCCGGCCCGCCGGGATCTGGCTGGTAATCGGCGAATGGGTCGTGAGGGGCTTGAGAAAAACCTGTTCGCAACGGAACTGCAGGGAACGATTGCGGATGAGCGCGCCCGGCAGCAGGCCGGCTTCGCACAGGATCTGGAAACCGTTACAGATGCCCAGCACAGCGCCGCCCTGGGCGGCAAAGGATTGGACGGCCTGCATGACCGGGCTGAAACGCGCGATCGCGCCCGTGCGCAGGTAATCGCCGTAGCTGAACCCGCCCGGCACAATCACCGCGTCGGCATCCCCGAGCGAGGTCTCCTTGTGCCAGACGAACCGGGCGGAATGGCCAAACACATTTTTCAGGACATGCACGGCGTCCTGGTCGCAGTTGGAGGCGGGAAATTGCAGGACGGCGAAGTTCATTCGATCTCGAGGCGGTAATCTTCAATGACCGGGTTGCTTAAAAATTTATGACACGCTTCATCAAGCTGGATGCGGGCCGCTGCTGGATCGTTGCCGGTCAGTTCGATTTCCAGGTATTTGCCGACATGCACGGCTCCCACGCCCTGATAGCCCATGTGTTCAAGCGCGCTTTGGACGGTCTTGCCCTGCGGATCGAGCACGGCTTTTTTCGGAGTGATGATGATTTTCGCTTTCATGCCGGGACGTTCTCGCGTCCGTGGCGATGATGTTGGGCAAAAGCCCGGCCGGACGCTAGGAATTTCCCGCGCGAGGAGGGAAGCAATGTTCCAGCCTCCGGCCCCCAGTCAGCTTTTCTGCGCACGCTGGAGAGGAGATCAGGGCGTCGCGGCAACGACGCCCTGCCGGGTGCATGGAGAGGGCGCCGCCTGCTTACCAGGCGCGGGAGAACTTGACGCCTTCGGAAACGACGGGGCCGACGGCGCGCAGTTTCGAGAAGCCGATGCCCTGAATGGACTCGCAATATTTGGCGGCGCCGCACTGCATGACGCCAAAGACGCGCACGAGTTCACGGAACCAGTCCGGGAACCGGTTGGTGAATTTGAGTTCGAGAATGACGCAGTTCGGGAAGCACAATGCAGGGCTCTCCATTTCAGTCTTGATCGTATAGGGGAGGTTCGCTTCGCCGAAAACCTTCCGGTCCAAGGTCACCCGGACCTGGTCATCATCGCTGACATAGGCCTCGCGCATGTAAAAGATATGAACCTTGGGCACCGCATGGATCTGTTGAGCGAGATTGCAAAAGCCCTGGAGGGCGACGAGCTGGTTGGGGGCCTTCGAGACGAGGTGTTCGGGCTGCGGAAGATAACCGCGCAGCAACATCGGCACGCAGTCCTGGCGGACGCCGCCCCGCTGTTTCATGATGCAGTTATTGAGCCGGCGCTTGATCTCGAAAAAAACCGGGGCATCCGAACTGGTGCTGTAATAGCGCAGGCGCAGCTTGTAGCGATTCTTGTCGCCGTTAATGGTGGTCCAGTAGAGCTTGAGATCGTCGGAATCGAGATAAAGGCTGTGGACGGGATAGGAATAGTTGGGTTTCCCCACGCTGTATTCATCGAAGTCGAGATAGCTTCTGACGAAATCCCGTACGAGGAGCGCGGTCTCCTCGGAGATGAGGTATTTCAACTCGAACCGCTGTTTCTGCATCCGGTCTCTGGACATGGCAATAAATGGGTGACTGCTTCGTTATGTCAGCTATAACGCCGGGAAAATCAACAACTTTCATCCATTTCAGCAACGAAACGAGGATTTACGGGGAGGCCGGTGAGGGCTTTTGCGAAGGGGTGCGCGCGCAAAATCCCGGAGAAGCACGGGCCCACAGCGCACTTCCTCAAGAAAGAGCCGCGCTGCTCCATCGTTCGCCGGCCCGCAGGACGCGGTACGGTTGGCCCAGATCGCGCGCCGCCGCGATAAATCCGGTGGGTGACGCGGTGTTGAATTCGAACATCTCGTAATGGCAGGGGATGACGAGGCGGGCCCCGATAGCCGAAGCCAGACGGGCGGCGGCGGGCCCGTCGAGGTTGCCGGCCACGCCCCGATCCGGACGATCCCCATTGATGGGAAGCAAGGCAACATCGATGGTTCCCGGGCGCAGCCAATCCTCCATCCCGTCGTAATGCACCGTGTCCCCCGCATGATAAATCGTCCAGGGGCCCGCCTCGACCACGTAGCCCAGGAACTTGTGCCGGCCCCGGTCGTCCTTTTCCAACCCGTTATGGGCGGCCGGAACCGCCCGGAGATGAAAGCCGCCGATCCTCACCCCCTGCCCTGCATCCAGGCCGCGTGGCAGGTCGGCGACCATCTCCAGCCGATTGGCGACAAACTCACGGTTGGCTTCCGGGATGACGAGTTCGAGCCGGGGATTGACCCGGAACAATGCCGCGAGGGTTTCCTGGTCGAGATGGTCGGTATGATTGTGGCTGGAGGTGACGACCTGGATGAAATTCAATCGTTCCGGGGCCACCACCCGTTCCGTCATCCGCACGTGGGGTTTCCCGGTGGCGGCATACTTGCGCGTCAGCGAATCCGAAAGGTACGGATCCAGCAGCAGATGATGCCCCTGCCATTGGACCAGGAATCCACTCTGCCCGAGCCACCAGAGGTATAAATGTTCCGGCTCGGTGCGAGCGCGCTCCACATCTTCGAGAAACCCTTCATCCTGCAGGCATGGCTTGATCATGACGCCCTCCTTGTTAAGGGATTCCCCGCTCCCGATGCCAACTCGAAATGGCAGGCCAGCGGGCCGCTTTGCCGATTCACCCACGCCCACGACCGGGTCGCGTCCCGCGGGATGGCCCGGCCGCGGGACACTGCGTCAACGCGGAAAAGTCCGGACAAATCATTTCTTTAAATAATCCCGGGCGGCTGACAGTCTGGTGGAAGCCGTACGGATGTGGAGCGGAGGCTGAAGATGACATCCCGCGGCCGACCCGATCCTTAGGCACCTAATCGCATGAAAACGTTTTGGCATGGTTTGGCGGGAATCGCCTTCGTCGGACTCGCGGTGGCTTCGCTGGCGGCGGCGGAAGGGAAAGCGAACAAGGAAAACGGCGGAGCCGCCGAAACACTTTTCCATGAGCTGCAGGTCTATCGGATCAAAATCGATCTCTCCCCCGCGGCCCAGGAAGCCTTGCGCAAGGATCCCCGGAGCTATGTGCGCGCCTCCCTGCGCGAGGGCGGCCAGACCCTGAGCGAGGTGGGCGTGCGCCTGAAGGGCAGCGGCAGCTTTCAGGGACTCGAGAAGAAACCGAGCTTCGCGATCAAATTCAACGAGTTCATGCCGGGACAAAAATTCAAGGGTCACGCGAAATTGTTGCTGAACAATTCCCAGCAGGATCCGACCTGCCTCTGTGAGATGATGGGCGGGGAGATTTTTCGCGCCGCGGGAGTGCCGGCCGCCCGGGTGACCCTGGCCCGGGTGGAATTGAACGGACGGGACGCCGGGCTCTACACGCTGGTCGAGGCGGCCAACCGGGATTTTCTCTCTCGCCATTTCAAGAAATCCAAGGGAAACCTTTATGAAGGCTCCAACCTGGATGTGACCGACCGGTTGGAACTGGATTCAGGCGACACCGCCGTCGACCAGACCGACTTGAAAGCCCTGGCCACCGCCGTCCAGGAACCGGACGCAGCGAAGCGCTGGAGCCGGCTGGGCGGCCTGCTCGATGTCGATCGATTCATTTCCTTCGCCGCCGTCGAGGTTCTCACCTGGCATCACGACGGCTATTCCATGGATCGCAATAATTATCGCATCTACCACGATCCCGCCTCCGGCCAGATGGTCTTCCTGCCGCACGGATTGGATTCGCTTTTTACCAAGGCGGACGGCGCGTTCATCCCGGAATGGAAGGGACTGGTCGCCAAGGCCGTGCTCGAGTCGCCCGAAGGTCTGCGCCGCTACCGCGAACGACTGGCCGGACTGCTGACCGAGATTGCCTCCGCCGACAAACTGCACGCGCGCCTCCGGGAACTCTCCACCACCATCCGACCGGCAGTCGGCGAGAATGATTCTTCCGCCACGAGGGCCTTCGACGACGCCGTCCTGCGTCTCAGCAACCACATCACCCAGCGGTTGAGCTTCCTGAGGGAACAGGTCAAGGCCGCGCCGGCGAAATAAGTTCAATCGCCCGGCCCTTCCAGTGAAAGCGTGAGCTTGTTCAGCGGCACATCCGCGTCACTGGCGAAGTTGGTCAGGGCCAGCCGGCTCAGGACATTAACGACGACATCGGGCCGCGCGGCCAGAAAGGGAGGCGTATTGTCCGTCAGCGCGACGGTGACCAGGCCGGTCGCCGAGCCTCCGCGCCCATCCACCGCGGTATAAGTAAAGGTGTCGAGGTCATGAATGTTCCCGGGCGGGGTATAAAACACGTAACGGCCGGCCACTTCCACGGTGGCGCCGCGCGCGCTCAATGGACTGACGCCGGTGAACAGCACGGGATCGCCATCGAGATCCTCATCGTTGGCGAGCAGGTCGCTGATTTCCACCACCACACTTTCGTCGCGGAACCGATAGATGTTGTCGGCGCTGGCCACCCACGCGATCACAACCGGTCCATAAGCCGGCTGGGCAAAGCCGAAGACGTAGGTCAAATCGTTCGTGCTCGCGACGGTCCCGGCGGGCACGCCGTTGATGAGCAAGTCCCCGGCGTCCATTCCGCTGACCGCTTCGCTGAACGTGATCGTGAGGTTGGTGAAGACCAGCAAATCCCCCGGCGCCGGCACCGCCTGGGCCAGGCGCGGCACCCCGTTGGAATAAGGCCGGTTACCGTCCGCGTAAACGGAGCGGCGGCATCGCTGCCAGCCAGGACCCCGTTGACAAAAAACTCGACATTCGTCACGACAACCGGCGTCTGGACCGACGCCGCGACGGCCAGGAGCAACGGCTGGCCGGCCGTGGCGGTTTGGCCGTTGGTGGGACTGGTCAGGGACGCCACCGACGGGTTGGCCACAATGGTCACAACGTTGGTGGCCCCGGCTTGCTGCGCGACGGGCACGGAGCTGTCCGTGGCCTGGAGCTGGAAGGTGTGGCGGAGTTGGTGACGGCTGGAGTCACGGCGCTGTCAGACCCGACCGCATACAGGCTATAGACTCCCGCCGGAAGGTCGCCGAGGCTGACGTTGTATGGCGGGGTGGTGACGGATCCCACCGGAACGAAGTTGGTGGCGCCGGCGCCGTTGCTCACAAAATACTCCACGGTAAGGGGCGCGGTGCCGTTGAGAATCGTCGCAGTCGTCGTGATGGGAGTGCCCGACACAAAGACGGCGTTGTTCGTCGGCGACGTGATCGTGCAGGTCAGATCCGTGACGGGCGCCGCCCCGGCGGTCACCTGGAGGGAAAAGTTGTCGACCTGATTGGCGGAATCATCCCCGTTGGCATTGGCATTGGCATTGGCATCCACCCATAACACATAAAGGCTCGCTCCATTGGTCCACTTCAACGCCAGGTTGGTGCTCAGGACCGAGCTTCCGTCGACCGAAGCGGTGGTGTTCAAGGTGGGGAGATTGGCCCAGCCTCCCGCCGATCCCGTAAGGCTGTGGTAAACCCGTGCGCCCTTGCCGTTGTCCTCGGCCACGCCCGCGCCGGTGATGGTAAACAAATAGGAAAGGGTGACCGCGGTCGCATTGGTGCCGGTGTTGTTGACAAAATTTCCCATCAGGACGGAATAGCGATTCCCGGTCGGGCGGGTCTGGAGATAGAAGCCCGAGGAACTCCAGGCGGCATTGGCCGTCTTGGGAGGCGGATTTCCGGCATCCAGCATGGTTTGCGCGGTCACGCCCGCGGCCGTGATGTTCGCATTCACATCCGTGTCGCTGTCGTAATTGTCCCCCGCCGCCCCCGCGCGGCTGGAGGTCGCCCAGTCCAGGGCCGGCGGGTGGGCATCAAAGGCGTTGGTATAGCCCGCCGCCGTACCCCCGGTGGAAAAGCAATCATCGCCCAGCACAGGAGGGCACAAGTCGTCAGGGTAAGGTTTTTCATGATTAAAACTTGGAACTGAATGGGGCTAGTGACCCTGGACCCGGGGCAGGCGGTTACAGGGATTCTTTGGCGGCACCCGGGAGGCTCAAGGAACGCAAGGCCGGACGGGGGCGAGCCTGACGGCGCGCCGGGTTTTCGCACTGCGCACCGCCGCCTCCACAATCTCCTGTCCGATTCGGCTGATCGGAATGCTGACCGGGCCTTCCAAAGGCTGGTTCTTGTCGAGGCAATGCAGCAGGTATTGGACGGGATTTTGATGCGGCGCCCGGGTGGCCGGAGCCGGGACCGAATGGGCCTTCGGTTTCCGCCGGGTTTGCACCGTGATGAAGTCATCGTAGTCGTAATTGCTGATGGTGCCCTCGGTGCCGGCGATGACGAAGCCGCAACGCGGCTGGGGTTGGAGCGTCCAGGGATCGGTGAAGGTGCCCCAACGGGTTTCAAACTTGGACAGCCCATGCGCATAACGGGCAACGACGATGCTATGCTCGTCCACTTCCAGCCGCGGCGGTGCGTCCACGACCGCGGTGACCTCCAAGGGCCGGCGCCCGCCCTGGTACCAGGTGCCCAGCGTGGTGCCATAGCCCAGGTAATCGAGGAGCGAGCCGCCCCCCTGCGCCTTCCTGTAAAACCAGGACTGCCGCTTTTCGCGGGCGACCTGGGCGGCGGTTTTTTCCTCCTTGTCGGCGCCATGCCAGAGCGGTCCGCGATTGCCGCCAAAGTGCCAGACATTGATCACGTCGCCGATGGTCCCGGCCGCCACCACTTCGTAGGCCCGCCGGTGCGAGCGCACCCACTGGAGGGGCCAGTTAATCATCAGGGTCCGGCCCTTCGGCATCGCCTTGACCATGGCATCGGCTTCCTGCAACGAGGCGGCGAACGGTTTCTCGACCAGCAGATGCGGCCCGTAGGGAGCCACTTTTCGCACCCACTCCGCGTGTTTAGAAGCTGCCGGACAAAGGATGACCACGTCCGGTTTCGTCTTCTCGAGACAGGCGCGGTAGTCGGTAAAAACGCGATCCCGGGGAAGGCCCAGTTTGCCGATGACCTCCTCCATGCGCGGCGCGGATTCATCACTGATGCCGACCAGCTCGACCGCGGGATGATCGGCTGCCATGCGCAGAAGATCCCCCATGTGAAAGTGGTCAAAGTTAATGCCAGCGATGCGCCATCGTTTCATAAGCGTGTGTTCCATCGGAAAACGGGAGCAGCCTAGGGAGCGGCGGGCACGGTGGCCAGCCTGGAGTGAGGGCCGATCACTTTTCCAACTTCCATCCGCCCTCCTCCGTCCCGTATTCTCCGTCCGTGTCCCACTGGAAGAAAGTCACCTTGGTCGGGGTAGGATTGTTGGGCGGCTCGATCGGGCTGGCCCTCCGGCAACGCCAGCTCGCCACTCGCGTCGTGGGCCATGTCCGCCGGGCCCCGGCCATGGCCGAGTGCGAACAGGCGGGCGCGGTGGACAAGGCGGAGACCGACCTCCGGCAGGCTGTGGCGGGCGCCGACCTCGTCATCCTTTGCACGCCCATCGCGCAGATGGCGGCGCTCGCGACCGAAATGTTGCCCGCGCTGGATCGCGGGGCCATCGTGACCGATGTCGGCAGCGTCAAGGGGAGCGTCGTGACCGAGCTCGAGCCTATCCTTGCCGCGAGCGGCGCCCAGTTCGTGGGCAGCCATCCCATGGCGGGGGCGGAGAAAATGGGAGTGCTCAATGCCCGCGCCGACCTCTTCGAAAAGGCCATCTGTGTGATCACCCCGCGCCCTTCCACCCCGCCCGAACCGGTGGGGCGCCTCGAGGCGTTCTGGAAATCGATCGGCGGCATCCCGCTCCGCCTCTCGCCGGAGGATCACGATGACCTGGTCAGCCGCTCCAGCCATCTGCCGCACGTCGTGGCCGCGGAACTCGCCAACTACATCCTCAGCCCCATTCATCCGAAGGAGCAGGCGATGCTTTGCGCCAATGGTTTTCGCGACACCACGCGCATCGCCAGCGGCTCGCCCGAAATGTGGCGGGACATCTGTCTGGCCAACCGAAAAAACCTCACCCGCGTCCTCGGAGTATTTATCGAGGACCTGCAGGAATTCCAACTTGCCCTCGACAGCGGCGATGCCAAAACTGTCCAGGAATTCTTCGCCCAGGCCCGGGAGCGACGGGAGGAATGGCGCGCGCAGGACGCCTCCCCTTCCCCCGAATAAATCGCCGCGGCCGGCCCCTCTCACCGTTTCGCGATCCGATCCACGGTCATCGTTGCGCCGCCCGCGCTAAGTCCCTAGATTGCCTCCATGAATCACCCCGCCCGCCTTTGCGCCATGGCCATCACCGGCTTTGCCCTGCTCCTTTTCTTCAAGCCCGCCCAGGCGGCAACGAACCTCCTGCCCGGCGCGAAAAAAATATTGTTCCTCGGCGACAGCATCACCCACGCGGGACAGTACATGGAATATGTAGAGGCCTATTTCGTCACCCGCTTACCCGGGCGGACCCTGGAATTCCTGAACCTGGGGCTGCCGAGCGAAACGGTTTCCGGGCTTTCCGAGAAAGGACATGCCGGGGGCGCATTTCCCCGGCCCGACCTCCAGGAACGGCTGGCCCGGGTGCTGGAAAAAACCCATCCCGACACCATCTTCGCTTGCTACGGGATGAACGATGGCATTTATCTGCCCTTCGCCGAGGAGCGTTTCGCCGCCTTCAGCAACGGATTGGTGCGACTCCATCAAAGCGCCGTCGCCGCCGGCGCCAGGATCATTCATGTCACCCCGCCCGTCTTCGACGAATGGAAGGGCCAGGGACCCGGCTATGCCCAAACGCTCGATCGCTATTCCGACTGGATGCTCACCCGTCGCGCCTCGGGCTGGGAGGTCGCGGACGTGCATGGGCCGATGAAACAATTCCTTGGCGAACGTCGGCGGGTGGACCCGGCCTTTTTCCTGGCGGGCGATGGCGTCCATGTGGGTGACACCGGCCATTGGATCATGGCGAAGGCAATCCTGTTGCACCTGGGCGCCTCCGATCTGGCGGGCGCCGCCACTCCCCAGCAAATGCTGAGCGCCCATCCGCAGGGCGAAGCGTTATTGAAGCTGGTGCAGGAGAAGCAGCGCCTGCTGCGGGACGCCTGGCTCACGGAAACCCGCCATGAACGGCCGGGGATGAGCAGGGGATTGCCTTTGGCCGAGGCCGCGACGAGGGCGGCTGTTTTGGAAAAACAGATGCGCGCACTGGCCCGCTGAAGGTCACCGTCATTACACGAAAAACTCGCGGCCGCGCCAGATCTGGAACCAGCCGGTTTCGCCATTCTGTTCCACGAAGAGATATTCCGCCACCTTCCGGCCATCCTCCTGCGTCACTTCGCGCCCGTAATCCCAATACTCCAATTTGGCCCGCTCGACGCTGCCCGGCGGGGCCTTTCCTTCGGCGGTGGTCGCGGTGACGATCAGCACCGCGGCCTCCCACGGTTCCCGGAGCTCATTCAGCCGGGTGAAAGTTTCCACGGCGCCGGTCTCGTCCTCCTTCACTTCGAAGATGCCGGTCGGATCCTTGACCACGGCCAGGAAATCGCCGGCGAAGGCAAACTCATCCTCGAGCCGGAGCAGCAGCAACTCGTGCCGGCCCTTCTCCTGCGGAATTGCGCGCACCCGCACCGACAGTTCGCGGAGGCCTTCCTTCCCGCCCGGGCGCATCCCCCGCAGCACATAATCGGTGAAACCGAATTCGTGATCGCCCAGGCGCCGCACATACTCGCGGATTTCCTGCACGGTGAAGGCATGGTCCAGGTACTCCTCGCCATTGGCCGGGGCCAGCCTTTCGGCTTCGCCGATGCGCCAGTCCAGCGGATTGCTCAACGCGAAGGCGGCGCCGTTTCCATTGCCCTGGTGCAGAAACCGCTCGGCAAACAGGTTCCACAGGGTCTTGCCATGATCATCTTCCGCCATATTTAGCCTCCCAGGATGGCCGAGACCACTCGGGCCACGACATGACACAGCCCCAGGATGAAGCTGCCAATGACAATGGCCATGGCGAGATTGCCCCGGTGGATGAGGTCATCGAAATCCAGCTTGGGCGTCAGCTTGTCAAAGATCTTGTAGCCCACCACAACGAGCAGGATGGCAATGACACCAAAGGCGACCGTCGAGACGAGGTCGCTGAGAAAATATTCGGGCAGATGAAGCATCATGAGGAGGAGGAAACGGTTTTTGAAAAATACCAGCGCTTGAAAAACACCAGCCAGACCAGAAACCAGCCAAGGCCGATCGCCGTTGGGATGGCCAGAACCCAGAACGAGATGCGACCCGCGGGCGTGGGCCGGGTGCTATAGG
>Ga0163144_10019362_pt1 | contig 13694 bp, 9 predicted proteins | sample OliLak19BULKMAT1_FD_123175 | JGI IMG/M metagenome (GOLD analysis project Ga0163144, IMG submission 123175) | Freshwater microbial mat bacterial communities from Lake Vanda, McMurdo Dry Valleys, Antarctica - Oligotrophic Lake LV.19.BULKMAT1 | ecosystem: Environmental > Aquatic > Freshwater > Lake... | reverse complement strand
TGGATCGATAGAATTTTCAATGAAATCGCACCGACAGCCCGAGCCTCCAAGATCAAAGGCGGCATGCATCTGCAGCTTAGCGACATGCTGCTGACTGCGGTGTGCTACGGCATCGGGCTGAGCGTAGTGCTTTATTTTCAGCCGGATGAAAGCAACGGGTTCGTCGCCGGCGCCGCCTATCTTCTCGTCGCCGAAATGATGGGCCTGCTGGCAGCGATGGATGTCTGCCGAAAAACACATTACAAAAACGATCTCGTCCAGCGCTCCAGTATTTTCCTGATCTTCTCCCTGCTATTTCCGCTCACGCTGCCCGCCGCGCTACTGGCGTGGAAGCGTTGGTCGAACGGGCTGAGCGGCCGGACGGCGGAGTGATTTGCGTCAGGTCGCCTTAGGCGCATCTTGTCACGACTCATTTAAATGACGCATCTTCCATCACACGAAGACTTTCCAATTTTACTTGAAAGGTGTCCGCGCTTTTTTGCTCACACTGGAAAAACGACTGTAAAACTAACTGTTGACTCCGCTTGATGTCCCTCCATGATGCTTCCATCTCTAATAGAATTCCGTGGTTGACAGTACCGGCGCGCAAATGCACGACGTGGCATGCGGCTTGCCACCTGCTTTCCTAAGCTAATTACCAGGAGGAGATGATCGTGGATGATATTCAGCCTCGTTTGAAGGCGCGCGGGTCGCGGAGTCCGATTCTCATCGGCGCCGCGTTGCTGTTCTTCTGTGCAGTGGTCGCTTCGGGCGCGTCCTACATGCGCACGACGCTTGAAGATCTGACGACGCGTTCCAGCGCCGTGGCCGAGATCGAGGTGCTCGCCAAAGAATATCCCCAGATGAAGCCATCCGACACGTTTCCGCGAACGCACGTGAACGTCAAAGTTCTGAAGACGCTCAAGGGCGCGCTCCCGGAAACGTTGCAGCTCGATCTCCCCGGCGGCATCGACGGCAACGTCGTCAGTTTCGTGGCGGACGGTGCGGACTTCAGCGTTGGCGAACGCGCCATGGTGTTCATCAAAGAGCCGCAAAAAGGCCGCTTCATGATCCAGGATTTGGGCCTCGGCAAGTTCAACATTACGCAGCGCGATGAAAAGAAAGTGGTCGAAAGCCCCATCTGTTCACGCGCGTTCGGCGCCGAACAACCGAAGGACCAGAAGGATCTGGAAGCCAATCTCCTGACGCGCTCGATCCCTTACGACACGTTCTGCGAAATGATCACCGCCTACGCGGCCGGCGCCGCAACTAAAGACGCCGCGCTCCTCGCCGCCACATTGCCGCCCTCAGAGGCTCACGCGGGCAACACGCCGTCTGTCATCGCCGATGCCACGGCGCTTCAGCACGCACAGAAGCTCAAGCAAGCCACGCTCCTGTCGGCTCTGGCTCTCACCGGAATCGCCCTGTTCGCGGCGCTGCTCGTTGCGCGCCGCCGCAAGCTCAACGCAGCCCGCGCAAAGTCCCGTTCGATCGCCGTGATCCTGGGCGGCGCGCTGGCCGCCGGATCACTGGGCGGGATGAGCGCCCATGCGTTCGTTCAATTCGATCAGAAAACGATTTGGAATCTCGATAGAACGGCCGCCGGAAAAGTGGATGCCGAGAAGATTCTTTGGAAGCAGAGCGCCTCGGTTTCCAAAACCAACGCCACACCTTTCACAGGCGTTCAAGCCTCTTTCGATAAGTGGCAGGCTGTGGATCGCTCGCGCCTCGCCTTTACTCTGGGTGGCGGCACCAGCGTCGCCGTGAACAACAGCCGCGACACCGAAAATGTCATCGCTTGGACCCCCTCCCCATCCGATGATTTCAGCAACCGCACCTTAGCCATCTGCTTCTCCAGCTTCACCACCGGCAACTCGTCGAATTTTGTGGATTGCGACATCATCTTCAATGATCGCGATTTCGCCTGGGGCGCTGGCGGAACCGGCAATGTCGGCTCCGTTTCACTTCACGAAATCGGGCACTTCATCGGGCTCAATCACACGACCGAAAAGAACACGATCATGTTCCCCTTCGATGGCGGACTGTCCACGCTCAGCGGCGACGAAATCACCGCGGCGCAGACTCTCTACCCCGGCCCCGCCGATCAGACCGGCGGCACAGGCGGCACCGGCGGCACCGGCGGAACCGGTGGAACGGGCGGGACGGGTGGCACGCCGCCTCCCGAGCCGCAAGGAAATCCCACCGCCGCAGCGGATGCCAGCCCGCGCAGTGGCTTGCCGAATCTGACCGTCAGTTTCTCCGCGCAGGGTACGAAGCCGGGCCCGAGCAATGCCGCGATTGCCTCCTTTGAGTGGGATTTCGGCGATGGCGCCGAGGGCGAGGGCAGCCAGACCACCCATACTTATACGAGCGTGGGAACGTTCACCGCGACCCTGCGCGTGATCGATGTCAACGGCGCTGAATCGGTGGCCTCGGTTGAGATTGAAGTCGGCAAGGCCTTCACGGTGACCAAGGCCGCCGTGAAGCTCAACTTCAAACAGTTCGGAAAAGACAGCGTCACGGCCACTCTGTTCAGCGATCAATTGATCGGCATCAAGGCGCCCAAGGGCACTGGCACCGTCCGCCTGGGATCGATGTTGATCGGCGATCAGGAATGGATCTTCGATTTCAACACGGAGAAGCTCAGCTCGGTGAACAAGAACGGGCCAAAAATTAAAGTGAACGACAAGATCGGCTCAGCGACGGTTTCCGTGAAGAACGCCGACTTGCGCGACGTTCTGGGTGGCCACGGTCTGGAAGACGCCGACATTTTTGGAGAGACATTCGGTATTCCTGTCACGTTCTGGTTCGGCGAAGGCACCGGTCTCTACCTTTTCGGAGAACTGAAAGTGATCTACTCGGCCACCGAAGGAAAGAGCGGCGCCGGAAAGTTCTAGACGTAATAAAAAAGGGGTCAATCATTCAACGCCGCGCATTGCGCGGCGTTTTATCTAGAGCATTCCAGCTGTTAATGTGGACTACCGTGCGTAGTCTGGGCGTCTCGCCCAGACGATGACATGGAGTAGTCTCTCCGGGCGAGACGCCCGGTCCACGAATTGCAGCCATAGCCAACCGTGAATTGCTATTAGTCTCTAACCTTCCCTCTCATAATCAATGCCTTTTGAGTAGCCTTGTGTCGAACTGGTTGTCTACGTCGCTTCGTCATCGAAAACGACCGCGATCTCATTGCAGCTCGCGCAGCGCACAGCGATCGTGATCAGGTCCAGATCGTTGTCATCCAGCGCCTCTTCTGGATAGGTCATGCCGATCGCGATTTCAAACGTGTGACTGCCGCAGCAGCAGCGGTGCGGGTAGGTCGGAGGCGAGATTCCGGATTGCCGCTTTGTGCCCCAATAGAGCACGCGGTCGAAAATCAATATCCGCTTATCACAGCGCCGGCAATAGGAGTGATACACGGCTTCTTCGTCGTTGCTGCGCAGCGAAAAAAAACGGCAATCCATGCGCCGGTCGTCGGCCGATGGCTTTTCGCCTGACGTCGACAGCTCAATTTTAGATCGGGAACTTTCGATATTTCTTCTGCGCGCATCCGCCGTGCGCAGCGCGATGGTATTCGTGGGCGCGCTGACGACCGGCATCATGCCGCTGACCACACAACGGCAACGCAGACTGCTGACCATTGAAACAGGATGACCCACGGAGCTGCGAATGATATCCGCAATCGTATCGGTACAGGATGCAAGATAAGGCTGCAGATGCAAAGGGCCTTGGTGAGCAGGTTCTGCCATCGGCCAGATCCAGAGTACAACGGTGAACAGAAACGCCAGCCGGAAATTAACCTGCTGTCAGGATGCGCCCGCAACTGGGACACGTTGTCATTTCGCGCATCAGCAGAGCCATGTTGTGGACCTGCGGCGGAATCTTCATGAAACAGGCGGAACAGATGCCGCGTTCGACACGCGCGATCGCCTGGCCGCGCCCGTGAACGATGCGATTGTAAGTGCTCAATTCCTTCTCGGGAATGTCCTTGGCCATCGTCGCGCGTTCGCCAGCGAGCGCCTCGAATTGCGTGCGCAACTCGCCCACTTCCTTATCCACGCGCACGGTTTCGTCAGTCACAATCTTCTCGGCATCGGCCAGCGCGGCGCTGTTTTTGTCTATCTCCCGCTGCTTGACGTCAACCTGCTCGAGGAGTTCCAGAACTTTGCCTTCGTTCTCTTTGTTCCAGGCGCGCTGAGCGTCCATCTGGCGCTTGACCGTTTCAAATTCTTTGCTGGTCCGCATGGTGTTCATCTGCGTCGCATAGCGCTTCAGCGTTTCTTCGCCGGATTTGACTTCCAGCTCAATCGAATCGGCTTCAATCTTCAGCCGAAGGATATCCGCTTTGAGGCGATCCATCGCGGTGCGCAGGGTTCTGGGAACCACTTGCTTCTCCGCGAGCTCCCGCGGAAGGCGCTCCATATCCTTCTTGAACATGTTCAGTTTAGTGTCGATTTCGTTCAGCGATTTAAGTACTGTAATGATTTCTCTCATGTGCGATCCAGTGCCCAGGGTTGACTCTTCAGCGAACGGCGAACGCAGAAGATGCGACTCAAGTTTATAGCCGCCTCGTACCGCCGTTCAATCGTAAAAGCGGTTTGAAGCCGCACTGCGGGAGTCTCGCCCGCCCGAATAAAAGTATCCAAGCAGGCGAGACGCCCGCGGTACAATCTTACGAAAGTCCGCGTATCTTGCGCAATTTATCCCGCCTGATCCGCGCCAGATCGTCGGCGCTCGGCGGAAATTCTTCGCGGAACCGAAGATCCATGACAACTCCCAATGCATGCAGATCCGAGAGGCATGTATCCAGCGTGAGCATCCGTCCGTCCTTCAGTCCCAGAGCGCCTTCGGTCGCGCCCACCGTTCCCGGCCGCACGACGCACGCCTGCGCGACGTCATCGACGGTGAACGTTTCGTTGCGCGAGCCGTGCTGCAAGTGGAAGACACCGTCTTTCAATGTCAGTCTGAATTTGTTGGCACGCAAATAAGCCAGACCGCCACGCAGCGCCAGAGCGCCGAAGAAAAGCACGATGACAATACCCAGCAGCATGTATCCAAATGTCTTGCCCATCGCCAGGTAGCTCAGCACGCCGACAGCCGGAATCGAGAGTGCCGCCAGAACAGTCAACAGCACGCCCGCCACTTTCATCGCTCCGCTTGGCGCCTTGCGCGAAGCCACGTAGCCCATGGCGGCCGCCACCAGCAACGTGACCGGAAAACTGAATGCGGTGACAACACCGCTGCCAAGCCGCAGAGCCTGCACGATGCTGAACGCAAACGTGGCGATACCGATCAGCGAGACGAAAACAGGAAACAGGAATGACATGCGTCGCACCGTCAGTTCCAGCGGCTGATACCGCATCACCAATTCAGGATGCTTTTCGATCCATTTCGTAAACGTTTCGCCGGTCTCCATTTCAAACGTATCAGCCGCCATGCTTTCACAGCATGCCGCGCAGTACACCCGCGTGTCAGGCAGGCGCACCGGCTTTTCCGCGGAAAGATTGCGCCGGCAGCGCGAACAGAGAGGGACGCTCGTTTCATTCATATCGCCAGCTTAATTTCATTCGTGAAAATTTCAAAACGCGAAGTGCTCCGGAGATATACTTTGCACCGCAGGCTTCCAGCCTGCGTATGTCTTCAACATGTCGAGCAGGCTGGAAGCCTGAGGTGCATGGGTATGATTCGTTCGATGACCGACACTTCTCAACCCTTCACTCCGCCCGATGACATTTCAGCGCTTGCGCCGCTGGATCAGGCGCGGACATTGCTGGATCTCGCCGCTACCGACCGGCGCGCCGCGGAACTGGCGTTTGAGAAACTCGGCTTCGATCAGCAGCTCGATACCGCCCTCCATTTAACCGGCGATCAGCTCCACGAATGGCTGATGCTCAGCACCGATTTAACGGAGCTGGTCCGTGCGCTGCCGCCTGAACATCTGCACCAGGCCGTGCGGCTGATCGGCGAAGAGGACGCCCTCAATCTGCTGCAAGCTGCCTCGTCCGAACAGATGCAGCAGATGACCGACATCGAGTGGTTCACGGAGAACAAGCTCGATCGCAAAAAAGTCCGCATTTGGATCGAACTGCTCATGCAGCTTGATGAGGATGAAGCGGATCAGGCGCTGCAAGGCCTGGACATGAACGCGCTCGCGCGGTATCTGCGCCCTGTCGTCAAGCCAGCCGTCGACGAAGACAATCTACTGCTGGCGCTGCATCTCAATCAACGCTGGCTTTTCACGCCCGACGATCTGAATTGCCGCGACGATACGGCGCGCCGCTTTCTCGATTTTATTTATTCCGTGGACCGCGATCTTTTTGGCGACGTGCTCGCGCTGCTGATCGGTGATGACGATGATATCACTGAAGCCGACATGTACGCCGGCCGCGAAGACCGCCTGATCAAGCGCGGCTTTCCCGCCATGGCGGAAGCCGAATTTCTTCTGGAGATGGTCAACGCATCGGCGTACGGCATCAAATGGCCCGTGCTCCCCGAGCATCACGAAGCGGCCGAAACAACCGCGCTGCAGGTTCAGCATCGCGCGACAACTCCGTTCCTGCTGCACGCTCTGGCGTGGGGCCGAGCGCGCGGCGATCTCGGCGAACGCACCGAGCGCGAGTTCATCAAGGAATCGGCGTCGCTCGCCAACGCGCTGTTGCTGGCGCACACCAAAGATGCCGCCAAGCCGGAGCACCTTGCCGAAGCGCTGCTGTCCGTGCAGGTGCTCACGTCCGTCTCGCTGGAATCCTTGAGCTCTCCCGCCGCCAGCGTGGTCCCCTTGTCGCGCAGCAGCAGCGAAGGCTCACTAGTGAGAGCCGTCGAGAAATTGAAGTCGATGGAATTGCGCGAACTCTTTCAACTCGGCTGGTCGCTCACACGTGAAGTCTCGCGCGACGCGTGGGTGCTCTCAATGGACGAGCACATTTCCGAAGCCGGTCTGCAGCGCAATTTAAAATGGCTGCGTCCCGATCTGCGCAAAGCCGTTCGCGATGCCGAGGATTTAATGAGCTGGCGCCGCATCGCCGCCACCGCCAAGCCCGCGGAGGAAGGCGCCGAAGCGCCGCAGGAATTGCTGACATGGCCACGCCTGTGTTACCTGCGCCTCGCCATATGGCAAGCCCAGGCGGTGCTCGATAATTATCCGAAGTAATTTTGTAGCGCTGGCATTCTGCCTGTGTGTGCGCGTCTCTTTTGTGGTTCGAGCAGGCTGGAAGCCTGCGGTACAAACTACGCGATCATCACGAATGCTTCGGCGGCGGGATCGGAATTGGCTTCGACTTTTCCAATCACATTGCTGTCGATCTTGCTCTCGCGAAGGATGGTCTGAATCGCGTTGGCGTTATAAGCGGAACAGATAATCGTCATGCCGATGCCCATGTTGAACGTATCAAACATTTCGACATCGTCGATATCGCCGAGCGACTGAATCAGCGCAAAAATGGGCGGCACTTTCCAACTCTTCTTATCCAGCTTCACGACAAACCCGTTCGGCACGGTGCGCGGGATATTTCCGGGCAGTCCCGATCCGGTGATATTCGCCATCGCGTGAACGGTATCTTTCACTTTGTAATGGGAGAGCACTTCGCGAACGGCCTTGGCGTAAATCGTGGTCGGCTTGAGCAATTCATCGACGAGTTTGCAACCGAGTTCGGGAATCTGCTGATCGAGTTTCAAGCCTCCGACTTCCAGCAGCGCTTTGCGCGCGAGGCTGTAACCGTTGCTGTGCAGTCCCGACGAATGCGCGCCGATAACCACATCCCCCACGCTCACTTTTTTTCCGTCAATGATCTTGGAGCGCTCGATGACGCCGACACAGAATCCGGCCAGGTCGTATTCGCCCTTGGCATACATCGACGGTAGCGACGCCGTCTCGCCGCCGAGCAGCGCGCAACCCGACTGCTTGCAGCCTTCGACGATGCCGACCATCAGATCGTGGCAAACTTTGGGATCTTTCTTTTCGATGCCGATGTAATCGAGGAAAAAGAGAGGCTCGGCGCCTTGCACAATCAAATCGTTCACCGACATCGCCACCAGATCGATTCCGACCGTGTCGTGCTTTTCCGCCATGAATGCAATTTTCAACTTCGTGCCGACGCCGTCCGTACACGCTACTAAAACAGGGTCCTTGTACTTGCCGCGAATGAGCTGCACTTCGCCGCCCATGGAGAACAGGCCCGCGAAACCACCGATGGCGCCAATCACTTCCGGACCGTAGGTGCTCTTGGCCATCTTGCCGATGTCGTCGGCAATCTCATCGCCCGCGTGAATGTCAACGCCGGCCTCTTTGTAAGTGAGCTTTTCTTTCATTGTCGTCTTGTCAGTAGTCCGTGGTCCGTTGTATTCCATCTTTCAACATCAATCCAGCAACGCGCAGCGCCGTCCGTCTCACAACTGACAACTGACAAAAGTTAATTCTGTCCAAGACTGCGCCGGCCGCCCTCGCGTTCCATGCTGTATTTGTCCATCGCATCGTCGGGTTTAACCGGGTACTTGCCCGTCCAGCACGCCGTGCAGTAGTTCGACGCCGGCTTTGATACCGCCGCCAGAAGTCCCTCGACGCTTAAGTAACCCAGCGAGTCCACTCCGAGGTACTCTTCGATGGCGGGTATGGTTTTCAGGCGCGCCGCCACGAGCTCTTCTTTATCCGGAAAATCGATGCCGTAATAGCACGCATTCAACGTCGGCGGACACGTAATGCGCAAATGCACTTCGGTCGCGCCGGCATCGCGCAGGATGCGCGCCTGCTTCTTAAACGTCGTTCCTCGAATGAGGCTGTCTTCCACCACCACGACGCGTTTGCCGCGCACGGCGCTGCGAACGACATTGAACTTCATCGCCACCACATTTTCACGCTCGCCCTGGCTGGGCTTGATAAAACTGCGACCGACATAATGATTGCGGATAAATCCCATGTCCATCTGGATTCCCGACGCGCGTGAATAGCCAATCGCGCCCGCGTTGCCCGAGTCCGGCACGGCGAATACGACATCGGCGTTGGCCGGCTGTTCCTGAGCCAGACGCTGACCCAGGCGGATGCGGACCTGGTGGACGTCGTCGCCAAAAATCATGGAATCCGGCCGTGCAAAATAAACATGTTCGAAGATGCAATGGGCCGGCTTGATGTCTTCGGGCTTGGTGAACATCGACGAATGCACGCCATCGGCGTCAATTTCGACAATTTCGCCGGGTTCAACTTCGCGAACGAATTCCGCACCGACCTGATCCAGCGCGCAGGTTTCGCTGCACAGAACATAGCCTTCGCCGATGGTGCCGAGCTGTCCCTTGGCGGAACTGCGCCCGAGGATCAGCGGACGGAACCCTTGGGGATCGCGCGCGCCGATCAGCTTGTCCTTGGTCATGAACAGAAAGCTGTAGGCGCCGCGCAACTGGCGCAGGCAATGTCCCAGGTGATCCTTCTGGCCGACGTTCTCGGGCCGGGCCAGCAAGTGGACCACGATTTCGCTATCGGACGAGGTTTGAAAAATGGATCCGTGGGCCTCGTATTCATCACGCAACTTGCGCGCGTTGACCAGATTTCCGTTGTGAGCGACGGCAATTTCGCCATTCGAATAGTCGACCACGAGCGGCTGGATGTTCTGAGGGCGACTGGATCCGGTTGTGGAATAGCGCACATGGCCAACGGCGATATGGCCTTCCATCTCGGCCAGTTCACGCTGAGTGAACACTTCCGTGACAAGGCCCATGGCTTTTTTCGACTGGAGTTTCTTGCCATCGGAGACAACAATCCCGGCCGATTCCTGGCCTCGATGCTGGAGCGCAAAGAGCCCCAAGTACGTCTTTGCCGCCGCACTGGGGACGTTGTACACCCCGAAAAGGCCGCAATGATGGCCAACGCTGTCTTCCAAAACTCTCTCCCAAGTTGTTGCGGCCGAGGTGGGTGCCCACGAGTCGTGAAACCCGGAAACGTATTGTGCATGAAATTACCATTCATGCAAGCAGGTGCGATGAATATCCTACACAAAATTGAAAGCGGGTTTATAGTCCCAATCCCGCCGCATTTCCCGTCGTCCCGCCTCCTTGTTCCCTGACGAAGCGTTAAATGAATTGCGGCATGGCAATTGGATAGCTTTTTAGCATCCGTGAAGGAGATTTTCAGATGGCAGAACCGACGGTTATTTCATCCATTGAAGCCATGCACGCGACATCGCGCGAGCTCCTTAAAGGGGGCAAGCGGATCGGGTTCGTTCCGACGATGGGGGCGCTGCATGCCGGACACAAAGTATTAATCGATCGCGCGCGCAACGAGAACGATGCGGTGGTTGTCTCTATTTATGTCAATCCCACGCAATTCGGTGAAGGCGAAGACTTTGAGAAATACCCCCGTCCTTTCGACGCCGACAAAAAACTCTGTGCGGAGGCCGGCGTGGACGTCATTTTCGCACCGACTTCGCTTTATCACGACGACGCGCGCACGTTCGTTCACGTCGGCGCACTCGACGAACCGCTTTGCGGGCTGTCGCGCCCCGGGCATTTCCGCGGCGTGGCCACGGTCGTCGCGAAGTTGCTGGCGATTGTGCGGCCCGACAAAGCTTACTTCGGGAGGAAAGATGCGCAGCAAGTGTTGATCGTCGAGACGCTGGTGCGGGATCTGAATCTGGGCTGCGAGATCGTGCCGTGTGAAACGGTGCGTGAAAACGATGGGTTGGCGATGAGCAGCCGCAATCGCTATTTATCCACCGCCGAACGCAAGCAGGCGCTCGCGATAAAACAAGCGTTGGATCATTGCCGTGAAAAAGTCGTCGCCGGCGAACGGGATGGAATGAAATTGATCGGGGAAATGGCCGAAATTCTCGAGCGGCAGCCAGATCTGGAGATCGATTATGTGGTGCTCGTCAACGCGCACACTCTTGCCGATCTCAAACGGTTGCAGGGCGATGTGCTCGCGGCAATCGCCGCGAAAGTGGGCACCACGCGCCTTATCGATAATATCCGCTTAAATTCGATCGGATAAAGTTTCAAAAACGTCCAGGCATAAAATAGTTCTCGAAGTGGTCTGACCCTTGCGAGTGTTCTTCTGACTGTCAAAGAGTGGGCTAGCGGCGACCTTGGGAGAGATTCATAATGAGCGACGAAACAACACAACCGATCTGGATTGCAGACTCTCCAAATACGAATTTTCCCGCGCTCAATCGTGACCTGACCGTGGACGTAGTGATCGTCGGCGGCGGGATCGCGGGTCTCACGGCCGCAGTGCTTCTAAAAAAGGCAGGCAAGACCGTCGCCGTTCTGGAACGCTCGAAGATCATTCAAGGCGAGACGGGGCACACGACGGCGCACATAACCGAAATGCTGGACGAGCGCTATTACACCCTCGCATCGAGTTTCGGCGATGAGGGCGCGGCGCTCGCCGCGGAATCCGTGCGCGCGTCCATCGATCAGATCGAAGCTCTTGTCAACGAGTTCAGCATTGAATGCGATTTCGAACGCGTACCCGGCTATTTCTATTCCGAAACGGAGAAAGGTTTGGCCGAACTGGAGAAGGAACTTAGCGCCATTCGCAAGGTCGGCATGAAGGCGGAGATGGTCAACGATGTCCCCCTACCTTTCAAGACGGCGGCTGGAATTCGCCTGGAAAATCAGGCTCAATTCCATCCGCGCAAATACCTGCTGGAGCTGGCAAAATTCGTGGATTCAGACGGCTCGTACATTTTTGAGAATACGGCAGCCGACGAATTTTACGACGGTGAACCCTGCCGCGTTCACACGGAGAATGGAACGGTGACGGCGCTGGATGTGATTGTCGCGGCGTACAGCCCGGTCTGCAATTGGGCGTTCCTGCACACGAAAATTCCCCCCTACATGACCTACGCGCTGGGCGTGAAGTTGAAACACAAGGCGGCTCTGCCGGGGCTGTTCTGGGATACGGCAGATCCCTACCATTACATCCGCAGCCAGGTCGATGGCGAAAACGGCCCTATTTTGATCGTCGGCGGCGAAGATCATCGCACGGGAACGGAAGAAAATACGGAACGCTGTTTTGAGCGGCTTGAGGCCTACACGCGGGCGCGCTTTGATGTGGAATCGATTCCGTACCACTGGTCAGGCCAAATTCTCGAACCACTCGATGGTCTCGCCTACATCGGCAAAAATTCGATGTCCGATCACATCTACGTCGCGACCGGTTTCTCAGGCACGGGGATGACGTGGGGCACGCTTTCGGCGATGATCAACACAGACTTGATTATTGCAGGCAAGAATAAGTACGCGGCCCTTTACGATGCGACACGGATGAAACCGTTGACTACCGCGGCTGAATTTATTTCGGCGAATATCGAAGTGCCGATTCATTTCATCGGAGACCGGCTCGCCAAGGCTGCGGAGTCTTTAGACGACGTCTCGGCTGGCGAAGGAAAATTGGTGAAGGTGGACGGCGAAAAAGTGGCGGTGTATCGCGACATGCACGGCGAATTGCATGGCTGTTCACCGGTATGCACCCACATGGGCTGCCTGGTTCATTTCAATACCGCCGAAAAGTCGTGGGACTGCCCGTGCCATGGGTCGCGCTTCGACCCCGATGGCAAGGTCGTCTCGGGACCCGCGTTGAAGAATCTGGCGCCGGTTGAGTTGCCGGCCCTCAACAGAAAATAAAAGTTCCCTGTCTCAAACGGGGACCGGTTAAGACCCAATGTACTTCGCGTAGGCCGTGCGGGCGTCGGGAACTTTTTTCGTTCCTTTGATGATCGCGCGGCTGTCCGGAAAGACGGTCACTTCCAGCCCCGTGCCGTCATCGCCGCCTGGCGCGTTGAACTTCAGCAGGAACTTATTGGCGCTGACGTTGGTGATTCCCCCGGTGGATTCCAGCCGTTTGGCCATTTCCTGCAGATCCAGTTTGCCGCCGGTGCGCGGATTGATCTGTACGGCGTTGCGTCCGCACAAGCCGGTCGTGCTGCTGGCGCCCTGCCCTTCAAGAAATTCAAAATTTCGTTTTTTGCAGCAGGGGCAATCGGCGATTTCCCGAGCCTTGGCGATCTTGAACTGATGCAGTTCGCCGGACCACATGTCGATCTGGAAGAGCTTCGGGTTGATCGCATCGCGCCGGCCCGCGAGAATTTTAAGCGCCTCGGCCGCTTCGTAATTCCCGATCAATCCCGTCACCGAGCCGAGTACGCCGGCCGTATCGCACGTCGGCGTCATGCCCGGCGGCGGCGCCGTCTCGAAGAGGCAGCGGATGCACGGCGTCTGTCCCGGAATGATGGTCATGGACAACCCCACTGAGCCCACAGCGGCGCCGTAGACCCAGGGAATGTTGTGCTTCACGCAGGCGTCATTGATGACAAAGCGCGTCTCGAAATTGTCCGCGCCGTCAACCACGACGTCTGCTCCTTTAATGAGCTCTTCGACGTTCGCGGGATTGATATCGGTGACGATGCCTTCGATTTTGATGTCGCTGTTGATCAGCTTGAGCTTGCGTTCGGCGGCCGCTGCTTTGGGCATGCTCTCGCGCGCGTCCTGTTCGTCGAACAGCACCTGACGCTGGATGTTGCTGAGTTCCACGAAGTCGCGGTCGATGACGCGCAGCGTGCCGACACCCGCTCGCGCGAGGACGTTGGCGATGACGGTGCCCAGCGCGCCGCATCCGGCGACGACAGCGGTGGAGTTGCAGATTTTTTTCTGCGCTTCCTCACCGATGAAGGGAAGAAGAATCTGGCGGTTGTAGCGGTCTAAGTTCATAGGGGTCAGGGGACAGGGGTCAGGGG
>Ga0163144_10019361_pt1 | contig 13694 bp, 10 predicted proteins | sample OliLak19BULKMAT1_FD_123175 | JGI IMG/M metagenome (GOLD analysis project Ga0163144, IMG submission 123175) | Freshwater microbial mat bacterial communities from Lake Vanda, McMurdo Dry Valleys, Antarctica - Oligotrophic Lake LV.19.BULKMAT1 | ecosystem: Environmental > Aquatic > Freshwater >... | reverse complement strand
ACAAAAACAAAAAATGATGTAACTAAGCAAGTTGCCCATAGGATTCCTCTAATTGTAGCATGAAGATACTTGTATTTTGGGGTTAGATTTTGAGACATCTGCCCCCATAAAGTGTCACCCAGTGCCCTCGAGCAACAGCTCAAAGATTGCAAGTCCAAATCTTGTAGGAAAAAGATTAGAGAAAAAATCAGTAAATTGAATTCAAAATTAGATAAGAACACAGATAGAAAAGGATTCTTAAAAATTTCTGACATCAAGTGCGAAGCGTTTTCTGGTCAAAAAAATGGATTTCAAGAAATTTATGTTGATCCCTATTTGGGCAATGATGCAAATTCAGGCCTGTCCAAAGATGCTGCATTTTTAACTTTGGATGAAGCATTGAAGTCTGCAAAAAAATCGATTGCCTCGAACCCTAAAACTCGAATTAATTTGAGTGCGGGTGACTACTATTCATCAGAAACAATAAAAATAAATTCAGCTTTAAGCCCTGTAGACGGAGGACTTCTGGTTATAAAAGGTGAAGATGGTACTGACTTTGTTCGAAGTACAAAAATCAAAAACTGGACTAAAAAGAAAGTTTACGGAAGGAATGTTGCTTTTGCAAAACTACCCGAAGGCGTTGAGCTACGACAAGCATTTTTTGGTTCGAGAAAATTGAAAGTCGCAAGCAACATTCCCAAAGTAGGGACCTTGCCCTCTGTAGATTCTTTAAATGGAAAATCAGGTTCAATAAATGTGCCCAAATCATCGACCACAAACTGGTTAGACTCTAGCTCCAAAGCTGAGGTTAGCAGTGTTGACATTGTAGTACCTCTCACCTTTTCTTTGTATAAGTTCAAACTCAAATCTGTCTCGAAATCGAATTCTGGATACAGTCTTAAACTAAAAACTGACAACGCTAAGGCTTTGTCTTGTGTTGTGATTACAGGGGGTCGCCGTCCTAAGTATTGCAAGGGTACGGAGGTTTTCAATGAAGAGCTCAATCGCTATGACAAGTTAAAGGGTGTCAAAGCGCAATTCTATTTCGAAAACCACCCCTCCTTCATTCAAAATGTAGGTGATTTTGCCATTGTGGATGATGATGGTATTTACCTTTTGCCCCCCAAGGGCGTGAGCATCAATGATTTAAATAATACAGGACTCGATCTCCCTTTTGAGGATACGAATGGTGAATTTCAACCTCTTTTCAGTATAGTTGGTGCAAGAAATGTTCAAATTGAGAATGTAGGTTTCAAATATATGGGTTGGAACCGCTCAGAAATTGAAGGCATTTTGTCCAACGCATCTGGTAAAAAATTTGGCGAATGGAACAATGGAAAAAGAAAGTTTCAGAATGGAAATATACCATCCGCACTAGAAATAAATAAATCCAGCAACGTGGCACTTGTTGGCAATACCTTTTCTCATTTGGACAGTGTTGCTGTGAGTATTAATAATTCTGAAAAGATTTTGGTCGAAAAAAATCTATTTGATGAAATATCCTACGCGGGAGTCACATTTTCAAATGGGATGTCATACAACTTTTCTGAAAATATTTTAACGAACATTGGAACTTCAGGCGTCGGGGATGCCTTAATAACAATCCAAACTCGCTGTGCCAATATTGATCACAATTCAATCGTCCGCGTAGCTAGAGCGGGTATTAAAACCCATGGAGACCAACTTAAAAACAATATTTCTTATCAGATTAAAATTTCTAATAATTTGGTTGATCAAGCACTGGCAGGAGGATTTGAGGATCAAGGAGCTATCTACACTTCAGGAGCGGGTCGTCAAAAGGTCCGTGTTTCTGATGTGAAACTTTCGATTGTCGACAATCTCGTTTCGAATGTTAAGCCTGATCCGCGTATCAAAACCTCGCTCAAAAGTGGAAAGGGTGGAGGTTCGGGCATTTATCTTGATCTAAATTCGAGAGGGGTTCTCGTAAAAGGGAATGAGATTAGAAACGTTCCCAATGCGTTAAATCAAAACTGTGGAAGTTATAATGAGTTTACCAACAACAAGATTGTTAATGCTAGATTTTTATTCAATCATTCCAACGCATCTCCGGTTCCTGCTGAAGTTTTGAGCGGCTGTGGAGAGGCGATTCATGGGCTGAAAAGTATTCTTAGAGACAATGGAGAGTCAGGCGATGTCTTTATCAGTCACTCCACGTTCAAAGGAAACTCACGCCAAGCGGCTAGCCCTAAAAATACGGGAGTCTCTAATACCGTTCTCAATTACTGGAAAAAACGAGGGCTTAAATTGTAAACAGCGCTTTTGAATTTGTGTTACTGCAAGCATGCGGATAAATTGGTCTGTAGGATGCCAACTCCCATACGAAAAATTTTTACATCACCTCAACCCCTTATCTCCATTTTAATGGGGAGTTCAACAGATTGGGAATGGATGAAGGCTGCGCACGAAATTCTATGCGACTTTGAAATTTCTCACGAGTGCGAGGTTGTTTCGGCTCATCGAAGCCCAGAAGAAATGTTGGCCTATTCCAAAGGTGCCTCATCAAAGGGGTTGAAGGTTATTATTGCAGGGGCAGGTGGGGCTGCTCATCTTCCCGGAATGCTCGCCTCCAACACGACATTGCCCGTGGTCGGTGTGCCTTGCCCTGTAGGCCCTCTCAAGGGTGAGGATGCTCTCTATTCGATCGTTCAGATGCCTAGGGGTGTTCCAGTCGCCTGTGTTGGAATTGGGAATGCGGCAAACGCAGCGCTTTTGGCTATTCGCATTCTAGCCGCTCACGATGCTGCGCTCACGTCACGTTTAGAAGCTTACCGCGAGAAGCAAAAAAGCAAAAACAATCAGCTGACTTAGTCGATTCCCCATTTGGAGCTCAGATAGTTCTCAATTTGCTGGCGTGATTCATCGCTAAAAAATTCTTCATAAATAAGAATTTCGTAGATGTAGCCATTGAAGTCGTAGCTTGCATTGGGAGCATTACCCGAACTATTAAAGCCTCCCACGAGAGTGCCGCTCACATTTTCCGTATTAAGAGAAGCTGCAGATTGAGTCTTCAAGGTGACTAGCTCTGCTTTATTCAACCAAAAACGAGTTTGTGTGACGTTGGCGTTGGCAGGACTCGCAAGACTCACAAGGTTAGGCAAAACAGTAGAGAGGGAATGGCCCATCACTTTGCTTCCACCCACCCGAAGGGCCAAACCTGTAGAGGCTGACACAGCTTCCATAAATAAACCGTAACCTCGTCCCGTTACTGACGATGAAGAAAGTCCCATCACGGCATTGCCCACACTTGAAGCGAGGCCGGTGGGGCGTGCCACCACAAAAGTGCTCCTTGCGACGGCTCCACTCAAGACACTGGCACCTTTTAGGTATTTCGATCCCTCACCAAAGTAAATGGCGTTGCGACCGCCTGTGCTCGTGAGTTTGGGCTCTTGTCCCGTAGAGGCCGAGACATGGCGGCCGAGGGGGCTCTTATCGTTCCAAGAATTGACGAGGTTTGCTGTGAGGCTCATTGAAGAAGAATCAAATGCATCGAGCCATAAAACTTGATTAAGGGAAGGGGGGCCGATGTAAATTCCTGAAAGAGAAAACCCATCCTCACCAGTAGCTGACGCGATAGAAAGATTGGCATTTTCATTCTTAGCTGTGGAGTAAATTTTTCCACCATTCAGATCGATGCTCATGCTGCCCAGCTCAATTCCGTCGCCATCGTGGTGCTTTGCTTCTGGTGCATAAACAAAGCTTAAATATTGAGATTCACTTCCTGTCGCGAAGTTTGCGTAAACAAGATCCTCTCCCACCTGAAACGAAAGACGAGGGGATCCCTCGACGCTCATGGCTTCTGCAAACGCTAAGTGAAAAGCTAAACTATCTCCTGCGGAGTAAATGCCTGCATCAGGCGCCTGACAACCCACAGCTTTAGGTCCGTTTGGATTTGAAGCTCCTCCCGAAAGAAGGTCGCTTAAATCGCCACAGGCAAGGAGCAAACCTTGAAGGAGAAAAAGAAGAAGGAGATTCTTTTGTTTCAAAAGCATCTCCTTTCTTATGGGTCTCTAGTTTAAAGCTTACTATCTTTTTAGCTATCTTTACTAATTTTCGAATCGCCTCGAGCAAAGATAGAAGCGACATACTGAAGCACGTCTGTTGCCGAAACTTCGTCGTAGCCGAAGTTTTTGATCAAACGTGATTTAACAATGTCGATCTTTTCTTGAGTCGCTTTGTCCACAACGTTGGAAACGAGTGTGGTGAGCTTGATCGAATCTTTTTGATCTTCAAATAGTTTCAACTCCAAAGCCTTGTGCAAACGTTCGTTTGTTTTGTAATCAAACGTTTTGCCATCAAGGGCGAGGGCGCCGATATAATTCATGATCTCACGACGGAAATCGTCTTTACGATTTTCGGGAATGTCAATCTTGTCCTCAATGGAACGCATGAGGCGCTCATCGGGCTCTTCGTACTGACCTGTGTAGCGGTTCTGCACTTTTTCTTTTTGCGTGTAGGCCTTAACGTTGTCGATGTAGTTGGAACAAAGCTTCGCAATCGCTTCTTCGTCCGCGCTGATCGCACGTTGAACTTCGTTTTTAACGATATCTTCGTATTCTTGTTTTACAATTGAGAGCAACTCAGTGAAATGCTTCTTCTTCTCTTCGTTGTTGAGAAGAGAGTGACCCTTCATTCCGCTTTCGAGTTCGTTCAATACCATGAAAGGGTTGAGAGAGCCGGCATCTTCTCCGTTCAAAACAATCGCGTTTGAGATTTTGTCCTGAATGTAACGAGGGCTGATTCCTTCAAAGCCTTCTCGCAATGTTTCTTTGCGTAGCTCTTTGACGTTGTCTTCTGTAAAGCCCGGAAGAGTTTTACCGTCATAGAGTTTGAGCTTTTGAAGCACTGTCAGATTAGCTTTCTTAGGAGTTTCAAGTCGCGTTAGCACACCCCACATCGCAGCCATTTCCAAAGTGTGAGGTGCAATGTGCACACCACGAACTTTGTCGCGAGAAAAACTTTTCTTGTAAATTTTAGTCTCGTGTTTCCACTTCGTGATGTAGGGAATGTCGACCTTGATAGTACGGTCTCGCAAAGCTTCCATGAACTCATTGTTCTGGAGCTTGCGATACTCGGGCTCGTTCGTGTGACCGATAATGACTTCGTCGATGTCAGTCTGAGCGAATTTTTTAGGTTTGATTTTATGCTCTTGTGAAGCTCCGAGGAGGTCGTACAAAAACGCAACGTCGAGTTTAAGGATCTCCACGAACTCAATCAAGCCTCGGTTGGCGATGTTGAACTCACCGTCGAAGTTGAATGCGCGTGGATCAGAGTCGGACCCAAAGATCGCGATCTTACGGTAGTTGATATCACCTGTAAGCTCTGTTGAATCTTGGTTCTTTTCGTCTTTAGGCTGGAAAGTACCAATACCGATACGATCTTTTTCCGAGAAGAGTAGGCGGCGCACCTTGATGTGCTTAATGAGTTTGTTCCAATCGCCACCATAGAACTTCATGATCTCTTGGTACATGTAACGAGAGGCGGGATTGAGATCGCCTAAAATTTTAACTTTGTATTCGCCTTTGCGCCCCTTGGCGAGTTCTTCGCTGAACTTAGCGCGAAGCTCATGCGGAATGAGTTTCAATGGATCTTCGTTCATAGGATCGGGCATTTCGTCGACGCCCAGCTCTTTCAATTGGCGAAATGCGGGAATATCTACATTGTCAGGGTTGACCCATGAAAAAGTGTAAAGACGACCTTGGTCGCTCTTCGAGTAGGCCTCAAAGCCCTTTTTAAGCATGCGAGCGATCGTTGATTTGGAGGACCCTACAGGCCCGTGCAAGAGGATAATACGGTTTTGAGTGCCGTAGCCCTTAGCCGCACTTTTGAAGATGTTAACGAGCTTTTGGAGGGGTACCTCGAGACCAAAAACAGCGTCCGTGCCGTTCTCGATCGGATCATCGAAGAAGTTGTAGTGGGTGATCTTTTTTTTGAAGTCTACGGTCTCTTCCGAGCCGTAAGAGAGAATCATGTCGTAAAGACGCTGGTAAGCGTTTCTAGTGACCGCTGGCGTCTCCGAGATGATGTTGATGTAGTCCTGAAAGGACCCCGACCAATGCACTTTCTTGTATTCATCAAGACTGTGGTTCGACTCTACAAACTGGTGAACATTGAAGATATCAGACGCCATATAGTAAGTATGACACGCTCAAATGAAGCTACGGTTAAGAGTCCATAAAAAATAAGAATTTTATCACACCGCGCTAAAGTTCCGGCGCAGTGCACCGAAGAGAGTAATGTGCAGCGCATTAGACGCAAAGCAGAAAGCACTTTAAGGAGTGGTAAATGTCGAATAAAAAAGAGAATAACCAAAATCAAGGCGGCCAAGTAGAACAGCACCAATGCAAATCCGAGGGCTGCAAGTCCAAGCCTTCGAAGTTTGGATTCTGTAAAAATCACTATGAGCTTTATATGGCTGGTGTGATTCGTGGAGATGGCTCAAAACCCATCGACTACGAGGCAAAACTTGCTCAATACGAAAAATCTCAAAAACGACAAGCAGCCTAAGTCCCAAAGGACTTCGACTGTTGGTCTCCTTCAAAAGAACCCAAGGCGTTGCCGCGCCTTGGGTATTTCCTTTTTCCCCAAGACTTCTGTATTCTAGGAGTCCATGACGGGCGAATCACGCAATGAAATTTATCGCTACCCCGTAGACGAAGCAGCTTCTGAAATCACACCGCTGGCATCGCTAGAGGTTTTTCTGGGCAACACCAAGGTGCGCGTTCTCAACGTATCCATGGGGGGTATGGCCTATCTCGTAGAAAAGAATCCTGAATTTGCCGAAGGCGATATCAAGGACGTATCAGTCTCAGTAAGGGGTCGCGCTTTTCCTCTACAACTTGAAGTCAAACATGTGAAAGGGCTCAGAGTGAGTTCTTCATTTTTGAATCCAGCTCCCGCCTTCCTCTTTGCTCTTCGTGAATTCCTAGGACCTAAGTTTTTGGGCGCCAGTTTGCAGCCAGCACTTTCTCACAAGAATCTGCCCGAAGCCTTGTCGCTCGTAACGAACGCCACAGAATATGAGGCCTTTACAGGACAAAACCAATCGGGAGTTTTTGTATGGATGGGCGAGGGGCGCCGCCTATTGCAGATCATTTCCGTAAGCCGTGATTTGGTTTTGGGCTGGGACCCAGCCTCTGGAAGCCGCACCGGACGACTCAATTCCAACGGTGACTTCCAAGACATCTCTTGGGATCGTGTCCTAGAGATCACCGTATTTAATTACATGGCGGATATTTTGCTCGCCTGGAAACCCAAATCTGAGGACCGCGAGTGGATGGAGAATCTATTCGAATTGGCCCCCAACTCGGACGCCGCGAAACAAATCAAAGTGCCTTATTCTTTTTCAGAAGCCCCCGTCCAGTAAGTAGACTTCGTAGCACTGTAGACTTTACTGCTCTATGTGATAAAAATAGCTCGTTATCCAGACACGCGCCCGTAGCTCAGTTGGATAGAGCACCTGATTTCTAATTAGGTGGCCGCAGGTTCGAGCCCTGCCGGGCGCGCCAGTTTTCGTAGCTTCAATTTAGGCGATATCCATCAAGAGTTTCCTCTGGAAACCCATCGTTGTAGGATTCGAGAATCCAGTCCCATTTGTAAAAATGTTTCCAGATGTGTCGGGTGCCTTTGATTCCCCACACTTTGTAGCCGCTTCCTAAGAAGCCGCCATAGGACATCCTGCTTTCATCCATATCGCCAATCGCATGAATGCAGTTGATGGCCTCTTCTCGTTTGCGGGTGTTGCGGTCATCGGCAACGTATTTTACAACTCCAGAGTTTAGATATTTGATACGTTGTTTTGCGAATGTATGGAGTTCTGGAGGAATGAAGATTGGCCTCCAAATCGCTAATTTCTTTCCACGCTCTAAAGCAAAATCTATAGATTCTCGAACCGAATAGTTTTTCCCGACAACTGGGTCACACGGGCTTCCCCATATCGTGTCACCTATGGCATCTCCAATATCATCAAAGGCACAGACTTCACCCTCATCGGCAAATGTTTCGGGAAGCCAACTAATAGTAGCCCAGTGCTGTTGATCCTGCTCATCAACATAAACGAAGCTCGCAAAACTGTGAGAGTCTTTTGGGTAATTTTCTTCACCCTCAACGGCAAAAAGAACCAAATGATAGGTCGACGATGCGGGTGATCTGATGTGATCTTCGGCAATGGTTTTTGCGAGTGACCGAACGATTCGATTCGCTCTCCCTGGAAAGCTTGTGTCCAAGGTGTCTTTAGAAAAAGATTCTGACCTTGCCGCAAAAAGCGACAAAGTCAGAATCATGGATCGTGTGACTATTTTTCTTAAGAAAGAATGACTCATGCCCTAGAAAAGCAAGGGATGTGCCAGAAACTATTACTCAGAAAATTTGGATGAATTGCCCCCTGTGCTACTAGGCACAAGGATCAAATCCACACGACGATTCATCGCACGACCCGCACTTGTAGTGTTGGGTTTTAAAGGATTTTCAGAACCTAATCCAGCAGTTTCAATGGCGTCTTCATCAATGGTGTTTGTAGAAACCATATAGGTAGCCACTGCTTTGGCACGTTTTTGAGAGAGCTTCTTGTTGAGAGCAGCGGACCCTGTGGAGTCTGTGTGTCCTTCGACAACCACTTGCGCAGGTTTGAAATCCACAACCACATCTCGAATTTTGCCTAACAATTCTGCAGAGTCATTAGGGATCTGAGCACTACCTGTTTGGAAATTTATTTTTTTCAAGCGAATGAGAATGTTATCTCCTTGACGATAGACTTCAGCTTCATCTTTATTGAAGGACTCAGTTGCCTTGGTGATGGCTCTCTCTTGAATTTGAGATTGAGTCCACTTCCCTTCAATGGCTGCAGATTTTTGTGAGAGATCCGAATTCATTTCTATAGAAGTGTCGAGAGCCTGAGAGTAGCTATTCACTTGCCCTTGCAACGCGTTGTTGGCCGACCGTTTTGCTTCTAGCTCAAGCGCAATTTGTTCAGCACTGAGTCCTCTTGAATCAGCCGCGAGTTGGGTGACCACCATCAAGTTTTTAGCAGCTTGGAGCGCCTTTTCTGATTCTTGTTTTACACGCATCTTATCGTGACGATTCGTTTCAATGGCAAACTCAGAGTTCTGGTAGACTTCTAAAGTTTGAGCAAGTGTTTTAGGACTCACCTTCGCAGCTCCCATTTTTTTTGCAGAATCAATTTCGGTCTTTGCTTGCCCCAAGTATGATTGTTTAATGGCCTTAAGCTCTAAAGCTGAATATCTCTCCTGCAATTTGGCTTTGGTTTTCAGATCTAAATTTTTAGTATGCTCGTAACCCTCTTCAGTCTCATCGGTGAAGTCCTCGTCGATGTCACTAAGTTCATCTGGGAAAAATAACGCTGCTCCAGAATTGACCGCTAGGCGACGTGTTTCTGCGACTTCTTCCATGCTGGGAGCTAAGGAGCTTGCTTTGGCTTGAGCCTTGATGAGATAAGCTCGGCCTACACCCACCTCTTGAACCACATCTTCGCGATCATCGGAATCCTTAAGGTCCTCTTTCGCTTCTTTTAGAGCTTTGTGAGCATTCTTAAAATCGCTTTTTGAATAGACGCTGATTTGTTTTTCACGCTCGGCAGTAGCCAAGTCTGTTTCAAATTCGCTCACTGCGGTCTCGGGACTTATTCCCGACTCAAGAGCAACTGGCTCTGGTCTTGAAGCACAACCCTCAAGAAATCCGACTAGCAACAGCAAGACCATGGGGGACGTGAAATTGATTAAATTTTTGGTTCTAAATGAAAACATATATGTTTCTCCTTATTTTGGTGCATCAAAGCCCGAAGTTAATTTTCGAAGCAATGTGCTCCTAAATATGCAAACTCCGTTCCAGAAACTTTGCCCCGAAAAGATGCAAATGGGAACAATTGTCCATTTGACGTTCCGTGAGAGGCCTCTTATATGAGGGATATGAAATTTTACGGAATTATTTTTGGAATTATTGCCTCATTCTCAATTCATGCCGAATCCAATCATGCCCATGCACAAAACCTATTTGAATTCGAATTGAAGGCTCCAGAGCTTAGCTCGCGCGATCTTTTAGAGCTTCAAATCAACGAAAACTTAGAGGCCGATACCGAGTTGCAAATGAGCTTCTTTGAAGCAGCCTCTCACGATCAGTCCTTTCAAATCAGTAGTAACGGTGCAGATCGCATCGTCGTTGAGATTTACCAAAACTCAGCAATCATCGGAAAACAGTTCCTCGTTGTTCGCGAAAACGATCGAGTCCTTTATGCGTTTGCTGTTTCAGCGGGACGCGAAGGAAAACCCACCCCCGGAGGCACTTTTAAAACTCGTGGGCAACTCTGGCGTCATATGTCGTCCCTCTATCCCGGGTCAGGCGAAAACAATATGGATCATGTGACATACTTTTATCCGGCCATCGGGTTTCATTCGACAACATTTGGAGTCTATTCAATCCTGGGAACCAAAGCCTCTCATGGATGCATCCGGATGGGTCGTCCTGAGGCTCGAGCTGTATTTTCTTTAATTCGAAAAAATCTTCCCAACGTGGAAGTGCGCTCATTCAAGTCCGGGGACCCACATCCTGCTGAACTATCAGAAATCAAAAATTTGCTCGCTGATGATTTTAACTTCATTCAGTCCATGATCAATTCACGCAACAAAGGTGATGTTCCCTTCACCGAGGCTCAATACTATCAATATTTAAAAGGTGACATGAGTCGCCGTGAAGTCAGCCGCCTGATGGAAAACGCGGGGATCGAAAAGATTCTTGAAGTCGATAAGGGCAAAGACCGTATTCCTGAGTGACACGATCTCGCCTAAATTTATTGCATCAACTCTCTAGCCTTGCGCTGAAGCAAGGCCGAGTGAAGCTTTTGGGCTAGAGTGGCGAGACTTCGAGAAAGCTCTTGTTTGAGCGCTCCACACTCACCGCTCAACACTTCATTGCCGTCGACTAAATTTGTTTGAATTAAATCATGGCAAGAACTCGAATCTTCTTCGTTGATAAACTTCGTGAGCATGAGCGAGGAGGCTAGGTAGAGCTTTTGAATCAACTCACGGTTGCTTCTATTCACGTCACCCAAGAGTAAGTTAAAATTTTCTACGGATCCGAATAGATCCACCTTGCGCCAATTTGCGGAGCGATTGCTAACATCCCAATCTTCAAGAGAGGCCAAGTAGCGATCGAACTTGGTCAATAACGATACGAAATGCAAAGCCGAACTTAGTGTGCTCGTTGATTCGAGACTCTCCGGAGTCAATCTGAACTCTGAAAGACGAATGCCGAGAGCTTCGTCTTGATTGAGAGTGCGGACCCCGAACTCATTCAAAAGTACCAAATGTCTTTCTTGTAGATGAATGAGATCCATTTGCAAGAAAGCGAGTGCAAGGGTGTGAATCTTTGCGGGAGCCACTGCTCGTGAATCTTGGATGTCCTTGAGACTGCTGAAATCTCCCAAGGGATAACGTCCTGTTTTGAGCCACCATGAGGCATTGGGATTGAATGCGAATATGTAGTGGCCAAAAGCTTCCATTCGATTCAACATTGATGCGAGACGTTCGGAAGATTTAGACTTCATTCCTGTAGCTGACTCTCCTGGCTCAGGCTTACAGTATTGGAGAGCTACTGGAGAATCAGACCAGTCATAGGTAGCAGAATATTTGGAAAAGTTTCTTAGAATTTTTTCTGTAATTATTGTGCGACGTCCATTTTTCACAATGGACCCAGCAGAGTCACAATGTCTGATCTTAGGAGATTCGCCCCCACCTGTAAGGTGCGCCAAACTCGGAATATAGCTTTGGGCATTTCCCACGTCATAAAGAGCAATAGTTTCTTGCCCCATAAGTTGCAAAAACTGCTCAGAAGCTCGGAAGATTATGTTTGAAGCACAAGCTCGTTCAAGAGATTCATTAGAATACATTCCGCTAATAGCAGCCCCAAGACCACGACTCATATCATCTGAAAAAGATCCCCACGATCCTGAACGAAAGACTGGAAGTTTCTGGGAATAAACATTCAATTCCTGAGTTGTGATTTTCGTAATTTTGCGCAAACCATTTCTCGCCAAAACCCACGGCAAACTCTCCGACATGTCTTTATGTTCATCTTGCGAGAATATTCCAGGGAAAACTTTTTCAATCTCAGCGACCACCACTTCGTCGCGTTTTTCGTCAGCATTGATCGCTCCGGTTATGAGGCCAATGCGAAAAGCCAGTAGCCTGGCATAACCTGCTGGGTTTTTCGTAAGAGCTTCTTTTACCTTTTCTTTGAATTCTTCACGATTAGGAATTGAATTTCCAGCTTCGCTAATGAGTGCGTAGGAGTAGAGAGAATGCCCTTTCATATCCACACGTCCCCAAGGAATCCGATCTAGACCTTTTGGGTTCTCAACTCCGTTAAACCAATTCCAAGGCATAAAAAATTCAACAACGGATATAAGAGATTTAATGATAAAGATCAGACTGAATTGACTGGGTTCCTTGGGAGGCTTGCGCATTTCCACTTCACCCATCAAACGAAAGCGTCCTGTACTGGAGGAATATTCTTTAGCCAGTTTGTTTTGCCAGCCACATGCGCTGATCTCTGAAGACGCATAGTCGATATATTTTTGTGACTCCTCGATCTCGTCGCCACTGTAATAAACATCAGGTTCGAGCTCTTTGACAAAAGTACGAGGCGTTTCAGCAGCACGCTGGATTCCGCATGAATTCATGAACACTGCCACAACGGCGACTAAGGAAGTTTTATTAGAAAAGGAAAACACTATCGAACCTCCAATAAGGCGTATAAAGCGCATTGCGTCCCATCGTCGGGCGAACATAGGCAACGCTTAGTTTCATAGGGATGAAAAATTTATTTCTTTGATAGGCAGAGAAGGTGCTGAATTCAACAGTCGCTTCGAGCCCCTGAGTTTGGGCGCCTGTGCCGGCAGTTTCACGATTGTAGTCGAGATCTCGGGAACCTCGTATCCAATCCTCCGCCTTAACGGAATAAAAATAGCTGCCCATCACATTAAAATAACCTTGGAAAAAACTTAATTGCAAACCTGTCTCTGCATTGAACTCTGGACCAATTGTTTTTGAAACGGTTTCGATTTGATTGGGATCATTCAAGTCGGGAAGCAGATCGTTTGGAGAAAGCGAATAGGCCGCTGTTTGTTGACGGGCTGCTCTCAGCTTGCCTCCCACTGAGGCACTCCAATACAACCTTCGTGGAATTAATTGATATTCTGAAAGATGGGCCAATCTAAATGCCCATGTATCTTCGGCAATGTCCTGATCCAGTAAGTTACGAATATTTTTCTTGTGTGTGCTCGTAGGCAAGACTACCGCACCTCTAAGTCCGAGGCCCCAGCGATTGTCGAGGTGGTAAGTGTAACGAGTTTCAATTTCTAAATCGCCCCATGCTTGGTAGTGCTGACTGTGTGGAGCATCATAGCCACGACTCAAAATGACAGAATCTATAAAAGTTCCTTCATCGAGTTCATAGTTTTTGAGTTTGTTTAGGCCTTCTTGCAACTCTTGGTTGTCGCCAACACTCTCCGCAATAACTCCCGCATTGTTGACGACATCCGCTTCAAAATGAAAACTCATGTCTCGCTCAATCCACGGCAGAATAAATCCAACTGTAAGACGATTGGTGATTCCATACATGAAGCCAGTAACTTTTCGACTCTCAAAAACTGAGATCTTCGAATATAGGTTTGCGCCTATGAGGTT
>Ga0163144_10019359_pt1 | contig 13695 bp, 8 predicted proteins | sample OliLak19BULKMAT1_FD_123175 | JGI IMG/M metagenome (GOLD analysis project Ga0163144, IMG submission 123175) | Freshwater microbial mat bacterial communities from Lake Vanda, McMurdo Dry Valleys, Antarctica - Oligotrophic Lake LV.19.BULKMAT1 | ecosystem: Environmental > Aquatic > Freshwater > Lake... | reverse complement strand
GTCCCGGCGTCGATGACCGCCGGCACCACCGGCTTGCGCTGCAGTCCCGGCGCCCAGGCATACAGTCGGTAGGCGTCGGCGCAGCCCATGCCGGTGATGCTGACGTCTCGATTGGTGAGCGCTGGCTTCGTCGGGCGCCAATCCCGGCCGCGCGGATCGTCGCCGTCGACGAAGGCGGCGATCGTCCGGTACTGGCCCCAGGCATCGACCGCGTCGACCCACAACCACCACCAGAAGCCGACGTTGGCGCCGTAGGGCAGCACCGCCTGCTGCCAGAGACCGCAGTGCAGTTCGCCCGCCAGGCGATCGGGGCTGTTACGTTCCCAATGGCCGCCCCACTCGCCGAGCAATGTCGGGCGCTGCAATTCCCACGGTGGGAAGTGATCGATGTAGCGTTCGAGCGCGACTCCCAGTCCGGCACCGGGCCCGCCCAACTGCTGATGGGCGTCCTGGAACCCGGTGTAGGCGTTGCTGTTGCTGAAGGCCAAACCAGGCATCCGCCACAATTTGGCGCCCCGCCACGGCTGGCTGAAGTGGATCGACACCGACCGCCGCTGCGGATCGTTCGCGGCGAACCAGGCCAGGCTGCGTTCGACCCAGCGCTGGGTCACGTCGCTGTGGCCGGCCTCATCGGCGAAGGCGCCCGACTCGTTCCAATCACCGGTGAATTCCATTTCGCTGGTCAGCACGAAGGCAGCGAGGTGGCTGAGGTGACCCCAGCGCGCGAGGGTGTAGCGCAGGCGCTTGGCATGGATCGCCCACACGTCCTCACGGCTGAAGAATTCGCCCGGTGCGGCGCACGGGCCGCCATTGAGCCGGTTGTATGGGCTGCCGACGCCGCCCCGCCCGTCGGCATCCCACTGGGCGTCGACGTTGCGGCTGGTCATGCCGTGGTTCTGCAACTCGAGTTGGACGTAGATGCCATTCGCCCCCGCCAACTCCATGACCCGATCGAGGCGTGCCGCGGCCGCTTGATTGTAGACCGTCAATCCGCCGAACTCGTCCCACGCCTTGTTCCATTCCAAGCCGCACCACCACGGCGACATCCACACCCGCGCCCAGTTCATGCGCGCGGCGCGCATGCGGGCGAACCAGTGCTCGTAGGCGCGGGTGCCAAGCGGTCCGGGATCGGCGCTGCCGAGTCCGCCTACGGCCGGCGCGCCGCGCGCGGCGATCGCGGCCGCCACCACGGGCTGCTGGCGGGTGTCCGACGGGCTGCGCAGATTGATGCCGAGCGGGTAGAACCACGAACCATCGGTGCGCTCCCACCAGCGCGGGTCGCGGGTCGACACCCGCAGCGGCGCCAGCGCGGGCAGCGCATCCGGCACCTGCACCGTGCGCCATTCGCCCTCGACCCGCAGCGTCTGATCGCGCCAGCGCACCCGCGCCACCAGCCGCCAGCGCCAGCTGCCGCCACGGGGCGGACTGAAACGCAGATGCCAGGCGCCGGCGCCCGTCGGCACCGCCTGCTCGCTGCCGCCGTCCATGCGCAATGCGAACGGTTCGGACCAGTAGGCCGGGTAGCGCAAGGTGCGACCATCGGGATCGACGATCTCGGCGGCGACGTCGGCCTGCTCGGGATCGTAGGGATTGCGCGCGGGGACGGTGAGCGCGAAATCCGCGGCGATCGGCACCCCAGTCGTGGTCGGTGGCGCGGCGACGACGAGATCGGTGATCGCCAGCGTCGGCACCGCTTCGTCCGGCCAGCCCAGGCGGCGGATGCGGTCGATGGCGACGCGGCCGATACCCGCCGGGTCACCGTGGACGAAGGCGATGAGGCCGAGCCGGCGCAGGTGGCGACGTTGGTCGCCATCCCAGGGCTGGGCATGACCGACCGGCTGCCAGGCCGCGTCGACGCCGAAGTCGACGCCAAGCGTCGACCAGCGCGGCGAGCACGGCGCGCGCCCGATCGGCTGCTGATACCAGCGGTGGTGCTGGTCGGTGCACCACGCGTACCACTGCACCGCCGCCGATGCCGGCCCGGTCGCACGCAGATCGACCTCAAGCCGATCGAGGTTGGCGACGTTGCCATCGACCAGCCGTAGTACGCCGCCGACGCGCACCCCGCCGAGGTCGATCAGCGGCACAGCAAGCGATCGGCTCCCTTCGCTGCCATCCGGTTCGACCGTGGCCGGGCGCGCCGCCAATGGCCCGGGTCCGGTGCTCCAGCCCTGAAGACCCTGCTCGAAGCCGCACCAGACGCCGGCTGGATCCTTCTGGTAGCGATGCTCGACCAGGTGCGCATGCAGCGCCAGCAACGGGCGCCGGTCGTAACGAGAGACCAGCGCGGCGAGATCGCCGGCGAGACCCCGCATGCGCGCGACATCCGCGGCGCGGTTGGCTGGCTGCTCCAGACCCAGCCGCCAGCGGCGCAGGCCGGGGGCCGCGCGTGCGCGCGCCAGCACCTCGCGGGCGTGCCAACGCCAGGACGGCCACGCCGCATCATCGGCGAGCAGGTCCTGCGGGTACTCCCAGGCGCCACCCTGGGACTTCGCCCAGGGCGCGAGACCGAAGCGGAAGGCGCCGTGCTCCTCGGCCAGCGCCTGCGGCAGCAGGTCGATCTCGATGACGTCGACCAGGCAGCGGTCGAAGGCAAGCGCCTGCGGGTGCGCAACCGCGTCGGGTCCGCGAAATCCGGTCCAGCCAGCCTGCCACGCGATGACCGGCGCTAACGCGGTCGGCAACGCGCTGGCCGGCCCGCGCAGGAAGCGTTCGCCATCGGGCACCGCCGGATGTCCGTTCCACGCCGGCGCGCTGGGCATCGCGAGCGCGCACGCCGGCGCCGCGGCGAGCGGTTCACGGCCGACCTGGGCCAGTGGCAGGGTCAGCGGTGGGCTGATCCAGGTCGAGTCGCGATCGTTCCAGGCCAGACGGGCCGGCCAGGTCGGCAGCTCATCCATGCCAAGGCGCAGCACCCAGCGCGCGGCGCCCTGTGCGCGCCAGGCGCCCGCCACCACCGACGCCGGTTGTTCGAGAAACAACGGCCAATGCCGCCCACCGGCGTCGATCAGGTCGAGCGTGCCGCGTTCGCCGCGGGTATCGCCGACCAGGCGCAGGCGCAGCTCGCGCCAGAGCGGGGCGCTGTCCACGTTCAGGGTGCGGGTGACCAACCCGGAGGCTGCCATTTCGACGACAAAGGCGGGCTCGTCGATCAGGGCCAGCGCGGTGAGCGTGGCCGTCAGCCGTCCACCACCGCGACCACCGTGCACGCGTAGGCGCAGCTCGCGCACCGCGCCCAGGGCGTCGCCACCAAGCCGGCCATCGCGGCCGCTCCAGGCCGACGCCGACAGCGGCACCTCGATCCGTTCAAGGTGATCGCCGCCCGGCACCATCAGTGCCGCCGCGGTGGCGAACCAGCGCTCATCGGCGGTAATGAGGTCGAGTTCAAGCCAGCTGTCATCGCTTCCGCTCGCCCCGTCTCGGCGCCACGACACGGCGAGGGCGCGCGCCTGGGCGAGTGCGCTGCTTGCCAACGCGATGCGAGCTTCGGCACCAGGCACGCAAGGCAGGTCGACCTGCCAACCCTCGGCCGCGAGGCTGGTCGCCAGCACTGCGAGCAGGATCAGGCGGATCACGATGCGCGTTCCAACCGCGCGGCGAGCAGATCGCGCACCAGGGACGGCTCCGGCCAGCCGCTGGTCCCGCCGACGATGCTGGCGCGCGGTCCCCAGGGGCGGGTACGCCGCGGTTCGCCCAGTCCGAAGACGCCAATCACCGGCGCGTCGACCGCAGCGGCAAGGTGCATCGGCCCACTGTCATTGGCGAGCACCGCCGCGGCGCCGGCGAGCACGGCGGCGTAGGCGCCCAGGCCGAGCGCGGGCAGCAGCATCGCGCCCGGCACGGCGGCCGCGGTGGCGGCCTCTTCGCCAGGTCCGGGACAGGCGACCACCCTGCGGCCGGCGGCCTGCAGTTCGCGGGCGATGAGCGGAAAGCCCGGCCACGCCTTGCTGCGCCCGCCGATGGTGCCCACCGCCAGCGGGCAGAGCACCACGTAACCGGGGCCGACGCCAGCGCTGGCCAGCGCCGCGCTGGCGGTGGCGCGGTGGAGGTCCGTCAGCTGCAGGCCAAGCCGGCGCGGCGGGCGCGGCCAGCGTCGTGCGGGAAGACCGACGCCGAAGTCCCAAGCGGCATCGTCGCCGCTGGTCGCCAGCGCCAAGCGCCAGAACGATTCCACCTCGTGCCCGCCTGCACGCGGCACGCGCCGAGCGAGCAGGATCGAGCGCCCCTCGTGGCCGTAGCCCACGGCGGCGATGCCGGCCAGGCGCATCGCCAGCGCGCTGCCGAAGGAGTTGGTGAACAGCACGCCGCGCTGCGCACCCGAAGCGGCCAACGCGCGCGATTGGGCCACCACCCCGCCTGACACCCGTGCGACGCGATCCGGATAGGCGGCGAGCAGGTCGGCAGCCCATCCTTTGCCAATAACATGCAGGGCGAAGCCGGCGTTGCGCAGCGCCGCGAGCGCGGGCAGCGCCATGCACGCATCGCCGACCCAGTTGGGCAGACGCACGGCGAGAGGGATGTCCGGCCGGCGCTTCACCCTAGATTCGGCAGTCGGATTGGACGGATCGGACCAAGGCCCGTGGTAAGATGAAGATACACGCTGTCATCCTTTCCCCCTCCAGGTGAGGTGGTAATCCGGCGAAAGTCGCCCAGCTGCGGGATCACTTGGGGCCCTGCCCACGTGATCGGCCCCATGACTGACGACCAACGCAGCAGATGGGCCGCTATCACCGGATTTAGGTTCACCGGCCGTCGAGCATTGCAACGAGGACGGGCAAGGAAATGCCCTGCAACGGATCGACCGCCAGCCAGCGAGCACCAGCGGTCACACACATGGCGCCATCCTCGCGCGCGCTGTCGCCGAGGTGAAGGGTCTCCGCCGGCGCGACCCCCGCCCGTCGGCAGGCGTCGGCCAGGGCCGCCGGGTCGGGCTTGGCCGCACCGACCTGGGCACTGGTCACCACCGCGACGAACGGACCCAGGTCGAGTTCGCGCAGCAGCGGCGGCAGGCGGGCATCGAAGTTGCTGACCACCACCGCCGGCAGACCACGCGTGGCGACCAGCGCCAGCGCCTCGCGCACGCCGGGCAGCACCCGCCAGCGGCGGGCGGTCGCGAAGGTGTCGTAGAGCTCGCAGACGAGTTCGTATGGCAGCGGCTCGGCGAAGGTCGCTTCGATCACCACCGCCCAGAAGCGACGGGCATCCTCGTCGTCGCCGCCATAGGGGACGCGCCAGCGCGCGACCGCCGCGGCGAAGGCAGGGCGGAAGCGGGCTTCCAGGTCGGCCGGATCCCGGTCGAGCCCACAGGCCGCGGCGACCTCGGCGTACACCTCGCCCACACCGGGATGTGGCACCACCAGGGTGCCGACAGCATCGAAACTGACCAGGCGCGGAATCATGGGCGCGGCCCGAGGCAGGCCAAAGCGGCCGCACTGGCCGCCAGCACGGGCGCAGCCTCGCCGGCAGCCTTGGCTTGCAGCAGCGCGCCTTGGAAGAGCGCGATCAGCGCACTGGCGCAGGTGGACGGGTCGAGATCGGGCGTCAGCCGGCCCGCGGCGCGCAGCACGGGATCGCAGCCGGTAGCGGCGTGCGCGATGCCGCCCACCGGGCAGCCGCTGGCGCAAGCGTCGTTCTCGAGGGCCGCCACGGCGCGCGCGAAAGGCCGCGCCACCGCGGCGACGGGATCGCCATCGGCGATGTCGGCGCGCACCGCGTCGCGGCAGGTGGCCGTGGCGCGTGCCACCATCGCCGCGGCGAGCGCGGCCTTGCCGGGAAAGGAATGGAAGAGGTTGGCCTTGCGCAGCCCGGCGGCACTGGCGACCGCCGCCATGCTCGCGCCGTGGTAGCCATCGCGTTGGCAGCAGCTGGCGGCGGCGGCGAGGATGCGCTCGCGCGCGATGGGATCGGGTTTGCGGCACATCAGCGGCTGCCGGTCAGGATGGCTCGTGACGTGCGGACGCGAGAGCGGAATGGCATGGGGCAACCGGCCTCAGAGCCCCAGCACGTCCTTCATCGCATAGCGCCCCGGTCCGCGGCCGCTGATCCAGGCCGCGGCGCGCAAGGCGCCGACGGCGAAGATGTCGCGACTGTGCGCGACATGGCCGAGCAGGATGCGTTCGCCCTGGCCGACGAAGTAGACGCTGTGATCACCAACCACGTCCCCCAGGCGCATGGCGTGCATGCCGATCTCGCCCTTGCGGCGTTTGCCAGTCTGGCCTTCGCGGCCATGGACGAGGTCGTTACGCGTGCGCCCGGTGGCGGCGGTGATGGCGTCGGCGATGCCATAGGCGGTGCCGGACGGCGCGTCGACCTTCTGGTTGTGGTGCGCCTCGACGATCTCGATGTCGTAGTCGGCCCCCAGCGTCTTGGCCATCTGCGCCGCGATCTGGAAGACGATGTTCACGCCGACGCTGTAATTCATCGCGTGCATCGCCGCGACCGCTTTCGCTGCCGCCGCCAATCCCGAATCGAGCACCGCCGGCTCGATGCCGGTCGTCCCGCTCACCAGCGGCTGGCCCTGGTTGGCGCAGTGCAGGGCGGTGGCGTAGAAAGCGGAATGGTGACTAAAGTCGATGACCACCGCGCCGCGCTCGGTGGGCAGTTGCGCGACCAGCGGCGCATCGCTGGCGACGCCAAGGTCACGCAGCGTGCCCGGCGCGCGATCCACGCCGGCGACGATCGCGAACTCGGTCGGCCGCTCGCTGGCGAGGGCGAGGATGCGGCGGCCCATGCGGCCGGCAGCGCCGTTGACGATGATGCGGGTGGGGACGGGCATGGGCGGGACCATAGGGCGGACAAGTGCGGAGGGAAGCCGGGCCGGACTTTCCGGAACAAGGCCGGCGCGGCTAGCCTAGCCCAGCCGCTTCTCGAGCGCTTCCAGCCGCTGTTCGAGCTTCTTCTTCTCGCCCTCGAGCGTCTCGACGCGCTTGGCCAGATCAGCGGTGGCGGTGAGCGCGGCAGCGGCCTTGCCAAGGCGATCGAGGCTTTCGCGCAGCACCCGGCGGACGTTGCCGAACGGTTCTCGGGCCAGCCGCGCGTCCACCGCCGAGCGGGCCGACGGGTCGGCGAGCGTTGCCAGGGCGCGGGCGGTGGCCACGCGCACTCCCAGGGTCGGCGACTCGAGCAGCGGTTCGAGCTGACGACGCACCCGGTCGCGCGCCGTGAGGTGGCGTGCCCCGAGCGCAGCGGCGGCGCCACACGCGGCCTGACGCACGGCCTCCGCCTCGATCGGATCGGCCAGCAACGGCAGCACGTCGTCGAGCGCGGCGGCTTCGCCGCTGTCGCCCAGCCCGCGCACCACCGCGGCTCGCAGGCGGTGGTTCCAGCTCGGTCTGCCCAGCCGCGAGCGCAGCGCCGGCGTGGCGCCGGGATGCTCGATCGCGCCGCGCGCCGCGAAGCACTCGCCGGCGACCAGGCGGCTGGCATCGCTGTCACCGAGCGCGAGCAGACGCTCGGCGAGCACGGCCGGGGTCGTCGCTCCGGCGTGGTGGCGGAAACGGGCGAGGGCTTTGGCGGCGATCCGCTTCAGGCGCGGGCGCAGGCTCGGCCAGGCGGCGAACAGGGCCTGCAGGGCATCTTCGCCGCGCAGCGCGCCGAGCGCGCCGAGCGCCTCTTGCCGCACCAGTTCGGGCGAACCGCTCTCGGCAGCGAGCGTTCCCAGCGCGGCGACCGTGGCCGGCGCGGCGTGCAGCGCCCCCAGGGCGACGACCGCGCGCGCGCGCGCCTGGGCGCCCAGGCGCGGGTCGCGGGCGCGCGCGATGAGTGCGGCGGCGTCGTCGCCCTCGTCCCACTCGGCAAGCAGGCGGCCGTCGGGGTCGAGGGCGACCCAGCGCGCGGCCTCGGCGCAGGGCAGCACCAGCTGCTCGCGCGCCTTGGTCAGCTCGACCGGGCGACGTTCGATGCCAGCGGAGGTCGCCCAGGCGATGACGGTGGGCAAGCGCCAGAGCGCGTCCGCGGCCGGCCCGGCGCCGACCTGCTCGACATCGACCAGCAGCAGGCCGCGCCCAGCGTCGTGACGGACGCGGACCTTGAGCACGGGGTGGCCAGGGCGTTCCACCCACTGGGCGAAGAACCAGTCGAGCGCTTCGCCGGTGGCATCCTCAAGCGCCTGGCGCAGATCCGCCGTCTCGACCAGGTCGTGGGCATGGCGCGTGGTGTAGAGGGCGAGGCCGGCGCGGAAGCGGGCTTCGCCGAGATACCCGGCGAGATGGTGCAGGACCAGGCTGCCCTTCTCGTAGGCGACGCGATCGAAGAGTTCGTAGGCATCCTGCCAGCGGTTGGTGACCAGCGCGCGGCGGTAGCGCGAGGCGTCCTCTTCGACATAGGCGGCGCGGTTGCCCCACAGGTGGAGGTCGAGCGCGTCGGCCTCGACCTCGCCGTGCGCGTGCGCGTACCAGGCCGAGGTGCCCAGCGCTTCGAGGTAGGTGGCGAAACTCTCGTTGAGCCAGATGTCCGACCAGCCCTTCATGGTCATCAGGTCGCCGTACCACTGATGCACGAGTTCGTGCACCACCAGACTGTCGGCGTCGACGTCCTCGCCGCGCTGGACGTCGGCGTCCATCAGCACGCGGTCGCTGATCGTGGTCAGCGTCGCGTTCTCCATCCCACCCCACATGAAGCGGTGGACCACGGCGTGGCCGTAGCGCGCCCACGGAAAGGGCGTGCCGGTATAGCTCGACAGCCAGCGGATGGCGAAGGCGGTGGCGCGGAAGATGGCGGAGGCCTTCGCCTCGTGCCCGCGGGGCAGCCAGTGCGCGATCGGCACCAGCCTGCCGCCGAGGTCGACCGCGGCCTCTTCTGCCACAGCCAGCTCGCCGACCACCACCGTAACCAGGTACAGCACGTGCGGCCGGTCCTGGATGTGGGTGGTGGTGGTCCAGCCGTCGCCGTGGTCGGTGGCAGCGATGCGCTCGCCATTGGCGAGCGCGGCCAGACCGCTGCGATGCGTGATGGCGATGCGGTAGGTGCTGAGGTTGTTGGGGTCATCGAGCGCGGGGAACCAGTGGCGATGGTCCTCCATCGCGCCTTGCGTCCACGCCATCGCCACCTGGCCGGCGACGGCGTCGGCGGGGATGAAGAACAAGCCCTTCTGCGGCCGTTCGACGCTCCACGCCAGGCGCACGCTGATCGTGTCCGGACATGGCTCGGGCAACACCACGTCGACCTGCTCGCCGCTGACACTGAAACGGGTCGGCACGCCATCGACGCTGGCCGCGGCGATGACCAGGCCGACCTGGTCGAAGGCGACCGACCGGCGCGGCGCATGCGCGGGGAAGGTCACGCGGTGGACGACCTCACCGCTGACGCGCTGCTGCTCGAGATCGATGCGCACGGCGAGATCGACATGGGCGACCTGGAAGGGACGCGGGCGGACCCAGCGCGGCGGCGTGTCGGGTGGGCAGAAGGGCAGCACGGTCATGCCAGGGCCGCCATCGGCTCACGCGGTTTCGGCGGAACGGACCATGGTCTCCCAGCCGAGTTCGCAGCGCACCGGCGCATCGCCGAGCAGGCCAACAAGGTCGCCATCGGCGAGCCGGATCTGACTGCGCAGGAAACGACCGTCGCTGAGCTGGCCGGGCAGCACCGCCTCCATGATCGCGGTGCCGAGTTCGATATCGGGCCATTCATTCACCGCGGTGTGCAGCGGTTCGGCGCAGATGTCGAGATCGGCCGGATGCAGGACCAGGAACGTGCCGTCGGACAGGCGGCGCACGATCCACGCCGGCACCTTGCCACAGCGGATGGGCAAATGGATGACGATCTCGCCATTATCGAGCTTGAGCCCGCGCACGCTGTAGGTCGGCACCGGGTCGGCCTTGTTCTTCACCCGCAGCGCGGGCATGGCGATGCCGACCGCGCTGCCTTTGAGCTCGGCCCAGGTGTTGGCGCTGACCAGGATCTGACCGCGACCGGCGCCGGCCTCAAGGCGCTGGGCGGTATTCACTGTGTCGCCGAGCACGGTGTACTCGATGCGCTGGTCGAAGCCGATGTTGCCGGCGGTGACCATGCCGCTGTTGAGACCGATGCCCATCTCGACCTTCGGCCCGCCCTCCTCGGCCTGCAGGCTGTTGAAGCCGATCAACGCGTTCTGCATCGACAGCGCGGCGGTCACCCCGTTGAGGGCCGAATCGCCCTTGTCGATCGGCACGCCCCACACCGCCATGATCGCGTCGCCCATGAACTTGTCGACCGAGCCGGCATTGCCCTGGATGCACGGCACCATGCGGCTGAAGTAGTCGTTCATCATCTTGATGACCGCTTCCGGATGCATGGTCTCGGAGAGGCGGGTGAAGCCGATGATGTCGCTGAAGAGGATGGTCCCGTGGCAGGTGCGTCCACCGAGATCAAGATCGAGTTGGCCATCGAGCACCTGCTGCACCACCGGCCCGGGCAGGAAGCGCATCAGGTTGTTCCTGACCGTCGCCTGCTCCTCGTTCTTCTGCAGCAGGGAAGCGTTCTTGAGGGCGATGGCGGCGAATTGGGTGACCGCCAAGGCCAGTTCGAGGTCTTCCTTTCCGAAGGCGCGCGAGCGGTCGGGCGTGTCGATCTGGAGCAGGCCCAGGATCTCTTCATTGACCATCAACGGCACGGTCATCGCGCTGCGGATCTTGAGCGAGACGATCGACATGCCCTGATCGAAATCGGAGGACTTCGAGTCGTCGAAGAGGATGGCCCCGCGCTTCTCGAGCGCTTGGCGGCAGATCGAGGTCGAGACGTTGAGCGCCTCGGCGACCCCCTTGCCGCGTTGCCGCACCGCGCGCGGCTCGAGCTTGTCGACCTCCTCGCCGATCATCAGGAAGCCGCGGTCGGCCTGGGGGAAGATCTTGAACAGGTTCTCGAGGATGCGATCGAAGAGGTCGGACTGGTTGACGTTCACCAGCGATTTGGAGACCTCGATGATGGCGTTGAGCCGCGCGGCGAGGACCTCGGCATTCTGGCCCTTCTTGCCGAGATCGGCGACCGACAGCACGATGCTCTGGCTGAGATCCTCGTCGGCCTCCTTGAAGCCGAAGATGGAGCTGGGCGAACTGCGCGAACCGCTGCCAAGCTCGAAACGGATGCGGGTCTCGCCCAGGCGCACCACATCGTCCTGCTTGAGCTTCACCGGGCCGGTCAGGCGCACATCGTTGAGGAATGTCCCGTTCGAGGAGCCGTTGTCGACGATGGTGACCGAAGTGCCGTCGTAGACGAAGCGGCAGTGCTGGCGGCTGGTATTGGGGTCAGGAACTTCGAGCGAGCACTCCGGGCTGCGCCCGGCGAGCAGGGTTTTGGTCACCGGCACCACCTGCGCCGCGCGTGCACCCGTCAAGAACACCAGCTCGAACATGGTCGGAATGCTACGCAGGCAGGGCGGGACGGGAAGAAGCAGGGCGGGTGCGCGGGCAGGCGCCCCGGCCGGAGGCTACTTCGCCATCCACAGCACGAGGAACACCACCCCCAGCACCCACCCGGCGACGGCGGCGACGGTGAGGATGATGTTGGCCTGCACCTGCTTGCGCAGCTGCACCTCGAGACCGGCGATGCGGTCCTTCTCGGCCGAGATGACATTCATGATCTGGCTGCGCGAAGTCGGCAGCTGGCCCTCGTCGGAGGCGACGTCGATCTTGATCAGCTCGAGGTCCTGGATCAGTTCGTCGGGAGACTGGTAGCGGTCGATCGGCGACTTCGCGGTCATCTTCTTGAGCGCGCGGACGAGGTCCTTGGGGATGTCCTTGCGCAGGCTGTCGACATCGGGCGGGGTGGTGTCGATGTGGTCGCGCATCACCTTGCTGCACGAGCCGGTGAACAGCGTGCCGCCGGTCAGCATGTGGAAGACGCTGGCGCCGAGCGAGTAGATGTCCGAGCGCACGTCGAGGTTGCGCTCGCCGCGCGCCTGCTCGGGACTGATGTAGTCGGGGGTGCCGATGGTGGTGCCCTCTTGCATCAATTCGGCGTCAAATCTTGACTGGATGAAGCCGAAATCGCCCAGCTTCACCGTGCCATCCTTGGTCATCATCATGTTCGCCGGCTTGATGTCGCGATGCACGATGCTGTGGGCGGCGAGGTACTTGAGCGCCTGGGTGACCTGGAGGGTGACGTCGAGCGCCTTCTCGACGGTCAGGGTGCCTTCGTGACGGATCAGGTCCTCGACCGTGACGCCATCGATGTATTCCATCGAGAAGTAGTACTTCCCCTGGTATTTGCCGACGTCGTAGACCTGGATCAGGTTGACGTGCGACAACTTGCCGGCGGCGCGCGCCTCGAGCAGGAATCGCTTGCGGAATTCCTCGTCGTCGGCCCACTTCGAATGCAGGATCTTGAGCGCCACCGTGCGATGCATGGTCAACTGTTCGGCGAGGTAAACCTCGCCCATGCCGCCCTCGCCGATGCGGCGGACCAGTTTATAGCCGCCGATCTGCTTCTTCACCAGCATGCCGCCTTCGGACTTGGCGCGCTCGTCGCGCATGATCCGGCGCATGGCCTTGGTCAGACGGTCGGCGGTCTGGCGGTCGACCCAGCCCTCGCTCACCAGGATGTCGGCCAGCGGCTTGCCCCCGGTCTTGACCTTGTCCATCGCCACATCGAACTGGTCCGGCGTGATCAGCCGGCCTTCGATGGCGAGCTGGCCATAGCGGAAGTCCTCGTCGACTTCGGTGGAGGTGGATCCGGTCACAGGATCTCAAGCGTCCAGCCGGCGCCGGTGGTCTCAATCGCAGTTTTGCCGGCGCGTGTCGTCGATGCGTGCATGGTATCCAAGGCCCGTTGGAGAGCCGGCGTGAGCCTAGGAGGGCGGATTGGAAGCGGCAATGCGGTGAAACTGGGCAGCGGTGGCGGGCATCCCCTGTGTAGGGCACACGCGCGCGATGGCAGGCCGCCGAGGTGCCGCCCTTGCGACGTCTGCCGGGCGAGCAAAGGTAGCAGCCCGTGCCAGGAGCCGACCCATGAGCGAGCACTACCTCCCCTCCCATGAATGGGCCCGCGGCGACGGCGCCGCCGTCGTCATCGGACTCTCGGCCTTCGCCGCTGGCGAGGTCGGAGAGGTCATCCATGTTCAGCTGCCCAAGGTGGGCGACGTGCTGACCCGCGGCAAGCCCTGCGCCGAGATCGAATCGGTCAAGTCGGTGAACGACTATTACAGCCCGGTCGACGGCAAAGTGGTCGAGGTGAATGGCGCGCTCGCCAATGCCCCTGAATTGGTCAACAGCGATCCGCTCGGCAAAGGCTGGTTCGCGCGGATCGCGCCAGCCAGACCCGACGCGCTGGCCGGCTTGATGCCCACCGCGGATTACCTCGCGAAGCTGAAAAAGTAGCCGGGCCCGATGCTCGGCTTCATCCCTGGACCACGGACCACGGACCAGCCCCCATGACCCACCGCATCGGCCTCGGCTACGACATCCACCGCCTCGAAGCGGGCGACGGCATCATGCTCGCCGGGGTGCGCGTGCCGTGCGCCTACCGCGTGATCGCGCATAGTGATGGCGACGTGGTGCTGCATGCGCTGTGCGATGCGCTGCTGGGTGCGGTGGCGGCCGGCGATCTCGGCGAGCACTTTCCCGATACCGATGCCGCCCATCGCGGGCGCGACTCGGCCGAGTTCGTCGCCCACGTGCTGGCGCTGCCGGCGTTGGCAGGGTGGCGCCTGGGCAACATCGACGTCAACATTATCGCCCAGGCACCACGGCTGGAGGCGCACAAGCCGGCTTTGCGCGCGCGCCT